>Ga0181573_10004440_pt1 | contig 11940 bp, 5 predicted proteins | sample 101ome_25_FD_148643 | JGI IMG/M metagenome (GOLD analysis project Ga0181573, IMG submission 148643) | Coastal salt marsh microbial communities from the Groves Creek Marsh, Skidaway Island, Georgia - 101409BT metaG (spades assembly) | ecosystem: Environmental > Aquatic > Marine > Intertidal zone...
CCCTGCCCCGCCCTGGCGCCCCCCCCCGCCCCACTCCCCCCCCCCCCGCGGCCTCCACCTGCCCTCCTCCCCTCATCGTGTGCCGCCGCTGCTCCCCCCGCCCCCTCCCAGCCTCCCCCGCGGCCTCCGCCGGACTCCCCCCGCCGCGCCGCCCTCGCCGATGCTGTCGCTTCTCTTGAGACCGCTTTGGCGCGGGCAGACCGCCTAGCCGAGCGTCGAGGCCGGCGAGCGGAGGCGGCCGAGGCCGAGCGGGACGCGGCGACGGCGCGGATCGAGGCTGCAATGGCGGCCTCGGCCGAGGCGACGCGGCGGGCGGCGGCGGCTGAGCTGGCGACAGATGCAGCGCAGGCGAGGGCGGCGGCTGCCGAGGCCGCTCTCGCGGTGGCGACTGCCGGTGCCGGGGTCGAGGCGGGCGTGGGGTTCAACGCAGGCGCGGCGGCGACGGGATCGACGGCGATGGTGGCGACCATGGACGGCGCCGCGGCCCTCCTGGCGCAGTGGGTGCGGGGCGTCGGAAGCGACGCTTCGTCGCGCTGTCTCCGACGCGAGTCATTACGGGAGCTGTGTCGTGTCCTGGGCGTGGACGGGGACACGGAGACCGCCGCGGCGCGGGCGGGCGCCGCGCCGTGCGTGGGATCCGACGAAGATGAGAACGGAGGAGGCGGCGAGGACGGCGGCGAAGACGGCGCTCAGGCAGAGCCGACAGAGCCGACAGACTTGGCGTCCGCCTTTGCCGCCTTTCTAACGACTGGGGATCGGTGAACGTTGAAACACGGTACGTCTGCGCGTTGGCAGCGATCCCGCTCGTCGCCTGCGCCCCCTCCATTAGATTAAGCGGAGCGGCTTAACAGGATTTCCTGTCGGTTTCGACCCCGTCTACTCAGCCGCCTGGGGCGACACGCCCGGCCCCCCCCCCCCCCCCCCCCCCCCCCCCCGCCTCGGCCTCCGCCGCCTGCAGACCGAACCGCGCCCCGCAAGCCGGGCACCGCGGGAGCCGCGCGCAGCTCAGCCCCAAACAGGCGCCGCAGACGTGGCCAATCGACGTGAGTCGGTGGTGGCAGAGGCAGGGGGCGCGAGGGTCTTCGGCGGCGGCGGCGACGACGGCGGCCCCGTCCGCTCCGGTTCCGGCGCCCGTGCCGGCCCCGTCGGCACCACCACTTACAGGAACACCGCCGCCCCCAACCCAGTCCCCCACCTTGGGGGGAGCAGCTCCTGCCCCTGCCAACGCACCTCTGACCCCGTCTGCAGTTTGCGCCACGTCATCGGCCGTCCCTCCATCTGCCCTTCCCAACCCTCCTCCCCAACTGCCTCCCGCAGAGCCGTGGAGCCCCCCCCCCCCCCCCCCCCAGCCTCCCGCGACCAGCCCCACCAAGCAACTCAGCAGCGACCCCCGAGGACGCGGCCGACCGGCGTCGCGACCGCCCGAAATTCGGGCGGCGAGCGCGAGCGCGGCTGAGGGCTGGCCGGGGCCGATGGCGACAGCGTCGAGGGGGACCGAGGCGCGGCGGAGGGCAAAAGCCTGACGGGAAAAAGGGCAATTGCGAGGGATATTTGGAGGCGAGTGGAGTGGCGCGGAGCGGGAGACGGTTGGGCCTGCCGGTCACCCCATCTGCCGACGACACCCGGGCCCGACGTCAAAAGGAGAGAGAGAGGACAGAGATAGATCCGTGCGCTCCCACCATCTCGCTCACCAGGGTTGCCAGCGGAACGGTGTCCACCGGCGGATCCGGCGATCCAACGATGGCGAGAATACGGGCGCGGGATGGGCAGGGCAAAGTCGACAAGAGTCCTGCGGTCGCCGCTGCAGCGGCCGCCGCCACGGCGTCGTCGGCGACGGCGTCGTTGGAGTCGGCCCCGATGGCAGCCGGTTCAGCGGCAAGATCTTCGGCGTCGACGCCAGTCGTCGAGGCATTCGCCCCCCCCGCGCGGCGTCGACAGAGGAGAAAGCACCGCGCGAGGGCGGCGGCGAGGAGCGGGTGAGGGGCCGCGGCCTCATCGCCGGCCCCGACGCCGCCGCCGTCCCTCCCCCCACCCCCCGTTGAAACCGCCGCTTCAGCCACGGCGGCCCGTCGCGCCACTCTCAGCGAGGCCAGGACGCCCGCGGCGATGCCATCGCGCGCACCGGGGGGGTCGCGGTCGGGAGACAGGGCGGCGGCGTCGACGGGTCCGGCTGTAAGGCCCATGCCCGGCGAGGCCCACGCCAGGTCGGCACCCCGGTCCGTCATCGAGACGACGGCGGCCTGCCCCCCCTCGTTCGCAAGGAGATGAGCGTTGACCGCCGCCCCGACGGCCTCGAGCGCCAGGAAGAGGGGCAGCGGCGGATCATGATCGCGTCGGCTGGCCGCGGCGGCGGGTGGCGGACTTTCGACGCCGCAGCACTCCCACAGCGCCGGCGTGCCGTCGAACAGGACGACGAGCAGAGCGGAGGGATCAGCCGCCGCGGCGAGTGGGCCGTAAACCTCGGCGTCGTCCATTTTGAGGGTGGGAAGGCAGTTAAAAATGAGCCGTGGTCCTGTCCCGGGTCAGGAGGGGGGCTGCGGGCCCCGAGCTTCACGAGGGGGGCGGTGGCGACGGCGTGCCGTGCTCACACGCTCGCCGTCGGCCTCGGTTGCACACGACGCCGGGAAGCGGCCTTATTCGCGGTCTAAAAGGTTCTGATCTCCAGTCCGAGTCCTCAATGCCCCAATCTTCCAAAATCTCTTGAATTTCGCTCGTCAGCGTCTAGCCTCGAGGAGAACTGAGGCGGCAAGCGTGGCGGCGGGGCAGTGCGGCCTCCGCTCGCTCACCGCGCGCCAGCCGCCACGAGGTGGCGCAACGTGAGACGAACGCCTCGGTGCGTGGCGACGCCTTTCCGCCGGCGAAGACGGCTGGGAGAAACTGTATCGAGTGACAGTGGAGAACCCTCGAGCGGCCGAAGAGAGAGCCCTCGAGCAACTCTCTCTCTCCAATCAAGACCCATCGTCCGCGCTTAGGAAGACGCGAGGACCAGAGACCCTGCCGTGACCGTCAGCGAGCACAGCCAGCCCCAACCGGCCACCTGGAGGGGCGCTGCGCCCGCCGCGCCGCCGCCGCTGTGCCGCACCCCGTCTGCGGCACGCCCCCTGCATGTTTAGCCTCGGAGAGGCGTCGAGGCCGCGCCGAAAAGGCAGCGCTGGTGGACTCGCCGCCCGCATGGTGGCGGCGGCTGCGGCGGTCCCGCTTCCCCACGTAGCAGTCACGGGCGCGCCGCCCCCTCCCCCGCCCCCGCCCCCCCCACCGGACCCCGCGGCGGTGCCCGCGCCCACGCCGCCCGCCGCCCCCCCCCCGCCGTCGCGCCCTCTCCGCGTCTTCGGCGCTCCGCTGCGGTTTGGCGACGACGGCCCAGAGGTCGTGGCGGCCCTGTCTCCTGAGGCTGCGCGGGCCGCGGCGGCGTCCCCCTTCGCGTCGGGGGGGGCCGCGGGTGCGTTCGGCCGCGCCCCGGCCGCCACCCCCGCGCTCGCCGTCGCCGCGCCCTTCGCCGCCGGTCGCGCCGCGCCGGCTCCACGCCGGCTGGCGCGTGCGGGTTCGGGCCGGCGCCTTCACCGTCCCGCCGCCGCGTCGGCGGCGGCGGGCTTCCCGCCGCCCCCCGGTGACGCCTCGCCCTCCCCTCCCGGCGTCGCGGGTGACCCACCGCCGTCCCCCGCCGGCCTCGCCCGCCGCATGGGCGCCCCCGGATTTGCCGTGACCTCTCCCCCCTCGACGATCGTGGGGGGAGGTCGGGTCGTTGACCTCATCTGCTCGCCCGCGCCAGCGCCGGCGCCGGCGTCGGCCGGCCACGACGACGCCGATGGCGCCGCCGCTCCCGCTCCCTCTACCCTTGTCACTCTAGGATCAAGAGCCGCGCCCTCCCCCCTACCTCCTATCCCCTCCCCCCTCATCTCGCTGGGTCGCTCCGACGCGGCGACGACGGCGGCGGCGACGGCGGCGGCACGTCGCCGCCGGCCGGCTCGGCGTGTCGCCGCCACCGTCCTGGGAGGCGGGGCCGGGGAGCCGCGCCCGACGCCTCTCGCGCCCGGCGCTATAGCCGTGGCCGCACTTGATGGCTCTGCCGCCCCAGCCTCCGTCTCGGGCCGCGTCGTCGCCGCCCTGGATCCCTCTGCTCTCGTCGCAGCAGTGGCCGACCTTGCCCGCGCTTGGTGCGTGGCCGTCGTCGCGCCCCGTGACGCCGCAGCCGTCGCCTATCGCGGGGGGAGATGGGCTGACGCTGCTCGGCTCTACTCTGGGACCGCCATCGCCCTAATTCCTGCCCTCCCGGGCGAGGCGACGACTGAGGGGGGGGTGGGGGCACGAGGATCTCTCTCCTCCGAGACGCCGCTGTCGCGCCGGATCCGGGTATTTTGGGCCGACAAAGCGGGGCCGGCCGGGGCCGGGGCGCTGAGGCGGTGGGAGGCGGCGGCCGCAGCGGCTGCCGAGGCGGCGGCGGCGGGTCCCTTCGGGGCGGTGCCGGCCGCGGTGGGGGACGAGGCGACGGCGGCGGCGGCTGTTGCGGCCGAGATAAGAGCCGCTGGGATCCCGGCCGGGCCAGTGGGCGGCAGCGTTATCGGCGTTGGCGGTGGCGGGGCGGGGCGGCCTGCTGACGCCCCCCCAATTCCGACGCCAGGCGAAGCGAGGCGCGAGGCGGCGAGAGCGCGGTCCAACGCCGCTGCGGCCCTTCTCATGGCGGGACGTCCCTGGGCCGCGCTCGCCTCGGCGCGCGCCTCGCTCGCCGCGCTGCATCGGGACAACGACAAGGGCGACGGCATCGACCAAGAGGGCGGCGGCGTGGGCGGCGGCGCGGCCGACCCCGCCGCCGCCCGCGCAGCCGCCCGGCTCGGGACGTGCCTGCTGCGGCTGGGTCTGGCAGATCGCGCGATGCGGGCGCTCACAGAGGCCGAATCGCTCGCACGAACGACGCTGACTGCGGTGGCGGCATCAACGTCTTCGTTGGACTCGACGGCGGTGACGCCCGAGGCGGCGGGCATTGCAGCGGCGGCGGCGGCATCGGCCCTCGCCGAGGCGCGGGCGCGGACGGGCGAGGCTCGCGCGGCCCGCGCGGCAGCAGCGGATGCGGCGGCTGCCATCGCGGCCGTCGTAGCCGGGGCCGATGGCGATGATACCGGCGAGGGCAGTGGCCGAGCCGCCCGGCGGGCGCTCGCCCTCGCGCGGGCCCCGGCCCTCGGTGCGCCCGCCTGCCCCGCCAGCGAGGGTGCCCGGCTGCTCGTCGCCGCCGCGCGCTTGGCCGCGGGCCGCCCCGCTGCGGCGCTCGCGACCGCCGAGGCGGCCCCGGCTCACTGGGGTCCTGAGGCCGACTGGCGGGCCCAAGGGCCGGGCGCCGCGGCGCATGGTGATGGCAGCATCGCCGGTGTCAACGGAGACGCTGCCGTGCCGCCGGCCGGCGGCCCCGGTGATGCCCTTTCGGCCCTCGGCGATGCGCGTGCCGCGTCGATTGCGTGGCGGGCGGCCGTCACGGCCCTCGCGCGTGCGGCGTTGGGCGACGCGGAGGGCGCCGCAGTCGCGCTCGCCCCGCTGTGTCACCCCGGCGTCGGCATCTCCGGCACCCCGCCCCCAGACTCTGAGGCCGCCGCCGCCGCCCTCGGTCTACCGCCCCCCGGTGGACCCTGCCTCTGGCGCGCCCTCGTCCCCTCGCCCCGCCGCGCCCGCGCTCTCGCGGCTCTTTTCGAGTCCGTTGCGCGCGCCCGATCAGGCGGCAACGTGGCCCTCGCAGCAGGCGACGCGGCTGCCGCAGCGGCCCTCTACTCGGCCGCGCTGACGACGCCCCACGCCGCGCCCGCGGTGCCCGGAAATCCGATCTCGGACGCCGACACGTCGGGCCCCGCCGGCTTCCGCCGCGCCCTTGCCGCCGCCCGTCGCCCCACCGGACTTGGGCCCGCCCTCGCCATTGGGCCCGCTGCCGCGGCCCGTCTCCTCGGCAACCGCGCCGAGGCCAACTGGCGCGCCGGCCGTGCCGGCGATGCGCTCGCCGACGCTGCCCGCGCCGCCGCGCTCGACCCCGGCTGGGGCAAGGCCCACGCCCGGGTCGCCGGTCTACTCGAGAGCCTCGGTCGACCCGCCTGCGCCGCGGAGCGGCTTGGAGCGCTCGAGTCGCTCCAAGATGCCTGGGCGACACGGGCGCGCCGTCGGGCCGGCGGGGTTGGAGCAGGGAGGGTGGGCGCAACTGTGGCGGCCCGCGCGGCGGAGTCGGCGCTGGCCGAGACACGGTCACGCCGCGCCGCGCTGGGCCGTCGCGCCGAGGCCGTCGGCCGGGCCGCCGCCGCGGCCGCCCGTGCCGCGCCTGGCGGCGGGTGGCCCGCGAACCGTGGCGCGCCCCCTGCGGCCACTATCGGTGCCGACCACCTCGCCCTGCTCGCCCTCGGCGCTCCACCTCTCCGCGCGGGGTCGCACGGGTCGCGCGAGGGCTTTGGGCCGTGGCCCGACGGCGCGTCCCAGGCCGCGATCCTCGGGGCCGATGCGGCCCTCTCGATCGCGGCGGTGCGACGGGCCTACAAGCGGCAGGCGCTGTCCTGGCACCCAGACAAAGCGGCGGCGGCACTTGGATTTGTGAGCCGAGGGCCAGGGTCGAGCGGGGACGACAGGGGTTGGCGTGGGGGTGGGGGCGGGGCGGCGGCTGACGCGGAGGCAGCCGAGGCGGCGGGGGCGGTGGGGGCGTGCCCGGACCTCGCGGGGGCTCTTGCGCTGCTGCGGCGTTGGACCGAGGCGACGGCGGGCTCCAGCAATGGTGCCGACGGCGAAGGAAACGACAACGACAACGACGACGACGACGACGCCGCCTATGCGGCTGCCGCCTCGGCTGCCAGCCCTGCCGAGCCCCCCGCCCCGCCCCTCGACGCCTCGATCGCCGCCGCCGAGGCCCGCTGCCGCGAGGCCGCGGCCTGGCTCTTTGGTCTCCTTGGCGAGCGGACGAGCGCTCTCGGAGAAGAGAGCGTGGTGCCTGCCTGCCGTTGTCCCGCCCTCTGCTCCCCACCGTCCCTCACATCTCCTCCGAGTCCCAGGCGAGGCTCACGAATTTCTTTCATGTCCCCGTCTTCGGGTGTGCTGGGCCGCCGCGCGGGACGCGGCACGGGTGGCGGCTGCGGCGGCGGCGGGGCGGGGGGGCGGTGGAGGAACTACTTACGGTCATGGCCGGGGTGGCGGATTCGGCGGGTATGGAGGTGGCCACGGTGGCCACGGCTACGGCGGCTATGGCGGTTACGGCCAAAGTTATGGCGGAGCGGCACCGCGGCGGCCTTCCCGCGCCGCCGGCCATGGTGGCGACGGCTTCTACACCGCCTGGGCCGGCACTGCGGGGGGCGGGCGGCATGCGGGCGCCGGGGGCGGGTGGGGCGGCGGCGGCGACGACTGGTCTTCGGACGGTGAGGGGTACAGGTGACGAGCCAGGACTGTGGCGCCTGTTCAAGGCCCGCAAGCCCCCTTACCCCCTCCCCGCCGCTTCATCCTCGCTTCAGTGCGCAGAGGAGGAGACGCACGTAAGGGAATCGGCACCCTCCCTCGGCGTCGAGTGGATACGCTGAACGAAGGCCGCGGTCGTAGGCGGCCTCAAACGTTCCCCAAGCCTCTGCGCCGTCCCCAGCGAATCGCTTCTCGATGGCGTTGCGCACCGGGAGGAGCGTCGTGCCCCCGACGTACGCGAGCACGGGGTTGCCTTGAGGCCCCGCTCGCCACGCCGCCCGGGCGGCGGGCGATGCCGGCGGGGGCGGGGGCGGCGCGGCGGGGGCAGGGGCGCCCGACGACGCGCCCGCCTCGGCGGCAGAGGCGTCGGGGCTCAGCGGTGCGAGATGCTGATCGTACGTGACCGACTCAGCCGTAACCGCATTGGGTGCAAAGTGTCCAGTTGCCTCGAGCGTATCGACGTAAAAGGCCGGACTTTGCACCGACATGCCTGGCACGTGGACCCCGTCGAGTGCCGCCACGAAGTCGCCACCGAGGGTTTCAGCCGTTTCCCAGATTAGACGATGCGAGGGCTCGTGAATCTGGGACGGCGCGGAGCGGGCGCGAGGGGTGAACGGGTCGGACTGGCGGGGCGAGCCCGGTCTCGGGCATTCCTGTTCTCCCCCGTCTGCGCTTTCCTTCCCCAACTGCACTTTCCTGGAGCGGAAACTGGCAGGCGAGGACGCCGCCCGGAGCCAGGGCGCCGTCGGCCGCCAGTCGGGGCACGAGGGCGGCATGATCGGGCAGCCATTGAAGAGTGGCGTTGGAAAAGACTACATCGTAGCCGCGAGCATCACGGGCGGCACGGGCCGAGCGGCTGTCGGGCGAGGGCGCGAGGCCCGACCCACCACCACCATAGTCGACTTCGCCCCTCACCCAGTCGCGGCCAAAGAGGCGGGTGAGGGTGGGAGCGGCACGGAGCGTAGAGGGCTCTCCTCCCGCGTCGCCGCCGTCGGGCGCCACGACGTCTCCGACGCCATACCGGACGCGCGCCGCGTCGGCCGGGTCGTCGAGCGTCTCCACGCGCGCGGCCTCGGCAGCGGCGATCATTGCCGGGCTCGCGTCGATACCGACGAGGCGCGCGCGCGGAAAGGCCTCGAGAAGAAAGGGCGTGACGTTGCCGGGGCCGCAGCCGAGGTCGACGACGCTCGTGACGGCGCCGGCGTGGCGACCGACAACAGTCGACGACGCAGGCCCGCCGAGGGCGCCGACGGCGCGGGCAATAAGGTCCAGGGCAGGCTCAAGACGGTGCGTTTTGAACTTCAGATAACGCTCAGGATTCCAAAGCACCGCGCTGGTCATGAAGCTAGACTACCACTCGCGGAGATGTCGCACACGGGTCACACCAACGTTGGACGGCCGTCGGAAGACAGCCAAAGGGCGCGCAGCTCGTCGTTCAAGGTGCGTGTTCCACCGGTACCAACCTGAAACGGGCGAGTTGCGCGGTCGGAATCGTGGAATGGGGCGAAGATGGCTCTCTGCATCGCATCAGCTCGACCAAGGTGGGGCGGCGATGGGGGGAGGAGGGGGCAGGCGGGTGAGAGGGGGTGACGAGACAGTGGGAATAGGGCGACGGCGGCCCGCCCCTCAAGGAGCCCCACTGGAGCGCCGACGCGATGCCGACGTCCCCAAGCGGGTCGGGGCTCGCCTCGTCATCGTTGCGGGCACAGCCAGGGCGGCACAGCGGGTTGGCTGTGGGGGCGCTGCGGACGGTTTTGGTGCCGATGGTGGCGCTTGCGGCGTGGCGAGTAGATATGTCGGGAGCTGGATGGGACGGGCTGGGCGTCCTGTGCCGCAATCGCTGGGAGAGGGGGATGCAGACAGTCTACGCCAACGGACAGCGCCGCGGGTCGGCCGCAGGTGGGCGGCGGGGGTGGTGGGGCCGGCGGCGGGGCTGGCGGGGGCGACGGGGACGGCGGGGAAGATGGACCTCCGGCCAGTGGTGGCGAGCCTGGTGGTGGAGTTGCCGGATGGAACTCGGGTGTGGGCGGAGAGGAGGGAGGGGCAGTCGGCGTGGGAGGCGGCAGGGGTGTTCCTGGAGGGGTTGGGGGAGATGAGCGGTGCCTATTCCGGCCACCGCGCGAGGCTGGCTGGGCAGCTGGGGGCGGAGGACTGGGAGGAGGTGGTGGCGAGTGTGCTGGTGGAGTTGCCAGACGGGAGCCGAGCGTGGGCTGACAGGAGGGAAGGGCAGACGTCGTGGGAGGCGGCAGGGCTGTTCCTCGAGAGGTTGGGGGGACGGCACGGGGACTTGGGGGACAACAGGGACTCGCTGGCGCGGGAGCTGGAGGCTGGGGATACCCGCGATTTTGTTGCACAGTTACGGGTTGACTTGCCTGACTCGACTAAGGCATGGGTGATGCTGCGCGAGGGGCAGACGTCGTGGGAGGCAGCAGGGGCGTTCCTCGAGGGGTTGGGCGGAGGACATGGAGACTTGGGGCCCAACAGGGAGTCGCTGGCGCGTCAGCTGGAGGCCAGGGATGTCCGAGTTGCGATGGTCAAGGTGGAGATGCCGGACGGGTCGACGCGGGTGGCGGGCATACGGGCAGGACAGACGGCGTGGGAGGCGGCGGGGGCGTTTTTGGCGGGGCTGGGAGATACGTTTGGCGATCTCCGGCACAACCGTGTGGCTCTGGCGCGGCGATTGGACGCGGCGGATCCGCGGCCGGTGGTTTCTAGTGTCTCGTTGTCGTTGCCAGGCGGCGCGAGGGTCGAGGCGTCGATGCGCGAGGGGCAGAGGCCGTGGGACGCGGCGGGGGCGTGGCTTGAGGAGCTGCGGGTAGAAGGTGTGGATGCCCCCTGGGGTCAAGCTGAGCTGACAAGGCGCCTGGATGTGGCCCGGCGGCCGGTGGTGGCGAGGGTAGAGGTGGAGCTGGGTGACGGGAGGAGGGAGTGGGCGGAGCTGCGCGAGGGGCAGACGGCGTGGGAGGCGGCGGGGGCTTTCCTGGACGGACTTGGTGGGGTCGATGGGGCACCGGAACGCGCTGTGCTGGACGGCCTGCTCGACGCGGCGGACCCGCGGCCGGTGGTGGCGAGGGTGGAGGTGAAGCTGGGAGACGGGACGAGCGCCTGGGCCGAGATGCGCGAGGGGCAGTCGGCGTGGGCGGCGGCGGGGGCGTTCCTCGGGGAGGCACGGGCCCGGCACGGAGGTGTCGGGGTGCCGGCGAGTCGCGTGGACCTGGCTCGGCGGCTTCATGGCATTCTCCAATCGTTGCAAATACCCCCAGCCGTGTTTTCTCGTGTAAGCCGTATCTCAGACGATGTGCATTGGTTATGTCGTCTTCTTCTACTCCGCCTGTCTCGGCGCCCCACGGTGGCCCGGACCGAGGTTCCCCTGCCCGACGGGACGCTAGGATGGGCCGAGATGCACGAGGGCCAGACGGCGTGGGAGGCGGCCGGGGCATTTTTCGAGGGCCTCGGGTGGTCCGCTGGGGAGCTGGACGACCTCTGGGACGACCGCGTGGCCCTGGCGGACGAGCTGGACCCGTCATGGCGACCGGTGGTGGCGCGGACCGAGGTGGGGCTCGCCGACGGCGCGGCGGCAACGGCAGAGGTGCTGTGGGGCCAGACGGCGTGGGAGGCGGCCGAGTCTTTTCTGGGGAAGGTGGGGCGGAATGCGGTGGGCGCGGGGTTGGACGCTGCGACTGTGGCCGACTGGCTCGACGCCGAGGATGTGCGCCCGGTCGTGGCGCGGGTTGAAACCGAGCTGGCCGACGGGACGATGGGCTGGGCCGAGATGCGCGGGGGGCAGTCGGCGTGGGCGGCGGCCGGGTCGTTTCTGGACCGGACTGGGCGGGACCGAGTGGGGGTGGACTGGGGCCTTCGGCGCGCCTCCCTGGCTGGGTCTCTGACGGAGGCGTGGACGGCGGCCACGACCGTGGGCGACGGGCCATACGGTTCGGTGTCGGGAACCGTGGAAGTCGCGGGAGAGAGCTTCGCGTATGCGGGGACGCTACCCGAGGGGGCGCCCTGGGTGGCGTGCGCGCTGACGACGCCCGACGCTGCCGACCGGAGACGGTGGGTGCGCGAGACGCTGGGCCGGCACGTGCCGGTGGTGTTTCTGGTCGGGCGGGGCGGGGTGGAGGAGGGCGACACGCTCGTGTTCGATGTGGAGGAGCGGTACTTGAACCCCCGGAGCTCGCTGACGGTCAAGTGGTTTGGGTGCATGCAAGCCGTTCTGCGCCACCGGCCGGAGACGCGATATGTGCTCAAGGTCGACCACGACACGGCGCTCGACTTTGCCGAGCTGCGGCGAGAGGCTGAGGCGCTTGTCTCTCCCGTGTATCTCGGCAAAGTACATTTTGATGCTCCCGCGAATAGAAGTCCGAAGCATAAGCATTTCGTGTCCCGCGATGACTTTGTGTTAGATTTTTTCCCTCCGTACGCTATTGGGCACGCATTTGCTGTTGATCTTGAGGCAGCTCGCCGGCTGTTGGACGTGGCGCAGGGCGAGAGGGTGTTTCTCCAGGAGGACTACTGGGTCGGTATACTTGCGGAGAA
>Ga0181573_10004446_pt1 | contig 11930 bp, 8 predicted proteins | sample 101ome_25_FD_148643 | JGI IMG/M metagenome (GOLD analysis project Ga0181573, IMG submission 148643) | Coastal salt marsh microbial communities from the Groves Creek Marsh, Skidaway Island, Georgia - 101409BT metaG (spades assembly) | ecosystem: Environmental > Aquatic > Marine > Intertidal zone...
CAAGAGTGAGTTTTTGGCAAGCGTCGACGCTCACCTTCAGCTCCCCCCCGACGCCTCCAAACTGCTCGGATCGATGTGAAACTTCGCCAGGACGTAGCTGACGACGCGGGGCGTCGCCGCATGTCCTCAGAAGTGAAAAAAAACAAAAATTGACGCCACTGGGAGTCGAGCCCAGGTCTCCACGGCCACAACGTGGGATTCTAACCACTAAACTATGGCGTCATTCATGACGGATAACTGACCATTCAGTCAGATAGGTTGTTGCCTTCGATCGGAAACCTTGCCAACCGGTGTTCACCGGTAGTAACGTTCTGAACTAGGATTGAGGATCTCCATCGAATCTGGAGTCATATACCAATTCATTTTTTTGAAATTACCTTTCAAATCCTCGGTCAAGGATTGCAAATTTCGACCCACCTCGCTTTCAACTCTGGCCACTCCACCGACGGTCGCCCCGACCGTTGAGCCCTGCGCCAACGCTTCGATCGGATAGAATCGGGGGCAAATCGGATCGAGATGGAATTCCCGCATTCAATCAGATTTCCCGCATTCGCGCTGACTCGGACGGTAAAAAAGCAGAGTGGATGTCCATACAAACCGCGAAAATTCCCCGCAAAATTGTCGTCCCGCGCATTTCGGCTCTCCCAACCAGTCCTCTCGCCAGCGCCCTCGACCGCGGAAAAAAGCCACAACGGAATCGGACCGAGGTGCCCTCACCATCCCTCACCCAAACTCGCACACGCGGACGCGCGCCAGAAGACGCGCTCGGAGGACCGCTTCGAATCGCGAATCGATCCGCGCGGTTCGCACGGGGAGTTCATCGGTTCCCGGCGGGGCGGGGCGATACTCGCGAAGGGCGACGAAGGGCGACGGACGCCCGCGCCGAGCGCCAGTCCGCGGCGCAGGAGAAATAACAGCATCGAGCGGTCGCGGCGACATGGAGACCACGCGGCGTCCTTCCTCCGCGCCGCCCCGCGACGCCGAGGAGTTCGGCGAGGACGAGATCTTCGACACGATGCGCTCGCACGACAGCGACGAACGCGATCCGAGCTCGTCGGACTCAGAGGAGGCGGACGTCGAGGTGGAGGTTGAGGTTGAGGACAGGGGGGAGGCCATGAGGTGAGGAACCTCTTTCCGTCCACGTGGATCGATCTCGCAGCCGACGACCGACAAGACCCCGCGCGCGCTCCACGCGCTCGTCCCAATCTCCGACCCGTCCCCCCGACCCATCGAACCGCTCACCGCCCGTCTTCCCATCCGACGACACGTCACGCGCAGGCGCCTGGACAAGATCGCCTCGTCCATGCCGCACCTCGGCACGTCCCTGCCGCGACCGATCGAACGCGGAAAGGGCCAGAGTGGAAACTCACCGACAGACTCGACGCACGAAACCTTCGACCCCTCGCGCGTCGGCGGCGTCACCGCCGCGCTCAACGCCGGCGTCCCCGGCGTCGTCCAGGTCCCGGCGTCGATGCCCGGGCACGAGCCCGGGTTCGTGCCGCCGCACATATACGCCAGCACCTACTCGCACGGCGCCGGCGGCGGCTTGATGGATGCGCGCATGCTCGGGACGGGTTCGATGATCGACGGCCGCGGGCACACGCTCAAGGGCAGGGCGGCGTTGAAGGCGAGGAACGCGTTCATGCGACAGACGGGGTTCCTCGAGCCGGACACGCCGAGCGCGCTGAGTCAGCAGCCGCCGGACAGGATCGCGACCCCGGCCATCGTGGTGGACGCCAACGGAGCCGAGTGAGTGACGAGCCCGTTTGGTTTCGGTCGCAGAGGGTAATCTTTGGGAGTTTTTTTCAAACCGCCTTTGTGTCACCCGAGGCTCGTCGCCAAAGCCGCGACGAGCGCTCGGGGGTTTCTCATCGGCGTGGGGCGAAAGGGAAGAAAGGAATGGGAACTGGCGAACGTCCGCGCGCGCGTCCGCGCATCGTATTAGCGCCGGCGCGTGCGGATGGTTCGTCGGTGGAGAAGACGCGGGGACGGCGTCGGGTCGTCGGGACGAAAGCGTCCCGAGGATACCGCGCGTCGACGAGGGAACGGAGAGGGACTCGACTCGACTCGACCTGCGCCGACGAACGCCGCATCGCTCGGAAGAGTCGAAGAGTCGAATACTGACGACGGGGCGCGCGTGCTCGCGCGCCGACTTGTAATATGTACAGCTGCGCACGTAGTGACTGACCGAGGAGTTCAAAAGTCTCTCACAGCTGACTTTTGGCATCTGGCTTTCACCCACGCGCCCTTTTTTTCCTCGGAAGGACCAGTGCCGGCGACGCGTTGGGACCGCCCGAGCCGGGTGAGGCGGAGGGTCGAGGCCGCGCTTCGACGCCTCGCACCCGCGGCGGTTCAACCCCGGACGCGATGGCGGACGGTAACGCGGAAGGTGCGCCCGAACCCGCGGACTCGCGCGTCCTCGCCGCCCCCCCCTCCCCGCGCGATTGCAAATCAAATCAAACGACAAAGTGCCCACTCACGCCTCGCGTCTCCCTGTTCGTCCCCGTCCCATCTCCCAGGCGTCGGCGGCAACGTTCGCGTCGCGGTGCGATGCCGACCGTTCAACGCCCGCGAGAAGCAGCTCGGCTCCCCGTGCGTCCTCCGCATGGCCGACAAGACCACCACCATCGTCAACCCCGTCACCGGCGACGAGAAGACGTTCACGTTCGATTACTCCTTCTGGTCGCACGACCCGTCGTCCACGGACCCGCCGTTCGCGTCCCAGCAGGACGTCTTCGACAGCGTGGGCGCGGACGTCCTGGAGAACGCGTGGCGCGGGTACAACGTGTGCCTGTTCGCCTACGGACAGACGGGCAGCGGTAAGTCGTATTCCATGGTGGGCGGCGGCGACGACGCGACGGAGGGCATCGTGCCCAAGGCGTGCCGCGAGATCTTCGCGCGGCTCCGCGAAGCGGGTTCCGAGAAGGCCCAGGTGGAGGTGACCATGATCGAGATCTACAACGAGCGCGTGAGGGACCTGCTGGACGTCGCGACGAACGCCAACCCGTTCGGGACGTCGGAAGCGGCGGGGCTGAAAGTCCGAACGCATCCCACCGCGGGATCGTACGTGGAGGGTCTGACGCCGTGCGCGGTGAGGGACTACGCCGAGGTGGAGGCGCTGATGAGACGCGGTGCGAACGCGAGGACGGTGGCGGCGACGAACATGAACGCCGGGTCTTCGCGCGCGCACACCATCGTCGAGTTGAGAGTGCGGCGTTGGGAAGCCGACGGTTCGGAGGTTTCGAGTCGGATATCGCTGGTGGACCTCGCGGGTTCGGAGCGATCGGACGCGGCGGGGTCGAGCGGCACGCGCCTGAAGGAGGGTGCCGCGATCAACAAGTCGCTCTCCACGCTGGGTAACTGCATAGCCGCGCTGGCGGAGCGAAGCTCGGGGAAAGGGAGCTCGACGAAGCAGATCCCGTACCGCGATTCCACGCTGACGCTGCTGCTGAAGGACTCGCTCGGCGGCAACTCTCGGACGGTCATGATCGCCGCGCTGTCACCCGCCGCGGTCAACTACGAGGAGACGCTGTCGACGCTGCGCTACGCGGACAGGGCGCGGCACATCGTCAGCAGCGCCGTCGTCAACCGCAAAAAACAAAACCTCGTCACCGACAACCCCTTGTTCGACGATTCCGTCCGGCCGCAGTCGGCGATCCCGTGGGCGGATAAGCTCGCGCACACCCGCGATCAGATGAGCGTCGACATCGACGCCGCGAGGCGCGAGCGCGTCGCGCGGGAGGTCGCCAGCGTGCGCGACGCCGCCGGGGGCATCGCGACAAACGGCGCGGCGGGCATGTCCGCCGACCTCCAACGCGACCTCGAATCCGTCGTCTTACTCGCCAACGAGGCCAACGTGCTGTGCGCCGAGTTCGACGTCGGGGTGCACTTCGAGCCCACGCTCGTGGACGCGCAGTCCGCGGCGCTGCAGATACGGGCGGCGGACAAACACACACACAAACAAACACACAAAGATCACGCGCTCGAAGTCGCGGCGGACGTCTCGTGGAACGACACCGGGCGGAGGAGCACGTGGACCAAGGACGCGCTCGCGAGACGTCTGGACGAGTGGCGCGAGGTGTTGGCGCAGTGGCACGAGGGCGAGCTGTTCACGGGCGAGGCTGCGGAGGCGGTGGAGGCGAGCGCGCTCGCCGAGGCGTCGCGGGAGATGCGCAAGCTCGGCACCGCGGAGTTGCTCACCGAACCACTCGCGTACCTTTTGGACACGGAGACGTCGTACCCGGCGATCGTCGGGCCGGACGGTACGCGTCGTGGCACGCTAGAGGTGTCCGCGGTGCCCTGCGACCGCGCCGGGACGCCGCTGAAGGAATCCGACGCGGTGGACGACCCGGCGGAGCTCGTCGGCAAGCCGCTCCATTTCCTCGTCAAGATTAAGCGAGCCACGGGACTGCCGCGAACCGCCGCGCAGGCGGGGTTCATCGAGCGTCCGACCACCGCGGACCGAGACGACCGACCGGGAACCGGCACGGTCACCGCGACCCTCCGCGTGCGGTACCACTGCGCGGGGCTGGGCGTCGGGTGGGGCGCGGTTCACGCCACGCCGCCCGTCCCCGTCGTCGCCATCAACGAGAGTCGCGGGTCCGCGATGTTTCGGGGTTTCAGAGGGTCGTCGGGTTTACCGACGATGGGGGGCGCGTCCGCGACGCTGCGGTACGAGCGGTCGCACTCGTGCCCCAGCGTGACGACGCCGATCCTGGCGGAGCTGCAGTCCGGGAAGATCGTCTTCGACGTGTACCTGCAGCAGGACGGCGGCGCGGGGGCGGAGGCGGCGTCGGCGGCGGCGGCGGCGGCGGCGCTCGGGCGCCGGCGGCGGATGGCGAGGGAGATCGAGCCCCCGTCGCTGGTGACGGGACGTAACCGGGCGTTCGAACACGACGACGGACGGTACGTCGCCGGGGTGTTGTCCGACGAGCTGTGCGAGGGACCCGGCGAGGGAGGGGGGACCATCCTCGAGGGGAACGAGGACGAGTCGGGGTCGGGGTCGGGCGAGTCCGTCCTGAGCTCCGAGCGGGAGGAGGAAGAGGAAGACTTCGGCGAGGACGAGGGGGAGTACACGGAGGAGGAGGAGGAGGAGTACGCGGATGAGCATCGCGAAGACGGGGAATACTCGGACGGCGGAACGTTCTACCCGTACGACGAGGATCCGTATCGGGAATCCTTCGACGACGACGACGCGTACGCCGACGAGGGCGACGACAGGCGCGCGCACAAGGGAATCATCAACGCGGCGTTCAGGCGGATGTTCCGGAAAGCGCGAAAGGGGGGCGCCGCGGATTCCCCCAAGGTCACCCCCGTGCAGTCCCCCGAGTCCGCCCCCGGAGGCGGGGCTTCGACGGTGGAGGAGGGCGTGCGGGGGGTGAAACTCTTCGACGGGGACGTCGCGGTGGACACGCGTTCGCCCGCGGATTCCGTCCCGACGTCGCCGCGCGATGGATCGACGAACGGATCGGGGCGCGCGTCGCCGTCGCCGTCGCCGTCGTTCGTCTCGCCGTCGCGAGTGATGCTTTCGCCGATTGGGAAGAACCGGGTGGAGCCGACGAACGTGGTGGACGTTCGGAGAAACGACCGCGAGCGGCGGAAAAAAGAAAAGAAGGAGAAGAAGGATCGCGAGAGGGATCGCGAGACTCGACGACAGCCGCGGGACTTTGGCGGCGGCGGCGCGGGGGCGACGGCTACGGCGACGGGCGCGGACCTGAGGATCTACGAGAGCACCCCCGAGCCGGTTAAGCAACCCGCGCCCAGACCGGCGCCCACCATCTTCGGAGGAGGACACCCGGCTTTGGGCGGCGGGGGGACGATACCGGCGAAGAGAGACTGGTACAGGGAGCTTCACGCGGCGGAGGACACGCCGGAGGCTGAACGCAGGGACCGCGGGTAGGAACGAGCACGAGGACGTCCTGAGTGTCGTCGACGACCGAACACGCGGCGTACGTGGTGGCGTTCGCGGTGCTGATACTATTCTCACACCTTGAAGGTACCTAAGTTACGAGTAGTATACCGTCGATGCTATCGCTCGGAGGCTTTGGCTTTGCCCGACGGAGCGCCCGCGTCGTTTCCAAAGTTTGTCGCCTCCGCCCACGCCGCCTGCGCCTGCGCGTAATCCTCCTCGCTCGCGAACGCGCCGAGGTTCCGCGGGCCCGTCTTGATGTCCCACATCTCTCCCACGTTGAGCACCTCGACCCACGACTTTGGGTACGTCGGGTACGACTCGTCGGTGTCCTCGGGGTGTCCGTTTCGTTTCACCCCGACCCTGTCCCCGCGCGTGCACACCACGTAGCCAATCTCCAGCACGATCTTCCACCGCCGCTGATTGCCCTTTGTGGGAGTTCCCGTCGCGGCGTCGCCTTTGGACGCGATTCCGCGCCGTTCGCCGCCACCGCCGCCGCCGCCGCCGCCGCCGCCGTCGTCGTCGTCGTCGGCGGCGGCGGCTGCGATTGCCGCGCCCTTGCCGCGCGCCGACGGATCGTGCCCCAGTCCCGCTCCCCCGAACGGCGATGTGTAGTGGTACCGCTTGATGGGATCCGGGTACGGCGCTCCGTGCCTGACCCGCACGCGGACCCTGTCTCCCGGTTGGATTCCCCTGAGACGGCGCATCTCCTCCTGCAGGCGCTTCTGCTCAGCCATGCGCGCGTTGGCCATCTCCATGGCGGCGGTGCTGAGATCCTCGACGCCGCTTCCGTAGGAGTCCTCCATGGCCATGAGGTCCTCGAAGTTGGCCTCCCAGCCGTCGTCGTGCGTCGCGTGGGTCCGAGCGGTGGACCCCCCGGCGGCGTCGGCATCGGCGGCGTCCGCGCCCTCGGTGCCCTCCCAACCGCTCGACGTGCAGTCGCCGAAAGGATCGTGGCCGTCGTCGTCGCCGGGTCCCCCGCCGGTCGCGCGGGAGGCTCCGCCGGTCGCGAACGATCGCATCGCGCCGCTCCTCGCGGACGTCGACGCGAGCGCGCCGGAGAGCGCGCGAAGCGCCGCCGCGCGCAACATCGCCGCCGCCGCGCGTGGCTCTGACGAGAATCTTCGACGGAGAGGTGCCCTCTCGCCGGCGTGTGAAGATCGTGCGGCCCACCGGCGAGGTCATCATCAAAAAAGGGAATCCAATTTCGGACGCAATTCGCCACTCAGCGCGCACGATGGAGAGACAGCGCGGAACGTTCCTGACCAACGACGGTGTCCGCCTCGCGTATGAGTACGCGGGCGTCGGCTTCGGCAAGGCCAACACCGGCGACTCCCCGATCGTGCTCGTCCACGGCTGGAGCGGCTCCATGCACTACTTCGACAACTCCTTCTCGCACATCCTCGCGGGGCGGAATCGGCCTCCGATGGTGGTGCGGTACGACCTGCGCGGCCACGGCGAATCCGAGAAGCCGTCGTTCGGGTACATGATCGCGCGGTTCGCCGCGGATCTCCGGGACCTGCTCGATCACCTCGAGCTCGACAATGTCACCCTGGTGGGCACGTCCATGGGCTGCGCGATAATCTGGAGCTACCTATCGCTCTTCGGCGAGGGGCGCGTGAAGTGCGGGGTGTTCGTGGACCAGGCGCCGCTGCAGAACCGCGCACCCGACTGGGAGCTCGGCAGCCGCGGCTGCTACGACATCGCGTCCCTCACCAGGCTCCAGGAGCTCCTCAAGTACGATTACGTCGGGTTCGCCAAGGGCAACGCGCGATCGTGCCTCAGCACCGAGATCGACCCCGCACACGAGCGACTGCTCATCGCGGAGACGCTCAAGGCGCACCCGGAGGGTTTGGGACAGATCATGGCGGACCACACCGCCATCGACTGGCGCCCGTACCTCCGACGCGTGCGCGTTCCGTGCCTGGTCCTCGCGGGGGGACGGTCGCAGATCTTCCCGCTGGAGGGCGTCGTGGAGTGCGGGCGGCTCATCGCGAATGCCACCACCGTCGTCTTCGAACGCGAAGATCACTGGCTCTACATCGAGGATTTCCTGAGATTCGCCGAGCTCGTGTGCGATTTCGCGTGCCACGGGGAGCTCACGGAAGGGGACGGCGCTCCCCCGAAGATCGTCTCGGATCCCGAGCCGATCCGAGCCGGTCGATCGAATCGGCCGGGGACGGGCGCTTCCGTCGATTCGCGATTCGTCCAAGACATGCTCGACCTCGCCGTGGCTGACCCGGCGACGTACAACGCCGCCGCTCGGTCGCCGTCGTCAGGCCGGCCCCCCACCAACGGCTCCCCGCGGGTGGGCTCCCCGCGGGTGTCGAACATGGGCCCGAGGGTCGCGGGTCGCGCCGCGACGCCGCAGGGATTACCGGGAACGTACAGAAAACCGGAGTTGTCGACGCTGGACACGCACGCGCTCGAGGTGGAGCTCGAAAAGAGGAGGCGGGCGGCGAGCGGGTCGAGGGGCGGCGGCGGCGGCGCGGGCAGCAGGCCGGCGACGGGGGGAAGCCAGAGGAGTATGCCGCTGGATCAGCAAAACGCGGCGGCGATTGATCCGGTCGCGGAGGGGCTCCCGGGATCCAAGATGCCCGCCGCGCCGTGAGAAGAGGGTCATCGCGAGCTCACGGAGGGACGGAGGGACGCACGCGAGGGTGGTGGCGGCGGGGCGCGTTCTGAGGCGGAGTAGATCAGGATGGACACGCGACGGCGACGTTTCTGAGACTGCGTTTTATGTAATCATCATCCGAGGCGCCGTTCCGAGACGAACCTTCCTCTCAAAACTCCTCGCCGTTCAGGACAACCGCTCGCGCCTGGGTCAAGATGGCGGTGTTCATCCGGAGCTCCGTCTCGTCCATGAAGTCGTCGTGCGCCAGCTTCGCGCGCTCCGACTTTTCCGTCATCTGCGCCTCCAGAGCGAGCCGATTGGCCACCGCGTTCGCTCGTCGCTCCGCCGCGGCAATTTTATCCTTTCGCTCCGCCGCCGCGATTTGATTCGCCGTCTCCCTCGCGTACCGCTCCCCTTCCGTCTTTTGCCGCGCGCGCTCCTCAGCCTTCATCGCGAGCTGCAACTCGAGCATCTCCAGCTGCGCGGACGTCGCCTCGCGTCGCTTCGCCGCGGCGAGCGCGTCCTTCTGCGCCTGCGCGGCGTCCTTCTCGCGTTGGATCCGGAGGTTCCTGTCGCGTTCCTCCTTTTCCTTCGCCGCCCTCGCCGCGGTGGCCGCCTCGCCAGCCTTGCCCGCGCGCGCGGCGATCTTGGCGTGGAACTCCTCGAGCGCGGCGGCGCGTTGGCGCTCCTGCGCCTCGAGGAGGGCGTCGTACTCAGCCTGCTTCCGCGCATCCTCCTCCGCCTCCGCCCTGAGCGCGCGAGCCTTGATGGCATCCTGCTCGCGATTAAACGCCATCGTCACGGCGGCGTCCTTCTTGAGCTTCTCAATCTTGGCCGCCTTCTCGAGCCGCTCCTCCTCGAGCAGCCGCGTGATCTCGACGAGCGCCGCCTCCTCCTCCGCGCGTTTCGCCGCCTCCGCCTCGAGCCGACGCGTCTCCGCCGCGGCCATGATTGCGGATTGCTCCGCTCGAACCGCCTCGTTGGCGCTTCGTTGGCGCTCCCGCTTCGCCTCCTCCTCCCGCTTGAACCGCTCCACGTCCGCGGCGACCGCGGCGGCCATCATCGCCTTCTCCTCCTTCGCGCGTTGCTTGCGGCGCTCGATGAGGGACATCTGCTGGTCGAGCTCGCGTCGCTGCGCGGCGACTGCTCGCTTCTCCTCCGCCTTGATCTCCGCCTGCTGCCGCGCGTACACCTCCATCTCGAAGCGCGACATGATCGCCCAGTCCCTGTTGGACTGCTCGCCCACCTTGCGGGTGACGCCGCCCTCGGAGGGTAGGCCGGTGAGGGAGGCGGCGTACTTGGGAGGCGGCGCGCGAGCGACGGCGGAGGCGGCGCTCCTCCGCGCGGTGGAGTTGACCTCGACGGATTGGGAGCCTCGCGAGGACCGCGGCGCGGGCAGCGCGGGTTTGTCGCCGGTGACGAACATGTTCGCGTCGTGGGTGTCCAACACCATGTTACGGGTCTTCGCGGCGGACTTGGACGACATCTTCACCTGTCGCGGATGGGTTCGGGGGGTAAGGGAAGGCGGACGGGTGAGCGCTGCTCGTACGGATTAGGCATTTCCAAATTTAGTTTTTCGCCATCCCCAGGCTGGGGGGCGGACGAAGACTGGGAGAAGACGCGCGGGTCGGGGCGCGCGCGGACCTTGTTCGCGAGGGTCCCCTTGAGAGTCTCGGCATCCAGCTTGGCCTGGAGCCGCGCGCGCCTCGCCTCGTCCATCGGAGGCATCGTATCGCGCGTGTGAGCGCGCGTTCGTTGTGGCTCCACGCCAAACGGTCTACTCCTCGCAAGTGGCGAGAGACTCTTTTGGCATGTCCCAGGTGATCGGCGCTTGGCGCGTTGCAGCTCGACCGAGTCTCGCGAAGACTCTCGGAAAAAAAATTGCGGCACCCACTGGACCGGGCACGCCAACATGGGCAAGAGCCGACGAAGGAGCAAGAAGGGAGACGACGAGCCGATGACGGTCGCCGCGCCGTCCGGCGGCGGCGACGGCGGATGGCTCACCGGTTCGGCGATCACGGCGATGGCGGAGGACACCGAGGGCGCGGACGCGAATGCAAATGCGGCGGCGCCGACGCATCACGGGGCGCTCACCGCGGGTCTCGCCAAGCTGAAGAAGCGGACCGTGCTGAGGGGCGTGACCAAGCGCAAGAACAAGGCCATCGCGCGCGGCATCGCGCACGCGGACAGGAAGGAGGTCAAGGCGAAGAAGAAGGTCGCCAGGCGGGGACTCAGGCTCGAAGGCAAACAGCTGTACTGACCAACGAGCCGGACGCGTGAAAACAAGTATTCGCGCAAAGCCTTGTTTGTACTTGTAACCATACGATGACCACCGCGTTCGCGAATCAGAGCACCGCGCCGAAGGACCGCGTCCACTCCTCGTACCGCCTCGCGTGCGCCTCCGTCTGCGTCGGCCGCGTCGCGGCGAGCGCGCCGGCGACGTCCTCCCTCGTGATCTCCCCGACCCTCACCTCCGCTAAGTTGTCGTCATCCTCCGTCGCCCCGTCGCGCTTCTTCTCCGAGTCGTCGTCGTCGCTCGTCATCAACCGATCCATCAACCTGCGCAGCGGCCGCATCGCGCTCTCCTTGCACAGCAGCATGACGTCCGCGCCGCTGTACCCGTCCGTCCTCGCCGCGAGGTCGCGGAGGTCCACGTCCGCGGCCAATGCGTGCGGCGCGAGGTACCGCTCCATCATCCGAACCCTCGCCGTTTCCGACGGCGTCCCGACCAAGATCCGCTTCTCCAGCCTTCGCAACATCGCCGGGTCCAACTCCCACGGCAGGTTCGTCGCGGCGAGGAGGAACACCAGCTCACCCTCGTCGCGGTTCAGGCCGTCGAGTTGCACGAGAAGCTCCGTCTTGAGCCGCCGGGAGCTCTCGTGGTCGCCGCCGCTCGAACCGCCGCTCGAACCGCCGGCTCCGCCCCCCCCGTCGCGCGCGCTCATCACGGCGTCGAGCTCGTCCATGAAGACGGTGCTCGGCGCGTGGTGCCTGGCGAGCTCGAAGAGCACGCGCACCAGCTTCTCGCTGTCGCCCCGCCACTTGCTCACGACGCTCGACGCGCTTATGTTGAAGAAGGTGGTGCCGCACTCGGTGGCGACGGCTTTGGCGAGCATCGTCTTGCCCGTGCCCGGGGGTCCGTACAGGAGAACGCCGCGCCACGGCCGGAGCAAGCCGCGAAAAAACTGGGGAAACCGCACCGGCATGACCACCGCCTCTCTCAGCAGACGCTTGGCCTCGTCCAGGCCGCTCACGTCCCGGAAGCGCACGTCGGGGTTGGACGTGTATATGTCCCGCGAGATGGTCCGCGCGAGGTCGCGAAGCTCGACGCTGCCGGAGAAGGACGGCGGCGGCTTGAGCACCCTCTGCCGTTCCTCCCACGCCTCCCCGTCGCTCTCGTCGCCCGTC
>Ga0181573_10004451_pt1 | contig 11923 bp, 8 predicted proteins | sample 101ome_25_FD_148643 | JGI IMG/M metagenome (GOLD analysis project Ga0181573, IMG submission 148643) | Coastal salt marsh microbial communities from the Groves Creek Marsh, Skidaway Island, Georgia - 101409BT metaG (spades assembly) | ecosystem: Environmental > Aquatic > Marine > Intertidal zone...
GACGACAGGCGCAAGCCGCGGCCGGGACCGTTGCGGGAACGGGTGGACCTCATCGGCCTCGGGCGCGCCGCGCTGCTGCGGTGCGGGTGGGCGAAAGGTGAAGTCACTTCGTCGTCGTCGTCGTCGACGACGTCACCACCGCCACGCCACCCGACCGCGACCGCGTCGACGTTCCACGCCACCGTGGCACCGTCGACGGAGCGACTGCGACGTCGTCGGTGGGGACGCAAAACCTTGCACTCCTAGAGGAGAAACAAACCCAATACCCAGTACAAATTTTGTGACGGGAGCTTCACCCGGCGCGTAGCATACCCCGTGTACACTCCGAAAAATAGGAGGAGAGCGCGCGGATCTCAGCGTGCACAGAGAACGCGCGGGTGCGGAAGGTTTTTCGAACGGGCCGAATCCGGTCCAGACTCGCGGCCGGCTACGAACGAAAATTTGGCACACGCAGGATGTCGCGACGCCTGGCGTACTCCTCGTTCGCCCTCCGCCTACGAGACGCCATCCTCCCGTCGCCCTCCTTCTCCTTCTCCCCCTCCTCCCCCTTCGCCACGTTCACGAAGAAGCAGGCCAACGACGTCCGGATAGGCAACGTCATCGCCCTCGCCGGTGGGAAACTCGCCCGCGTGACCAAGTTCTCCCACTCCCAGCAAGGACGCCAGCTGGCCGTCGTCCAGCTCGAGGCGAAAGACCTCGCCTCGAAAGCAAAGCTCGCGCTCAAATACAAGACCAAGGACCTGATCGACATCGCACGTCTCGACGACAAGCCGCACCAGTTTCTCTACAGAGACGAGCACGGCACGCTGCACTTCATGGACGAGTCGTTCGAGCAAGTCGCCCTCGACCGGATGGAGGACGTCATCCCGTTGGACCTCCTCAAAGCCGGCGACACCGTCGTGCTGTCCATGCACGACGACACGATCGTCTCGGCCTCGCTCCCGCCGACCGTCGCGCTCGAGGTCGTTCATTCCACCCCCGCCATCAAAGACGCCACCAAACAGGCGCAGTACAAGCCCGTCGTCCTCGAGACCGGCGCCACCATCCAGGCCCCGGCGTTCGTCAAGACCGGCGACGTCGTCCTCGTCGACACGGCCACCCGCGAGTTTGTCAAGCGGGCCTGAGCGTCGGCTGTACAGCACGCCCTGCAAAACTTTTAAATGATACAAACCAATTGGTTTGCAAACCAAAACGTAAATAGGAAAATTCTCACTCGTCACTCGTCCGTCGATAGCACCGGAAAATCTTGGTCGAAACGCGCTTCGTAAAACGACGTGTGGTCCTGCGCCAGCATCCGCGACACCTCGTCCAGGAAGGCCTTCTCGACGCTCACCGAGTAGCCTTCGACGCACACCTGCATCTCAGTCCCGTCCTCCAGCACGACCGGCTCGCTGTCAAACTGCGCCACCGCGATGCGCATCTTTTTGCCGTCGTCGAGGGGACTCGTCGTCGAGTCCTCCGAAAAATCCTGCAGCCCGCGCACACACACCACCGTCTCCCAGCCGTCCACCTCGGCCACCAGTCGGAACTGCGTCGACGTGTACTGCCCGCCGCCGTACCGCCCCGCGTGCTCCAAAAACTCGTCACGCGGCTTGAAGAGATAATACGCCGGGCTCGTCATAAAGTCCGGCAGCCGCCCCGAAAAGGCCTTTTCCAGCAGCTTGCGAAAGACCGACGTCAGATTGCCCACGTCCGACACGGCCACCAGCTCGAGCCGGTCGACGTCCGTCCGCCCGTCTGTCCGCAGGCGATGCACGTGCAGCGAGAGCCTGTACTCGGCGCCGGGCGGCGGGCGCGCGATCGAGGTATCCGTGGTGGTGACCGACTTGTGCGAGTGCGAGTGCGAGGGCGGCATGCCGCACGCCTCGACCCTCGTGCTGGGATGGTGGTTCATATTGCTGAGCGAGTCCGTATCAAACGATCCACAGCCGGGAACCGAGACAGCCGAGACAGCCGAGAGAGCCGGGACGAGAACGGGACGAGAACGGGAGGAGGAAACGAAGAGGGAAAAAGGGGCGTTCGAAGGCCGTCAATTGGCTCAACTGCGTGCTGAGTACATCGTATATGTAGTCATACGCAGAAGTTTGACGCCTGCGAGTGGTTCGGGCGCAGGAAATGGCGCTGTGAGTCGTCGTGGTGGGTTCGGAGACATTTCATCGACGAGAGGCCTCTCCGAATCCGAACGCCCCCGGGTGTTCGGGGGGAGCAGGGGTGCGTTGCGTGCTCTACACACCTTCCAGAGTCCGGTGTTCGTCTCTCGTCTCGCAGTCTCAGCGACGAGCGCCGGGTGCATTTTTAGTGAGGCCCGGCCAAAGTTTCGCCAATATCGCCCAGAGGATTTTCTTCTACGCCGTTTGCCATGCCCCCGTATTCGCGGAGTCGTCGGTGGGGTGTCGCGCTGGCTGCAGGAGGCGCGGCCGCGGCAGCTGGCCTCGCTGCCTACTGGTATTGGTACTCGGAAAATTCGGTCGAACCCAAAGAAGACGAGGACGAGGACGAGGACGAGGATGACGACAACGTCGAGACGAACGGACTCGACAGGATGTCGAACGGCAAGGGGCAGGAGAACAACAGAGGCGAGGAGAACGGACGCGCACATGCACACGCTCACGGCAATCACGACGGGCATGCGAACGGCCACGACGACCGGGGGCGCGACCGCCCGCGCTCCCCGTCGCAGCACCAACTGGACATCAACGCCCACGTTGACGCCCACTTCCGGTCCATCCAGTCCATTGCTCGGGAAACCACAGTTGGGGTACGTCTCTGTCTCTGATTCCTCTTCCGTCTTCTTTTTTCTTCCCAAGGCCGCGCTTTCACCCGCGACCACGCACCCTCACCCTCACTCCTCATCACCCCTCACCGCGCTTCCTATTCTTCAGACCCTGCTCGAGCCGCTCGCGAACAACGTCAAGTCCATGGACGATATGGACGACATCATCGCCAGGCTGCAGCGGGAGAAGCGGTCGCTGAGCACGGCAGAGAAGCTGTCGCTGTGGGAGTCGGTGCTCGATAGGGTCACGTGCAGGTTCGTGTGCGTGGTGTGGTTGGTGCCGATGCTGCAGCTGTTGGTCCGGGTGCAGCTCAATGTGATGGGTCGGACGCTCTATCTGCAGATGTCGCTCAGGAACGAGCGAGGGAGGGGGCGCGGTGGGAGTTTGCCGCGCGGGCCGCGCGCCTCGCCGCTATCGGGGCGGGCGCAAGAGGCGTACCTTCGCCTGAGCGAGCACGTGGTCTATCAGGGATGCTACGTGATGCGCGATATGGCCAAGGAGATATCGTCGGCCACTGCTGCGGCGTTCGTGGAGGAGCTGGGGTCGGTGGGGGCGACGACACGGGCCGCGTCGGTGGCCGAGGCCGTCGGCCGCGCGCTCGCGGCGTTCGAGCGGGAGCGGCTGGAGGGCGACGGGTGGCGGGAGTGGGAGCGCACCATCATACCGGACGACGATGAGGTCAGCGCGCTGTTCGACGGCGCGGAACTGGGGCCCGGAGAGCGGTTCGAGGTGGAGGGGATGTGGCGTGAGACGGTCGGCGTGTACCGCAGCGAGGCGTTCCGGACGAGGTATTTGGCCGGATGCGCGAGGGCGATGGCCTCCGGCATGCTGCGTGAATTGGCGGAAGGGGGGTCGGACCGAGGGGACGGCGGTGGAGACGGCAGTGGGGACGGCGCGATGCCGCTGGTGCAGATCCTGCCGAGGGTGGCGAGGGCGGTCGACGAGGCGATGCGGACGGCAGAGTTCGGATACGGGCTGATGGACACGCGACTGGAGGCCCTGAGTGCGAGCGTGTATGCCAACGGGTGTGTGTAACGTCTCTTTTTTCATCCCGTCTCGTCAGCAGCGACCGACCGACCGACGACGTGTATGTGATAATGATGTATGTGATAATGGGTGTATGCATACGACCATGGTGATGGTGCGCGCACCCATTCGCTTGCCGACCCTTCACTCGACTCGTTCGAGCAATCCAACCCGAGGTGGCCTCTGCCCCCAACCGCAGCGCCACTGCCTGCCTCCCCGCTACAGCGCGCCACGCCAAGCACACGTCTCTGCCTCTACCAACAGCAGCAGCAGCAACAACAACAGCAACAACAGCAACAACAACGCTCCCGTCCACTTCCACTACCGGGTGACCCGCGAGCGGCTCGGGCAGCTGCGGCAGTTCAAGGAGGAGCACGGCCACGCGTTCGTGCCGTACAAGGAGCCGCGCGGCCTGGGAAGGTGGATTGCGGAGCAGCGGTACCGGTACCAGCGGGGGCTGTGCGACGTGAGCATCTACAGGGAGCTGAGCAGGGCCGGGGTGCCGCTGCGCGTCTTCGAGGCGCGGTGGGAGACGCGCTTCCAGCAACTCTCCCGGTTCCACGCGCGGCGTGGCCACGCGTTCATCCAGAACGCAGACACGAAGGCGAGTGTGGAGGAGGATGGTTCCGAGTCGTACAAAGAGCTGTACGCGTGGGTGCTGCAGCAGCGGCAGCTCCGCAAGCAGGGGAGGTTGAGCGAGTCGAGGCGGCGACGGCTCGACGCCTTGGGGTTCGTGTGGGACGTGCAGCTGCACACGTGGCGGGAAAATATGGCGCTGTTGACGGCGTACCACGAGGAGTTTGGGCACGTGCGCGTGCCAAGGGGCTGGCCGGGCGGCCCGAAGCTGTACCTGTTCCTTCGGAAGGTTCAGCAGTCGAGCAAGCTGGTGGGTATTGACTCGAACGATGACGATCTGCGTCCCTTCCACGCCCGAATATCTCACTCTCACTCGCGCTTCGCTCGTTCGCTCGTTCGCCAGGACCCCCCGTTTGCGGACGTCCCGTATGCGAGTCTCGACGACATCGAAGCGCTCCGGTCGATGGGGGCTATCAGGGCGAGGAGGCGGAGCTGGGAATCGAGGTTCGACGAGCTGCGGAAGGGGCTTAAGGAGGCGCGCGGGGGTGTCGGTGGGGGTGTTGACAAGGACGAGGGGCTCGAAGCGTGGCTGAGGAGCCAGCGGTACGCGTATCGGCAAGGGACGCTGTCGGAGGATCGACGGAGGAGGCTGGAGGGACTGGGGGTGGAGTTGAAATAGTAGGGGATGGGGACGATGGGGACGATGGGGACGGTTGGGACGGTTGGGACGAGTAGACGTGCGCCTCTCTCTCTCCGGAGCTGGTGAGGTCCTCTTTTGGAATGACCTAGGTCAAAGTCAATAGGGTATGGACGAAACCCTCGTGTACCAGCACACAGAACCAAACCTTCTTAATTCTCTTGGAGCGTGCGTTGTTGCGTCGTATTCGTCGTGTGTGCGATATTAGACTTCTTGTGCACCTGTTCAACGCGCAATCCGCGTCGCAAAGTCGTTTTCGAGGAAGAATCTGCATTTGCTCGTGCGCAAGAAAAATCGAATTCGCTGCTGCTCCTCGTCGTGCATTGCTCGGCGCATCCCTGTATTGCATTCCATGATATGGATACGCTACGAGTCCGGCGGGAGGCGTCATGGACCGTTAGATGCGGGGTCGAATTTCCTCCGAGGGTTTTCCGAGGCGTTCACCCACCCTACAATACAATACCCTCACTCGCGCATCCACACGAACACCTCGCACAGTTTCCTTTTGCCACGAGAGTCAACAGAATTCAACCATGGCTGACGTTCTAGTAGGTGTTGAAGTCGACCGACGTGCGTTCACCTCCCCCACTCGTCGCGCTCACTCGCTCACTCGCTCTCCCCCCTCCCCCAGACGGAGGCCTCCGGGGCCTATTTCAACGAAACGTATGGCAATGAGGCCTACCTCGATTCTGCCGTGTACGACAGCACCGACGCCAACAATGCCTGGATGCTCCAGTCCGGCTACATGGTCTTCTTCATGCAGGCCGGATTCGCCATGCTCTGTGCCGGTTCCGTGCGTGCCAAGAACGCCAAGAACATCATCCTCCTGAACATCCTCGACGCGTGCCTCGGCTCGCTGTGCTGGTACGCGACCGGCTATGCGTTCGCCTACGGAGACCCCGTCGACTGGGATACCGCCACGAGCTTCACGAGCACGCAGGCGTTCATCGGAAACCGCTACTTCTTTGGAACCAACCTGGATGCCACCTCAGACTACTCGTTCTGGTTCTTCCAGTTCACGTTTGCCGCCACCGCCGCCACCATCGTGTCGGGTGCTGTCGCCGAGCGCTGCCGCCTGTGGGCCTACCTGTCCTACGAGCTGATCCTCGTCTGCTTTGTCTACCCGGTCGTCGCGCACTGGGTCTGGTCATACTCTGGATGGGCTTCGCACTTCAGGCCGATCGACCAGCTCTTCGGAGTCGGTGTCTGTGACTTTGCCGGCGACGGTCCCGTCCACATGGTCGGAGGAATCGCCTCGCTCGCCGCCGCCTGGGTCCTGGGACCGCGTATCGGACGCTTCGATGCCGACGGAAAGCCCGTCGACATGCCGGGACACAACGCCTCGCTGACCCTCCTCGGAGTGTTCTTCCTGTGGTTCGGATGGTTCGGATTCAACCCCGGTTCCACCCTCGGAATCGCCGGATACTCTGGACTCGCCGCCCGCGTGGCCATTAACACCACCTTCGGTGCCGCCACCGGAGCCCTGACCACCCTGCTCATCGTCATGGGACTGACCAAGATGCAGAGTGGAACCCCCGTCGTCGACCTCATCATGGTCGGAAACGGCGCCCTCGCCGGACTCGTGTCCGTCACCGGACCGTGCGGCTACGTGGAGATCTGGGCCGCCATCCCGATTGGAATCATCGGTGCCTTCGTCTACGTCGGAAGCTCCAAGCTCATCCTCAACGTGTTCAAGGTCGATGACCCGCTCGATGCCATCGCCGTCCACGCCGGTGCCGGTATGTGGGGACTCATCGCCACCGGAGCCTTTGCCACCGAGAACCTGGTCGGCTCTGGCAACAACTACGGATTTATCATGGGAGGAAACGGAAACTTGCTGGCCTGCCAGATCGTGATCATCCTCGCCATCCTCGCGTGGACCTTGGGAATCATGACGCCGTTCTTCATGATTTTGAAGAAGGTCAACCTGTTCCGCGTCCCTCCCGAGGTCGAGTCTGCCGGACTGGACGTCTCTCACCACGGAGGATCCGCCTACCCGCACGACCCGGAGGTGATCGGAAGCGGTGTGTCCATCACGTCCGATATGCTCGACAGGAAGATCGAGGAGGCGCTCGCTCGCCAGACCGGCGGAAAGGGCAAGGCCACCTTGAGCAACCTGTAGAGCTTGCCAGCTTGCCGGCTTGACGACAAGTTTTCGGGCGTGATTTCCACGCGCCGATGTACTCTTCGGTATACTCTGCAGGGTGTTGAACCCAACATGACACATACTGTTAATGGCCATTGGCCAGTGTCTCAGAGTTTTTCATCGTGTAAAACAACTTGATTCCATGTGTGTTGTTACACTTGCCGTCGTCTGTGTATTTTCCCTTCCCGCAGCCAACCTACCTACTACCTATCTACTACCTACCTACTTCGTCAATCTCTACGCCTACGCTCTACTCCTGGATCTTGTCCTCGGCGCCGTCGGTGTCCTGCAGGTCGGTCGTCCACAGCGTCAGGTTGTCCCTCAGCAGCTGCATGATCAGCGTGCTGTCCTTGTACGACTCCTCCCCGAGCGTGTCGAGCTCGGCGATGGCCTCGTCGAAGGCCTGCTTCGCCAGGTGGCACGCGCGCTCCGGCGAGTTCAGGATCTCGTAGTAGAACACCGAGAAGTTGAGTGCCAGCCCGAGGCGGATCGGGTGCGTCGGCGGCAGGTCCACCAGCGCAATGTCCTGGGCCGACTTGTACGCCAGCAGCGTCTGCTCCGCGGCCTCTTTCCTGTCCCCGCCGGTCTTGAACTCCGCCAGATACCTGTGATAGTCCCCCTTCATCTTCAGGTAGAACACCTTGGACTCCCCGCTGGACGCCGTCGGGATCAGGTGCTTGTCCAGAAGGCTCAGGATGCTATTGCAGATATCCTGCAGCTCCTTCTCGACCATCTCTCTGTACTTCTGAATCCTCGAAACATGCTCCTCGTTCCCTTTGGACTCCTCTTTCTGCTCGATGCTCGAGATGATCCTCCACGATGCGCGACGCGTCCCGATGACGTTCTTGTATGCCACGCTCAGCAGGTTGCGCTCCTCCACCGACAGCTCCTGCTCCGTCACCATCTCCGCCACCTTTTTCATCTCGGTGACCTGCATACCGCGTGGGCCGTGTGCGCCGTGTGGGCGTGCCGAGTGAGTGAGCGAGTCGCGGAGCGAGCGCGTTCGAAGCTTTCCCTCGTGGCAGAAAATCTGCGACGGGAGATCGACGGTCAACCGACGCGCAAATCACGCCCCAACCCTACAGAGTCCTCAAAATCGCCACCAGGCATCGTCTCGCGGCCGAATCGGAGACGAACAAGGGCCTGAACCGCCAAACCTACTGGAATTCCTCGACACGTGAGCAGGCGAAAATTCGGACAGAACACGCACCATTTCATCGTAACGCTCCTGTGCGCGCGTATAACAAGCATGATCAGTGAGTTTCATCGCGTGGCGAGGGAGTGGCGAGCGAGAAGCGGCGAGGGAGCGAGGAGGGCCGCGAGTGAATCGATCCTGGCTCGAGCGGGTCGTCAAATTCAACGTACGGCTTGCTCAGCGAGCTTCGCCATGTAAACAGACTCTTCACGGTCGGCCATGATGATGTTACTCCGTTGTATTTCTCCTTTCAACTGAGAGAGACTCGAGAGACAAGGTGGCAAGTTGGGAACACGAGGATCTGTTCGTTCGACCGACACGGGCCGAGCACCTTGGGATGAGCATGATGCTCGCGAGGTATCTGTCGACGAGGTATCGTTTGCTCGATCGGCCATCGGTCACTCGATCTGTCGACGTATGAATCGCTCGATCGCTCGATCGCTCGGTCCCTCGCCTCGTCCAAGCAACCCCGGCGACGCTGAAAAAGGCGAATCATCATCTCATCGCATCTCCCTACCGCCGAGGTTGAAGCACCCACGACCAGGAAACCTCCGACGACGACTTGGACGACAGCGGCTACTCACAGGAAGAAGAAAGAAAGAAGTACGCTCATGTTCTCGGGAACGACTGCGGGGCAAACCGCTGGCTGGGAATCGCGTGGTTCGGCAATGCGTGGCGCTCCTCTATCGACGTGCTCTTCTTGAAAATAAACGCGGCCACCGTCGCAATCCCGACGGCCGCGACCACCGTGTTCCTCCTCCAGTTCTTCGGGTCGGCAAAGAAGCCCCCAGCAGGACTCCAAATCTCTGCGAGGACGGACGAACGGACAAATGGACAAATGGACGAATGAGCATGTACGTGAACGGATCGATGGTTCCATGGGCCGACGGGTTCATGGGTTCATGGGTCCATGGGCGTGGACGTCGTCAATACTGACGACGTGAGAAGAACAGCTCGAGAGGATTCGTCCTCCCTCCGTCCCTCTCCTCGCTTCTCTCGTCCTCCCGACGCCACGTGCGCTTCCTCCTCTTCGTACCTTTCGGTGCGTGCAAGTCACCGCCCATGCTGTGTTCTAACTGCCAGTCTCTCTCTCTCTGCTGCGCGCTGCCCGGAATTGGTCTCAGTCCCAAACCGACGAAAATGCCGTCTCGTTCCCTCGTTCGGCACTGTCTCGTCTCCGCGATCTCTCGAGATATACCGAGTATTACTGGCGCGCTCTGGTTGCTGTGTGGGTCCCGGCAAGGTCCTGGCGAGGTGGCTGTGGCGGAAGACGGAGGACAAACAAAAATTCTTAAGAGTCCTCGTCCGACCGAGTACGTACTCGTACACCAGCGCACAGTCGACGACGACGACGACGGAACAGCCGAGAACGGACACGTGATCGACGCGGCGAGCGAGCAGCGTGGGCGCTTTGACGACACGCACGGCGAGGCAGGCGATCTCGTATCGACTCGAGCGACAGCGGACCAGGAGAACCTAGAGAACCTAGAGAATCCGGCGTCCAGGCATGGAGCAGCTACCGCGGCGCATTGTGAAGGAGACGCAGCGGCTTATCGTCGAGCCTGTTGAGGGCATCTCGGCGGCGCCGACGGAGGAGAACATGCGGTACGTATCGACGGCGAGGGTGCGACCAGGCTCGCTGCTGTCTCGTTGTCGTTGTCTCCTTGACCGTCTCACTGGCTCGCGCTCGCGCTCAACATAGATATTTCAACGTCGTCATTGTGGGGCCGAGCTCGTCGCCGTACGAGGGCGGCGTGTTCAAGTTGGAGCTGTTCTTGCCGGAGGACTACCCGATGGCGGCGCCAAAAGTTCGGTTTTTGACGCGTATTTATCATCCGAACGTTGATAAGCTGGGTCGGATATGCTTGGATATATTGAAGGATAAGTGGAGCCCGGCGTTGCAGATCCGGACGGTGCTGTTGTCGATCCAGGCGTTGATGAGTGCGCCAAACCCGGACGACCCGCTGGACGAGAACGTGGCCAAGATGTGGAAGACGGACGAGGCAGTGGCGATGAAGACGGCCAGGGAATGGACACGGATGTATGCCTGTGACAGTAGTTGAAATTGGTAAGTTACGTGGTGTGGTGGACGTTCGATCGATCCATCGTCCTCAGTCGGGGGTCGCCGTGCTCCGTTTTCTCTGCGCGTCCTCTTCCGCAATAGGATCTCCCTGGGCGCTGGAGGCGATGCGAGACAGGTTCCCGCCTCCTCCGCCCCCTCCTCCGCCCCCTCCTCCGCTCGAACGGCCCGACGCTGCTGCTTCTCCCGCGCTGCTCGTTCCTTGTGGGCTCGGCAAGCTTCTCCGCGAGCCGCCGTCGCTGGTACGAAAACTGTCGTCTTTGATGGTCTCGAGCTTCGGGTTTCGGACCCGGCCCTTTGCCGTGGTCTTGGTGTACAGGTCCATGGACCCTATCCCTCCCGAGCCGTAGCTGCTGCCGAGGATGCTATCCGACCAACCAGACGATAGCCGGCTCGATAACCTGCTCGAGATGATAGGGGTCGCGCCAGAGCCCTCGTTGTGGATGCTTCCCACGTCTCCTTGACTGAGCAGCGACCCGATCGAGCCAATCTGGGACATGGTCCGTGAGATTGTTCGGTTTCGGTTGATGATGGATCCCGGGAGCGAGTTTATGCCGGGAGATCCCGCGTTGTACCGATCGTCCCAGCGTTGGATGCGGGTGGTCATTTGGTCAACCGAGATCCAGTTGCCGTGCTTGTAGACGAGCTCGATGACTCGCCCGCCGTCTCCCTTGCTGTTGGCCGAGTGATTCCGAATGTACGACAGCGGCATCGAGAAGAACACGTAGAAGAGGGCGACGGCGCCCGCGATGACGAGCGAGTAGATGTAGTCAAACGCCGCCAGGTTGGAGGCGACAAAGACGATTCCGAGAATGGACACCGACGGGATGAACGGCAGGAGGTACCCGGGAATATGCCACGTCTCGGGTGTGTACTCGACAGGACACGTCATACACATGGCAATGGTGACGGCGGCCCAGACGATGAGCGCCCATATCGCAGCCAGCGAGTTTGGATAGATGCGATAGAGGACCCCGACGCAAATGGAAGTCCCGTTGATGGCAATGATGAACGACCATATCATCCATCTGTGCCACTTTTTGTTCATTTGGAGGTGCATCCGGGACCATATCCACATCCCGGGGTTGCCGCCGTCGCTCGTGGAGTTCACGTGCTTGCCAGCGCTGGGTGCCGCGGTGTCGTCGGTGCTGTTGCTGTGGCTGATGACGATCACCGACTTCGCGATGTCCGTCTCGGCATTGCTAGGATCCTGGTTCTTTGCGGCACGAGCCGCCGCATTTTTCTTGGTGTTGTTGTCGTTGGTGTCATTGTTGGTTTTGATCACGTTGTTGTTGTTGTTGGCGGCGGCTGCGTCGTTCGACGGTCGCATCCTGATCCTCGTGTCATCAGACAAACCGCCTGTCGACGGGTTTGTCGAATGAACCGACGTTGACATGGTCCTTTGAATCTCCAGATCATTCGAGGGCGC
>Ga0181573_10004458_pt1 | contig 11914 bp, 6 predicted proteins | sample 101ome_25_FD_148643 | JGI IMG/M metagenome (GOLD analysis project Ga0181573, IMG submission 148643) | Coastal salt marsh microbial communities from the Groves Creek Marsh, Skidaway Island, Georgia - 101409BT metaG (spades assembly) | ecosystem: Environmental > Aquatic > Marine > Intertidal zone...
GCCGAAGTCGTCGGGATGCTCGGCGACTGCGCCGAGGAGCTGAGGGAGAAAGGGCTGCTGGGCCACGTTAAGGTGTACATCAGCGCCGACGTCCCGGCGGAGTCGAGGGACGCCGCCAAAGCCGCGGCCAAAGCCATGGGCGCGGTGCTCGCGGCGTCGGCGAACGAACACGGGGTGACGCACGCGCTCCACGCCGACCTAGACGCCGACGGCGAGGAAGCCAAACGCGTTTTTCCCGACAAGGACCGGGCGATCGTGCGCGGGGTGGTGGATAAGGAGGCGCTGGTGCACTACGCGGGGTACCCGGAGAGTTACGACGCGTGGTGCCCCGTGAGCACCGCACGAGAACACGCGGCGACGGACCGAGCGCACCGGTGGGACGCGCCCCCCGCGGATGATTCGATGATTCGCGCCGCGTCGGGCGAGCATCTCGCAATCGCCGGCAGGTGCCGCCCCGCGAAGCACGTGCACTACACGTGGATCGTGGACAGCGTCAAGTACAACGAGTGGTGCGAGGAGGCTGACTACGCGTGGGAGGATCCCGCGGAGACGGCTATGCGAGCGGCTACCCGCGCGAGGGACGCCGCCAACGCCGCCATGGCGGCGACCACCGCCGCGCAGGCGCAGGCGCAGGGAGGCGGTCCACCCCGGGTCGGCGAGAAGCGCAAGGGCGGCCCGGACGCCGCCGCCGACGACGACGACGACGCGTCCCAGGGGACGATCGCGACGCACGGGACGGGGGCCACGGCGGGTACTTTTGCCACGGCGGGGACGACTCCGGCTGCGACGGAGGATGAGCGCGTCGCTCCGCCGCAATTCGCCGAGAGGATCGGCCCGAGCGCGGTGCGGCAGCACCTCACGGCCCCGCACTCGTCCGTCGCCGCCGCGGCCGCGAACGACGGCGGCGCCCAGGGGCCCGACTTGCAACCCGGCCGACCGGCGCGGGGTGACCGAGGAGGAGTCGTCCAGGAGAACATATCCCGCGGGCAGATGGCCGGCGCGGCGAGCGAAGTCGCCGCGGCGGCGGCGGCCGTGGATGCCGCCGTCGCGGATGTCGACGAGGGCATCGACGCCGACGCGAACGGATCGGACGACGCCGCACTGGTCGGTGAGGCGTCCACGCCGTGCAAAGAGCCGTACAAGATCCCCGGGCACTCGCACTGGTTCCGATGGGACGCGACGCACGAGCTGGAGAGGCGGGGCGTCCCCGAATTTTTCGACGGGCGATCGGAGACCAAGACGCCCGAGGCGTACGCCAAGATCCGCGCCACCATGATGACCCAGTATCGCGCGGCGAAGAAGGCGGGGGAACGGCTCAGCTTCACCAGAGCGCGCCGAGGGCTCGTCGGGGACGTCAACTCGCTTCAGCGCGTGTTTGATTTCCTCGAGCGGTGGGGCCTGATCAACTGGCAGCCCAGGGTCGACGCGGAGAAAGCCGCCGGCTTGGGCGCCAACGTCCCTCGCGTCGTCGCGGTCGACGTCGTCCGTCCGGAGAAACCCGACCCCGGGACGTTTAGCGCCGCGAACGTGGCCCTGTACAGGTGAGTTTATTTTTTATTTTCGTATGGGCAATTCGTCTGACATCGTGTTTTGTTCACAGGTTCCCCCCCGCCCCGCTCAACGGCGCGGCGACGTCGGTGGCGGAGGCTGAAGCCGCGGCTGAAGCCGCCGAACTCGCCGCGGAACAGACGGGTGCCCGGCGAGGCCGCCCGCCCACCAACCCCAGGCCGGAGCAACCCTCGCCGGCCGCGTTGGTGGCGCCGCTCTCGGCGTACGCGGTGCTGTACGGAAACCAGGGTAACGTCAAGCGAAATTGCGTTGGGTGCGACGTCGACATAACCGGCAAGGGCACGGCGTATTATCACTGCGCGAGGCCGCCGCCGCGTCTGGCCAAGACGAACGTCGGGGGCGTCGACGTGTGCGGGCGGTGCTTCTCCGCGGGTAAGCTCCCGGACGGTACCACGAGCGGCAGCTTCCTTCGAACGGTCGCGACGGGGGCGTCGAGTAAAAAGGCGAAGAAGGCTAGAGTCGTGTCGGTCAACGAGGATGGCGAAGAGTTTGAGGTGGAGGACGAGGACGACGACGACTCGGACGCCGAGATGGAACAGGACGACTGGACCGACCAGGAGACTCTGCTCCTCCTCGAGGCGCTGGAGACGCACGGCGAGTCCTGGTCGGAGGTTGCCTCGCACGTGGGCACGAAGAGCGCGGAGGAGTGCATCCGGCGGTTCATCCGCCTGCCCATCGAGGAGCGCTTCCTGGACGAGCTCGACCCCACCGTCGGCGGCGAGGACCCCGCGGACGTCAGGGGCGGCGGCGACGTCGGGTCCACCGAGGAGTGGCGCATGGGCAGGCCCGACGTCGACGTGCGGGGACCGAACGACCTCACCGTCCCCTTCGCGGCCGCGCCGAATCCCGTCATGTCCAACGTGGCTTTCCTGGCGACGTGCGTGACGCCGCGCGTCGCAGCCGCCGCCGCCAAGGCTGCGCTCCACGCGCTCGACGAGGAGAACGAGGAGACGGAGAAGGGCGCGGAGAAGGGCGACGCGATGGACGTGGACGAGTCAGAAACGGTCAGAAACGGTCGGGGGGGCGAGAGGACCGCGGCGGACGTTCCCGTGACGGATAAAATTGCTAGGGAGGCGGCGGCGACTGGTCTGGCGGCGGCGGCGGTTCGCGCCAAGCTCCTGGCCGACGCCGAGGAGAGGGAGGTTCAGCGGCTGATCATCTCCATCGCGGAGGCGCAGATGAAGAAGATCGAGGCGAAGATGCGCAGCTTCGAGGATCTCGAGATCGGTCTGACGAGGGAACGGGAGGCGATCGAGGAGATGAAGGCGAGGCTTTTCGCGGAGCGAGCGGATCTGAGGATTCAAAAGCTCGAGCACGAGGAGTCCGTGGCCCGGGCCAAGGAGGCGCAGGAGAGGCGCGAGGCGGAGGCGGCGGCGACGACGACGACGACGGCCAACTGAGTTTGTAGCCTAACGCTCTTGATGAATTAAACCAGCTAATAAGATGCGTAGATACACACACGGTCCGAGAAAGAATCATTGAGAGGGACGATCCCGAAAGAATATCACAGGTGGTGGAGTTGCCAGCACAACGCGGCGGAGTAGACGACGATGCCCGCGCCGCAGCAGGTGAATCCAACCTTGTACGCATCCGCATAGGTCCAGTCACCCTCGCCGCGTTCACCGGCGGCGTCGTCCCCAGCCCCGCCTTCTTTGTCCGCGTCCCTCCCGGCCCCTCCTCCTCCAGCCCCCCCGGCCCGGCCCTCCTCCTCCAGCAGCGGCTTCTTCTCGTCCTCCTCCCGCTCCTTCTCCTTTCTCCTCGCGTAGATGTCGTGGACGTTGTACACGAAAGACGCGGTGCACGCCAGCCCGAACCCCGCGATCGCCCTCGGCGTCTCCGTCCTCGGATCCACGAACAAGTCCGACATGATGATCGTGCACAGATCCTTGAAAGGGGTGCAGATTGCGCTGATGATGGCGCTGGTCATCTTGACGAAGAAGAGGTTGAACAGGACCACGCCCACCGCCAGCGCACACACCGTCGCCACGATGGGCAAAAATTCGGGACCGAACCCTCCTTCGTCCTTGGTGAGCTGCATGCGCCGCGCGATGGCGCCGACATCGGTGAACACGCCGTTGACGCAGAAGAGGATGCACTGCTGCGGCGCCGAGAGCAGCATCATCCCGATGCCCGTGAGCTTCAGCGGCTGCAGCAGGTACTGCATCAACAGCAGCCTCACGACGTCCAAACCCAAAGACGACATGGTGAGGATGAAACCGAACGGCGAGAGCTCCATTTGGCCAGCCTTGATGAGCATGCCGCCCACGGATACCACCGCGGCGGCGCACACGGTGGACCACTTGAACCGCTGCGAGCCCGTCAGGAATCCCGCGATGGTGACGCCCACCGGCAGAAGCTGCCCGGTCATGGCGTAGAAGGCCGGCGACACGTACTGCACAGCCTTGTTCTGCAGGAAAAGCTTGGCGCTGAGCACGATCGTGAACGGCAGAAGCATGGTGAGGTAGTTGCTCCGCGAGATCCTCAGCTTCGCGCGCTCTTCGGGCATGAGCTGCATGGCCACCACGCCGAACCCGGTGCAGACCAGCTGCTGCGCGGCGAGCACCGTGCTCTGGTACGGGTATCCGCTGCGGAACAGGTACGCCATGGTGAGCGCGAGGCTGCTGCTGGTCACAGTGACCAGTAGAGCCATGACGAGCACCGCGGTACCCGTCGGGGCGGCGCCCGCGGTGGCCCCGACGCCCCCCATCTTGCCAGTCGCGTGTGTCACTTTCCCGTGTGCTTTTTGGAGAATCTTTCTTCCGCTCCTTTCCGCGGAGTCAACCCTCGCCGCGGTGGGCGTCGCGCGTCACGCCCGGGACGAACGCACCGGTCGCGAGTTTTCTCTCGGCTCGGCAACCGCGTCTGAACCTCTCGAGCGAGTTCGAGGGTTCTCAGATGAGCGCCGGGTGCGCCGCCTCGGATGGTGAAAAGGGTGTTACCGCTTTCCTTTGGAATAGTGCTATGTCCGAATATTCGACCGAATCAGCCTCTTCGCACGTGATGCAGTCACAATCCGACCCAATTCCCAGAATTGGCGTCAAACACGACGACGCATGACACGATCATATGTGACGCGCGAGCTCGTTTTACCTTTGACGCGTGAATCGAGCGCCGTTTCATTTTCTCGGGGGGAACGTTTCGGCACCTGGCGTCACGGGGCCCCTCGTTGTGGCGCAGCGCGCCTCGCCACCGCCATGTCGAGCTTCGCGGCGCTCACGCCCGCGTTTCTGCTTCACAAGGCCGATGAGGCTCTCTCCGAGGGCGATGCGCGAGCCCTCGGGCGCCTCCTCCACGCGGTCGAAGAGCGCGACGTGAGCGGCGAGCAGACCAGGCCGGCGTTCCTGCTCGCGAAGAATGTGCTCGGGGTGCTGGTGGGCGCGCTCGACGCGCGGCCACCGCGGCCCGCGGTGGACGACGACGGAAGCGTAGACGAGACCGACGGGCGCAAGTCTCGAGAGCGCGGGCGGAGGCAATCGCCCGCGCGTCCCGGTCCCACCGCGCGGGCCACGCGACCGGACCCCGCGGCGCCCAGATCCTTCGACGATGCCGACGAGCTCGTGCCCACCTCGGTGCACTCTTTCGGCGACGAGAACGCGCGACCCGACGACGCGCTGTCGCTGGAGGACCTCCGCCAAAAGTGCGATGACCTCATCAAGCGCAACGTGCGGCTCGAGGGAGACCTCAAGGCGGCGATGAAGGAGCTCGGCGCGGCGCGCATGCGCAAGAAGGCGGAGGGTGTCCCGATGGATCTGCGCTCCACGAAACACCTCGAGGAGGAGCTCGGCAAGGCGAAGGAGTCGCTCGCCGAGGCGCTCGAGGACGGCCGACGGACGAAGAAGGAGCTCGCCGAGGTTCTCGAGTTTGCGAAAACGAGGGAGGCTGAGCGCGTCGAGCAGGTGCGAAGGCTCGCGAGGGAGGGCGCGGACATCGCCAAGAAGGAGTTGGAGGCTGACGCGTCAAACGCCGCTACACGCGCGAGCAATCGGACGGAGGCGTCGCGAGATCTCGCCGAGCGCGCCGCCGCCGGGGTGCGCGAAGCCCTGGCGGTGAACGCCATGCTGGAGCGGCGGCTGATCAAGGAGCGCGACGCGCGAATAAAGGGTGAAGCCGCCGCCGCCGCCGCGACCCGAGTCCTCGCGTTTAAGCGAATCGTCCAACACCAGATGCACTACATGGCCAAGGACGGCGAGATGCCTCTCGACCCACCGCTGGATAACCCGGGGCTGCTCGACGAGCTCCACGCGGCGGCGACCATCGTGCAGAAACACGCGCGCGGCGTGCTGGGCAGGAAAGCCGCGAGGAGGCTCTGCGAGGAGATCATCGTGGAGGAGTACGAGGAGTTTACGCGGATGGAACGCGCGGCGACTTCGGTGCAGGCGACGTTCAGGGGGCACGTCGCGCGTAAGGACGTCGCAAAGGCGCGAGGGGAGCGGTACAGCGCGGCGGTTAAGCTGCAGACCAAGTACCGCGGGCACAAGGCGCGGAAAGAGTTTCGAGAGATGCGCCGCGAGACGGTGGAAGCGGCGACGACGGTGCAATCGCGGTTTCGCGGTTTTCAGGCGAGGAAGGAGCGCGAGCGGAGGGTAGAGGCGCAAAAGGGGGAGATCGCGGCGTTCGTGGCGGATTGCATCGCGCGGGTCGTCGAGGCGGCGACGATGGAAGAGTACGAAGCGGCCGTCTCCGCGCCGGAGAGGCGAGAGGAGGGACCCGAAAACGACTTTGCGAGGCGGTCCGCGGAGTTTGATTTTGCGTCGAGGTCGTCCGAGTTTGACGCGTGGGCAACCGCAAAGGAAACCGCGTGGGTGTCCGCCGCGTCGCAAGTGACATCCGGAAACACGAGCGATAACGTGACGGTGGACGAGTGATCGCTGCACTTCTCAGCGTAGGCGTGTCGTGCGATAGGAGAATGTAAAAGTTACCTTCGAAGGCACCTTCGAAGGTGGGATTTAGTGCTACCGCGATTCCCGACCAGCAAAACCCTCCCGAACCGCGGGTTTTCAAATGTTTTCAAATGACATTTTCGGGCTGGTGGTACAAGATCTAGAGATAATGACTTTAGGGCTGGGGTCATTCTCGCCGACGCGCTCGAATCTTGTATGTGCGTTCAGTCATGCGCAGTTGGAGGTCGTGAAAACGCAAATACTGTGAACGCACGAAACCGTCGTCTAAACCCGAAACAGAACCCTTATTCGGCAGCCTTACGTGGCGAGTGTTGAATCCTGACCGACACGGCCCCAGAGTACGTCGCGCAGCACCCCCGTCGACGTACCAATCGCATCTGTCTCGCCGTAAATCATCCGTCGAGTAACGATGAAAAACCATTACGACTCCATCCAAGACACGGCGGAGACGCCCCTGCTCAAGAAGGAAGAGGGCTCCCTCTCCAAGAGGAGGTTTTCCCTCGGATTTGTGGGAGCGCTTCTTGTCGCCGCCGTGCTCGGCACCGTTGCGGTGCAGCACATCGCCGTTCCGCGCCAAGCTCCGCTATCGGAGGCGTCGACGGGCGTTGTGTCCACCTCCACGCCCCGTCTACACGCTGACGTCGGCGCTACCCCCTCCGCCATCGGCTCGGCTCACGACATTGGCGAGCCGGAGCCGCTAACCGACACGATCACCTCAGAGGAGGAGGAAGATTTCGCCTTTGACGAAGCCCACCACTTTGAGGATGACGACGAGGAAGAGGCGCAGTTTGGTCTGATTGCTGGACTCGGCTCGTCGATTAAATCCGCCGCCTCTCTTGGTAAATGCAAGGACAAGAAGGTCAGCTCATGCGCGATTCACAAGAAGAAGAAGTGCGGATGGCTCTGGTACGACAATGGATGCTCGTCCTGTCACGTTGGGTACAAGAAAAACGGCGATTGGAGCTGCCAGAAATGCGGCGATAAGAAGGTGTCCAACTGCCTGTTCCACAAAAAGGAAGGCTGCGGCGGCTTATCGTATGACAACGGCAAGTGCGAGACATGCAACGTTGGCTACAGCAAATCATCTGACACTTACTGCCGCAAGTGCTCCGATAAGAAAGTATCAGGGTGCTTGTTCCATAAAAAGGAGGGCTGCGGGACCCTTTCGTACGACAACGGCAAGTGCGAGACGTGCATGACCGATTACAACAAGAAAAGCGATACCGTTTGCGAGAAGTGCGGTGACAAGAACGTCGCTGGCTGTTTGCTTCCCGAGAAAGACTTTTGCGGTTCGCCTCCCGTCATCGCTTACGATAACGGCAAGTGCCACTCCTGCGTTCCAGGTTGCCAAAAGTCCAGCGATAAGAAAACATGCAATTGCCAATTCTGGGAGGACCAATGGGATCAAGTCAAGGAAGATCCGCTAGGATACGCGGAAGACAGACTTGACGACATCAAGGAGGGTGTCGAAGAGTTGAACGAACACATTCAGGACACAATTGAAAGTCTCAAGAACTTCTTCGGAGGCCTGGAGTGCGATGTCGATATGGACGTTTTGAAGGAGATGTTCAACACCTTCAAAGATAACGTCACCCCGGACTTCTCCTCAATCCTCGACGTCTTCAAAGGTAAGCAGGATGACTTCGTCAAGGGCCTCGGCGGCCCAATGTGCGACTTCATCTGGACAATGGCGATACCACAGGCATCCATTGTGCTGGACGCGGTGAACGCCGTCGTTGAGATGGTTGACAAACACTGTCCCGCCCTCAAAATTGACACGGGCGGCAAAACGCCCACCGTCACCATCGGCTTCACTCTGGATGTTGGTGTCGAATCTGGCTTTAGAACCGCCTCCGCAGGCGCTGAGATTGGCCTTGGATTTACACTCCGGGGCGACAAGATTTGCTACGTCGGCGGTTGCGTTGAGTCAGGATTTAAGGTTCAAGCTGTGCCCGACCCTCCGTTCGGCATCGACGCCGGCATCGCGGTCACTCTCTTCGACGACATCGGGAGCGTCCCCGGCTCGTCCGAGACCATCTCGTTGGGAATTGGAGTCGACCTTCCAGCCCCCGTCAACTTCGGCGGGAACGTAGCTGCCACGATGGTGAACTCCGGCGGGAAACTGATCGGGGTGAGCGTGCCCCTTGGTGCTGATCCCTCAACCGGAGCGCCCGATCTCGAATTTTCCTTTGCGGAAGGCCTTTGCCTCACGCCTGTGTGCGTCACCACCGACGGCAACCACTGCAGCGAACAGTACAAGCCCGTGGAGGAAAATGCAAAATCTGTCGAGGAGATCTTCGGCGCAGACGCTGTGGCAAAATACGAGGAAGCCAAACCTCCTCCTCCTCCTCCTCCTCCTCCTGCCAGCAAGAAAAAGAAATCGAAAAAATTTAAGTGGGGAAAGTGGGGATAAACCCGTCCATTCCAAGGGCAATCACTTTGAGAGGGTGCGCGAGTCTGCTCCGCTAGGCTACTACAATGAGCCCAGATATGAAAACGCGCGTCCCGGATGATGATGAAGACATGAAATGAAAAAGATTCGTCGCGGATTGTCATCACCACTCGTTCTTGAACCCGCCCCTGCCGCCGCCCCGATGCCGCCCTCAAATCGCATAGAGAGCCGGGATGCCCAAACCTCGCTGCTGCAGATTGCGCCCAAGGTACAAAGTAACACGATGTGAACACAGCCTCAGCGGTCGTTTCTCCTCGCAGCGACGGCACAACAGCCAGCTTTTCTTCGAACACGCATGGTCCATCTTTGTTTGCTAGCACATCTCGCTCAGTCCTCCTTCTTCGCCTCCGCCTCCTTCTCCGTTCGTTCCCGCTCGGCCCGTTCCTGCGCCAGTTTCTTCCGGCCCGGATGCGTCGCGCTCATCGGCATGCCGCACGTCTCGCACGTGGGCGCGTTTTTCCAGTATCCCTTGACAAACGTCCTCTTCGGCCACGGCGCCTTCAGAGTCGCGTAACACATGATCCCCGCGCACGCGTACTGCGACAGGATCGTGACCCACCAGACGAACCTGTAGTGCGATTTAACCCCCGCGGGTGCGGTCCAGACGACGACGTCCGCGCCGAGAGCGGCGTCCACCACCCCCGATCCGTCGGCGACGCGCCACCCGTCTCTGCGGGTGCCCGGAGCCGAGTCGAGCTCCAGCCATTCCCACTCGACTTCCCCCCCGAGCGCGCCGAGGACGCCGTCTTTCCGCTCGCGCGGGGTGCTTCCGCAGCTGAGGATCACCCGCGGCGGGTGCACCGTGGCGTTGACGTACGCGCGGCCGAGCCAGTCGTCGGTGGTTTCCACGGGTTCGGGGTACCTGTTGTGGATTGGGACGTTTTCGACGGCGGCGACGGCGACGAGGTCGCCGCCGCTCGATCCCTCCGCTCGTCGCACGCGCACCTCCGTGGTGAGCACGAGCGCGGATGCGTTCACCTGGCCCGCGTGTTTCTCGCCGATCCAGTACCAGTCCTCGAACACGCGCGCGACGAAGCCCCGCCGAAAGGTCATGACCCGATCCAGCTCGTACCGATCGGCAAACACGATCGTCGGGAGGTGCCACACGAACCCGACGTGGCACTGGGTTTCGGGGATGGACTTCCCCCTCCATCGAACCTCCGCCTCCGCGCTGATCTTCCTATGCTGACCCCTGCCGGTGAGGGTCTGGTTGAGCCGCGCGACGCGGAGTCCGTCGCCGTGCCTCTGCTTCAGCGGGGGCCTGGCGAACAGCGAAGCCTCCGTGACGCCGTGGTACTTTGCGCAGAATTCCTCGGGCCTGCCCACCGGCCGGGGCTTGCGCTTGATCGGGAACTTGTACGTCGTCTGACCGAGCGTGAACTGCCATTCGATCTCCCACGTCTCGTTGTTCCACCTCCACGCGTCCGCGGGGCACGCGAGGAGCGCCAGGAGCGCCAGAGCCAGGAGGGCGCGCGCCATGATCGAATGATACCTTCTTCCCGAACCGCCAAAAACCTTGACAATTTTGACATTTTGGCTGCCGAAAACCGGCTCCGCCCGCCGACCGAGCGAACCAGTCGATGCAGCGCGCCCTGGACCGCATTTCCCGCGTCGCGTCGCAGCTCGTTTACACCGCGACCATGACGTCCGCATCCACCGCGACGTCCCCGGCGTGGCGCACAGCTGTGCTCACCGCGCTCAAGAAGAACGGCAAGCACATGCCCTACGTCAAGTACTTTCAGATGGCGACGGTGAAGCCCGACGGGCGCCCCGCGAACCGCACGGTGGTGTACCGCGGGTTCCTGGGCGACACCCCCGACATCACCATGGTCACTGACCTACGCAGCGGCAAGGTGCAGGAGATCCGCGCCAATCCCGCGGGTGAGTTCGCGTGGTACATGCCCGAGACGAGGGACCAGTTCCGCATCGCCGGCGACCTCACCGTCGTCGCGCACGACTCGGCGACGATGCAGAAGGAGCGGCAAGAGGCGTGGGCCAAGATGAGCCCCGGGGGGAGGGCGCAGTTCGCGTGGCCGGTGCCGGGGTTCCCCCGGCTGGACGACGAAAATCCGGACGCGTTCGACATCCCCGAGGAGCTCATCTCCGATCCCAACGCCGTGCTCGAGAACTTTTGCCTCGTGGTGATGAGGGTGGACGAGGTGGACCACCTGAGCCTTCGCAAGAACCGGCGGTGGCATCACACGCGGAAGGGCGGGACCGACGAGTGGGAGACGGTGGAGGTGAATCCGTAGGGAGGGTGTCGCGAAAGGTTGTTCAGTGACGGGGTCGAGGGTATCGAGTCGGGTCGAGGACGCCCCACGTCATCTCCGGGTGCCCACGTAGCTAGCGGCGTCGTTTCGGGATGGATATGCGGATAGACTAACCTAGAGCCAGTAGACACGCGTTCTTCAATAGCACGTGCGCTCACCCGCATGCTAAGGTTCGCGTCGCGCGTCACCGCCGTCGCCCTAAACGCATCGGTCACCACCCGCGCCGCTCACGGAGCGCCAGCCACCGCGCGCGTCCTCGTCCTTCCGTCGACGACCGCCACCTTCAATCGGGATTTCACTTTTTCTTCGTCCGCTATGATGCCCCCATCCGCTCCCCGCGCGTCCGTCTCGGCGCCGGTCTCGCGCGCCATCGGACCCCGCGCGCGTCCCTCTATCCGCCACCGCACGCCGGTTCGCTCCTCCACGCGAACCTTCGCCGCGTCCGGCGGGGACTACGTCCCGGGCCAGCTCCAGCCCTTCGGCGATCTCTCCGTCGTCGGCGCCGAGGCTGTCCCCGACGGATGCCAGATGCTGGTGCTCTCCGTGTGCGAGGCCGACGCCGAGAAGCTCTCCGCGGACGATGAGGTCCTCGAGGCGTACGCCCCGGGCCTCGCCGCGGTCGTCAAGGACATGTGCGACGAGCAGGAGTTCAAGGGCGCCGCGGGATCCTCCGTCTTCACCCGCGTCTCCGGCTTGCCGTTCAAGCACGTCGGCCTCGTGGG
>Ga0181573_10004460_pt1 | contig 11909 bp, 7 predicted proteins | sample 101ome_25_FD_148643 | JGI IMG/M metagenome (GOLD analysis project Ga0181573, IMG submission 148643) | Coastal salt marsh microbial communities from the Groves Creek Marsh, Skidaway Island, Georgia - 101409BT metaG (spades assembly) | ecosystem: Environmental > Aquatic > Marine > Intertidal zone...
CACCGGCTGGACGCAGATGTGCTGACCCGCCTTGACGTAGATCCCCCCGTTCTTCTTGCAGAGCTCCCGCAGCCTCGTGGCTACCCCGGACCACATGATCTGGCGGCTCTTCCACATGTGCTCCTCGTCATCTCGCTTCCCCACGCATCGACGCACGTGCCCTAGGTAATCCACGAAGTACATCGGCAGAAAGGCCCTGGACGCCTCGGTGAACCTGTTGACGAAGTGCACGCCGTCATGGTCCGGGTTCGCGACCGCCCCTACCGCTAGGGACGTCCCGGCGAGCGCCACGCTACCCGCGACGGGTCGCCGCGCGAGCGCGCGAAGCACGTGACTCGCCACCATCACACCCGCGGCCGATCCGCGCTCGAAACGGCCTGCGCGATACGGTCCGATGGGTTCGATGCGGCTCCGACGGTTCGATCTGTGACGCGCCGGCAACGTTCGAGTCGAGTCTCGGAAAAATATCGTCCCAAAAACGTGAGTTTGAAGAATAGAAACGGCTCTCGTATGCGCGATGGTAGCCTCGAATACAATCGCGCCTCAGTCCGCGCCCGGCGACCGCATGGCGAGCCCCACCGCCCCGAGCGCGTTCGGCGTGTCGCCGTCCGCATCCTCCGCGTCCGGGTCGGCGCCGCTCTCCAACAGGAGCCTGCACATCTCCGCCCTCTCGCACGTCGCCGCGTAGTGAAGCGCCGTCTGACCATCGTCGTCCGCGGCGTCCACGTCCGCGCCCATCTTGATCAGCGCCATCGCCACCTCGACGTGCCCGCCGTCCGCCGCCCAGTGCAGCGCGGTGCGGCCGCACTCGTCCGCGAGGCGAAGGTCGAGGGGGCCGAAGTTCGCCGCGCGACGAAGCGATTCGACGTCGCCTCGCCGGCACGCCTCCAGCAGCGGATCCATCGCCCCGATCGACTCGGCACCCCCCTCGGCACCCCCCTCGGCACCCCCCACGTCGGCGTCCCCCGCGAAGGGCATCCGCGGCCGCGAAAACACCGGACCGCCGAGCCCGCCGAGCGCGTCGCCTTCGCCGTCCTCGCCCTCGCCGTCGTCACCCTCGCCGTCCTCGTCCGCCTCCGTCCCTCGCCCGGAACGACCGCGCCTCCGCTGGAGCTCCGCCACGAGCTCGACGTACGCCTCCTTCGCGTCGTCGCGGGACGTGTCCCCGAGCTCGTTCCACGCCGTCCACTTGGCGTGCCGCGCGAAGCCGTCGAGCAGCCTCGGCTTGGGTTGGTCGCATCGTCCTCGCGTGGCCTGCTTGAAGAGCGCGTACACGCGCAGCTTCTGGTCGTTCGTGAGCCCGAGGTCGGTGGACGCCATGGATTCGGCGGCGCGATCGAAGGCGGCGTCGAGGTCGTCGTCGTAGCCGTCGGCGACGGCGTCGAGGAGCTGGTCCATCTGCGACCGCCTCGCCGGGGGTTCGGGATCGGACGCGCGGATCTCATCGGAGGATGAGGGAACGTCCGGTCGGTGTGTCTCCTCCGCGCGCTTCTCGCGCGTCTCGAGCGCGTCGCGCGCGTCGGCCCCGTGCGCTGGCACGTTCTTCTGATCCTCGAGCCACGTCGCGAGGCTGTACGCTCCGTACGCGGCCGCCGCGCCGCCGACGAATAACCACCGAGTCCAACGCTTGGGCCCCGGCCTCGACGCGTAGAAGGAGGCGGCGGTCGTGAGGCCGACGGCGGCGACGGCGACGCCAACCCCCGCGAGGCGCTCCGCGTCCGAGGGCATGAACGCGACCGAAGCGGCTCGAACTCTGCTGACGGCGAACCCGCCGGGGTACTTGTACTGGTCGAGTCGCGGCAACTTGTGATGGTAAAAAATGTGGCTCTGCCGCTGACAAAAAAGTGAAAAAATGGATCACCACGTCACCCTCACTCGCGCCCGGTACCTCAGTCCGCGCTCTTGGCCGCCTTGCGCGCGTTGCTCTTCCGCATAGACGAGTTGAGCTCGGCCTTCCTCAGCCTGATCGCCGTGGGCGTCACCTCGATGAGCTCGTCCGCCTGCACGTATCCGATCGCCTCCTCCAGGCTCATCAACCTCGGCGGCGTCAGTCGAACCTGCTCCTCCGCGCCCGACGCTCGCATGTTCGTCAGCTTCTTCTCCTTGCACGGGTTGACCTCGATCGTCTCCTCCCGCGAGTGTTCGCCTATGATCATCCCCTCGTACACCTCCGTCTTGGGCCCGACGAACAGGGTTCCGCGGGCTTCGAGCTGACCGAGAGCGTACGAGGTGGTGACGCCAGTCGCGACGGACACGATGGCGCCTTTGCGCACGCGATCCGTCGGCCCCCGGTGCGGCTCGTAGCCGTGGAACGCTCGCGTGAGCGTCCCGGTCCCGCGCGTCTCGTTGATGAACACCTGCCTGAACCCGATGAGGCCGCGGGAGGGGCACGTGAACGTCATGCGGGTCCGGCCGCCCTCCCCGGCGCCGATGGCCATGTCCGTCATCTCCCCCTTTCGCTGAACGATGGCCTCGATGACGCCCCCCGAGTGCGTCTCCTCAACCTCGCACGTCAGCTCCTCGATCGGCTCCAGCCGCCGCCCGGTCGTCTCGCACTGCCTGAACAACACCGCGGGCGGGGAGATGGAGAGCTCGAACTTCTCGCGTCGCATCGTCTCGATCAGGACGCCGAGGTGTAACTCCCCGCGGCCCTGAACCTCGAACCGGTCGCCTCCGCCATCCGCGCACTGGAGGACCCGGAGCGCCACGTTGGTCTCCGCCTCCGCGACGAGCCTGTCCCATATCTGCCGCCCGGTCAACGATTTGCCCTCGCGCCCGCCCAAACTGCTGTCGTTGACGCCGAACGTCATCCGCAACGTCGGCGGGTCGATGGGCGTAGCCGGAAGCGGCTCCGTCACCGCGAGGTCGCACACCGTGTCCGTCACCGTGGCTCCGGAGAGCCCCGCGACGGAGACGATGTCCCCGGCGGCGGCGACGTCCAGCGGGTGCCTCACGCCGCCCCTGCTGGTGAAGAGCTTGGTCACGCGGCCCGTCTCTTTCGCGGCGCCGGGCGTACCCGAGGCGGCGCCGTCGCCCCCCCCCGCCGCCGCCGCGGTCAACGCCTTGACCCGGTCGCCCACCTTCACTTCGCCGCTCGCCACGCGCCCGGTGACGAGCCTGCCGACGAACGGGTCGTGCTCGATCATGGACACGAGGAGTCGGAACGGATCGGCGCGAGAGCCGGGCGGCGGGGGCGTCCTCTCCCTCAGCGCGTCGAGCAGCGCGGACATGTCCCCCGCGCCGCCCGTCGATTCTCTCAGTCGGCACAACTCGCGAGCGGCGGCCAGGTCGTCGGAGCAGACGCCGGCGCGGGCGGACGCGTAGACGACGGCGAAGTCCAGCTGCTCGTCGCACGCGCCCATCGCGGCGAATAGGTCGAATAGTTTGCTCTCCACCTCCGCGCATCCCCGCTCCGTGACCGCCGGTCTGTCCACCTTGTTGAGCACGACGATCGGCCTGAGGCCCTTCCGCAGGGCTTTGCCCAACACGAACTTGGTCTGCGCCATCGGCCCCTCGATGCAGTCCACGAGCAGCAGGCACCCGTCGACCATGTCCAGCACGCGCTCCACCTCGCCGCCAAAGTCGGCGTGTCCCGGCGTGTCCACCGCGTTGAACGTGGTGCCCTTGTAGTCGAAGGAGGTGTACTTGGAGGAGATTGTGATGCCCCGCTCGCGCTCCAGATCCCTGTTGTCCATGAGCCGCTCGGTGGAGACGTCCTGGTTCGCCTGCCGCATCAGGGTGTCCAGCAGCGTGGTCTTGCCGTGGTCGACGTGCGCGATGATGGCGAAGTTGCGGACGTTGTTCTCGTCCGAGCCGTCGTCGTCGGCGGCGGCGGGGGCGGTCGCGGCGAAACCGCGTCGGCAGTGGGCACCGCCGCCGAACATCCCGCGCGAGGTCCATCGCGCTCCCGCGGCCGTCGCACCGGCCGGCGCACCCGCGGGGGCGTGAAAGGCGCGCCCGCTCAAGAGAGCAATCCCGCGGAGCACCGCGCGGGATCCGCGCGCCCAGCCTCCCATGATCGCCGTGCGTGCGACCGCGGCGATTGAAGGGGGCGGCGCGGGGAAACACTGATCGATTGAAAGCGCGCGTGCGTGCTTTAGAAAAATGAAATACTGTATTGCAAACGAGAGAATGTCGTATCGGCGCGAGCGCGGTGGAAACTAGTCGTACATCTAACGCGCCGGGGTCATCGCCTCATCGGCGATCCCCTCGGTGGCGGCCGCGACGGCCGCCGCGGCGGCGGCCATGGCGGTCGCGTCGCCGGTCTGTTCCTCGTGCTCAAAGTCCGCGTCCGTCAGCCCGTAGCAGTTCTCCATTCGAAACTCCCCGTTCTTCACGCGAATCACGTGCGTCGGGTTGAGAGACTCGCAGAACGCCTTGTTGTGGCTCACCGCGAACAGGCAGCCGTTCCACCCCTGAAGACCGTCCGTCAGCGCCCGCACCGCCCCGACGTCGAGGTGGTTCGAGGGCTCGTCGAGCAGCAAACAATTTCTCGGCTGAAGCACGAACGCGGCGAGAGCGACGCGAGCCTTCTCGCCGCCGGACAACGACCCAATCTTTCGAAGCGCCATCGTGCCGGTGATGCCCAGCGCGCCGAGACTGGCGCGGCCCTGCTCCTCCTTCATGAGCGGGTCCTCCTCGCGCGCGACGTCGAGGACGTACTCGAGGCACGTCTTCTCCTTGGGGAGATACTGCGCGAGGTCCTGCGAGAAGACGCCCAGCTTGACGCGATCGTCGGTGATTTCCCGTTCGCCGCCGATGAGCGGCATCACGCCGGAGATGGTCTTGAGCAGCGTGGACTTGCCGGCGCCGTTCGGGCCGAGGACGATGACGCGCATGTCCCGCTCGAGCTCGAGCGAACCTTTGAGGATCGGCGCCTGAGAATCGTATCCCAACACGGCGTCCTTCATCCGCAGCTGCACGACGTTCGACGGGGGCGGCTTCGCGAGCCGAAGGTTCATCCTGCTCGCGTCTCCCGCGGCGCCGTCGGTGGTGGTAACCGTGGCGGCGCTGACGGTCAGGCGCATCTCCTTCTGGAGCTTATCCAGGAGCTTCTGGCGGCTCTGCGCCTGCGTGGACTTGCTCGCGTTGGCGCTGAACCTGCGGATGAAATCCTTCAGCTCCGCCTCCTCCGCGAGTTGCTTCTCGTACGTCGCCTTGGCGAGCATGATGCGCTCGTCCCTGTCCTCCAAAAATTTGGTAAAGTTTCCCGTGTACCAGTGCAGGCCGCGGCCTCGAACCTCCGCCATGTGCGAGCACGCGCCGTCGAGGAGCTCCTGCTCGTGCGACACGATGATCGTCGTGCACGGGCTCAACTTGATCCAGTTCGCCAGCCACCGCTTCGAAGCCTCGTCCAGGTGGTTCGTGGGCTCGTCCAGCAGCAGCAAGCCCTGCTCGCCGCTGCCCGCCGGCGAGAGCAGGAGCCTCGCGAGCGCCACGCGCATCTGCCAACCTCCCGAGAGGTCGTCGCATCGCACCTCCCACTGCGACCTCGCAAACCCGAGGCCGTCCAACACTCCGGCGATGCGCTTCTCAGCCTCGTACCCGCCCGCCACTTCGAACTCCGTCAGCGCGTCCATGAGCTGGTCCGCGGCTTTGCACGCCTCCACGTCGTCGCTGGACTCGCACGCCCTCTCGGCCGCCTCCAGAGCCGCCTTGGCGGCGTTGATCCTCGTCATCTGCGATCGCGCCTCCTCGTACACCGTCTTCTGCGAGCCGCTCACCGCGGTCTGCTCGAAGTATCCCACCTCGAGCTCCTTCGCGATGGCGATCTCGCCGTCCTGGACGCTTCTGCGACCGGCGATGCACTTGAGCAGGGTGGACTTTCCGCAGCCGTTGCCGCCGACGAGGCCGACCTTCATGCCGGGCATGACCGCGACGGACGCTTCGGAGAGCAGGTCGACGTCCGCGACGCTCAGCATGACGTCGGTGATGCGCAGCGCGGCGCCGGAGGTGTTGCCGTACGGGATGAAGTTGTCGCCCTCGTACCCCGCGCTGGAGTACGCGTCCTTCACGGCGACCGCGGAGTCGGCCGTCTTCTTCGAGGGCTCATCGCGCTCCACCGCGAAATCGTCACCCGCCCGGGCGACGTCATCGGCTTTCGTCCCCGGCGGCTGCGCCTTCTGCTTGGGCGCCGCCTTGGACTTGCGCGCAGCCTTCTTCGACGCGCGAGTGATTGTGGACGTCCGGGCGTACCCGTAGGTGGCCGCGCGCTGGAGCGCGAGGGCCGACATCGTGCGTGTCGAGGCCGCGAGGCGCGCTTCTCGCTGTGGATAGGCCCTCAGGCCGGAAACGCGTATGGCACGACGGTTGAGGCGGTGAATCGTCGAGCAGTCGAGGCCGGGACGAGAGGACGAAACGCACCACCAGCCAGCCCGCGAGATCTCGATTCCGGACGCACTTTTTGCCCACGGACTTTTGCTTTTTTCGGGTCGCAAACCCCGAAGGAAACGCGTCGAGTTTGTTTTGGTCATTCCAAACTGTTCGTCCGTGCGCCCTTCTCTCAGTTTGGGGTTAACGCATTTCCGTTGCGGAATGACACGTCGGTTCCGCGTCATCAAATGGCGATGTCGCCAGCAAATATCTTTCGCAATGCGCCACAACCCGCGACGCGTCTCCCACGATGTCGGCGACGCTCGCGGTGTTTCACGCCCCGAGGGCGATCCCAAAGACCCAACGGAGTAACGTCGTGCCCAGGAGACGCATAGGGAGCCCGCACCAGGCTGAAGACCCGCGCAGGAGAGCCAAACGCGGCGACCCGGCCAAAAAGCGGTTGGGGCGACCCTCCGACAATAGCGATGACAACGGCGAGACGAGCGGCCGGCGCCAGTTTCTCAGCGGCGGCCTGCAGCTCTTGATCCTCTCCTCCGCGGACGACCTGCTAGCCGCCGCCACCGCGGCGTACATGTCCACCCCGCGGCCCGAGACGGTCGTGTACATCGGCGTGACGATGGACGGGTACATCGCCAGGCCCGACGGCTCGCTCGATTTCTTGCCCCAGCCCGAGGGCGACGACGACTTCGGCTTCGGAGCGTTCCTGAACACCGTGGACGCCGTGCTGATGGGCCGGCGCACGTTCGACCAGGTCGCCGAGTTCGTGGTGAGGGATAAGGTCCCGTGGCCGTACGAGGGTAAGCGGGTGATCGTCGTGAGCCGGACGATGACGCAGAAAGACGTCCCGGAGCCGCTCTCGAGCAAGGCGACGGTGACGGCGCAATCCCCGTCGGAGGCGTTGAAGGCGTTGGGGAAGACGGGGTTCACCAGGCGGGTGTACGTGGACGGGGGAACGACGATACGTTCGCTGCTCGAGGAGGACCAGGTGGACGAGATGGTGCTGACGTCCGTGCCGGTGACCATCGGCAGAGGGACGTCGCTGTGGGGATTCGACACCAAGGACAAGAGGGACTACCGGTGGAGCGTGACGTCGTCCGAGCCCATCGGCAGAGGGATGGTCAAGACGACGTACAAGAGGGTGCGGAAGAAGTGAGAGTAAGTCTTAGCTCGGCTCACGCGGTTTGATTGATTACTGGTATTGGCACGATACAGTCGCGACGCCGCATTTATCGTTTTTCCTTACATTTATCGTTTCAACGAGAACAACCCGGCCGCGGCGTCGGGCAGGTACGGATCCACCAGCGGCTTGGCGGCGAGGTACACGCAGAGCGCGGAGGCGACGCGCGCGTGAAACAACGCGTTCCTCGCGATGGCCCTCAGCGGCTCCTCCCCGATCCTCTCCACGAGTCGTTTCCTCCAACCGCCGTCGGCGGCGATTGCGTAGAGCGCCCACGCGATGACCCCCGCGAACGTCGGATCTTTCGTCATCCAGGAGACGCGGCACCCGATGAACGCGGCGGCGGCGTGCGAGATGAACGCCGCGCGCGCCTGAAACTCCGCGCTCGATATCTCGTTCGGGTAATCGCTCACCGCGAGCCACGAGTTGACGTTGACCACCGCCGCGGCGGTGATCCACCCGTGGTGCAGCGCCAGCGGAAACCTCCCGCACCAGTACGCCGCCGAGGGGAAGGCGACCCGCGCGGCGTCGACGGCGTGCACGGCCCTGCCCAGCGCGACCGACTCCGCCGCGAGCAGCGCGCCGCTGATCCAAAAGTGTTCGGGCGCCTTGGCCCAGTCCCTGAACGCGACGCACCACAGCGATTGGAGCGCGCAAGCGAGCAGCCACCACGGCGCGGCGGACGAGTACGCGGCGGTGGAGACCGAGTCGAGGGCGGCGGACGCCTGCGCGGCGGTGAACACCGACTCCGCCAGGTAGATCACGGGCCAGATGAGGAACGCCCACCCCGCGGGGGTGACGAGCGAGCGGTAGATGCTGTCCTTCGGCACGCCGGGCGCGACGGACGGTCTCTTCTTGCGCGCCTTGGCCTCCTTCTTCATCTGCTCCGCCATCTCGTCGTCGATCCGCCCCGGGATCGCGACCGAGACCACGTTCACGGCGAACGCCGCTATGTTGACCCACTGCCATCGCGCCAGGGTCGCGCCCGCGAGCGAGGCGGGGGTGGATGCGGAGAGCCACCCCGCGAACTTTTCGACGCCCCACCACGCCAAGCAACCGGCGGCGGTCACGATCGCGGCGCCCAGGTCTCGCGGCGACGGCACGACCATACTAGCTAGACGAGAGCAAATACCCGATCGTTACTCTTATCGTGATCCGGCTCCACACACCGGCGTCGGCGCGCTGGGTGCGCGCGATCAGTGCAGAGGAATAATCCGATCGACCAGACCACCTGTCGGCGGCAGTGGGCGTCCAGACAGGAGTGGATAATCTGACGTGGACATGACACACGCATTGGACATGACACCACCTCCATCATGCCGACGCCCTCTCTCTCCCATCTCGGGTTCGCGCGCGGCGTCGCCGTGCCCCGCGGGCGCCACCGCGGCACGTTCGGCCGCTTCGCGCGTCCTCGTCGCGTGCCCTTCACCGTCGAGGCTTACGCACACGACGGCAGCTCTGCAGCGCGCAGACTCCGAGAGATTTTGGACGAGCCGGGCTGCGTCTCGATGCCGGGTGTGCACGATGCGCTCAGCGCCAAGCTCATCGCTCGCAGCGGCAGGTTCGAGTGCGCGTTCATGTCCGGCTACGGCGTCGCCGCGTCCAGACTCGGCGACCCCGACGTGGGACTAGCCACCCTCGGCGACATGGTCGACGCGGGAAAGTCCATCTGCAGAGCCGCCGGCGACATGCCCGTGGTCGGCGACGGCGACACCGGCTTCGGCGGCGTCGCCAACGTCAGGCGCACGGTATTCGAGTACCACGCCGCCGGGTTCGCGGCGGTGTCCATCGAAGACCAGGTTTTCCCGAAGCGATGCGCCTACGGAAAGGGCGTGAGAGTCGTCCCGAGGAGAGACGCCGTCGCGAGGCTTGCGGCGGCGCTCTCGGCGAGGGACGAGATCAGGGCCAAGGGAGGGGACATCCTCGTCATCGCGCGGACGGACTCGCGCATGGCGACGAATCCGGAGATTGAGGACAACTTCAAGGAGGCCATCCTGCGTTGCTTCGAGTTTAAGCAGCTCGGGGCGGACGCCGTGTGGGCCGAGGGACCGAGGAGCGGCGCCGAGATGGAGGCGTTTAACGTCGCGATGGAAGGAACGAGGACGATACTGGCGCAGGTGGAGCGGCCCGGCGTCGAGATGTTGTCCCCGGGGCGATGCGCCGAGCTCGGGTACGACGTCGCGCTGTGCGGTCTGACGCTGTTGAGCGCGTCGGCGGCGGCGATTGAGCGAGCGGCTCGCGTGATGGGCCGGGGAGATCAAGATCACCCCACGTCCAAGCAGCTCGCGGCGGTCATGGAGAGCGGCGCGGGCCTCTTAATGCCCTTCGACGATCTCTACGACGCCGTCGGGTTCAACGAGCACTACGACCTCGAGGACGCGTTCGACGGGGATAAGTTCGCGTGCGCCGAGGATCCGGGCGCGGCGGAGTGCGCAGCCGACTTCGGCGCGGATGACGATTCGGTCGAGCCCGAGCCCGAGCCCGAGCCCGAGCCCAACTGGACGGACGAGGTGAACGCCTTTTACGAATCCGATTCCGACGACAGGAAGGCGCGGGACGACCAGTACAAGCGGTTTTACGATCAACAGCGTCTCAAGAACGGAGAAGGGGGCGGCTTCTTCGGGGACATCGACTGAGTCGCGCGGGGGGGGCGAGGGTCGAGGCGCGTTTGAGTGTCGGGACGACAATTTCGCGTGCGGAGTTTAAAGTTAAAACTCTTAAAGTTGTGCTATCGTCAGTTCTGGAGGTACGCGACCTTCGGCCGGTCATCGTCGTACGATATCGCCGGGAACGCCCCGGCCTTCGCGAGCACCACCACCCTCGACTTGTGCGAGATGTACCCCTTGACAAACTTTTTGAAGATGAGGTTCGCCACGATCATCTCAACCTCGTCGATGTCCATGTCGCACCCGCACCACTTCAGCGCGGCCAGGAACATGTGCAGATTGACCTGGTTCCCCTTCGCCGGGTTCTTCTCCGCGCTGAACGCGTGCACCTTCTGGAACAGCGTTCGCAGCACGATGTTCCGCAGCTTCTCCAGAACCAGAAACGTCCCCTGCTTTATGAACGAGATCTGGTGCGTCTTGAGCGCGTCGTTCAGCATCCGCACGTTACCGCTCTTCATCGCGCTCACCACGTCCACGTACTCGCCCAGGCCGTACTTCTGCAGTAAATTCGTCGTGGGCATCTTACCCATCAGCAGCTTGACCGGCAGGAGGTACCGCAGGATGAGCGTCTTGTTCCTTCTCGAGTCGCTTTTGCAACGCCGGAACGCGTACTCGAGGTGCTGCTCCGCGACGCTAAAGTCGTCGTCGAAGACGGCGAGTCGGCCGACGTAGAAGGCGTAGGTGACGCGCTGGGCGACCGGGAAGGTGTCGAAGGTGGGAAAGGTTGGCAGGTTCACGGCGTTGATCAGGTTCTTGCACAGGTGCAGGGTGTTGAGCTTGAAGTAGATCTTGAAGAGCGAGATGACGAGGAAGAGGCACTGCGACTTCTTCTCCCAGACGGACGTGTTCGCGGTGTTGCGGTAGACGAGCATGAGCGCGGCGCCCGCGTCCCCGAGTCTGCTGTCCTTGCGCTGTCGCCCCGCGCGCTCCGCCTCGTCGTCCGCGCGCGTCGCGAGCGCCACCGCGCCGCGCACCAGATTCATGAGCGCATCCAGAGACCACGCGGTGTCCTGCGCCCTGAAGTCCTTCACGAACGCCGCGATGGTCGCCTGCATCGCGACGAAGGCGTCGTCGTATCGCCCCTCCGCGTTCGCGCCGAGGCACTGGCAGTGCGACGCGAATATCTCGTCCCACGGCGCGTAGGCGCCAACCTTCTCCTCGCACAGCTCGCCGACGTTCATGCCGCGATCCCCGAGCGCGGACCGAACCGCACCGAGCGCGTGGACCGAGTCGACGTCGAAGAGGAGCGCGAGGGTGGCGCTGTCCTTGACACTCACCGCGTGCGCGGCGGCGTCGAGGTACTGCCCGAGGGACGCCATCTTCGTTCGGGGTGGACGCGCGCGTGACCGGTGGAGACGACGGGGATGCCCTAAAACTCTTAGACTACTTCGCGGTAAATATTTTCAGGACGCGCATCACACAGGTGCACGGTCAGGAACAACGTGGTAATTGGATAAATGCGTTTGTATCTTGAAATCGCTAACATGTCTGTCATATCATTCTTTACCCAATTGCCTTTGGGAGAGCAGATATTTTATCCGGCAAGCGAGGAGAGGACGATCGGCGAGTTTCGTCCCGAACCTCTTTTTTTGGGACTTTTTCAAGACTGGATCGCTGGCGGACCGGAATCGAGGGCCAGGATCGACCGTTCCCATCTCGCGCCCGCTCCTCCGCGATTCTCTGCAGCCAACCGCAGACGAATAAAGAAGCCGCCAACTGGACTTTTGCCGGCC
>Ga0181573_10004466_pt1 | contig 11902 bp, 8 predicted proteins | sample 101ome_25_FD_148643 | JGI IMG/M metagenome (GOLD analysis project Ga0181573, IMG submission 148643) | Coastal salt marsh microbial communities from the Groves Creek Marsh, Skidaway Island, Georgia - 101409BT metaG (spades assembly) | ecosystem: Environmental > Aquatic > Marine > Intertidal zone...
GCATTTGACGAACACGAAAAGGTTTTCAATCAACTCACGCCGTGTCGAGAAAAGCTGGCGAAACTTCGTCAACTTCCCGAGGAGAAGCAAGAGTCGCCCGGGAAAGCGAAAGAAATCGATAGATACGAGATTTTGGAGAATAAAAGAGAATCGCAATTGAAGGGGACGACGTCCATGTTATTAGAAAGATGCAAGTGTTTTCTCAGAGAAAACGAGCCCCGAGTGCGCATGGCAATCTTTTCGTACAAAGTTGCTGAGTACGATACGTACGTCAAAATGGCAGATTCGATTAAGAAAATCGCGAGCGAGCGAGAAGATGGCATCGAAGAGCTGAAGAAGATGGTCGAAGAGTACGAAGATACCTCGAAACACGCGGTACCGAGGCTTTTGCCGCCAAAAAAAGACGAGCCTCCCTCGATTGAAGAGCCAAAGACGCCCGAACCGAAAACGCCGGGTATTGAGGACAGAAAAACATCGACGACGAGAGTCGGCGACGTGCACATTCAAGAAGAAGAAGAAGAAGAGGAAGAAGAAGAAGAAGGAGAAGAAGGAGAAGAAGAAACCGTTTCGAGCACGACGCCAGCTTAGTAGATAATACTACTCGAAATTTTGTTGTCATCGTTGCTATTACAAACACAACCGCTTTTGCTACGTTTCTAAAAATTCTTTCTTTTCTAGCTTTTCTACATTCTCTCCCTCGCGCGCGCGAGATATACAAAAATAAAATATTCATTGATCAGCTTCCTCCAATAAAGGTGGAAATACCATCCGCGCCTCCCCCGGTAACTTTTGCAGCGATCCAACTCAACCCTTCGTTCAACCCCATCCCGCTCAACGCGCAGCACGCTTGGACGTGCCAATCTCTGTTCGCAATCGTATCCAAGCCGAGCGTCTCGGTTAACTCCACCACCGTCATGGCGTCCGGCAAGTCTTGCTTATTCGCAAACACTAACACGCAACACTGTGGATTATTCTTCACCTCATCCGCGTCGAGCATTTTAAACAGTTCTTGCTTCGACAAATTCATCCTCCCTCGATCGGTGCTGTCTACCATCAACACCATCGCGTCCGAACTTTTGTAATAGCTCTGCCACGCGTTTCGTAAACTCGATTGGCCGCCTAAATCCCAAACTTCAAACGAAACGTTATCGTGCACCACCGCTTCGACGTTCGATCCAATCGTCGGCTGCGTTTGCACGACTTCCCCTAAGTGCAGTTTATACAAAGTTGTCGTCTTCCCGGCGTTGTCTAAACCGACGATGACTATTTTGTACTCTTTTTCTTGATTCGCCGAGAAGTACGACATCAGCGCGCTGAAAATTTGACCCATGTTTGTTGTTGTTGTTGTTGTTGTTGTTGTTTAGCTACTTATTATTAGTATTATTGTTGTTGTTGTGATTATTATTGTTTATCGTCTCTCTCTCTCTCTCTTTGTGTTTATGCGTTTATGTTTGTGTGCGCGTGTGCGCGCGTGCGTTTTATATATGGTTGTATTTTGTTTGGTTCAATTTTACATCACGCGACCCCAAGAGAGAGAAGAGAGAAAAGACTTTTTTGCGTTTGGGTCTTCCCCTACGAAGAAGAAGGTTTGAATTACGGAGGCTAAGAGGCTAATAATAATATAGTATTACAGAATATATAAGGACTAATGATAATGGTACACGAAAATATCTCTCTCTCTCTCTAATTTTTTACTGAGTGTACCCTCCGCCTGGATTCTCCAACAGCGGCACCGCGCGATACCCGCTCGACTTTTGCGTGTAGTTTTGGGAGGCGTCTCTCCTTCCTGGGAAAAAATCAGTCGGAGAGATCTTGCCGATTTCATTCCCGAGAAGTTCGTCCCACTCTTTCCCGGCTGTGTTTTCGGTCGGCGATAAAGAGACGACCGTTTTCACCTTGTCGCGACCGTGCAAGACCGGTTGGAACGCTCTCCGACTGTCGCGAGGGTAATATCGCGTGTTGAACACGCGATCGGGTTCCGAGTTTGGTACTTTCACGTTTTCCGAAGGAAACGAGGCTGGGCTTCGGAAGCGATAGTCCTCGGCGGAGACTGGGACGTTCTGCCATTCCGGGTCGGAAGCTGGGCCCGTGATTTTCCAAGGCGCGACTTTCTTCAGCGTTTGTTGGATGATGTTCCCCGCCTCCGACGCAGACGCGGGTTTCGAGATGGTTTGCGCCAGTTTCTTCGACGCCATTTTTCTCTTGTTTATATTTTTATTCCCGTGCTGTGTGTGTTTTTCGTTTTTCTGTGAAGAAGAAGAAGAAGAAGAAGAAGAATTTTTTTCTTTGCGCTCGCTTTGCTCTCACCCACAACCACAACCACAACCACAACCACAACCACAAAGATAAACACAAAAGAAGATATTGGTGTGTGAGGAACAAACGCACACACCTGTCGAATTTGAGAAATCCGTTATTATTATTATTATCGTTTAACACGCGCACTGTATTGTTTTATACGTCGTTAATTCACGAGCGGAGAAGGAAGAGTGATGATGACTACGACGATGATGACGACGGCGACGACGCCAACGACGACGACGACGAGGGCATCGCATCGCCCCGTTTGTCTCGGGAAAAACGTCACGACGAAGAGAAGAACTGGAGCAATAATCTCTTCGTCATCGTCGTCTCCGAATCGAAGGAACGCGAGCGCGAACGCCGCGTCGTCGTCATCGTCAAAATCTGGCATGTCTTCATCTTCTTCACCGTCGTCGAATGGTAGAAGCAACGATTTCGACGATCGCGTGGAAGAAGCATCGATGGCGGTCCAACGCGCAGAGGCACTAGCAGCAGCAGCGGAAGCCAAGTTGCAAGCTTTAGATATGAAGTTGTCCTCTTCGAACAGCGGTGACGAGGACGAAGAAGAAGAAAGAGGGAAAGGAGACAAAACGTCCTCGCGAGTGCAAGAGTTGAAGAAATCGTTGGAGGAGATGAAACAAGCGAACTTGGAGTTGAGGAAGAAGAAGAGCAAAGCGGCATCTTCGTCGTCGTCTTCGTCCCCAATGCCATCAGCGTCATCATCAGCGTCATCTACACCGGTATCGCGATTAGCGGCGATGGAAAGAGAGGAAGAAGAAGAAAAGATAAAAGGAGTAGCCAACAATGCAGACGTGGACACTGCAAACAATTTCGGCGGCGGTTCGCAGCGACGCTTGTACGATCAAATGTTAACGTTGAGAACTCGATTGAATGAACGCGTCGCGTCTTCAAATGCATTCGCAAAGTATCTCGAGAAAACCCTTTTGACTCGCGATGATGATTTGAAGAGAGCGAACGAGTTGTTATACGGTGCGGCGAAAGAGTCAGGAGAGCTGTTACGTCTCATTCGAGACGCGCAGAATGATATTGCCAAAAGCGGCGACGACCCAACGCGAAGAGCGAGGGGCGAGCAAAAGCTCGAAAAGTTTGTCAATCGTTTACAACTGGTAGAGTCGACGTTAACAAAGAATGCAAAAGAAATCGACTCAACGGTTGTTCGCACTGTGCCTCTCGAATATCACGGCATCGCATCGGATGTAATCATGATGGGTGATTTTGATGGATGGACCAGAGGAATCCAATTATACCCGAGTTTTGTGGAAGGTGGGAGTAGCACGTTTACAGGCGAAGCGAGATTGCCGCCGGGAACGTATTTAGTTAAATTCAAAGTCGACGGTGAATGGCGATTAGCTCGCGAGTGGCCGTCGAGTGGCGAAGGATTCGACGCGAACAACGTTTTGACGGTCATGTAATAAAATGTTTTTGTACCGGTACCTAATAAAAATCACAACGCGCGAAGTGTGCTTTCATTTTATTTAAACATTGCTATCGCTATCAGACGCGTGAAGAAACTCGTATTCTCTAATCCTTTCGCTGCTATTTTATTCATTACTTTTTCTATGCTGACATTGTCCTCGTCTTCGTCCTTGTCGTCGTTTTCTCTCATATCGCTAGAACTTCTTTCATCGTTGTCGAGCTCTTCGCGATGGAAATATCTAAGCGCTTGATGGTAAAACGTTCCGCTTCTTTCCGTCATATCCGGAGAATGATCCACGTCTTCCACAATCAACTCCCCAGAGTCTACGTTGACGAAACATCGTAACATGGCGACACCAGAAATGCCAGTAAGGTTTAAAATTCGTTCTATTCTAGCTTTCACGACGCTCTCAATTTTCTTCTCGTCAAACAACAACTTTTTCGTTTTTCCATCCGTAACGCAATCTAGATACGCGTATTCGACGATGGTTTTTCCTTTATTTTCAGAAGACTTTTCAACAGGACACGTGGGATCTAAGGCTTTCATTTTACCTTCGGGCCCGATACCGCCGGCGTATATTTTGAGCCAACGCGATTCGGACAGTGACGTTTTTCCTGACTTTTGCTCATCTCTTTGAACGAACTGAAAACGCAATTCTTTACTACTCGAAAGCACCACTTTGCCAGTCTCCACGAACGGTTCGAGAATGAAATTATTCTGGATGTTGCTGTTCGACGAAAATCGTTGGTTTTTGTTGTATCTGCATTCGTACGCAAACGTCTCCAGATCCTTTGCACTTTGAATCCGAGTTACACTTGAATTTTCCGAGTTCTTTTCAAAAAATTGACTCTTTATGCACAATTCTGCGCAGTTCAACTCTTTCGTAGCCTCGGCGTAGGTTCGGACGGCGCGTTGAATGTTTGAGACTGATTTTGAAAACTCGTTTTTCTCGACGTATTCTTCGGCCATTACTGCGAGTGCGGATCGTAAGATGACTTTCTTGGGTATTCCCATGACGCCTGGAATTTTAACTTTCGAATTATTCAACGCACTCGAAAGGAACACTCTATCGGCAGCTCTCGTGGCAAACGCGGCGGACGTTCCAGTGAACGTAATTCCAGCAGATTGAAAGAGCTTTCGTAAAGTACAGTCGCTTTTGTGGTTGTTGTTTTTCTCTGACATGTTCGGAGCTATAAACACAACGGATGACTTCGCGACCCCCTGTGCAAACGCGGCGACGGTGATTATTGAAGGCTTTAATTTAACTTCTTCTTTTTCTTTCGGAAACTCGAGCAGCAGATCTTTACGAAATCTCTCCGGCCAGGTATTTTTGTTGTTCTTCTTGCCAAACACGAGCGTTTCCGCTTCTCTCCAATTGTCTGAATATAGGCACTGGTAAAAATCGTTTATATGGTATTTCTTATCGAATATCCACACAAAAGTAGAACGCTCGATGTTTTCTTCTTTTGAATCACCATACACTAGGGCTACTGGTATTACATGACCATGATGTTGTGTAAAAGAATTTTTACTCAAGGACTCGTACGCTTGTAACGCGTTCCATTTGGACGTTTGTGAGTTCAAGTTGAAGAAAATATAATAAAAGTTATTATTTTCAGTTTTATGAACTCTTTTCAAACATAATCGCATGTACTCCTCCTTGATCTTTCGTCGAGCATTTAAAGCGCCACTTCTCTTCTTGAAAGCGCCAAGTGATGCCGCGAATAAATGGTGCGCCAGAAAGTCGTGCGGCGGATAAGACGTCGTCGCTAAAACGTTTTTGTTTTGCAAAACGTTGACAGTTATTAATTTTAATAGCGAGTGGATCTTTCCACATTTTCTACTTATTGTATCTTCGATGTCGTCAGAATAACCATCATCACTTGAATCACCAACACCGCCAGGTGGCAGAAGAGAAACAAGTTTTCCTTTTTTACCCACTAACGTAGTATCATCAACTGCGACGTATTTTACCATGTCACCATCATCTTCATCGTTTCCTGTTGTTGCGTTTGATGGCTTTGTACGAAAGTCTAATACTACAGTTTTGACGCTGCCACCATCTGAATCAAATGTATTGCTGTTACTATTATTATTGTATATGTATATTTTGTGGATGATTTCATCATTTGCCGCCGCCATGCGATAAAAAGAAGAGACGAGAAAGCGTTTTGCAATTCTTTCGTCTTCATCATCGTTTTCGTCATCAAATGCCAGCGCCACGTTGAACTTTTTCAGTATCAGTGAATTTTGTTGTTCCTCTTCTTCTCCGTCTTCCTCTTCGTCTTCTTCGCGTTCTTCATCATCATAAGAAGTGCTACGAGTAGTAGTAATAGTAGTGCGAGAAAGAGTCGTACTGGTTCTAATACGAGTCGTAATACTACGTCTCCTTTTCAGCAAAGAAGAAGACGGCTGTTGGTGAAGTACTCGTGGTGCTTTTTGCATCAACATTCTCATATGTTCACTGCTGGCTACTCAATAACAAACGCAGTCACGGAACGACAACGACGACGTTAGAATAATAGCGACGAGTTTAATATCATCATCAACATAGCATCAGTCGCCGTCGTCGTAAAGTCGTCATTTTAAAAAACCACCACCAGCAATAAAATGTGTAACAAGAATTATATTGTGTGGTGGTACGACACAAGAAGCTCTTTTTTTCTCCCACAGTTTTCGTTCCAACACGCGGCCTGTGTATATTTGCGCGTAAGAGAGGAAAGAACCGACGATCGTTTTTGATTTTTGAAGGTCGGTTTTAGAAGTTTATAGAAAAATTTGTTGAAGCCTTTGAAGTGAGACTACAGTTGCTGTGTAGGTAGTAAAAGGCGACATACACGTTTCCAACTATAGCCTCGGGCTTGAGCTCTACCACCTCGTGGGGTTTTCAATATATTTTCTTTTCATATTTGTTTTTAAAAAGTATTTATTTCTCCGAAATTATGAACGATGTGAATACTTTCCTAACAGAAATCATGCGAACCTTTATATTTTTCACCAGACTTTTACAATCGGCACTTACCTGACCAGCCGGCTGCCGTGAACAAAAAAACGGCCCGGGATCGATGAGTCCACGTCCTTGCAAATTGACGTGGAGACTCGGTTGTCTGACAATGTTAGACATGGTGTAATTTCTTCAAGGGGAGCGAAGGTACGCCATCACTCCCACTTCCTCTCGCGAGATTTATACACGCGGTCTGTGTACTATTAGAGCACAAGAAAGGAGAAGAAGCGTTTGTATTGCCAAACGCTTACAAAAATTCACCAGCGTATTGCTACTCTGGTAGTTCGGACTTAGTTTGTTTTCAAAAAGCAATTTAGATACATCCCTAATGGTCACGTGTGATCTAATTACCCCAAGCGCAAAGATGCAGTCACGTTGGAGTTGATTTTATTAAATATGACTGAACAATCTCATCAGAAAAGTATTCTCGAAGCGACTAAAAAAAAATTTGTGATATGTTTTTGCAAAAAAGAAATTTTTTGTTAATATTGAGGTCCGACGACTTCACGTCTTCACTTTTCCAAGGCAATTAAGCTTTGATCAAGTGTAGTATCTGTTCTATTACCGGCAAAACGGTAATTTCGATGTTCGCATCGAAATAAGTTTTTCCACTATTTTTCGAGAGGGCTGAGGAAAACGAGCTTGCTCGACCACAGCGAGCGTGGCCTGGCGATTGCATTAACCCGCAGGACGCGCACCTCTTTCTCTTTCTGTGAGTGCTCGTTACACAGGCCGTGTGTTTAATTATAGGCGATTTACTATACTCGTTTTGAAAACCCTAAACAGTATAGTAAGTTAGTCCTGCCCTTTTTTCCCTCCTCCTCACAGTGCTTTCTCTTTCTCCTCTGCTGCTGCAAAAGTGCTTCCGCCGCGCATCAGCAACAACAAGTTGTGAACATGGGAAATGCAAACCAATGCGACGATTTAGAAATCACCGACCAAGACCTAATATTCGAAGAAAATATATTCCAAAACCCGTACGTTGAGGACGTTTGGGATAAATACATTCAGTTTTTATCGTCAAATTCTTCGTCCTTCTCGAAGCTTCTGACAATTCACGAGCGAGCCGTCAAAGCGAATCCAAAATCGAGAAACTTGTGGTTGAAATATTTACGATGGAGATTGAACGAATTAAAGGAATCAAACAATCAATCGATAGAATTAAATTCAAATGAGTTCAACAAAATGAACTTGGTCTTTGAGAGATGCATAGCAAACATCTCGAACGACTTTGAAATTTGGGAGTTGTACATAAAAACATTGTGGCAAGATCAGTATTTGATTACGAAAACGAGACGCGTTTGCGATCGAGCGTTGCAATCGTTAGACATCACGGAACATTCGAAATTTTGGTCCTCTCTCTATTTACCGTTCATAAGAAGTTCAGATAAGATCCCAATCGAAACGGCGTGCAGAGTCTATCGGCGGTATGTACAATTTGAACCTCAACACGTCGAGGAGTACATAGCTTTTCTCAAGAATCGAGGACGCTTCGCAGAAAGCAGTCAAAGACTGGTTGAAATCTTAAACGACGAGAACTTTGTCTCGTTGTTGAATAAATCCAAACACCAGATGTGGCTCGAGCTTTGCGATTTGATTACCACGAAGATTGATGAATCAAAAGAAAATAGTATATTGTCACATTCTTCTTCCTCGTTGAACGTCTCTGCCATTCTCAGAAGCGCCATGAAAAAGTTTCCGAAAGACGAAGTCGGTAAGCTCTGGGCATCGTTGGCGGATTATTACATCAGGCGAGGTTTGTTCGAAAAAGCGAGAGACATCTACGAAGAAGGATTAGAGACTGTGATGACGGTGAGAGATTTTTCGCTCATTTTCGACGCCTACGCCGCCTTTGAAGAAAGTGTGTTGAGCTCAAAAATGGAAGAAGAAAATGAAAATGACGAAAACGATGATGAAATTGAGTTGCGTTTGGCGCGTTTGGAACACTTGATGGAACGCAGACCGATTCTTTTGTCGAGCGTGATGTTACGACAAAACCCGCACAACGTCCACGAGTGGTTAAAACGTATCTCGCTTTTATCTTCTTCGAATGAATCCTCTTCAACGGCAAACTCGAAAGAAATCGTGTCCACCTATTCCTTAGCATTACAAACTGTGGACGCGAAAGCATCTATCGGATCGATTTCGCAAGTGTGGACAGACTTTGCAAAGTTTTACGAAGTACACGGCGACTTGGACAACGCAAGAGTTATTTTTGAAAAGGCTACGAATTCGCCTAACTTCAAAAGCGTGGATGAACTCGCGACGATTTGGTGTGAATACGCCGAGTTCGAGTTGCGCAATAAGAATTTTAAGCAAGCGTTGGCGCTCATGAAAAGAGTTCTTCTCGGAAATCGCAACAAAGAGGAAAGAAGAAATATTAATGCATCAAATACCACAAAAGGCGAGTACGACGCTCTGCTCGTTCAAGAAAAGGTGCACAAATCGATCAAATTATGGATGTTTTATTGCGACTTGGAAGAATCGGTTTCTCCAGAAAATGCGAGAATTGTGTACGAAAAGATACTTGATTTACGCATAGCTACGCCGCAAATTATTCTCAACTACGCGGCTATGCTCCAAGAATCGAAATTCTTCGAGGATTCCTTTCACGTGTATGAGCGCGGGGTGAACTTGTTTAATTTTCCGCATTCTATCGATATTTGGCGCGCTTATTTGACGCAGTTTGTCGATCGATTCCAAGGTAAAAAAGTCGAGCGCGCGAGAGATTTATTCGAGCAGTGCTGCGAGCAAGCGCCGCCAAAGGATTGCAAAGAGTTCTTTTTAGAATACGCAAAGTTAGAGGAGCAGTTTGGTCTCTCCAAACGGGCGATGGATATTTACGACCAGGCTTTGACAAAAATCAAATCTATGAGTGATAAGTTAGAAGTGTTGGATATTTACGTCAAGCGCGCGATGGACTTCTTTGGCGTCGGCAAAGTTCGATCAATCTATGAGAAAATCATCGACGATGATGGCGACGACGATGATAATACCTACGATGCGAAGAAGAAGAAGAATAGATTGGACGATAACTCTACCAAGATCGTGTGCGTTAAGTACGCTGAATTAGAGGTTTCTCTCGGTGAAATCGACCGAGCGAGAGCGTTATACACTCATGCGAGTCAATTTTCAAATCCTGCGCAAGATGGTACCTTTTGGGGTCAATGGAATGACTTCGAAGTCAAGAATGGAAACGAAGATACGTTTCGCGATATGTTGCGAGTGAAGAGATCCGTCGCCGCTTCGTTTTCGCAAATGCACTTCAATATGTCTGTCGTTGAAGTACCAGCCGACGCTTTGGAACCACAAGCCGGAGGAGGAGGAGAAGAAGGCGATGGTGAAGAAGACTTGATGAAACAGCTCGAGAGAGAAGAGCTGGAGAATAGAAACGCGGCTCCGATCGCAGGATTCGTGAAGTCACACGTAGTCGGCGGCGATCGGGACGACGTTCCAAAGAATCCTGAAGAGATCGATTTAGGATTTGATGACGACGATGATGATGATGATGAACCAAAAACCTCCGTACCCTCCGGCGTGTTCGGCAGTCTTCTTTCTGCTGGTGATGGTAGTGGTGGAAAGAAGAGAGAGCGAGAGGAATAAGACCGAGAGTGAGTTAATTAGCAAGAGCGCGTATCAATGATAGCAGTGAGTAGAGATTTTTAGCAGATTTTTACCATGTGTAATAATAGTAGCACGTATATATATACAGTGTATATAGCTTAACCAAAAAATGGCTTCCCGGAGATCAATTCAATCAAGCAAAGCAACGTGAACGCAGTCATCGCAATCCGCCCGTGCGTCATTTCCACCGAAGGCGTAAAATTACACTTTTCAACGACGAGCATCCCAGGCGTATCTCTAATCCCTTCTAAACTTTCTGGATTCGCGTTGTATCCATTTTGAGGATTGAATTCGAACGGTTTCGTAGACGCATAAATTATGGCTCCCCCTAGTAGGGCCAACTGGACTAAGCTATGCGGGACTTGCTCGAGCAAGGACAAGTGCTGGGTCACTTCGACCGAAGCGCCAATCGAGAGCCCAACCATACACACCCGTCCGTTCACTACTTCAGGCAACCACACGGGGAAACCCCCTTCTTGCGCGAACTTAGAGAAGGCCTCTTTCGCACCATCGCTACTAGTACCTAATCCTTGCGCTTCCAAAAACTCGACAGAAGAAGAAGAAGAAGAAGAAGAAGAAGAAGAAGAAGAGGAGGAGGATGAAGATGACGACGACGATTCGGCTCTCGGAGTAATCCACTTCTCCTTCGAGACGACGCTTCCGCTCTTGTTGGAGATTTTTTGCTGCAGACGCTTCGACGACGACGACGACGCGAACGAAGAGGAGGAGGAGGAGGAGGAGAAGAAGGAAGACGCTGAACGGAACGTAGCCGTTGCAATTGTTGACATCGTAACTTTATGGAGTTCTTTTTTTTTCCCTTATTTCGAGTAGAAGAGTGAAGCAAAGGTCAAGCCACATCTCTCCTCGATGGCCAAAGAGAGAAAAAAAAACGAAAATAAAAAAATACGCGCACGCGACAAAAGGAGAGAGAAGACGAGATGTGGGGCCGCCCACCTTCGTCGTCTTCCTCTGGTCCCGCGCGAGAGAGAGGCAAGAGGGAGAGTCGACTTCCGCCAAGGCGGCAACCGTCGTCGTCGTCCTCCTCCTCTTTCTCATCATCATCATCATCATCATCGCCGGCTTTGTTTTCATCAAAAAGTCGTCCTCTTCTTCCTCCTCCTCCTCCTTCTCCTCTTCCTCCTCCTCGGTCAAAAACGAGTCTCCACGGGGCGTTGCAGGAAAACCAAACGCGCTCGAGGGAACGCGCGATGCGCGCGCTGATGTCAACGAATAGCACGAAAACGACGACGACGACGACGACGACGACAATCTCATCGAAATCGCGAGTCTTCGCGGGGCACAAGTCTCAGCCTCCGCATCGCGCGCAATCGACGATAGGAGTGCCTCCTCGACAGAGGAAAAACAACGACCTCGTCTCGTCTCGTTTTGGTGCGACGAGACCGCCGCCACCATCGCAACCACCACCGTCTCAAAAGCGAGAAGTAACGAAGCAAAGGAATACAAATGGTAGACAAACAGCGCCACCAATCGCTCCGAGGCTCAAGCCGAGAGAACCGCCCGTTTTGGCGAAGCAG
>Ga0181573_10004467_pt1 | contig 11901 bp, 12 predicted proteins | sample 101ome_25_FD_148643 | JGI IMG/M metagenome (GOLD analysis project Ga0181573, IMG submission 148643) | Coastal salt marsh microbial communities from the Groves Creek Marsh, Skidaway Island, Georgia - 101409BT metaG (spades assembly) | ecosystem: Environmental > Aquatic > Marine > Intertidal zone...
ATCCGGAAACGGTCTTCATCGCCCTCACCCAGAGCCTCTTTGCCCCCGCCCTCGCCGGCGTAATCCTTGCGGCCATCCTGGCGGCGGTCATGAGCACCATCGACTCCCAGCTCCTCGTGGCCTCCACGGCCCTCGCGGAGGATGTCTTCGCCGTGCTGAAGCCCACGGCCTCAGCCCGGGCTCGGCTGAACGTAGGCCGGGGCGCGGTGCTGCTCGTTGCGGCAACGGCGCTAGGGCTCGCCCAAGATCCGGACTCGAAGGTCCTCAGCCTGGTGAGCTACGCCTGGGCGGGGCTGGGAGCCAGCTTCGGCCCCGCGGTGCTCTACGCCCTCTATGGGAAGGGCTTCAGCGCCCGGGGGGCGTTCTGGGGCATGGTCGCCGGCGGCGGCACGGTGGTGCTTTGGGGCCAGCTTGAGGGAGGCATCTTCGATCTTTACGAGATCCTGCCAGGCTTCGCCTTGAGCCTCGCCGTGCTTTACGGGTTGCGAGACCGAGGGGCCTAGCCCACCCGATCGTACAAATGGTTCTTCCGGGTTTTCCCGTGGAGCCCTAGCCGATTGGAACCGAAGATCCGAAGCTCGAGCGTCTCCTCGGAAGTCCTCGTTCCGCCCTCGGGCCGAAGGAGGAGGTTCTCTCCCTTGAGGCGCCACTGGCCCGTCACCGTACTGCCATCGGGGCGCCGCTCCCGGTAAGGGCCGCCCGCGAGCCCCCCCTCAAGCACCAGCTCATGACCGCCGTCCCGGCGCCACCGCCCAGGAAGCCCCAGCTGAGCCAGGCGCGCCTGCCGCTGCTCCCCCAGGCTTCGCCTCAGGGCCCAGAACACCGCGCCAATCAGCGCCAGCAAGAGAAGGAACCGCATCGAGGTCTCCTAAGATTAAGGGGCCGGCGCCCCAGGCATGAGCTGGCAGGCCCCGAGCACCGCTTGCCACCGGGCCGTGTGCCGGTTCCGGGCGGCCTCATAGGCCTGCCAGGGTCCCGGCCCCCGGGGATCGAGAAAGCCTGCAAGGACAGGCCGGGCCGCGGGCGGTGCCCCCCCTTGAACCTGCGCCCAGAGGGAACCGGTGGCCTCAAGCCAGGGCCGAAGGCCCCGCTCCAGCTCCGCCATAGCCGGCTGCAGCCCCTCGCCATAATAGCGAAGAAAGACCGCGTTCACGCGCTTCGCCCGGGGCGTTGGCCGACCTTGAGGACACAGCGGACGCTGCCCTTCCCGCTCCTCAAGCAGCCGGGTGGCACCCTCTAGGGCGCCGGTGAGGCGCTGTAGCTGATGGAGCGCCACCCCCGGATAGCGTTGGTGAGCCAAGGCCTCCCAGGGCCCATGCCACGCCCCGGGGTTCTCCGCCGCTGCAAGGGCCTCAGAACTGACGTCCAGGGCCGACGGCCCAAGCGCCGCCACGCGCGCGCGAAGGGGGCCTAGGGCGGCCAGCGCCGCCGCCCCTTCCCTGGCCGGCGGGGGCGCCCAGGCTTCGCCGTGCGCGCCATAGAGCTGCGCCCAGGCCGCGCTGCCCAGCGTTCCATTCCAAAGCACCGCGGGCCAGCTGTTCCGCTTCCGGGCCAGAAGGGCGTCCAGCCGTTCCCGCGCCTCCCCGTCGAGCACGGAAAGACAGCGCTCGGCGCCGGCGCGAAAACGCAGCTCGTAACGAAGGCGTTCGGGCCCATCCATCACCCGCCCCAGGGGCCCGTTCCGCGCGCCCAGCACGGCGCCCAGGCCACAGCGCTGGAGGGCCAGAAAATCCAGGAGATCCCCCTTTTCCTCGGGCACAGGGGCCTGGCGCGCCCGGGGCCGGGGCCAGGCCGTAGGCGTGGGAAGGCTCGGCGACGGAAGCTCGAGGGCGTCGGCCAGGCGCCGCACGTAGGCCTCGGGTGGCGCTGGGTCGCAGCCGCCTAGAAAAAGGCCGAGGAGCAGCAAGAACCCTGCGCCCATCCCGTGTGTGCACCGGTGCGCCCTCATAACACCTCGTGCTCCAGGCTCACGACGACTGCATCCACATCGTCCTCTAGGCTCCGCAGCACCGCATCAAGACGCTGCTGGAGGGTCGCCCGGTCCGAGGCCACCACGGCGATGGCCAGGGTCGCTTCCTTCAGCGCATCCCCCGGCGCTTGGCATAGGGCCAGGTGGCGCTGCCGACCCAAGCGATCGAGCAGGGGCAGAAGCCGGCTTCGCCGCTCCTTCAGAGACCGGCAGCCGGACAGATGGTAGGTCACCTCGACATAGGCCAGGGCAGCCATGGGCGTCTCCCTAGGGGGTGCTTTTTCCAGGTTTCTGGTAGCTTAGGGGGTGAGGAGAGGGGGAAAAAGATGAAAATCAGCCTGTGGCCGAATCCGGCCCAACCGTTCCAGGCGGTGCTCGGCCTTGCCCGCTATGCGGAAGCCGCGGGCTTCGATGGCCTCTGGTACGCCGATCACTTCATGCCCAACGCCGAAGATACTTCGGTTCCCTGGCCCGAGTGCTGGACGACGCTTAGCGCTCTGGCCACCGCCGTGCCCCGCCTTCGCCTCGGTACGCTGGTTTGCGGGAACACCTACCGGCACCCGGCGGTGCTCGCGAAGATGGCCGCCACGCTAGATCACATCAGCGGCGGCCGCATGGTGCTGGGCCTGGGCGCCGGCTGGCAGGAAAACGAACATCAGCAATACGGCATTCCCTTCTACACCGTAGGCGAGCGCCTGGCGCGCCTCGATGAGGCCTGCGCCGTGATCAAAAGCCTGTTTACCCAGGCTCAAAGCGACTTTTCCGGCACCTATTACACCCTGACGAAGGCCAGCCTCGAACCCAAGCCCGTGCAAGATCCCCTACCCCTCCTCATTGGGGGCGGGGGAGAAAAGGTCACCCTGCGCATCGCCGCCCGCTGGGCCGATGAATGGAACGTCTGGGGCACGCCGGAGATCCTCGCCCACAAAGGGGCGGTGCTCGAGGCCCACTGCCGGGACCTCGGCCGGGACCCAAGGGCAATCCACCGCTCCGCCCAAGCCCTGATCTTCATGAGCGATGACCCTGCCACCCTCGAACGCTGGAACGCCGCTCCGAGCGCCATGCCCAAGCTCGTGGGCACGCCGGAGGCCCTCCGGGATCGGCTCGCCGCCTACGCGGAGGCCGGCGTGGATGAATTCATCGTGCCCGACTTCACCCTGGGCCAGGGGGAAGGGCGGGAACGGGCCCTGGACACTTTTCTCAAGCGGGTCGCTGGCCGCTAAGGCCCACTATCTGCCCTACAGAAGGACAACACCGTGACTGAAGCTCAACCCAAGCCCCCCGTTCCCGCCGGCACCATCGTGCTGCTTCGGGAAAGCCCCGCGGGTCCGGAGATGTTCATGGTGGTGCGCCACCATCAGATTGACTTTGCCTCCGGCGCCCTGGTCTTCCCCGGCGGCAAGGTGGATGCGCAGGATGATGATCCCGAACTGGCCGCCCTTTGCGACGGCGCCTCGGACGATCCGGTGCTTCGAGCGATCGAGATCGGCTCAATCCGGGAGGCTTTCGAAGAAGCCGGCGTGCTTCTCGCTCGGGCCGAAGGGGAAAGCGAACTCCTGGATGGCGCCCGGGTGGCGGCGCTCGATCCCCTGCGGGACGCGCTGCACAAGGGCGACCTTCCCCTGAAGGACTTCCTGCGCCAGCACAAGCTGCGCCTCGCCTGCGACGCCCTCACCCGCTTCGCTCACTGGGTCACGCCCACCATGATGCCGAAGCGCTTTGATACCCATTTCTTCCTCGCCGTGGCCCCGGGAGATCAAATCTTGGCTCACGACGGTCATGAGTCCGTGGACTCGGTATGGCTCACCCCTGCCCAGGCCCTGGCCGATGCGGAGGCCGGATCCCGCACGGTGATCTTCCCGACCCTACGGAATATTGAAATTCTTGAGGGCTTCGCCAACTGCCAGGGGCTCATCGACGCCTTTGCCCGTAAGCCCATCGTCACCGTCATCCCCTGGACAGAAAAACGGGACGACGGCACCTGGCTTTGCATTCCGCCGGAGGCGGGCTACAAACTCTCCGAAGAAAAAATGACCAGCATGCCCTAGGGGCAAGAAGGAGCGCACAGATGTCTCAAGCACAACTGCAGGACAGCCCAGCCGAGGAAGTCCTCTACGAGGTCAGCGAACACATCGCCACCATCACCATTAACCGGGAAGCGGTGCAGAACACCATCTCCGGCGCCATGCTCGACCGGGTGACGGAGCTCTTCCTAAAGGCCGACCGGGACCGGGACGTGCGCTGCATCATCTTCACGGGCACGGGGCGCTTTTTCTGCGCGGGGCTTGATCTGCGCAGCGGCAAGGTGGGCGAATCCGATGCGGGGAACAGCACGAACCTCGATCTTCGCTCGACACCCCCGACGGTCATGCACAACCTCGACACGCCGGTGATCTGCGCCCTAAACGGCTCCGCTGCGGGCTACGGCATGGACATGGCCCTGGGCTGCGATATCCGCATCATGGCCGAGGAAGCCAAAATGGCGGCGGCCTTCACGGCCCGGGGCATCGTTCCCGAATCCGGGGGCACCTGGATCCTCCCCCGCCTCCTGGGCTGGTCCAAGGCCGCGGAGCTCATCTTCACGGGGCGCACCCTTACGGCGGCGGAATCCCTGGAGCTTGGCCTGGTCTCCACCGTGGTGCCGGCGGCCGAGGTTGCGGAGCGGGCCCGGGCCCTGGCCAAGGAAATCTGCGCCAATGCGCCCCTGGCCGTGCAGGCGTCTAAGCGCATGATGCGCATGGGTATGAACGAGACCTTCAATGATCACGTTCACCACGTGTTCTTGCAGCTCCTGCCGCTGTTTAAAACGGAAGACTTCAAGGAAGGGATCGCCAGCTTCATGGAGCGGCGCCCGGCGGACTTCAAGGGGCGCTAAGCGCCCCCTGAGCCCTTAGAGAGCCTGCGGCGAGCCTAGCCCACCCGGGACGCGCGGCCCTCCCAGTAGGGCTTGCGCAGTTCCCGCTTCAGGATCTTCCCCGTCCCCGTACGGGGAATCTCAGCGATGAACTTGATGGACCGAGGCACCTTGTAGCCTGCTAGGTGCTCCCGGGCGTAAGCCATAAGGGCCTCCGCCGTGAGGCTCGCACCCGGGCGCTGTACCACCTCGGCGTGAACCATCTCCCCCCACTCCTCGCTGGGAATCCCGAAGACGGCAACGTCCACCACATCGGGATGCTGCTCCAGAGCCCCTTCAATCTCCGCGGGATAGATGTTCACCCCCCCGGAGATGATCATGTCCTTCTTACGGTCGCAGATGTAATAGAAGCCCTCTTCGTCGAAGTAGGCGATATCGCCGACGGTCTGCCATTCCCCGTCGCGCCGATCCTCCTGAAACTTGTCCTCGGCCTTGTGGTAGGTGTCGAAGACGCTCGCGCTGCGCACGAACAGCTCCCCTTCCGTGTGCGGCGCCGTAACCACCTTCCCCTCCTCGTCGTAGAGACGAATTTCGCAGCCTGGGGCCGGCTGGCCACAGGAGCCCTTCTTGCTGCGCTGGTATTCGGGACGAAGGATGGCATTGACCCCCAGCTCCGTGGAGCCGTAGACCTCAAAGAGCGAATCTTCGGGAAAACGATCGAGGTACATGAGCTTGAGGGCGTAGGACCAGGGGGCGGCGTTCGCGATCATCACCCGCATGCTGCTGCGGTCGTAGCGGGCCACCACGTCATCGGGCAGATTGCAGACCAGGCGAATGGGCGCCGGAGCGGAGAAGGTGCTGGTGCACCGATACTTATCGAGCAGGCGCAGCCAGTCCTCCGCATCGAATTTCTTCTGCAGCACCACCGTTTGCCCTAGGAGCTGCCCCGTCGCCATAAAGCCGCTGGGCCCGGAGTGATAGAGGGGGCCGGTGGTGAGGTAGACGTCGTCACTGCGCACCCCATAGAAGGCAATCATGCGCTGGGTTTGCGCCGGATCGGCGCCCCCAAAGCGCACCGCGCCCTTGGGTTTCCCCGTGGTGCCGGAGGTGTAGATCATGGTGCCCCCGGCAGCCCCCGCCGGGGGCAGGGAGGCGCTGTCGGCCGCGGCGAGCAGGGGCTCGGCGTCCACGTGGGCCGCGGAAACGGCGATGCCCTGGCGGGCCGCATCGAAGACCAAAACGGTTTTGAGCTTTGGCGCTTCGCTCCGAAGCCCCTCAAAAAGCGGCTGAAGCTCCGCATCAATAAACGCCACCGTGGCATCGGAGTTATCCACCACGTAGGCCGCTTCCTCCGCGGTGAGGCGGTAGTTCAGGGGGACCGCCACGGCCCCGAGCTTGCGAGCAGCCGCCATGAGCGCCACCACCCAGGGGGAGTTCTGGCCACACCAGATCACCCGATCCTTGGCGCCGATCCCCTCGGCCGTGAGCACGCGCGCCAGGCGACAGGCGTTGGCTTCGAATTCAGCGTAGGACCAATGGCGGACGGTGCCGTCGGGGAGATCCTCCACCACCGCGAGCTTGTCGGGATGGGTGGCGGCTAGGGTCGTGAGAAAGTCCTGCGGAGCTTGCGTTGTGGTCATGGTGTTCCCTCCTCTGCCCGCATTAAAGCAGAGAAGGGCCAGGGGGAAAAAGAAACGCCAGCGCCCCAATTCGCCAGGGCGCCGGCGCCGCACCTCCCCCCGGAGGTTAGCCGCCGAAGTCGTCGAGAAGGATGTTCTCGGGTTCGACGCCCAGGTCATCGAGCATTTTCAGCACCGCAGCCACCATGGGCGGCGGGCCGCACAGGTAGTACTCGCAGTCTTCCGGAGCCGGATGATCCTTCAGGTACTGATCGAAGACGACATTGTGGATGAAGCCCGTGAGCCCCTCCCAGTTGTCCTCGGGCATGGGGTCCGAGAGGGCCACGTGCCAATCGAAGTTATCAAAGCGCTCGCCTAGGGAATCGAAGTCCTCGACGTAGAACATCTCCTTCAGGCTTCGGGCGCCGTACCAGAAGCTCATCTTGGTGTTCTCGTTTTCCTTGCGCTTAAGCTCATCGAAAATCTGCGAGCGCAGGGGCGCCATGCCGGCCCCACCGCCGATCCAGATCTTCTCTGCCGGGGTCTCCTTCACGAAGAAGTCACCGTAGGGACCAAACACCGTCACCTTGTCGCCCGGCTTCAGGGAGAAGACGTAGGACGACATTTTCCCCGCGGGCACGTCGTCGCGCCCCGGGGGCGGCGTGGCCACCCGAATGTTGAACTTCAATACGCCCTTTTCTTCGGGATAGTTCGCCATGGAATAGGCACGGATCGTCGGCTCGGTCACCTTGGAGGTGTAGCGCCAGATCTTGAACTTGTCCCAGTCCTCCCGGAATTTGGGCTGGACGTCGATGTCCGTCTCGTAGCTCATGGCATAGGGGGGAATCTCAAGCTGAACGAAGCCCCCGGCGCGGAAGTCCACGTTAGCGCCTTCGGGAAGCTTCAGCACCAGCTCCTTGATAAAGGTGGCCACGTTTTCGTTCGACTCCACGGTGCACTCCCAGCGCTGCACCCCGAAGGCATCTTCCGGCACCTTGATGGTCATGTCCTGCTTGACCGCCACCTGGCAGGAGAGACGCCAGTCTTCCCGGGCTTCGGAGCGGGTGAAGTGCCCCTCCTCCGTGGACAGCATGGAGCCGCCCCCGTCGAGCACCTGGCACCGGCACTGGCCGCAGGAGCCACCGCCCCCACAGGCAGAGGACAGGTAAATGCCCTGCTCCGCCAGCGTTCCAAGGAGCTTGCCCCCCGCCGGAACGGTGACCGATTTTTCACCGTTAATATTGAGGGTGACGTCGCCGGCGCTCACGAGCTTGGCCCGGGCCATGAGAATCACCCCGACCAACGCCAGCACCGTGCCGGTAAACATCACCACGCCCAGGACGATCGTTGAATCCATCTTTCTCTCCGTTTTGCCGGCCTAGGGCCGGCGCCTACCGCACTGCGCCCGGTGTTTGAGGCCCTTGGGACTAGAGGTCAATCCCGCCAAAGGACATAAAGCACAGGGAGATAAGCCCCACGCTGATAAAGGTAATACCCAGGCCTCGCAGCCCTTCCGGGACGTCACTGTACTTCAGCTTTTCCCGCACGCCAGCGAGCGCCGTAATCGCAAGCATCCAGCCCACCCCTGCCCCGAGGCCGAAGACCGCCGATTCCGCAAAGGTGTAGTCCCGCTCCACCATGAACAGGGAAGCCCCGAGGATGGCGCAGTTCACCGTGATCAGGGGCAGGAATACCCCCAGGGCGTTGTAGAGCGCGGGCACATACTTATCGAGAAACATTTCTAGAATCTGCACCAGGGCCGCAATCACGCCGATGTAGGAGAGATAGCCCAGGAAGGAGAGGTCTGCCTCCGGGTAGCCGGCCCAGCTGAGGGCGCCCTCCCGCAGCAGGTGCTGATAGATGAGGTTGTTGACCGGGACGGTGATCCCGAGCACCACCACCACGGCAATGCCCAGGCCCACGGCGGTGCTGATTTTCTTCGAGATGGCGATGAAAGTGCACATCCCCAGGAAGAAGGTCAGGGCCATGTTGTCGATAAAGACGGCCCGAACGAAGAGGCTCAGGTAGTACTCCATTTAGAGGGCCTCCCGGTACTGGATATTGTCCGCGATCTCAAAGTCAGCGCTTTCCACCTGCTCCCGCTTCCAGGACCGGAGGGCCCAGATCAGAAGGCCGATGATGAAGAAGGCGCTCGGCGCCAGCAGCATGAGGCCGTTGGGGACGTACCAGCCGCCGTTATTCACCGTGGGCAGGATCTCGTAGCCCATGAGCGTGCCGGCGCCTAGGGGCTCGCGGATGAGCGCGACGGTGACCAGCAGCGCGCTATAGCCCAGCCCGTTGCCAATGCCGTCGAGGAAGGAAAGCCCCGGCGGGTTCTGCATGGCAAAGCCTTCCGCCCGCCCCAGCACGATGCAGTTGGTGATGATCAACCCCACGAAGACCGAGAGGGTCTTGGAGATGGCGAAGGCGTAGGCCTGAAGCAGCTGGTCCACCACGATCACGAGGGACGCGATAATCGTCATCTGCACAATGATCCGAATGCTCGAGGGCATGTGGTTGCGCAGCATGGAGATAAAGAGGCTAGAGAAGGCGGTAACGGCGGTCACCGCTGCGCACATCACCAGCGTATTCGCCATGCTGACCGTCACCGCCAGCGCTGAGCAGATGCCAAGCACCTGAAGGGCAATGGGGTTGTTGTCCAGGATGGGGTTAAACAGGACTTCCTTTGAGCTGGCCATGGTTAGACGCGACCTCCCCGTAGGTTCTCAAGCCAGGTGCCGTAGCCCCGCTCCCCGACCCAGAAATTCACCAAGTTCTGCACGCCTCGGCTCGTCATGGTTGCGCCGGACAGCGCGTCCACCTGATGGCTTCGGGCGTCGCTACCCTCCGGGGCCTTGCCCTTCACCAGGGCCACCGCCGGAGCACCGTCGTTGCCAAAGAGGCTGACGCCGGCCCACTGGGCCTTCCACCGGGGGTTTTCCACCTCACCTCCCAGCCCCGGGGTTTCCTGGTGCTGGTAGAAGCCAATGCCGGCGACCGTTTCAAGATCCCTGTCGAGGGCCAGGTAGCCATAGAGCGTACCCCAGAGGCCGTAGCCCCGGATCGGCAGCACGGCGGTCTCGATCGCCCCGCTCGCATCGCGCTTTAGGTACACCAGGCCGTAATGCTCAAGACGCTTGATCGTGGCCGGGTCTTCCCCCGTAGCGAGGGCCGTGGAGCGGCTCGGATCGGCTGCGGTGCGCAGCTGATCGAAGCTTTGGGCATCGACGTCGTCCGCATAGCGACCGGTGCGCAGATCCACCACCCGGGTTTCAAAGTCCGCGAAGAGCGCTTCCACCCCGCGCCCTGCCTCATCTTCCGTCGCGCCCTCGGCGAGCACGCCCGCCGCAATGAGCACGTTCTTTTTCTGATCGAGGACGCGATTCGCCTTCTGCACCGGTTTCAGGGCAACAGCGGCCCCGGACACCAGAATGGAACAGACAAGGCATACGGATACGGCGACCAGCAGAATGTTGCCGATGCCATCTCGCTTAGGCTGCGACATTGCGCGCGATCCTCCGCTTGATGTTGGCCTGCACCACCATGTTGTCGATCAGCGGTGCGAAAAGATTTCCGAACAAAATGGCGAGCATCATCCCTTCCGGGAAGGCCGGGTTCACCACCCGGATCAGGATGCACATGGCCCCAATGAGCGCGCCGTAGAAGTAGCGACCCGTGTTGGTCATGGACGCGGAGACCGGGTCCGTGGCCATAAACACGGCGCCGAAGGCGAAGCCCCCAAGCACGAAGTGCCAGCTAAAGGGCATGGCGAAGAGCGGGTTGGTCTCGGACCCTAGGGCATTGAAGAGCAGGGTCATCAGTAAGCCGCCCAGCACCACGCCGGCCATGATCCGCCAGTTGGCAATGCGCATGAGCACCAGGGCCGCGCCCCCAAGGAGGATCGCGAGGGTCGAGACTTCGCCCATGGACCCGGGCATGGTGCCGAGGAAGGCATCCATCCAGCTCACGCCGTACTCTTCCCCAAGGGCCGCGCGGCCCAGGGGCGTGGCGGAGGTGTAACCGTCCACCGCGGTCCACACCGCGTCCCCGGACATGGACGCCGGGTAGGCGAAGTAGAGGAAGGCGCGCCCGGTGAGGGCCGGGTTCAGGAAGTTCTTCCCCGTGCCACCGAAGACTTCCTTGCCGATGATCACGCCGAAGCTGATCCCGAGGGCCACGAGCCATAGGGGAATGGTCGGAGGCAGGGTCAAAGCGAAGAGCACGCTGGTAACGAAGAAGCCTTCGTTCACCTCATGGCCCCGCTTTGAGGCAAAGAGCACTTCCCAGAAGCCCCCCACGAGGAAGGTCACGGCGTAGGCCGGCAGGAAGTAGAGCGCACCGTGGACCAGGCAGTCCCAGGGGCTCGCAGGATCAAAGCCTGCGAAGGTGCCAATGACGGCGCCGCGCCAGCCATCCGCCGCGGCGAGGCCCAGGGTCGCCAGGGCCTCGTTGGCGTTGTGACCGATGGCGTACATGCCCGCGAACATGGCTGGGAAGGTGCACAGCCATACCGTGATCATGATTCGCTTCAGGTCGATACTGTCGCGAACGTGAGAGGCACCCCCGGTGACCCGGCTGGGCTTGTAGAGCGCCGTGTCAACGGCCTCGTAGAGCGCCGCCCACTTTTCGTACTTGCCGCCCTTCTCGAATTCCGGCTCGAGACGATCTAGCACACTGCGTAAGCTCACGACCTAGCCCTCCTTCTCGATGCGGTCGAGGAGACCCCGAAGCACGGGGCCGTATTCGTATTTACCCGGGCACGCGAAGGTGCACAGGGCCAGGTCTTCCTCATCAAGCTCCAGGGCCCCAAGGGCGATGGACGTCTCGATATCCCCCACCAGCAAGCTGCGCAGCAGCTGCGTGGGCAGGATGTCCAGGGGCATGACCGCCTCGTAGGACCCCACGGGCACCATGGCTCGGGCCGAACCATTCGCGCTCGTGGTGAAGGGGAAGCGCTTCTTCGGCGCCAGCCGGGACAGGAACACGGGCAGCACGGAGAACGCCTCACTCCCCGGGCGCAGGTAATGAAGGAAGGGCCGGCTCCGGTCTTCCGCAAGCACGGAGACCTGGCTGTGGTAGCGGCCAAGGAACGCCAGCGCGCCCCGGGCGCTGCGGCCCGAGAAGACCGAACCGGACAGCACGCGCAGATCACCGCCGCTGAGTTCACCCGCGGTCAGCTCATCGATGCTCGCCCCGAGCACGGTCCGCAGGAGCCGAGGACGGGTCACCGCCGGCCCACCGAGGGCCACCACGCGCTGCGTGTACAGCTCGCCGTCGAGCAAGGTCCGACCGAGCGCCACCACGTCCTGAAGGCCGATGTGCCAAACGGTCTTTTGCGCGGAAACGGGCGCGAGATAATGAATGTGCGTGCCCGGGAGCCCCGCGGGATGGGGGCCAGCAAAGCTTTCCTGTTGGATACGAGCGTCGCTCCCGGTGGGCAGGGCGGCCCCCGGCGCCGT
>Ga0181573_10004469_pt1 | contig 11900 bp, 7 predicted proteins | sample 101ome_25_FD_148643 | JGI IMG/M metagenome (GOLD analysis project Ga0181573, IMG submission 148643) | Coastal salt marsh microbial communities from the Groves Creek Marsh, Skidaway Island, Georgia - 101409BT metaG (spades assembly) | ecosystem: Environmental > Aquatic > Marine > Intertidal zone...
CTGCGGTAACCCCCTCCGCCATCGCACGGGGGTTCATGCGAATCTCGAAGTCCTGCGTCATGCTCTCACCGTTGACGGTAAGACGCACCTGATACGGACCTGGCAGCACCGACGGCCCCTGGTTGCCAGCAGCCCAGAAGATCCTCCCCTCGAAATCAGTCCAGCCGTCCAGTCGCATGTTCCAGCGAAACCGATTCGAGCCGGCCGACAGGCCGGGGGCCTGGTTTCCACCACCCCCGAACGGGTTGAAACCCTGCGGAGCCTCGTCTTCCTCGTCGTCGTCTTCCGCAAACGCCTCGTAGCTGGCGAGCACGTCTCCCGCTCCATCCATGAATTCGAGCATCACATGGTCGGCATCCTCGGCGAGGATATAGTCGATGCTGACGGCATTGTCGAAGCGACGCACCGGATCCTTCGGATCGAACAGCCAGAAGTCGGCATTCGCCACAGTCTCGGTCATCTGACGAAGCGGTCCAATCGACCGCATGACCCAGAACCCCCGGCCGTGGGTCCCGATCACGAGATCATGCTCCTCCACCACGAGATCGGAGACCTGAGTCACCGGCAGGTTCATGGTCAGCGGCTGCCACGACGAACCGTCGTTCCACGAGACATAAACGGTCCGCTCCGAGGCCGCATACAGCAGCCCGGGGCGAACGGGGTCCTCACGAACCGCACGAATGAAGTCGTCCGCCGGTATCCCGTCCACGATCTTCGTCCACGTCTCGCCGTAGTCCTCGGTCTTCCAGATGTACGGGCTGCGATCATTGTCGACGAGATAACGAATACCCGCCACATAGGCCTTGCCCGGCGTGTTGGGCGAAGCCTCAATCGTGTTGATACGCACGAAGTCGGGGGCGTCCGGGGGCGTCACCCGATCCCACGAGGGCGATGCAGCCCGCGCATCTCGGGTTACATGCACATACCCGTCATCCGACCCCGCCCAGATGACGTTGGGATCGTGCGGAGACGGCGCAATGGCGAACACCGTTGCGTACGTCTCCACTCCAGTCTGGTCCAGCGTGATCGGACCGCCCGACGGGCCGACCGTCATCGGCTCATTTCGCGTAAGATCGGGAGAGATCTGTACCCAGCTCTGCCCCTCGGTCGTCGTCTTCCACACTTTCTGTGTTCCCGTGTACAGAACGTCCGGATCATGCCGATCGAAGACGATCGGGAAAGTCCATTGTACCCGCTCGCGAAGATCCTCGGCGGATTGGCCCATCGGGTTTTCGGGCCAGACGTTGATGGCCCTCGAGAAGCCCGTGCCGTGGTCGTACCGGGACAGCGAGCCTCCGTAGCAGCCCGCGTAGAAGATGTCGAGCTCGACAGGGTGCGGGGCGATGTAGCCGCTTTCGCATCCTCCGACGGCGTAATAGTACGAACCTGCACCGCTGCCCCCGAAGCCTCCGGCCGCGGAGAGGTGATTCCAGCCAGACGACGGCGTACAGGCCGTCGAGTTGTCCTGCTGTGCACCACAGATGTGATACGGCTCGTGGTTCGTGGTGGTCACCCGGTAGAACTGAGCTGTCGAATACTCCTGATCGGTCCAGCTCTGGCCGCCATTGAACGAGACGTTCCCTCCCCCGTCGTTCGAGTTGATCATCCGATCGGGATCGGACGGTGCGATCCACAGATCGTGGTTGTCGCCGTGCGGAACCCGGATCGACTGCGGAAACGTCTCACCTCCGTCGCGCGACCGATAGAAACCCGTGTTGAGAGCGTAGACGACATCCTCGTCCTGAGGGTCCGCATAAATGCGGGTGTAGTAGAAAGCCCGCTGCCGCAGCTTCCGCTCGTCATTCACGTACTCGAAGGAGTCACCACCATCGTCGGAGCGGTACACACCCCCGGCATCCCGGTGCTCGACAATCACCCAGACGCGGTCGGAGTTCGCACCGGATACCGCCACGCCGATCTTTCCGATCGGGTCCGCGGCGTCAAAGCCGAGGTTGCCCGTGATATCCATCCACGAGTTGCCGCCGTCGGTCGACTTCCAGAGACCGGACTCGGGTCCACCGGAACTCATTCCCCAACTCTTGCGCCACGCCTCCCAGATCGCCGCATAGAGGACGTCCGGATCGTTCGGATCGACCACGAGGTCGGTCGCGCCCGCCTTGTCGCTCTTGAAGAGCGTGAGGTCCCACGTCTCACCCCCGTCCGTCGTCTTGTACACGCCTCGCTCGGGGTTCTCGGTCGAGTGCTGACCAAACGCCGCAACCCACGCGACATCACAGTTGTCCGGATGGATACGGATCCTCGCGATATTCTGTGTCTCCACCAGCCCCAGATGCTCCCACGTCCGGCCGGCATCCGACGATTTGTACACGCCGTCTCCCTGCATCACGTTGCCGCGAAGCTGGGTTTCTCCGGTGCCGATGTAGACGACGTCCGGGTCCGATTCACAGACCGCGACCGCACCCACCGACGACGAGGTGATCTGTCCATCCGTGACAGGCCGCCAGTTCGAACCGCCATCCGTCGTTTTCCACAGACCCCCGCCCACCGCCCCGAAGTAATACTCGAGGGGACGCGAATCACTGCCCGCCACGGCCGTCGAACGCCCGCCTCTCGGAATCCCCGCGTTCTGCCAGGAAAGCATGTCGAAGAGGCCCTCGTCGAATTCCTGCCCGCTGGCAGCGCCGGGGTTCACGAGCGTGAGCGTGGCGAGGACCGCACCCGACAGGGTTACGGTCTTTCGAATTCTCCTGCGCGACTTGTTCAGCAACGAACTCATGATGCACATCCTGTTGTAGCCTTCAGGAAAGGGCACGGACGGCCCTCAAGGGTGATCCTGCAACGATGCGGTTCCGTGATCAGCATACTGCAACCGGCAATCCGAACCCGTCCCCTGCTCCTCAATGGCCGACGAGCGCCCTGATCAAGGAGAGCGGACGGAACTCCCATCTCAAGCCCGGAACAACGCCGGTCGCGCCCACAAGGCTCGCATCCGGCAGGGGAGGAGTGCCATCGCCGGGGTCCCCTGAACGACCACCCCCCAGGCCGAATGCCACGGCCGCGGCGAGAGTCACGGCACTCGCCACCGTGAGTCCCAGGGCGAGGGACCTGCCTCGCGAAAACTCCTTGATTTCCATCGTGGCGATACGATCGGCGGCTACCGACAGGGTGTCGACCTGAACCACTTCCCGGTAGGCACCGTATTCACGGCGTGATTCGACCACCATGATGACCGTGTCTCCACTCTCTACGAGGAGCCCTTCGATCATCACGGACTCGGGACCACGCGGAGCGTTGACCGGCCGATCGATCGGAAGATCGACACGAACCGCCGCGCCGACCGGAGCCGTTTCCACCGTTCGATACGAATAGCATCCGGAGAGGATCGCTAATGCGCCCAGGGCGAGTACGGCGCGGGACCACAGTCCTCGGGTCATCAGATGATCACCTCGACATCCTGAGTGAACGTCACGTTGTACTGGTAGAAGAATTGCCACGGAACCGTCGGGAAGAGGTCCCCGCGTTCCGAAAAAATGTTCCGACCATCTACGTCCACGCGGGCGTTCACCGAGATCGTGTCCGATTCAAGAACCGGGGTGGCCTGGAGGAACAGCCTCTGCTCCAACCGGACATCGACGATCGTGTCGATCGGCAGAGTATGAAAAACCGTATCCGCTCCGAACACCTCGATCCGCGTCTGCCCCAGCTCGTTGACTCCGGCCACGAACTGCTTGGAATAGATCACCATCACCTGACTGCCGGTCGGGCCTGACATTCTGAAAAAGATGTCTTCCGGCACCTGATCTTCGAAAAGTTCGCAGCCGGTCATGCTGATGACCGCGGCAGCGACCGCGACCAAACGTCGTAAGGTTGTCATCATTGACTTCTTGAATGGTTCAAAAGCAAAGGGAGGCGCACCCGCCGCCGGCGAATGCACCTCCCGCAACCTGCATCGGCAGATCCGATGGGCAGGGCGGAAGCCGCCCTGCCCATCTCAACCTACCGCAGAGAACTCACCCGCAATCCGGGACGTTCTCGTTTGCACGGCACTCCACGACCGTAATCGGGAGCATCATGCCGGGCGAGGTTACGGCCTGCGAAGCGGCCTGCCACTTCGCATCCGAGAGACCCCAGCGATACATGTCCTGGAGCCGGAGGCCCTGGAACAGGGTATTCGCCCTGCGCGTGTGCGACAGCGCAACCACCACGTCGGCAACACCCGCAACGGGCGATGCTCCACCAACGGCGTACGGCGCCATGCCATCGATGTCGACGCGGATATGGTTGATGTGCGTCTCGAACCCTGCGGTATCCCCGCCATTCAGCGCGTCTTCCGCCAGAATCAGATGCATGAGACGCTCGGATGCCATCGTGAGCGAACCATACTGGCTGCTGCCATACTGCGACAGCGCCTGAGAGACCGCCGGATCGGCGACACCCGTGTACGGATCCAGCAGGGTCACCGCACCGCGGGCACCGGCACCAGGGCCGGTGCTTGCGACGAGGGACTGATCCCACTGGTTCTCGCCACGCTGGTTCACATTTCCGTGCTGACCACTGCTGGTCGAAGCTGCGGAAAAGCCGACTTTGAACATCCAGTCGGAACCAAGACCCACGCTCCCGACGACGGCGCCAGCATCAGCAACCGCTGCGCCAAAGTCCAGGGCGCAACCAGTACCGTCCGAAAGCGTACAACCAGCTGCGGACGGATTGATCGCGTCCCAGATCGCAGCCGACATGTACGCACGCGCACGCATCGCCTGGGCAGCCACCATGACGTCGGCGCTACCGTTGGCCATCGCATCCGTGAAGTCCGCGATCGCGCTCTCGATCACGCTACGCATGTTGCCAGGACCGACGGGCGTACCCGACGTCTGCTTGTCGGAGAACACATAGTCCTCCTGACTTTCACCGACGATCAGGTTGATCATCCCACGGTACAACTTGGCGCGAGCCAGCAGAGTCGCCGGAGCGTCTCCGCTGTCGACATGGCCCTGGACAACACTGACGGCGTAATCCGCCATCCATGTCGCCTGACCAAGCGAGGGGAACGCACCATCGGTGAACTCGTTGAGCGGATCACCGATGAACCCCTGGTCAAGCTGGCCCCACGCATCGCGCGAGCCCGTCCAGTACAGTTCGTCCGAGACGACCGCCGGCCCCTGCCAGACGTTCGAGGCGGCCGCTGAGACCGCGCGTAACGAACCGTTGACGAGACCGTCAGCCGCCGCAGGCAGCTGAACGGATTCCTCGACCAGGTTGTTTGGGTTGTTCACGTCCAGCAGGTCACTGCACCCGGACAGGGTCAGTGCGCCGAGCAGCGCGAACGCCGAGATCTTTCTTGAATTGATCATTGTTGGATCTCCCTTAGAACGTCACACGCGTCGACAGCGTGAAACGGCGTGGGAGTGGCAGGGCCCAACCTTCCGTGCCCTGAAGGAAGTTGCAGCTCAGACCGCCGTTGCAGCGTCCGATGACGTTGGTCTCGGGGTCCATGCCCGGATACTCACTGCCCGGCATCCAGAGAGCGAGGTTACGACCGCCAAGGTTGAGCGTGGCGGTGCTGAGACCCCAGCCTTCGACGATGCTCGAGGGCACCCGGTACGTGAGGGAAAGCTCCCGGAAACGAATCAGATTCGCATCGTAGATGCCGTTCATGCCCGACATCGGCGCGAGGCCCTCGATGTTCTCGGCCCAGCTGATGGCTGCATCGAGCCGCTCCTGTGCGGACGATGCGGGGTCCATCATGGTCGCGAACAGATTCGCCGCGAGCGGCGTGTTCCGGCCGATCACCGCGTTGGCGCGGCGGAACATTCCAGACAGATCCTGCGTCTGCCCACCCCACTTGTAATCGAAGTTCGCCGCGAGCTCGAAGTTCTGAGCGAAGGACGCGGTGAAACCGAACGATCCCGTGAAATCGGCGTTGGGCTTGCCCATATCGGTCTGCAGCAGACCCGAACCACAGTTGTTCGACGCTACGCCACCATTCGGCGTACCGAACGTGCTGTTCCCAACCGCAAGCGGCTTGAAGGAACTCGGATTACGCGGCACCGAGAAGTAGTCCAGAGCCTGCTCGGTGGTCGGCACGACACACTCGCCGCCGACCGGCGTCAGGATGTTCAGCGGGATCGGGAGATCCGCAAGAACGGCACCGAAGTACTGACCCGGGGCATAACCCTCGAGCAGGTAGTTCCGGTACCGGGGGTACGATCCCCCCGTCTTCAGCGGAGGAGCCCCGCCGAGTGAGACGATGGTCTCACTCAGGTACGCCGTGTTCGCAAACACGTTGACGGAAAGACCTTCCGTCTGCAGCAGGCTACCGCGGATCGACGCTTCCACGCCCTCGCCAGCGAGCTCACCGATGTTGACGAGCTGGGACGACGTGAAGCCACCGGTGACAGGGAACTGCCTCGCCACCATCGCGTCCGCAACGGAGCGGTTCCAGTACGTCAGATCAACGGACCAGCTGTCGTTGAACAGCCCCATCTCGGTACCGACTTCCCACTCGGTGGAAACCTCAGGCTGGAGCGCCTGGTTTCCGAGGTTCGCCGGTGAGACACCCGGGCCCTCTTCGGACGGAGCCGGGTTGAAGGTCGTGAACTTGTCGAACGCGCCAGGCTGCAACCCGGAGCGTCCGATAGCCGCGCGAACACGGAACGTCGAGAATGTGTCGTTGCGCCAGTCCAGTCCCTGACTCGGAACGATGGAGATCGATGCCTTCGGGTAGAACGCCGTGGCGAACTCCGTACCGAAGGCGGAGTTGGCATCCCAACGACCACCGACCGTGGCGAAGATCCAATCGTTCAGACCCACCTGATCCTGAACGTACCCGCCAAGCTGGGTCACCCGCAGCCAGCTCTCAGAGGCACTCTGGTTCGCAAGAGCCGAGAGTGTCTCGAGACCGGGGCCCGGGAAGACGTTACCGCCACCACCCGCGCTCTGACGCGTGCGAAGGAAACCCTGCCCACCGAAGAGCAGCGTGTTCTCGATGTTGTCACCGAAATTCGCGACCCAGGAACCCTTCAGGTCAGCGGTGATTTCACGGCTGCGGTCTTCACTGACCGTCCGGTCGCCGAAAACGTTCGCGTTCGTGAAGTCGTCCACGTCATGGCGATACGGGCGACCGAACACCCGGTCGTCGGACGTGAAATCGAGGCCGAACGTACCGTCCAGACGGAAACCGTCGATCGGCGTGTAGCCGATCGTCGTGCTTCCCGCAAAGTGCGAGGACTTGGCGTTGTTCAGCTGGTACGTGAACTCACGCGTGGTGCCGAACGCCGGCGCGCCGAAGTAGTTCGACCCCGGGCCGGACTCGGCCTGAGTGGTCGCACGACGAAGCTGCCCCATCAGCATCGAGCTGAAGACGCCGTAAATGTTGTTTCCGTTGTCCGGCGTGTGCTGCTCCGTGTCGGAGTACAGCGTGCTGATTCCGATGCGAACCTGCGAACTCGGAATGATCGTGAAGTTCGACGTCATGGCTGCGCGTCGGTTCGTGTCGACCTCCGGATCGATACCATCGACCGCCGGGAACACGCTCTCCACGTCCATGATGCCGTCTTCGTAGGCGTAACGGCCGGAGATGAAGTAGTTGAAGGCTTCGGAACCACCCGTCACCGAGGCAGAGTAGGTCTGCCCCAGACCGTTCGACAGGATCTCAGGAACCGCGTCATACTCAAACACTTCATAAGGAGCCGGAGAGACACCGAAGCGCTGCTGCATCGTGCTGGCGAGCGCCGCACAATCCACCGGATCGCTTCCACAGTCACGGCCGATGAATTGTGCCAGCGGATCAATCCGGCTGGTGTTCGGTGAGATGCCCGTCCAGTCTCCCTGAACCGTGAACTGCGGCGCGCCGGCACGACCACGCTTGGTGAAAATCTGAATCACGCCGTTGGACGCCTCGGTACCGTACAGCGTTGCTGCGGCTGCACCCTTGAGGATTTCGACGCGCTCGATGGACTCCGGCGGGATGTCGTCGAGTCGGCTCGGGTTCCCCGTGCCGGAAAGCGAAACGGCCGAACGGTCGACGCGGATCCCATCAACGTAAATGATGGGCTCGTTCAACTGAGAGAGCGAAGACGATCCGCGGATCCGGATCGAAGCACCCTCACCCGTCGCACCCGAAGACGGAAGCGCCACGACGCCAGGCTCACGGCCGGCAATCATCTGCGAGAAGTCCGCGATCGGCGCATTCTCGAGAGAGGCCGCGTCCAGCGTTGCAATCGTGTTTCCGAGCTTGCGCTTCTCGGTTGCGACACCCGCACCCGTCACGACGACCTCGTCGAGGGTGATGGCCGTCTGCTCGAGGGCGAAGTCCTGAACCACGGACTGTCCGGCACCGACCGTCACGGTCGCAGAGCCCGAACGATAACCGACGATCTCGGCGACGATCGTGTGCTCGCCGGCCGGAACGTTCAGCAGAAGGTAGCGACCCGCGGCGTTCGTCAGGGCACCGATACCGGTTCCCCCGATGTACACCTGGACCGCCTCAAGCGGACGCTGCGTAGCAGCATCCCGCACCGTACCCACCAGCGTCCCAGTTGCCTGAGCCGCGACAGGTGCCGGCGACCAACCAAGCATGGCGGCGAGAGCCAGAACAAGCCCCCCGCGCATCAGCCCGGATGTGAGACGTGCAGACGTTGATGACGTCATGTCCGTCCTCCCAGCGTTGAGTTGGACAAATAGAACCACCCTGATATGAACCACATCGGGGCCAAGAATGACCCCAAAAAGGGTGCATGATAAAACGCACCAACCCCCTCTGTCGCAACCACTTGAGGCGTTACGTCACAGGAGGTGCCCGACGGGTTCCGACGCGCGTTCTCGTCTGGAAGGCGAGAATGCGTTTTTCGACGAACCGGCCGGAAGGTATCGAGCCCCTTCGACGGCCGCAATGCGCGTGCCTATGCTGGGTTTTCGCAGATTCAGGCGACTCGCGCGACACACTCGATTTCGACATCGCAGAACTTCGGCAACGCACCCGCCTGAACGGCAGCCCGAGCGGGACGATGGTCTCCGAAGTGCCGCGCGTAGACCTCATTCATTTCAGCGAACGAGTTCATGTCCGAGAGAAACACCGTCGTCTTGACCACGAGGTCCATTCGTGATCCGGCGGCCTCCAACACGGCCCGGAGGTTCTCAAGGACCAGCTCAGTCTGATCGGTCACACTCCCCGTGTTCATCTCCCCCGAAACGGGATCCAGCGGAATCTGCCCTGAACAGAAGACCCATCCGTCCACGACGATTGCCTGCGAATAGGGTCCGATGGCCGCCGGTGCCTGTTCCGTGTGGACCGAGGTCAGTTCACTCATCAGCGCTTCCTTCGAATTTTTTAGAATGTGAATCCATGTGTTCCAGAATCTCGTGTGGGGAAACCGTCGCAACACCGATCTTGCCCACCTCGACCGCCGCCGCGTGCGTCGCCAACTCCGCTGCCTCCAGTGCCGAACCTCCCGCGGCGAGCACGGTCGCCATCACCGCCGTCACCGTATCCCCTGCCCCCGAGACGTCGTACACCGAACGGGCCACTGCAGGAACGTGCGCGTGGCCGGGTTCACCTCCGGAGAGAACCATGCCCCGCTCTCCCAGGGTCAGGAGGAGGTAGTCGCACCCGAGACGCTCACGGGTGACAGCCATCCACTCCTCGTCCTCCGGGCGAATGAACGAGCCGAGAGCGTCCTGCAGCTCCTTGGCGTTCGGCTTGAGGACTGTCGCGCCCGCGAACGCGAAGAAGTTCCGTCTCTTCGGATCCACCACAGTGGGGATCCCGACATCCCGCGCGACCTCGAGGGCCGCATCGATCACACCCTCGGTGAGCACACCTTTGTTGTAGTCTTCGAGCACGACGGCATCAGCGCCCGCTCCCTGACGTCGGATCGACGCCATCAGGTCTATTCCAACCCGGCCGGGAACATCAGACTCGACTTCCACGTCGAAGCGTACGATCTGCTGGTGCCGTGCCATGACTCGAGTCTTGACTGTCGTGGGACGATCCTCATCCACGACGAGCCCCGAGGTCTCGACCCCAAGTTCGCGAAGAGCGGTTCGTAGTGCCCGACCATCCTCGTCGTCACCGACGCACCCGACCACGGAGCAGGCCGCCCCCAGGGCAGAGATGTTGGCCGCCACGTTGCCGGCTCCTCCGATCGCCGCCTGTTCCCCCTCCACTCGTACGACCGGGACCGGAGCCTCGGGAGAAACACGCTCGACGACACCCGTGATGTATCGATCCACCATGAGGTCTCCAGCCACGACGACCCGCACCGATCTCACCCGGGCGAGCAACTCCTCGCCGCGTGCGCGCGTCAGGAGCCCCACAACCCTCGCCCCCGGCCTTCCAGCACGACGACGGAATGTCGGTCGCCTTCAACCGCCAGAAGCTGGTCCTGCAGATTCACTGAAACACACACGTGATTCGGAACGATTCGAACCCGGTCCCCCACGGCAGGGCGCCACGACGTCTGCGAAATGTCCAGCACACCGTGTTCCTCGGACACGCCGCTGACCGTAACCTCCGGATGATCGAGCACCATGCCGAAGCCATCGCCAGTACCGCGGGCCTCCCGCGCAAGAGCCTTCGACCCGGCATCGACGACGACCTGGCCGGGAACAGCGGTGCTGACGACGGTGGCCATCACGGTGTAGGCGACGTCGGCCAGGTCCGCGACCCCGATGTCCAGACCTTCCCGATCATAGAAGATACAGGAGCCGGCACGGATCTCTGTCAGACCCTGCATTTCGTGGCTGCGCCAGACGGTCGGCGTCGAGCCTCCCGATACAATCTCCGGATCCAGTCCCTCCGCCCGAAGGGCCGAGAGCGTGGCCTGCATGCGCGCCGACACGGCTTCGATCGGAGCGCCCTGCTCTCCCTCGGCCATTCGAATGTGGCCCGGGTAGAACATGACGCCACGGAACCGCACCCCACGCATCTCCGATGCGAGGCGGGAGAGTGCGACTACAGCCTCTGAGGATGGCAGACCCACTCGCCTCATTCCCATATCCTGCTCGACCAACACGCCCACCTCACGACCTTTCCCTGCGGCCGCTTCGCCCAACGCGGTGAGAACCTCCGCAGAGTCGAGGGCGACCTTGAGGTCGAGTCGCTCTGGCAGCGCGAGCAGCCGCTGCAGCTTCCGATGACCTACCGGAGGGTAGGCGACGAGGAGATCGTCCGTGAGTTCCGACATCACCTCGGCTTCGCGCAGCGTTGCCACGGTGAGCCCCCGGGCCCCGACTTCGAGCTGCAGGCGCGCGATGGCCAGAGACTTGTGCGTCTTGATGTGCGGACGCCACCCGAGGCCGTGTTCGGTGGCGTACGCGACGACCCTGACGGCATTGCTCCTCGCCCGATCGAGATCGACGTACCCTTGCGGCGTCTCGATCTGATCGGGGTGAATGGGTCCGCCCGACGCCCCGGTCACGACATCACATCAGAGAGTGCTCGAAGGAAGTCCGGATCATCTTCCGGAATGGGACCATACCGCATCCACCTCAGCACCCCCTCCCGATCGATCAGAAAGGTCGCCGGGAGCCCCAGCACCTGATAAAGCTCCATTCCCCGCATCGTCGGATCATGAAGAATGGTGTAGGTCACGTCGTACTCGTCGACAAACATGGCGACATCGTCGGAGGCGTCACCCGTATCCATCGAGATCCCCACGATTTCGAATCCGTCGTCCCGATACTCCTCGAACACGGACTGCAGGTACGGCGTCTCCATCCGGCACGGACCGCACCACGTCGCCCACAGGTTCAGCAGGACGACTCGACCGCGCAGAGATCCCAGCGACACCGTATCCCCCTCGAGCGTTGTCGCAGCATAGTCGCGAGCCGGTTCGTCGACGCGCGGCGGCCCGGCATTCTCGGACGGAGTGCACGCCGATGCAGAGGCGACGAGCATGGAAACGCACATGCCCTTCACGGCCACGCGGAGGCATCGTCTC
>Ga0181573_10004472_pt1 | contig 11897 bp, 7 predicted proteins | sample 101ome_25_FD_148643 | JGI IMG/M metagenome (GOLD analysis project Ga0181573, IMG submission 148643) | Coastal salt marsh microbial communities from the Groves Creek Marsh, Skidaway Island, Georgia - 101409BT metaG (spades assembly) | ecosystem: Environmental > Aquatic > Marine > Intertidal zone...
ACCCCGCTGCTGGGGAACATTCTCCGCCCATGCCGACGGTTCGAAAGGCACAGCCTCACTCGTCGCAAAACGCACCGGCGAGATAACGCTGCACGATGCGAAGAAGCCGCTCTGGCGCGGGAAGGAACTCGCCAACTCCTACCAGATCGAGCATGACGTTCTTTTCAAGGCCATCCGCGAAGACCAGCCGCACAATGAGGCGGAATACGGCGCGCACGCCTCCTTCGCGGCCATCCTAGGCCGAATGGCCGCTTACTCAGGGCAGAAGCTGATGTGGTCGGACGTCTTGAAGGAGAACGAACGCATCACGACAGACGGCGAGGTCTGGGAATCTCAGACGCCCATTGAACCCCTTCCTGAGGGCGGATACTTGATCCCCACCCCGGCCAATTACCGAAGAGCTTAGGGGCAAACGGCGCGCGGCCGGGCAGCCTCAGGCATCGAGATCGAAAACCCCGTCAGAAAACGTTCCGCTTGGGCGCCTCGAAACGCATGGATCGGTTGCGTTGCCGGGAGCGTTCCGGTTGCTGAGCTGAGCGGGGCTGAAGCGGGGTGATTCCATTCTGCGCCCCAGCCGGCGTGGTCAGGTCCGAGATTCCTCTTCCCTGCAAACCCGGATAGACGCCCGTGTTTCCCGGGGCGGGCCCATTCAGTGGCGAGGCCTTCTGCGCTGAGTTCGATTGACCCGCCAGCGCGCCCGTTTGACTCGTCCCGGCAGCTGAAGCGGGCGGGGCCGCAGCCGAGCCCGCAACGCCGAACGTCTGCTTCAACTGGGCAACATGCTCCCTCTGGAATTCCATGAACGCCTTGGGACTCATCGCCGTGTCCGCCCGAGGCGCAACCAGAACCGACCGTCCAGCGCCGGCCGTCGTCCTTGACGACGAGGCCGCAGAGGCCGGACCCGGCTTCACTGGTTGGAATCCGGCTCCGCCCGGCGGCGTTCCCTGTAGTCTTTCTCGCGCGGCTGCCGCCGATTCCCGGTTCCCTGCCTCACGGTTCGACGGAGTTCGTCCATCCGTGCGCGAGTCATGGGGCGCTTTCTCACCGCGATCCTCACGCCGACGATCCAGAAACTTTTCGACCTGGGTTCGCTTCCGTCCCGCTTCCTCCAGTTCGCGCATGTCTTCGGTAAGTTCATCCATGTCGTTGCCGATCTGGTCGTCAACGAGTTCATCGGTGGACTTGAATGCCCAGTCCTTGTCCTCATCGTCCAGCTCCGCGCGATCGCGACGGAGAAGCATTGAGGGCGCGGCAAAGATATCGTCTGTGGCGCTGCCACCCGAGCCCTTCGAGGCCTGGAGCGTTGTTGGCGCAAACAGGGGTCTGGCGTTCAGGCTTCGATGATACTGCACTTTCTGACCGTCCCTGCCCGAGAAGACAATCTTCTCGCCCGCCTCGGCCTCAATCGAGGACAGCGACGCAGCCAAGGCGACGGACAAGAAGACGGATGACGACCGGTTCAACATGACACGTTCACCCATAGTCCCGAATGCGCGCTTCGTCAAAAGGCAATTGTGTTTCCGATCCTTGACCGGGCTGTCACCTCAAGGTCACGGAGGCGCGGCAGCCTACGGCCGTTGTGTATCAATTGGTCAACCGTCTCCTTACCTGACTCACAGGCCCCCAACCAAGGAGGTTAACAAGAAACGGGCGCGGGACCTCAACGGTCCCGCGCCTGCCCGCCTTGAGCAAACGAGGAGATTCCCGGGTTCTCGCCGACGCGGACTCCTGAACTAAGCCAGCAGTTCCGTCATCTCGCCCGAGCTGTCGGCAAAGGATTCAACCGGGACGCCAATTCGATTCAAGATCGTGGCGTGCACATTCGCAAAGGGCGTGCCCTCGCCAAAGCGCAGATACTTGCCATGCTTGAAGCCCAGTCCGCGTCCGCCAGCGAACACGATCGGGTAGTTGGTGTTGTTGTGAGTGCGGCTGTTGCTCGAGCCGAAAAGCAACGTCGTGCGGTCAAGCAGTGTGCCCTCGCCATCGCGGGATTCTTTGAGCCTGCCGACGAAGTAGGCGAACTGCTCGGCAAGGAATCGATCCCACTTGCCCAAAGCCTCGGCGCCCCCCTTCTTGTTCCAGCCATGGGCGAGTTTGTGCATGGTCTCTCCAAGGCCCAACAAACCGGGAAACTTTCCGGCAATGGAGGTGGCGCCATTCATATTGCCAAGCTGGTAGGTAGCCAAACGGGTCGAGTCCGTCTGGAATGCCAGAAAGATCAGATCATACATCGTGCGGATCAATTCCAACGGCGTCTCGTCGGTGGCGTCCAGACTCAGGCCGCTGGAGTCGACCTCGGGCTTCGGAACATCAAGCCAGGATTCAGACCGCTCGACCCGCTGCTCTATCTGGCGCACAGAGGCCAGATACTCATCGAGCTTTCGTTGGTCCTCCGCGCCCAGGCGCCGACGCAGAGACCTGGCATTCTCCAGCACCAGGTCGAGCATGCTGCTGGAGTTGCGGAGCTCGCGGCGCTGGGCCGCCTTCGTCGCGTCATTGACGCCGAACAAGCGATCGAAAACCTGGCGGGGCTTGTTCAGGGCAGGAATGGGCTGACCCGTTCGCGAGAAGGAAAGCGTGCTGGAACGGGTGGATTCACCAACGCCGCCATCCGTCGACAGGACCAGTGAGGAAAACCGCGTCTGGTCGCCAACGTGCGCGGCTGCCACTTGATCCATCGATACGGAGTTCTGCAGCTGGCTGCCCTTCAACTCGGCCCCGGTGAGAAAGATGTCGCTGGTATCGTGGCCGCCCATCTTCCGGCCATGTGGATGCGAGAGTCCGCCCAGGATCGTCACCTCGTCCCGCAGGGACTCCAACGGCTTGAGGCTGTCATTGAACTCGAAATCCCGCCCTTCACCCTTCGGAAACCAGTTCCAATTCGCGTGCTCGTGACCCGCGTTCGGCAAACTGACGCCGTAAGGAAAATACACGGCCGCCAAACGCCTCGGCGCCTCGGCGGATCCGGCCGAAGCCTCCATGCCGCCGAGAAAGGGCAGGGCCAGCGAGACGCCGGCGCCGCGGAGAAACGTTCTGCGATCCAAATGCCAGGACTTGTTCATAGGATTCCCCTATTTAGTCAGAAAGGGCTCACTTGTGACAATCTCTTCAATCAACAATCTGAGATTGTAGTCCTTGTTCGAGAACGTCTCGGCCAAGGCGTCCACCGTCGATTCATCACCCAGTTCCAAGGAACGGCCCAGCGCGTAGGTCAGTAATCTTGATGTCAGGGCGCGGGTGAATTGTTCCTTCTTGTCGTTCACCAGCAGCCGCTTTAGTTCGTCCACGCCGTTGACCGTGGAACCTCCCGGCAACGTCGTCTCGGCCGCCACCGGAACATGAACATCCTTCAATCGCTTCCCTGCCTTCTCCTTGCGCAGAATCTGCGTCCGGAACAAGCCATCAGCCCCGAACTCCTCCAAGGCCACGCCCCATGGATCGATGCCCCGATGGCAGTCGTTGCAGGCCGGATCCGTGCGATGGATTTCCAGCTGCTCACGCACGGACTTCCTCACGAAGTCCGGATCCTCTGGATCCAGTCCCGGCACATTGGGCGGTGGAGGGGGCGGGGGATCGTCCAACAGCCTCTCCCGCAACCAGACCGCGCGCTTGATTGGATGGGAATCCGCGCCGGTCGAGTTGCCCAACAGGATCGCTCCCTGAGTCAACAAACCGCCCCGTCGGTCCTGCGCGGTCAGGGCAACGCGCTCGAAGGCCGAACCTCTCGGCCCCTTCAAGCCGTAGTGCCGCGCAAGGCGTTCATTCACGACCGCAAAATCAGAATCCAGCAGGTTCAAGGCGCTGAGGTCAGCGCGCAGGATCTCCGCAAAGAAGGCCTGCGTTTCGCGGCGCATCTCCGGCTTCAACGCGTTGTCGAACTCAGGATAGAACTCGGGGTTTATGGCGACGCGGTCAATCGCGCCCAGATCCAGCCATTGATCTGTGAATTGCTCGACGAATCGCTTCACGCGGGGTCCCTTGAGCAGTCGTCGAGTCTCCCCGCGCAGCGTTCCCGGCTGGGCCAGCCTTCCCGCATCAGCGTTCTCTCGCAGTTGTTCATCCGGCATCGAAGAGGTCAGGAAGTAGCTCAATCGCGCCGCCAGTTCGTGATCGTGCAGTTTTCGGCGTCCCTTCGGCGAAGCCGGCTCGACAAGATAAAGAAAATCCGGCGACACCAGGACCATGGCCAAGGCTTCACGCATCGCGACCTCGAGTGATTCCGATTGAGCGCGCACCTTTGAGAAGTAGGCAACGAAGGGCTCGGCCTCCAAACTGGCGACCGGCCGACGGAATGCGCGCGACATAAAACGCTGCAGAACCTTGCCCGCATAAGCCGCTTCGTCCGACTCGCGCAGCGGAGAGGGAAACAGAATATCCGTGTGGTGTCGCGGAGGCCATTGGGCAAAAACCGGACCCTCAAACTCCAACGACTCGATCACAATTTGTGGAAAATCCGGATCGTCTGGAAAGACCCATTCCCTGCGCTTGCGCCCCCGCTTCTTTTTCCCGTTCTTGTCCACGGTCGCGGGCTCCTGAACCGTGACCTGCCTGGGTTTCCCGGGATCCGTGCCATCGGTGTAACTATTGCGCGCCCAGATTCGAAGCCCGGGAAACTTGCTTTGTGTCCGGCTGGGCCTCGGGAATTGTTCCATGCGACCGCGAAACTCGAATGTCTGCGTCTCTTGGGAGACGACGTCCGCGCGCGCCAGTTCCTTGGATGGGGAGCTGACATCGGCGCGAAGGCCCACGCTCACGGCAAGCCTGGGATGTCCCTTGGTCTGGCTCGGAATCGCCCTCGCCTGAATGCGCACGATGAACTCGCCGGTATCCGGGTAATCCTCCAAGCGCGACACAAACGCGCCCCAACGCGAGAGGGTGTTGGTGTAGATCTGTCGACGGCCGCCCTCGATGTAGGTTTCCGTGAACCTGCCACGATGGACCACCGGTTCCGGACCGGACACGATGACTTTCTCCAGGGCATTCCGCGCCGCCTTGAGATAATACTCCAATTGCAGCTCCGAGATGCGCAGCGCGGCGCCGTTGTTCTTGAAACCGTCCCCCGAGACGGAATCCGGCGGCACGTCCCGCGCATAATCGTCGTCGACGCCCAAGAGGTCGCGCATCGTGTTGTTGTATTCCACGCGATTCAAACGTCGCAGCACAACGCCCGACCCTTCCCGGCGCTGGGCCTCCGCGACATGATCGATCTGCCGCGTCAGCCATCCGATCACAGCGCGGCGCTCGCCGTCATTGAACTGGGATTCGTCCTCAGGGGGCATTTCGCCGAGATTCAACGTGTTCAGAACGTCATGCCATGTCTCCGCGGCGGGACGATTGTTCAGCAGATCGGTCGAAAGGTTGTCGAGCCGGATGTCCGACTTCTGCTTCTCCGCCCCGTGACACTTGAAACAATGCCTCTGCAGGGCTGGACGAACATCACGCTCAAAATCAATGGACGCTCCAACCGCCGACCAGGCAAGCAACGCCAGCAGAGCGCCGGGGAGGGCGCCGCGCCATGCCGTACGTGAAAAGGAGCGCATGCCAGATCCGAGCCGGGGTCACTTGGGAAGGAAGGCGACCTGACGATCATTCGAGAGTTTCTCGCCCGGGGTGCAACGACCGTTGGCAACTTCCTTCTCCAATAAGGCCAGCAATTGTTTCACCTTGGCCGGCTTGGACTCGACAAGGTTCTTCGTTTCCCCCGGGTCTTCCGCGAGATTGAACAGCTGCATCTTGGGCAGTCCCTGCTTCTTCGCCTCCGGTTCGCGCGGCGCGCTCCAACCGCCGCTGCCGGCGGACAGGCACAGCTTCCATTTTCCCTCGCGAATGGCAAACGAGCCGCCAATGGAGTGGCTGATCAGCGTGGCCCGACCGGAGGAGTCGCCCCCCTCGAACACGGGAAGCAGGCTGAAACCGTCCTCGCCGCCAGCGGGTTCTCGCTCTTGTCCGGTGATCGCCTGAAGCGTCGTGTAGACATCCGTGAGACAGGCCAACGCCTTGGTCTCGCGACCGCCCTCGATTTTTCCCGGCCAGCGGGCAATGAACGGCACACGATGACCGCCCTCATAAATATCCGCCTTGTGTCCGCGATAGATGGCGCTCGGATTGTGTCCAAACTCCTTCAACAGGGGGAAGTTGCCCTCGGGGGAACAGCCGTTGTCGCTTGTGAAGATGACGAGCGTGTTGTCGTCCAGCCCCGCGTCATCCACGGCCTTCAACAGATCGCCCATATGATGGTCGCATTGCATCACGAAGTCCGCGTATGGGTTCATGCCGCTGGCGTCCTTGAACGGGGGAACCGGCACGATCGGCGTATGCGGCGCAGGCAGCGCGAGATAGATGAAGAATGGCTTTCCTGCCTTCGCCGCTCGGGCGCGGCCCTTGATGGTCTCGATGGTCTTGTCGAACAAGTGGGGAAGGACCTTTTCTATGTGAAAATCCGCGCCGATGGGCCCCTTGCGATACCAGCCGTAACGATCTTCCTTCTTGGCGACCCCCTCTTCGCGATCCGGCTGGGCGGTGATCCTTCCGGTATCGACCCAGACATAGGGCGGCATGTCGAGCGATCCGCAATGGGCGTAGTACCGATCGAAACCGTTGATGTCGGGCCCATTCTTGACCGGCTTGGTGAAATCGATCTTCTTGCCGTCCGGTTTGGCCCAGTCCCAGCCGAGATGCCATTTGCCAATCATCGAGGTGTGGTAGCCGGCCTTCCTCATCAAGTGACCCAGCGTGGGGCGATCCGCTGGTATCAGGTGTTCGCTGCGGCCGCTCAAGACACCGCGCGCCAAACGGGAACGCCAGTTGTAGCGCCCGGTCAACAGGCCGTAACGGGTCGGCGTGCAGACGGAACTGGGTGTGTGCGCGTCTAGAAAGGTCAGGCCTTCATCCGCCATCCTCTGGAGATGCGGAGTCTTGATCTTGCAATCCGGATTGGTCGCGGACACATCACCGATGCCGAGATCATCCGCCATGACGACGATGACGTTCGGTTGGGCCGCGCGCAGGTTGCCGGCAAGGATCCCGACGCAGAAGACTCCGGTCAGGGTGTTAAGGAGTGATGGTTTGTGGTGCATGGGCTGATGGCTTTGTTATTCCTGATTAGGCGCCGTGAACAGGATTCGAAGGTTCTTGGTCTGACGGGCGGCGGCGATGATGTCCGGACGGCCATCGCCATTCAAGTCGCCCGCCTTGATATCCTCAACCGCGATCTCGCCACTTGAGAGAACCGTTTCACGCCATTTGCCCCCGACCTTGTCCAGGGGCGTGAAAAGCTTGATGCCGGGACGCCCGCGCGGGTGCATCGCGCGCCAACCGACCACAATCTGATCCGAACCAACGCCAAGATAATCCGCCACCGCCAACGCGTGCCCGTCCTTGAGGGCGTCGTCCAGGACGGCGCTCCGTTTCCAGCCGCTATCGCGTTCTTCCGGTTGGGTATACACGGCCGCACGAACGCCGTGCATCGGCTCGATCGTCGCAAAAAAGCGGCGACCATCCGGCAGCCTTCCGTCGCGGATTTCACCAGACCATTCACGAGTCAGTTGTCGCCCCAGCCATTGGCCGTCCTTCCGGTCAAAGTGCCAGGAGCCTTCCTTGGTCGCGATGATGAGCTCCTCCTCGGGGTCGTCATCCCAATTGACCGGGTGAAAATTGTGGGACAGGTGAAGAAAGTTCGAGATCTCACGGGTCTCCCAATCAGCCGTTGGATTTCCGGGCACGAAATACTCCAGCATTCGGAATCCGGGACCGACCCCCTCGACCGAGCCGCGGCCGCGCAGGGGTTTCACAACCAGGGTAAAGGCCCCGTCGCGTCCGGCGACCCAATGCATCCGATGCGTGTTGGGCTCGTTATACAGCTTCACCGGTTTCCATGGTTGGGTCCGATCCTTGGGCGGAACCAGGTAAAATACGGCGCCGTCCTTCTCGGTTTCACGAAAGTTCCATTGTCCGCCAACCGCAATCTCACATTTCCCGTCGCCGTCAATGTCGCGCGCGGTCACACAGACATTGTCCCGCTCAGTGAGGTCCTTGGCGATCACGTGCTTTTCCCACGACGGATTCCGGTACCATTGCACTGTCTTCTTGTCCGCGAGGACGATGTCGCTCCTGCCGTCGCCATCAACGTCGGCAATCTGCAGTCCATAGCCGATCTCGATCGTGTCGATCTCGACTTCCTTCCACCGGTACTCGGGTGGAGCGGCGGTCAGCGAGGCGGCAAACGACGCCATGACCACAACGAAGGGTGTTAAGTGACGTTTCATCATGATTGGGAACCCGCATACTGGAACGAATCGGCCCCGATCGGAATTCATTTCTTGGGACATCAGTCTCGCCTCATGACACGCCAAAGCCGGATGTAACTTGACCGGTGACCTCGTCGTTCAATGAGTATATCGTTTCGCCAAAGAGCCATGAGCCAACTGATCACATTCCCCGACGTGAGACTCATCAATCGCCGAGCCGCCATCCGGGCGTTGGGCGCGTCCGCAGCAATGGCATTCCTGCCGACCATCAGGGCGGCGAAGCCGGAGAAGGACTCGCTGCCGATGCAGTTCTACCAAAGTTTAAGCGAGGAGCAGCGCCGCGCGATCACCCTGCCGCTCAATGACTCGCGACGGGAGTTCGTGAGCAACTGGTGGTACGTGAACCCCAAGCAGCGGCTTCATACATTCTACACGGACGATCAACGCGACCTGGTCCAGCAGATCTTCGATTCGTTTCACCACCCCGAGCATCGCGAGCGAATGCGCTGGCAGGTTCAGAAGGATTTGATGGGCCAGATCAAGAACACTCCCTCGGTGGGATTCTTCGGCACGCCGGCCGACAAGGACTTCGAATTCATCTACACGGGCCATCATGTCACCCGACGCTGCAATGCGCATACGGACAAGGGGCTTGGTTTCGGGGGGCGCCCCATTTTCTACGGCAATTTCGCCAAGGCGTTCCGAGAAGGTCCGAAGCACGAGGGCAATCCTTTCTGGTATCAGGGGGTGATCTTCAATGAATTCGTGAGCTCCCTCGACGGCGGACAACGGGAAAAGATCCTGGTCGGGCGGGAGCCCCGTTCCGAGAAGCCGGCAGCCGTCATCAAGAAACGCAGGACAGACCTGCCGGGCTTGCCCTGCGCCGACCTCAGCCGGGACCAGAAGGAGAAGCTCCTCGAGACCATGCGCAAGATGCTGGCCTGCTTCCGGGAGGACGATGTGGACGCGACGATCGAATCGATCAAGGATCGCAATCTCATCGACCGGCTTTGGGTGTCGTGCTACGGCGGTCGTTACGATGTGGGTCGCGACGGCGTCTGGGACACCTGGCAGATCGAGGGACCCGAGATGGTGTGGTATTTCAGGGGCATGCCGCACATACATGGATATTTCCATGTGACGGCCTGAGGCCGGATTGCGGCGCGCTTCAGCGCGCTCATAGCAACACGCGACGCCCTGACCGTTCGCATCGTCGGGGCCGACGATTCCGCTGTTGGGTCCCGATTCCGATCTTCCTTGCTTCCGTTTCCGGCGGCGTCAAACTTGTCGCGTCGTTTCGAGTCGAAACACTCAGACAAGGGGGAGAAGCCATGTTCATCGTCACCAACCGCGAGGTGAATTCTCGCAAGTCAGGGCCTGGTGTATTCGGGCCCAAACCCAATCCCAAGGGTCCGCACGAGCTGCGCCTCGCTGAGGCGACCAAGCGCGGCCGGTCGTGGAAAGTCGAACTGCTGCCGGACGAGCTCACCGCCGCGGACCGGCGACAGCTGGAGATCGAGGACAGATCGATTGTCTCCGGCAGCCAATACGCCGCGCTCAAACTGCTTTCCAAAATCCGCGACGGCAAACGCAACGTCCTGTTCTTCGTGCATGGCTTCAACAACAACTGCGAAGACGTGCTCGAGCGCGCCCACGGTTTCGAGCAGGCATACAACGTGGAAGTGGTGGCGTTCAGCTGGCCGGCCAACGGCGGCGGGGTCAAGGGAGTCGCAAGTTACAAGAGCGACAAGCGCGATGCGCGCGCCTCGGCCGGCGCCCTGGACCGAACCTTGGAGAAATTTCATCAATTGCTCGCGACCGCAAACGAGACGAGGCGCGAGGAGATACTGAAGCAGGCCAGGACGAAATACGGGTTCGACGGCGAGGCGAGGGACCAGTTCATCACCCGGGCAATGGCCAAAGGCTGCCCCTACACCGTCAACATGGTTCTGCACAGCATGGGCAATTATCTCTTCAAACAGCTGTTGAGCTCCTCCGTCTACCGGGGGAACCGGCTCATTTTCGACAATGTCGTCCTCGCCTGCGCGGATACGAACAACGCGAGGCACGAGGAATGGGTGGACAAGATCCAATGCCGCAAACGGGTTTACATCGCCATGAACGAGGACGACGGCGCCCTGATGGCGTCGCGCGTCAAGAGCGGCGAGGAACAACAGGCCCGACTGGGACATTGCCCTCACAATCTGAATTCCAGGACCGCGGTCTATGTGGACTTCACGGACGCATCGAACGTCGGAAACTCACACGCCTACTTCGAAGGAGAGGCATTGACGAATCCCGTCATCAAGACGTTCTTCACCAAGGCTTTCAATGGCCAACGAGCCGAGGAAGACATCATCTACGATTCAGCGAGCGGCATGCACCGCGTCAAGATGAGCGAACCCGGGAAGCGGTCACGCAGGCGTTGAATCGAATCGTCTGCGAGGACCGGTTCACCGCTCAACGGACGATTCCCGTTGGCCCGCTTTTTCCGCCTTTGAAAATCAACGGCGAGCGCTAGCGTGCCCCTTCATGAACCGACGCCTCACCGCCTTCCTTTGCCTGTCGTTGATTCCCTTTCTCGCCGTCGCCGCGCCCGATCAACCAAACATTCTCTGGATCACCGCCGAAGACATGAGTCCCACGCTGGGCTGCTATGGCGATGACCAGGCCGACACGCCGAACATCGACGCCTTGGCCCGGCAAAGCGTGAAATACGACCGGGCGTTTGCCTCCGCCCCGGTTTGCTCGCCCTCGCGCGCCTGCCTCATCACCGGCTGCTACGCTCCATCGCTCGGCGCGCACAACATGCGCTCGGCGTTCCCGATTCCGGGAGACATGCGCGGTTTCCCGGCATTGCTGCGCGAGGCGGGCTACTACGCCTCCAACAACGTCAAGACCGACTACAACAACGCGAATTGGCGCGAGATCATCGCGTCATCATGGGACGAGAGCAGCCCCACGGCCCACTGGCGCCAGCGCAACAACAAGGACAAGCCCTTCTTCAGCATCTTCAACCTGATGACCTCCCACCAGAGCCGGACCATGGTCTGGCCACGGGAGCGTTTCGTCGAGGAGGTGCAAAGCCGCCTGAGTCCATCGGAGATACATGATCCCTCACAGATCAAGCTGCCTCCCTACTACGTGGACACTCCCGTCGTTCGGAGAACGGTCGCCCGCTTCTACGACTGTGTGACGGTGATGGACCAGGAGGTCGGCGCGATCCTGAAACAATTGGAGGAAGATGGCCTCGCCGAGAGCACGATTGTGTTTTTCTACTCGGATCACGGTTCCGGAATGCCGCGCCACAAACGGGCATTGCTGGACAGCGGCATGCGCGTGCCCCTGTTGATCCGATTTCCGGAGAAGTATCGTCGACTCGCCCCCGCGGATCCGGGCGAAACCATCGACCGCCTCGTCAGCTTCGTGGATTTTGGTCCGACCGTTCTCAACCTGGCGGGGATCGATATTCCGAAACCGATGCAGGGAGTTCCCTTCCTCGGCGAACGAGCCGGGGAACCTCGCAGCCATGTCTTCGGACATCGCGATCGGGTGGATGAGGCTTCTGATATGTCTCGCTCGGTCCGCGGCTCCCGGTATCTCTACATTCGCAACTACATGCCGCATATCAGTTACAACCAACCGACCGCG
>Ga0181573_10004473_pt1 | contig 11894 bp, 10 predicted proteins | sample 101ome_25_FD_148643 | JGI IMG/M metagenome (GOLD analysis project Ga0181573, IMG submission 148643) | Coastal salt marsh microbial communities from the Groves Creek Marsh, Skidaway Island, Georgia - 101409BT metaG (spades assembly) | ecosystem: Environmental > Aquatic > Marine > Intertidal zone...
CAAAATTTTCAGGACCCGCACCGCCGACGGCCAGAACCTCTGTCTCTCTCGGCAAGACCGCGCGGATCGCTTTCATGCCCGCCGGCCCGATCAAATTTCCGGGAAAAAACTTCAGCCCATCTGCCCCCGCGCGCAGCGCTGCAAAACATTCGCTTGGGGTCATCACCCCCGGATAGGACAAAAGCCCCGCCATTTTGGTCGCTTTGATCACCGCAGGATCACAGTTTGGCGAGACCACAAGTTTTCCGCCAATGTCGTGTACTCGGTGAACCTCCTCCACCTCCAAAACGGTTCCCGCCCCAATAAGGGCCTGATCCCCAAAGGCATGAACGAGCCTTTCAATGCTCTCAAACGGGTTTGGTGAATTTAACGGCACCTCAATCTTCGTGATGCCAGAGCCCAAAAGAACGGCTGCCATGTCAACCGCTTCATCTGGATGAACACCACGCAGGATGGCAACAATATTCCGAGTCATCCGCGCGCCTCCTTTAATGCACGATAGGCGGCCTTCAGCCCTTCAAGTGTCATATCATCACCACTTTGCACGCGAGACGGCAAACCTTGAACCGCCAGCGCGCGGGCATAAAGACCGCTCAAATCTGGCGCGCCAATCACCACAAGATCCTGTCCTAGCCAGTAAGGTTTTGCACCAGCAAGTTCCAGACCAATCAAATATCCCGAAAGACGCGCGCGCGTCGCCTCCGCAGAAAGATCATTGATCAACCCCTCTGCACGCAAACCAAAGAGGCGTGAGGTTACCTGTTGAGGCGAGGACATCGCATCATCCACTGCCTCAAGGAAATCGGGTTCCGACCAGCCCCCTGCCCCGATCCCATGGCGCAAAACAGAGTGGCCACTGATCAGTGAAAAAAGCTCTCCCGTCATAAAGGTGCGAAAACTGACAATTTCCTTGGCGCTCACCTGCACCCATTTTGTATGGGTACCCGGCAAACAGAGCGTCCCGAAAAAATTAGGGTCTTTGGACAGGTATCCCGCAATTTGGGTTTCTTCGCCGCGCATTACATCGGCCGGTTTCTTTTGGGAGAGTCCCTGCAAAATATGCAGATCAATACGCGTGTCCGTCGCAGTGACCCGAAACGCAGTTTCCCCCGTGGGCGGCAAAGATGGCACGCTGATATAGGGTGCCTCTGCCCATCCCTGACGAGCCCCCACCATTCCGCAGGCGATCACAGGGCAGACCCCCTGCCCCAAATAGGACGCAATCAGATCCAATAGCACCGGCTCAAAGTCATGCGCTTTTAACTTACTCATGCCTTTGTCAGAGGTGAGACAGGTCAAAAGCCTTTCGTGCGGCCCGAATATCCATACCCTTAGATGGGTTGTCCCCCAGTCCACAGCAAACCATTCAGCCTGATCCATCGCTTCTAGCCCACATGCACTACGCCGCCATCGACGGCCATCACTTGTCCCGTCATCATACGGCTCGCCTCTGAGGATAGAAAGAGCGTGGCATCCACAATATCTTGGGCCACGAGATGTTTCTTCAGGCATTGGCGCTCCAGATGCGCCGCCAAAGCTTCTGGTGTGGCCCATTTATCCAATTGCTTTTCCGTCAGAACCCAACCGGGTGCCAAAGCATTGACGCGGATGTTCCGCGGGCCAAGTTCACGGGCCAACGAATAGGTCAGACCTGTGATCCCCGCGTTCGCCGCCGCATAGGATGCATAGCCCGCATTGCCCATCATGTAGCTGATAGAGGAAAAATTGACGATTGTCCCGCCAGTGCCGGCCATTCCCTTGGCCACCGCCTGACAGGCAAAAAAATAGGCCTTGAGATTTATCGCTTGGGACCAGTCCCAAAAATCTTCGCGCACCTCTCCTACCACATGGCGCTCATCATTGGCGGCATTATTGACCAAGACCTGAATGGCACCATGGACCTCGGCAGCCTCATCAATCGCACGCTCCAAAGCACCGATATCTGTGATGTCACAGGGAATAAAGAGAGGTGTTTGACCATATTTTTCAGCCATCTCTTCGCAAAAGGCCGTTGCATCAGACCTTTGGACAAAGGCCACGGAGGCCCCTTGCGCCAGAAACCCTTCGCTCAGCGCCGCACCAATGCCTGATCCCCCGCCGGTGATAAAAACACTTTTTCCCTTAAGATCATAAAACGTCGCCGTTTTAGGGGGGATCATAGCTTTGTTCCTTTCACAACCCACATGGTTTCTGGAAACCTCCAAGGCAAATTAAGACCCTGTGCCATCAGATAGGCGCCGCTCAACTCCAAAGGTCCGGTTTTAATGCCCTGACCCCCGCGTGAGAGTTTGGGGAGTTCCTCCGCATTGACAAGTTCAATGCGATAACGGGCGTCAGGGTCAAGACGGGTCAGGGGAAGTGGTCTTGGCAATATCTGCGAAGAACTTTGTGCTTGTCCCGCAAAGACCACAAATTCTGTTGCGCATTCCGACAGCTGTTGTTCTGCGATCACCGCAGGATCGGCGCTGTCCAGACGCAGGATATCGGCCTTTGCCATCCAATGGCGGTTTTCCTTCCACCACCCTGTGATGGTGCGCAACACTTCGCTCTCTTCTTCGCTCAGCTCGCGCGGGTCCATTTCAAACCCCATATGACGCTGTGCTGCGACCCAAGCGCGAAAGCGGATATCAACGCTGCGCCCCGACGTATGGCATTTTCTGGGGCCAACATGGCTTCCAGTGACCACAGAGGGTAAAAACAAGGCCGCGTTATGTTGCATTTTCAGCCGCTCAAGCGCATCATTGCTGTCAGAAAGCCATACCCGATGGGTTCGGCCAAGTATGCCAAAATCAATCCTCCCGCCACCCGAGGCGCAGCTTTCGATTTCTACCTTCGGAAACGCCTGACGCAGGCGGTCCAATAGCGCATAGGTGCCCCGGGTCTGCCCCGCATCGGCAAAAGGCAAAACACGGTTATGGTCCCATTTGATGTAGTCAATGTCATAGGTGTTTAAAATCCGTGCAATGGCATCAAAAAGATATGATTGCACGTCAGGCAGAGCCATGTTGAACACCATTTGCTGCCGTCCCAATATCTGATCCTTAGGCCCCAGAACCCATTCAGGATGCAGACGGTAGGTATCGCTGTTTTGATTGATCATCTCCGGTTCAAACCAAATCCCAAAGGACATGCCCTGATCGTGAACATGGTCAATCAAGGGGGACAGCCCCTCTGGATATTTGCGCAGATCCACCTGCCAATCAGACAGTGATTGAGTGTCGTCATCGCGTTGCCCGAACCATCCATCATCCAGAACAAAGCGCTCTGCGCCAAGGCTTGCCGCCAAGGTCGCAATGTCTTTGAGCTCCTCTGGTTTATGGTCGAAATAAACCGCTTCCCAGCAATTGTAATGCACGGGCCTTGGGCGGGATGGATCAGGCAGATCAAGTACCCGATCGCGCAGATGCCGCTGAAATGCCACCGCGCAGCCGTTGATCCCCCCGTCCGAAAAAGCGGCATAAAGGACTGCCGTTTCAAAACGGGTCTGTGGGGTTCTTTCAATCCCGCGCGCATGTCCAAACTGGATCTGGCGGCGCCCATCAGGCAATTCTTCGGCCACCATGCGATGACCACCGGACCATCCATAATGAAATCCATAAACATGGCCCTGCGTATTGCGCGCGCCCTTCATTGGCACCAAAAGCCCCGGAAAATGTTCATGCCCCGTGCGCCCGGTGTGGTTTTCCCGTTCCCGAATGCCGGCAGACCAGGCTGTTGTGTTCATTTGAAATTCACCACACCAACGCCCTGCAAAATCGGTCATCTCCTGACTTCCCTGAGGTGCGGGAAAGACGGGAGCGGCAAACCAAGTCAGCTTCACGGGATCCACAGAGCTTAGCGATGCTTTCACACAAATCACATGCGTTTCGGGATCAAGGTCAAATTGCGCCTGATAGGTAAGCTGCAGCGCATCATCGCGATAGGTGAGAACCAAGGCATTGACTGTTTCTTCTGCGCTCTCAAAAATAAACTGCGGCAAGAGGGCTTTGCCCTGAGCATCCTCAGCCACAAGACCGGCTTGGCCCGGAAAGCCACGGCGCACCTCTGGGCAAATTGACAGGGCAGGGTTTTCATCCAACATCCCACCGGTCAGGTCCAGTGCACCAGCCTGAACCAATGTCTGGAGATTTTCCGATGCCGGCAGAGGGGGACCCCAATAGAGGATTTGCGCAAGCCGCTCCTCCCGCGATCCAAGTACCAAAGTCTGGCGCAAATCATCCAGCCGCCAAGTTTTGATCATTTAACAGCCCCTAAGGTCAGTCCGGCGATAAAATGCTTCTGCATCATAAAGAACATTACAACAGGTGGCACGGCCGCCACAATCGATCCTGCCGACATCAAATGATACTGAGCCACATATTGCGAATTGAATGAGGTAATCCCAGCCGTCACAGGTTGTGCATCCGGGCCTTGGGTCAAGACAATCGCCCAGAAATAATCGTTCCAGATAAAGGTGAAAATCAGCACCGAAAGCGCAGCAATGGCGGGTCGCATCAGGGGAAGCACCACAAACCAGAAAATCCGCCATTCCGCGACACCTTCCACACGGGCTGCTTCGATCAGTTCAAAAGGTAACGCGCGGATAAAATTGCGCATAAAAAGCGTGCAAAACCCCGTCTGAAAGGCGATATGGAACATGATCAATCCCAGTTTGGTATCATAAAGTCCAACACTGACTGTAAGATCACGCACCGGCACCATCAAAATCTGAAAGGGTACAAAGTTGCCTGCGATAAACATGAAAAAAATCAACAGGTTTCCTTTAAATCTATAGATGCCCAGAGCAAATCCCGTCATGCAGGATAAAGCCACCGCCCCGATGACTGTTGGCACAGTGATGAGCACTGAATTCAACATATACCGCGGCATATCACTGTCGTAAAATACACGCCCATAATTGGTAAGAAATTCAAAGGTGCTCGGCATCCCCCAATAATTGCCATTTGTAAAATCAGCCAGAGGCCTGACCGAAAATGACGCCACAGCAATCAGCGGCAAAAGCCACAGAATAAGCGCAACAGGAACCATGGTTTGATAGGCGATCTGCGTTCCTTTGGAGCGTTTTTCGATGGGCGTTGGAAACATCGCTTAACCCTCTCAGTGCCGCGCCGCGCGTTCATCGCGATACATCGACCATAGGAAATAGATGATAAACACCAGCATGATCAAAAACAACACGACCGCAATCGCCGAACCATAACCCATCCTGAACCCATATTCAGAAAGCGCCTTTTCAAACATGTAAAAACTCAGAACACGGGTGGATCCAAAAGGTCCGCCATTGGTCATGATGGAGATCAGATCAAACGACCTGAGCGCGCCGATAATGGTCACAACAAATGCAATAAAGGTTGCGGGGCGCAATTGAGGCAGGATCACATACCACAGCATGCGCAACCCTTTGGCCCCGTCAAGCCGTCCGGCTTCGATCTGTTCGGGGTTTACCGCGTTCAACCCGGTAAGATAGAGGATCATGCAATATGCGGTTTGCGGCCAAAGCCCCGCGGCAATAATCCCATAGGTGGCCATTTTCGGATCACCCAAAACATTGATCGTATCAAATCCAAAAAGGGTAAGCGCCGCATTCAGCAATCCTTCGCGTGGAAGATAAAACCACGAAAATACCAATCCCACGACGACCTGACTGATCACAAAGGGGAAAAAGAATAGAGATTTGTAAATCCGAATACCGATAATGTTCTGATTAAGAAAAAGAGCAATCAGCAACCCTGCAGGGATGGCCAATAAATAAAGGGCAAGCCACTTCAGGTTATTCCAAAGAGAAATTTCAAAGGCCCTGTCATCAATCAGCTCTTCGTAATTTCCAAGACCGACAAAGGTTGCCGTCCCCAACCCGTCCCAGTCGTAAAGGGATATATTAAAGGATTGGATGATCGGAGTGATCACATAAACCAGAAAAAACAACACACCGGGCAGCAAGAACAAAAGCGGTGTCACCGTCATTCTGTGCCGCTGAAGCCATGATCTTTCATCAACCGCCAGTGACATGCCCATCCTCCATGAATGCCTTTAAAGGGACCTGTCGTAATGCCCTGTCTGTAAATAAATTACCTTCTGAAACATGCGCCCCGTTCAAAAGAGCGGGGCGCATGCCATTTCTTATTTATAGATGCGCTGACGCGCTTTTTCGAGACGGTTCAAGATGTCATCAAGATTGTCCGGAAAGACCATGAATTCCTGCAGACCTTCCATTCCGACAGATGCCATTTCTGCTGGGAAGTCGCGGTCAAAGAACTGGGCGACCCCGCCTTGAGCATTCTTTGACAGCATGTCAAACCCTTGCACGATAAACTCATCATCTGACACAGATGCGTTCGCGTTGATCGGCAATTGTCCGAGCCCGTCCGGACCATTGATTTTTGTTTGCACCTCAGGTGAGGTCACATACTGCAAAAACGCTTTTGCCGCTTCGACATTCTTTGCACCGCTGGCAATGTGGAACGTATCAGTCGGGGCATCTTCGCCCATTGGATAATCCCCGATTTTCGGGAATTGATAGAAATCAAGCTGCGCGTCTGTCAGACCTGCGGAACGCAAGTGTGGCACAACGAAGTTCCCCATCAGATAGGCTGTCGCCTCACCCTTAACAACAAAGGGAAGAGCGTCCTGCCAGTTATACGATTGGTGGTCATCAATAAATGCCCCCATGTCGATAAGCTTGCGCCAGTTCGCGAATGTTGCGCGGACTTCATCACTGGTCCAAGACAGCTCGCCACGCGCCAGCGCCATATGGCTGTCAAATCCATTGGTGCGCATGTTCATATAGTCAAACCATCCGCCGGCAGTCCAAAGGAATTTAGATCCGATCGCATAGCATTTGCGGCCAGAATTGATGATGGCCTGACAATTTGCAACTTCTTGGTCAAAGGTTGATGGCTCTGTCAGCCCCAACTCTTTAAAGATATCCTCGCGGTAATAGATACCCCACTGATAATACGTATAGGGCACGCCCATTGCTTGCCATTCAGCGTCAAAGCACCCTTCACAGCATCCAAACCGGGAAGATCCCCGTTGGCATACATATCAGAGATATCCATGAATAAACCCGCATTGACGTAAGGCCCCATCCGGTTGGCTGCATACCAGTTGACCACATCAGGGGCATTGGCGGTCAGAGCATTGCGGATCTGGCTCTTCCATGCTTCGCGATCAACCACTTCCAGTTCCACCTTCAGATTCGGATGCATCGCGTCAAAACCTGATGCAAGGCTTTCCATAATCGCACGGGGCGCCGGATTTGACATATCCGACATAATCCGGAGTGTGCCTGACAAATCTGCATACGCAGGCAGTGACAATGCCGATGTCAGCATAAATGCTGCGGCTGTTTTCGCTACTTTGTGGAACATTGATTTTCTCCCTATTATTCCAGCAGATTTTGGTTTCATTAATTGAAACTCAATCTCAAGTATTGAAAACGTAATGGCAAATCGTTACAGATGTCAACGGGGTTGTTCGTTTACAATCGGCGTTCACCCGCAGGAGGAAAGAATGAATAAGCCGGTCAAAAATGACGGAACTGTAGGAAAGGCGCTGGAAGTCCTTGATGCGGTCGCAATGTTCGAAAGACCTGTCCGGTTTTCAGAATTGCTGGACCAAAGCCCCTATCCCAAAGCGACACTTTATCGATTTCTTCAAACGCTCACAAATCAGAAGTTTCTGGAATATGATCAGACAGCCGCTACGTACAGTCTGGGCATTCGCCTTATGCGGCTTGCCCATACAGCATGGAAAACCGCCTCACTTGCGCCAATTGCGCGACCCCACACAGAACAACTTGTCGCAAAAGTTGGTGAAACTGTGCATTTGGCGCAATTAGACAACGGGCAGGTTCTTTTTATTGACAAACTGCGGGCGACAGATCGGTTTCAAACATTGGCCCAAGTTGGACAGGTTGCCCCGGCCTATTGTACAGGTGTCGGCAAAGCAATGTTGGCCTTTATTGCGCCGAAACGTCTGCAAATTGTTCTGCAACAACAGTCGTTTTACAAATTCACGCCGGCCACTCATACTTCTGTCGCCTCACTGAACCAAGAACTGGATAGTGTTCGAAAAGATGGAATTGCCTTTGACCGAGAAGAACACCAACAGGGCATTAATTCCATCGCTACGCCGATCCTTTCATCAAGCGGGCGACTTATCGGCGCAATTTCCATTGCGACAGCCACAAATCGGTTCGACTGCGAGGCATTGATGCAATTTAAAGGTTCTCTTTTGGAGACTGCTAAAAAAATAGGAGAGGATGCCACATCGTGGCAATTCCCCTCATGACAAAGAGAAGGATCAAGCATGTCAGGTGTCACTCTGAAAAATGCCATAAAACGGTATGGTGACGTCGAAGTCATTCATGGTGTTGACCTTGAAATTGAAAACGGCGAATTCTGCGTCTTTGTCGGTCCTTCTGGATGTGGCAAATCCACTTTGTTGAGGATGATCGCTGGATTGGAAGACACCTCCGAGGGACAGATCAAAATAGGAACGCGTGATGTGACGCGCGCAGACCCGGCAGATCGCAGTGTGGCCATGGTCTTTCAAACCTACGCACTTTATCCGCATATGAACGTCGAAGAAAATATGGGCTTTGGTCTGAAAATGAATGGCGTTGCCAAAGCGACAATTCGCGAGAAAGTCCAAAAAGCCGCTGACATCCTGCAGCTTGGCCCCTACCTGAAACGCAAACCCAAGGCGTTGTCTGGCGGTCAGCGCCAACGCGTGGCTATCGGACGTGCGATTGTACGCGGCCCAGAAGTATTCTTGTTTGACGAACCTCTCTCAAACCTCGATGCGGAACTGCGTGTAGATATGCGCGTGGAAATCGCCCGCCTTCATAAAGAAATTGGCGCAACAATGATCTATGTCACCCATGATCAGGTGGAGGCTATGACGCTTGCCGACAAAATTGTTGTTCTGCGCGCCGGAAAGATAGAACAGATCGGAAATCCCATGGCCCTCTATCAGGACCCAGACAATAAATTCGTCGCGGGTTTTATCGGGTCTCCCTCAATGAATTTTCTTCAAGGGACAGTTCAGGACGGCAAGGTGAGCATTCCCGCTTTGAATGACAAAAAAATCATAACAGATGTGACCCTGCCAAGGGACAGCGACCAAGTGATTGTAGGGGTCCGTCCAAACCACCTGAAAATCACAAGAGCGCAATCACCGATAAAGGTCGACATTCGCGAAAGGCTCGGCGGCATCGCATATGATTATCTCACCACTGCCACCGGTGAACGCTTGGTCGTCGAAACCAGAGGCGACGACCCAATCCAATCAGGATCAACCGTGATGGTTGACTTTTCAGACAGCGACGCACTTTTTTTTGACGCCACGACTGAGAACCGTTTGCGGTAATTGCACACTCCCGTTTTGAAACGCAAAATGCAGGAACAATTTTAAACTCTAAAAATGAGCATGTCTCTGGCTTGACAACAATCCAGTCAACAGGCATATGCGCGTCAACACTGTCGCGTGAGTGGTCATACACACTGACCAAACGATAGTGAAACCCAACGGTTCCCCTTCACGCAGGGTTCACGCTGTTTTTCTCAAGGAATGCGCATATGCGCGCTTTGGGGGAAAGCCACCCTGACCGGCGCAACCATGCGCCCGAACTAAGGCGGACCTATTGTTGGGCTGCCAGATAGGACTTTTTAAATGCAAACTTTTCAGGACTTGGCTCTTGAGCCAACCCTCGCCGCTTCGCTGAGCGCAGGCGGTTTTACAAAACTTACCCCCATACAAGCGCAAGCCATTCCCTTGGCATTGAACGGAAATGACATCCTTGGCCTCGCACAAACCGGAACGGGCAAAACGCTGGCCTTTGGTGTCCCGATTATTCAGGCGGCCCTTTTGCGCCCCGGTAAACCTACGCCCAAAACCACCAAAGCCCTGATCCTTGCCCCAACGCGCGAGTTGGTGAACCAAATTGCGAGCGCTTTGGCGGCTCTGACAAAACAGATGAAGCTGCGCGTGACCACTGTTGTGGGCGGTGCATCATTGGGAAAACAGCTCAACATCCTTTCCAAGGGTACCGATATTCTCGTGGCAACCCCCGGTCGTTTAATTGATCTTTTGGAGCGCGGTGGCATCGATCTCAGCACCACAAATCACCTTGTTTTGGATGAAGCTGATCAAATGCTTGATATCGGGTTTATCCATGCGTTGCGCAAAATTGTCCCGTATCTAAGCGAAACACGCCAAACGATGCTGTTTTCAGCCACGATGTCAAAGCAGATGGAAGGCCTCAGCAAAACCTACCTAAGCGATCCGCAACGGGTTGAGGTCAGCCCCCCCGGAATTACAGCCGATCTGGTCAAGCAAAGCGTTCAATTTATCGACAAAGCCAAAAAGCCGTTCATGTTGCGCGAAATTCTGGATCAACACAAAGGGATACCCACACTGATATTTTCTCGAACCAAACATGGTGCTGAAAAATTGAAAACGGGGCTCGTTGCAGATGGGTTCAAAGCCACCTCTGTGCATGGAAACAAAAGCCAAGGTCAAAGAGATCGGGCAATAAAAACATTCCGCAGCGGAGAAATGGACATTCTCGTTGCCACAGATGTGGCAGCGCGGGGAATAGATATTCCGGGTGTCGGATTGGTAATCAACTACGAGCTGCCCAATGTTGCAGAAAGTTATGTGCACCGCATTGGGCGCACTGCGCGCGCCGGTCGTTCGGGCAAGGCAATCAGCCTTTGCGCTGCCGATGAGCGCAAACACCTTAAGGATATCGAAAAACTGATTAAAATGCCGATAGAAACCATTGGCGAGGTGCCACCACTGTCTGCTGAGGAGTCAAAAAATACTTCGCGACGTGGCAACGGGCCTAAAAAGAAACGGTTCCATCCTCGCGATAAGATGAAAAATGCACAGAACCCAGGAAACGGCCACCGTCATCGCAGGGGCAAAGGCAAAGCGCACTCCAATAAAACGGCTGCCTAGATATTAAGATGCTTTGATAAAGGCGCGCAGAGCCGAATGGTCGCGCTGCGCGTTTTGCATCCAAGTCTCAAGGTTCTGTGCCTGCTGTACGTTCAACCGAAGCCCCAGTTTACTGCGCCGCCAAAGCACATCTTCTGAAGTTTGTGCAAATTCATGCTGCATGAGCCAGAGCACTTCTGCTTCGAAAAGAGTCGCTCCAAAATCTTGGCCCAAATCTTCTACTGCCTTGGCATACCCAAGAACTTCGGCGGCATCCGTCCCATAGGCACGCACCAAGCGGCGCGCCCATTTATCTGTAAGAAATGCATACCGCGTTTTTAAGCCGTCAATCAGATCCGCAACTCCATCAACCGGAAAATTCCCCCCGGGGAGCGCAACGCCTGCGGTCCAAGACATCCCATCCCCCGAAATCTGCGATTGGATTTTATCCATCGCAGTTTCGGCAAGTCGCCGGTAGGTCGTTATTTTTCCGCCAAAGATATTCAGCACCGGTGCACCAGCAGAGCGATCCACCTTTAGCGTGTAATCCCGCGTTGCCGCAGAGGCCGTAAGCGCCCCATCATCATAAAGGGGTCTGACACCCGAATATGTCCAAACAATATCCTTGAGACCGATTGCCTTTTTAAAATACTGATTTGCAAATGCGATGAGATAAGCTTTTTCCACATCGCTGCATTCAGGTCGCTGCGATGGGTCGGGATGATCCACATCGGTGGTCCCGATCAAAGTGAAATCTGTTTCATAAGGAATGGCAAAGATGATGCGCCCATCTTCACCTTGGAAAAAATAGCATTTGTCATGGTCAAAAAGCTTCGGGGTCACAATATGGGATCCACGGACGAGCCGCACGCCTTCAGTCGTGTTTAACCGCAGCCTGTTCTGAAGGATGTCCCCCACCCAGGGGCCCGCCGCATTCACCAGCATGCGCG
>Ga0181573_10004475_pt1 | contig 11889 bp, 8 predicted proteins | sample 101ome_25_FD_148643 | JGI IMG/M metagenome (GOLD analysis project Ga0181573, IMG submission 148643) | Coastal salt marsh microbial communities from the Groves Creek Marsh, Skidaway Island, Georgia - 101409BT metaG (spades assembly) | ecosystem: Environmental > Aquatic > Marine > Intertidal zone...
GTAAAGCTGAGGTATTCACTCAAGAAATTCGTATGAATTCCAATTGGGATCGATCTTGGAATTACACGATCGGTGCCTTCTACCGAAGCACTGATACGTCGGAGACGCAAACCTTGAGCTACCCGGCTGTGTTTCCGTTCCCACCCCAGGTTACCCAAGGAACAGCGCCCGTAGACTCAGACTCCTTCGCGGTGTTTGGGGAGCTCAGCTATGATTTTTCAGAGCGCCTCACGGCGTCGGTTGGCCTACGGTATTTTGATGAGGATCAGGAACCGGAAAGGTTCCTGTTGGGCGGACCAACACCGATGGATATCAGCCCTCCGGATCAGTCATTCGACGCGCTAACGCCGCGATTTAATCTTCTCTGGAGGCTATCGGATAGTGCCTCCCTCTACGCTACGGTTGCGAAGGGATTCAGAAGTGGTGGCGTCAATGGTTTTGGCTCTTCCATCCCAGCCTTCGATCCGGAGGAAGCCCTTCTTTTTGAGGTGGGCGGCCGCGGAGAGTTTTTGGACGGACGTGTCTTCGTTGATGGCGCGGTTTACTACATGGATTACGACGATGTGCAGGTCGCCATCGTGGAAGCTGGTCGCGCCAGAACCACCAATGTTGACTCCGCGTCAGGTCCAGGCGTTGATTTGGCGGTCGGCGTCAAAATCACTGACAGTCTAAAGCTTAATCTGACGGCGGGCTATGTGGGCCGAGAGTATGACAAGGTAGACCTTGCGGCCCCATCCAATGTGGTCGAGGGCGACAAGTCCCAATACACCCCGGACTATACGGCGTCTGCGTCGCTCGCTTATGACTTTAACTGGAGCGGTAATGTGGGTGGGATGGCCAGACTCGACCTGTCTCACGCTGACGGTTTTTCTGTTTTCCTGAGGACCTTCCCGCCGCAGCCGGTTCTGACCACCGATGCGCTGACCTATTTAAACTTCCGCATTGGTGCAATGACCGACAAGTGGCAAGTTGTGCTGAGTGCCGACAACCTGCTGGATGAAAAAGATGCAGTATTCCCCGGGGGCGCATTCGCACTGGATACTTATTCTCGCCCAAGAATGCTGTCGGTCAGAGTAGGCTATAGCTTCTGAGCGAGTAGCTAACCGGACAAGTGACGACTAATGCTAGGGACCGCCGGCTGGCGACAGTCGTTTTGCTGTAGATGGGCGTGGAGTGTCGTGATCACTGCTACGCTACTGTCAGCTTGCGGAGATCATCAGGACGCGGGTTCAGAATACCGCTCTGGGTTGCCCCCAGAGCTCGTTCCTTCCCAGCGTCTGCTGTATCTCAGTGAGCAATACTTGACGCTCTCAGGCGCCAATGACGATTTCTTGACGAATGCCGCAGGCGCGGTTGAGCGGGTCTTGCCAGACCGTAGCTACGCCGGTGTCAAATTAGCGGGGGAGCGAGCTGGATTACTGCTTGAGGAACTGCGCGACCTAGATCGCCAGCTACTATCCCATGACGATGCGCTGACTGCCGCGCTGCTAGAGCGAGATCTCGAACTGCTAAGCGAGGCGCCCCAGCACCACTGGCTCTTTTTTGACATCACCCCTTATAACGGCGGGTATGTGGTCAGTGTTGAGCTGATACGGGCCCTTAAAGCCATTGATTTAACGGTCTCCGGTGGTGTGGAGCATTACCTGTCACTGTTCACCGATGTTGGTCGTTTTCTCAACGAAATGTCGAATAAGCTCGAAGCACAGCGACAGCGGGGTATATTGCTGCCCAAGGCCTCAATTCCTCGCATTCGTGCGACTTATTCGAGTTTGCGTGCCACTCTTCCCGACCTGACTCGCTTTGCGCCTTCCAGGTTGAAGGACGTGCTCCCCGATCAAGCACAGAGGCTTCGTCGAGACACTTCCCGTGTCTTGCAGGAAGCGCTTTACCCTGCCGTCGATCGTTTGTTGGGGTTGCTGAGCGACGAATATCTTGCCGAGGCGCCGGAGGCTGCGGGCCTTTATCAATACCCTGGTGGTGAGGCGTATTACAGATACCTGATACGACGCGAGACCTCATTGAATCTGACGCCAGACCAGATCCATGAGATTGGTTTGCGGGCAGTGGCCGGAATTCAGCAGGAGATGAAGACCGTTCGCCAACACCTAGGGTTCGCCGGTACCGCGGCTGAGTTTCACCGCGAGCTCCGAACCGAAAAGCACTTGTTCGCTGGCAGTCCGGAGGAGGTTGAGCAGCGTTACCTTGCGTATGTTGAGCGCATTGAACCGCGGTTGCCGGAGTATTTTTCGCAGCAACCGAAAACTCCCTACGGCGTTAAGCGCGCCAGCGCAGGGGTCGAGAAGGGTATGACACACGGTTATTATCGTGGCGGCGCTGCGGGAGAAACAGGGTATTACTATTTCAACGGTTCGAATTTGGAGACCCGTTCACTGATATCTGCAGGGTTTCTGATCTATCACGAACTGATTCCCGGGCACCATTTTCATCTGTCCTTGGTGAAGGAAAACCAGCAACTCTCGGCATACCGGCGCGGGATCAGCATGAACGCCTTTGCCGAGGGATGGGCCAACTACGCGGCTTTCTTGGCCAAGGAAATGGGGATGCTGGATGATCCCTATGATCACTACGGCTGGCTACTTTCCAATGCTTACATCTCAGTTCGGCTGGTACTCGACACCGGACTGAACCACATGGGTTGGAGCCTGGAAAAGGCCTCCCGCTATATGCTGGACAACACCATCGCCGATGAAGACGAGGTTGCAGCGGAAGTCCTCCGCTACTCCGCCGACATTCCCGCTCAGGCACTCAGCTACAAACTCGGATACGACAAAATATTGGCGCTCAGGCGGATGGCGCAAGCCGCGCTGGGCGAGAAATTTGATCAGCGAGCGTTTCACTCTGCTGTCCTCTCAAGCGGGACGTTAACACTGCCGGTGCTCGAGCAGCATATCGATTGGTTTATCGATGAAGAGCTCAAAAGGCACTAACGGTAATGACTGGCCAAGCCTACAAAATACCGGGTGTAGAGACTTCTCGATGGTTAGTGATCGCCCGTTTTACTGTTGTCGCTCTGGGTTGTGCAGTGATGACGGTTTTCTCAGGCGCTGAATCGGCACATGCGGGTTTGCTGATTCAAAATGCGACCATTGTTGATGGCACAGGGATTGATGCTTATCGAGGCAGTATTAGGATCGAAGGCGAGCGCATCACACAAGTAGGTGATGGACTAGCCCCGCAGCAGGGTGATGTGCTCATAGACGCAGCGGGCTTGATAGTCGCCCCGGGCTTTATTGACATGCACGCCCATGTTTCCAATATTCACGACTACCCGCAGGCTGACAACTTCCTACGCCAAGGCGTGACCACCATTGCTAATAGCCTCCATAGCCATGACTTGCCCTGGCCTCTCGAGGAATACACCGCCAGCCTGAGGATGGCGCCAAATATCGCTTATTTTGCGGGCTTCAACTGGACGCGAAAGGCGGTGATGGGTTTGGACAACCGGGAGCCCACTGGCGACGAGCTGCAGCAAATGGAATTGCTCGTCAGACAGGCCATGGAGCAGGGAGCGTTTGGTCTGGCATCGGGGATGGAGTATGTGCCGGCCACTTACGCATCTGTGGACGAAGTGGCGGCGCTGGCCAGAGTGGCAGCGGAATGGGGCGGCATTTATGTCACGCATATGCGTGACGAGGGATCTAAATTATTGGATTCCATTCGCGACGCCGCCGAGATTGGCGAGATGGCTTCCCTACCTGTTCACATTAACCACATTAAAACCACTGGGATCAGTAATCATGGCAAGAGCGTCGATGCTCTCGACTTGATCACCAGTATTCGTGGGTCCGGTGTGGATATGACCACGGATATCTATCCCTACGCGGCCTTTATGACCTATTCGGATCTGCTTTTCCCGGCCTGGAGTCTGGCTGGGGGGCAAGAGGGATTCCGTGCTCGCATTGTCGACTCTGTGCAGCGAGAGAAGATTGCCGCAGAGATGAAAACGATCTTCCCCCAGCAAGCAGGCAAAGATTTCGACAGTATCCAGTTCGCACAGCTACCGTACCTTCAGGGTTACGTCGGCCGCACACTGGGAGACTACCTTCGCGATCACAGCTTGCCCGAAACACTGGATGCTGCGGTTGAAGCTCTGATCGACCTCCAGTTTCGCGGTCGTTTCGTGGCGATTTATCACAGTATGGACGATGTCGATATTGAAGCTTTTTTAGCTTCTCCCCACACCATGGTTAGCTCGGATGGCGACTTGGCGGTGACTCCAGAAAAGCTCTATCACCCGAGGACCTATGGGTCTTTTCCGAGAGTGTTTTCAAGCTATGTTCGTGCCCGAGGTTTACTGAGCCTCGAGCAAGCTGTCCATAAAATGACAGGGCAACCGGCGGCTCGATTAGGGTTGCGAGAGCGGGGCGTGATTGGGGTCGGTAACTTCGCCGATTTGGTGATTTTCGACAATGAAGAAATCACCGACCATGCGACCTTTTTAGACCCCCATCAGCAGAGTACTGGGGTGAAACACCTGCTCATTAACGGGGAATGGGTTTTGCAGGACGGGGACTTAACCGCCGCATTACCCGGGAGGGTCCTGAGACACCAGCCGCAACAAGACGCCGAGGCTGAAGCGCTCTTTGAAAATATTTACCAAGCGCGTCTGGCCCGCAGCCCGATTGATCAGGCGTTTGAGGGGATTCGTGACCAACAGGACAAGTGGGATGACTATAGCGACGCCTACCTGCTTGAGAGCCACCGGTTGGACAGGGCACATCTTCGCAAGCTGGAAGCGCTCACACCGGAGCGGTTGAGTGACGCCAATCAACTGAATTTGCGTTTGTATCGGCAGGAATTGCAAGGCGCCATTGATGAGTTCCAGTGGCGGTTTCATCGTTATCCAATCAACCATATGACGGGTATTCACACAGGTGTCGCCTCAGTGTTGATTGGCCTCCATCGGATTGAGACGGTTAAAGATGCAAACGACTACATCAAGCGGTTAACCGGCGTAGAGCAACTATTCGACCAAGTGATAGATGGCCTGAAGACGCGGGCGGGGATGGGTATTGTTGCACCCAGATTTGTTTATGAGCGCGCTATCGAAAACGTACGGACAATTATTACTGGGCAGCCTTTTGAAGGGAGTGTCCTGGCTGATAGCCCGCTGTTTGCGGACTTTAAACGCAAGGTGGAGGCGCTCGATATTACTTCAGAGAGGAAGCTAAGCCTGCAGGTGACAGCACAGCAGGCGCTGCTCGACTCATTGGGACCGGCCTACAGTAAGTTGATCGACGTATTGACAGCTCTCAAAGGTCGGGCCGAGGTGGAGGGAGGGGTATGGAAGTTACCGCAAGGTCAGGCGTTTTATCGTCATGCGCTTCGTCAGACTACAACGACTAATATGGACGCAGAAGCGATTCATCTCCTGGGTCTCCGAGAGGTGGAGCGCATCCATGGGGAGATGAGAGCCATCCTAGAGCAAGCTGGGTACGACGGTGATCTATCGGATTTCTTTGCCTACATGCAATCCGAGCCCACGTTCTTCTATCCGCAAACGGCTGAGGGGAAAAAAGCCTACATTGACGAGGCTGACCGCTTACTCAGCGAAATGCGAGTCCGATTGCCCGAGATCTTCAGCACCGTTCCTGAGGCGGAGCTCGTCGTAAAGGCCGTCGAGGCTTTTCGAGAGAAAGCCAGTGTCGGTAGTGCCTTTTATCAACCGGGTGCTCCCGATCTATCTCGTCCGGGTGTGTTCTATGTCAACACCTACGATATGTCAGCAATGCCCAAATATTCGTTGCCTACGTACGCCTACCACGAGGGGATTCCCGGGCATCACATGCAGGTTTCGATCGCACAGGAGTTGAGCAATATCCCCCGGTTTCGCCGCGCGGGCAGCTACGTGGCCTATGCCGAAGGATGGGGACTTTATGCAGAGTTTCTGCCCAAAGAGTTAGGGTTGTACGCCGACCTCTATACCGATTTTGGCCGCCTGTCGCTTGAGCTGTGGCGTGCCTGTCGTCTGGTACTGGATACCGCGATTCACGAAAGGCGTTGGAGTCGTGAGGAAGCCATTACCTATCTAATGGACAATTCACCAACGGACAGAGAAAAGGCCACTGAGGCTATTGAGCGCTATCTGGTATTACCGTCCCAGGCCACCGCGTACACATTGGGCATGCTCAAAATCCTTGAGTTGCGGCAATTAGCCAAGACCAGATTGGGCAGGCAGTTTGACATTAGAGCATTCCACGATGTGGTTTTGAGAAACGGTGCGCTGCCGTTAAATATTCTTGAAGAATTGGTTGAAGATTGGATCTCTCTAAGGCTCGCGGAGCAGTCCGCATGAGTATCAATTCGCTGGCAGGCCGCGGCTTGGCTGCACGCTCCTTTAATTTGGGCCATTCGGGTCCTTTCAAACAAGGCGACCAAAAATGGTTCTAGATGTTCATCCACCGCACCTTTTATTTCTGGGGGATATCAAGAATCCTTTGGACGCTAAAACAGCGATGGGCGTTTTAGAGTGGCGCCCTGAGCATTGCATAGGGCAGTTTCGGCTCCCCGGCTGTGAGATAGACCTTGGACTGCCTGATCTAAGCCCGGCTGAGGCTTTTGAGGCGGGTGCGAAAAGTCTCCTGATTGGAGTAGCGCCGCTTGGTGGTGAGATTGCGCCGGAGTGGATGGAATCGATTCGATTGTCACTCGCCAGTGGCTTGTCTGTCGTGAGTGGGTTGCATCAGAAGCTTACCGCGGTAAACGGATTGAAATCGATTGCCGACGCAGAAAAAGTGGCTCTGGTCGACGTTAGAATGCCACCAAATGTGCATCGAATTGCCTCGGGTAAAAAGCGAACCGGAAAAAGATTGTTGACCGTCGGAACCGACTGTTGTGTGGGTAAAAAATACACGGCGTTGGCGGTATGGAAAGCGCTTGCCAAACAGGGCGTAGACGTCACGTTTCGGGCAACCGGTCAGACGGGCATTATGATCTCCGGCTCAGGCATTCCAGTGGACGCGGTCGTATCAGACTTTTTGCCTGGCGTATGTGAGTACCTGACACCCAACGCTGGCGAAAACCACTGGGATATTATTGAGGGGCAGGGCTCCCTTTTTCACCCAGCGTATGCAGCGGTCACGCTTGGCCTTATGCATGGTAGCCAGCCTGACCTGATGCTGCTGTGCCATGATCCCAATCGGACTGCGATTGACGGCTTTGAGTCGTTCCCGATCCCAGCAATTAGCGACAGTATTCGATGTTACGAAGAGGCAGCTAGGCTCACGAACCCTGTTGCCAGGGTCGCTGGTATCAGCCTCAATACAGCCGGGATAAATAAGGCTCAATCTGACAGGATCTGCGCAGAAGTTGCCGAATCGACGGGTTTACCCTGCTTCGATCCGCTTAAAAATGCGATTGACGCGCTGGTTTTGGATCTTATCTCGTAGGTTTCTCTGGTGGACCTGAAACTGGAATCTAAGGAATGGCGTTTAACGGCCCCGTTTATCACAGCCGCCGAGGTGGTCACTTCTATTCAGGTGTTGCATGTGACGGTGTCGCAGGGCGGCATTTCCGGCCGAGCCGAAACCATGGGCGTGGACTACTTTGGTGAGACTGTTGCGAGCCTGCAGGCCGAGCTGTCAGCGCTAGACCCCCTAGCGATCGAGCAGTTAGACCGAGAGGCAGTGCACACCTTGCTACCGCCCGGCGGCAGCCGCAACGGCCTCGACTGCGCGCTGTGGGATTTACAGGCTAAACAGACCGCAGGCGGGATCAGCGCGCTCACGGGCATCACACTGACTCCGCTGAACACGCTGTTTACATTGTCACTGGATGATCCCGACGCCATGGCGCGACGAGCTCATGAAGTGCCCGATCTCAAGCGACTCAAACTCAAGTTGAATGCGCAGGCGCCACTCGATTGTTTGCAAGCCATTCGCGAGGCACGCCCCGATGCGCAATTGGTCATTGATGCCAACGGCAGTTGGACACCAGAGCTGGTGATGGCGGCGGGAGACGCACTTGCCCGGTTCAATGTGGCCCTGCTTGAACAGCCCTTGCCGCCGGGCCAAGACGACTCGCTCGAGAGCCTGCGTTACCCGATTCCCCTCTGCGCCGATGAATCCTGCCAAAGCAGTGCCGATCTTGAGGCAATGGCGGATCGGTACGATGCGATCAATATCAAGTTGGATAAGTGCGGCGGCCTGACCAACGCATTGGCGATACGCGAGTGGTGCCAGCAAAATAAGAAGTTGATTATGGTGGGCAACATGCTGGGGTCCTCACTCGCTATGGCCCCTGCGCTGGTGGTGGCACAAGGCGCTGACTTCGTCGATCTGGACGGGCCCTTGTGGCAACAAACCGATGTCGAGTCGGCGCTGGTGATTGAGGCAGGTTGTATCCAGCCGCCAGCACACACTCTCTGGGGTTAATTCAGTCTTTGTCCACCCCGCGCATGACTTGATTCAAACGTGCTTGTGGTGCGGTAACCCTGTTGAGAGGGCCAGCAGGATTCGCCCTCCTTGAGAAAAACCTGACGCAATAGGCTTTATCTACCAAAATTCGTTGAGATTGATTGTTGGTGCCAATGGGGTGCAGCCCAATATGCTAATGGTGATGGGATTCGTGCGCCGCAATGTGCCGCCCCAACTTCGCGGCCGCCTCCCGATCAAAGACGAAGGGCAGATGCGCTGCAATGGCCTCGACACCCTCTGCCGATGCAATGAGAGATTGCTCATCGAACAGATCGGCTTCCACGACCTCCACGTGGGCAAACTCCGTGCCCAAAAACGCATTGGGGTTTCGGAGGGCCGCAACAGGGGTCAGCCCTGCCTCGAGTAATCGGGCAATTAGCGGGTGCCCCTGATCACCGGTTGCCCCCAATACCAAAACGCGGGTCATTAGTGAGCTTCCGAGCGAGCTGCCGACTGACCGGCGATGTAACCAAAAGTCAGCGCCGGCCCCAATGTGCCGCCCGCGCCTGCGTAAACACTACCTGTCGGGTTGCTAATGACGTTGCCGGCGCCATAGAACCCTGGAATGACGTCTCCGTAAACGTTAAGCACCTGCGCCATCCCATTCGTTCTTGGCCCCCCGTTGGTACCCAGCGCACCCAGGTCGATCCGTACCGCGAAGAAGGGCCCAACCTCCACCTTCCCCAGGGTGGCCGCGGCCCCGTCGCGAGAGCGATCGCCGTAAAAGCGGTCGTAAGCACTGACCCCTCGTCCGAAGTCGGGATCATTGACGTTTTCAGCGTGCGTATTGAATCGGGACACCGTTGCTTCGAGTTGAGCCGCATCGACGCCGATAGCGTCCGCTAGACCTGCCAGATCTGGTGCCTCAACAACCCATTCAGGCGATGGGTCGCCAGGCATCACCGATGCAATGGGATACCGCCCGCGATACTGACTGTCCACAATCAGATAGGCAGGCAGATTGTTGTACCCATAAGTCGCGGGATCAAAGCTATGAAACGCGCCAGCAAGAGCGGAATAGTTCGTTGCCTCGTTACAAAACCGTTTGCCCTGACCATTGACCATCAAGCTATGCGGTAGCGTCCGCTCGATTAGTACCGGAACAGAGCGCTGTGCGTCTTTTTCGGGGGCGCCATTGTCTGGCCATCGCGCACCGCTCTCTGAAAGGGTTGGTATCCACCACGCACTGGTCATGTTGCCCAGGCCCGCTCCAGCGGTCAGCGCCATTTTCAAACCATCGCCGGTGTTAGTCGGTGGTGATGCGGGTGAAGTCAGAGGTCCCCGTAAAAAGGTCGTTTTGAGCTCCTCATCCCACTCAAAGCCGCCAGTTGCCAAGACGACACCCCGGCGCGCGCAGATAGCCGTCTCCACGCCACCTTGAATCACTGTTGCACCAACGACGCGACCGTCTTGAAGCTCCAGTTTGCGAGCAGTAGTCTCCAGCAAGATTTCAATGTCACGATCCAGACACGCTTTGAGTAACCGGCCAATCAGGGCCTGACCCCAACCTCTCAAGTCACCTTCAACGCGCCGCTTCATTTCCTCAGGGTCTACGATGCCGCTGCCGCCGCCCAAGGGCGTCTCAAGCAGCATCATCCGAACGATTTCACCGCCGTTGTAGACCTTATCCGACCAATCACCCAACGATGTGAAATCAAACAAGGCGTTATCCAATGCGCGCCCTCCGTCGGATTTCGCACCGGGATTGTCCAAATAGTAATCGGGGTAACCCTCCAGAAGCTGAAGATCTAGTGCACCGCGCTGGGTCAGAAACTGCAGTGCGTTCGCGCCTTCGTCGACGAACGCCTCCAGCGAGTCATCGTTCATTTCGCCGTGATCCAGCGACCGAAAATAAGCGAGTGCGTCCTCGCGACTGTCTGAAATGCCTTTTTCCCGCATGTTGGGGTTGCGGGGCACCCAGACGATACCGCCGGAGATGGCGGCGGTGCCGCCGAGTTTGGCGCCCTTCTCAATAATGGTCACTTTTGCGCCGCTATCGGCAGCAGCGACAGCCGCGCTCAGGCCCGCAGCACCAGCGCCAATAATGAGAACGTCTGTCGTCTTCGAGTCTGTCATCTCGCTTATTCCTTGTCCCAGCAGATAAGCAGCGCCCATGCGTGTTAACAACGCCGATAGTCTATTTTTTTGTCGCCGTATTGTGCCGCATTGGCATTGAAATGCGACCACGTGCAGAGAAAACCTACACCCCAAAACGAAAAACCCCCGCCTTTGGCGAGGGTTTGTCATTTGGTAGGACCGGGCGGATTGTCTTCAATCGCCATTGCCTCTGGCGATTGAACCCTGCGGGCGCCTTCGCTTTGCTGCGGCGGACCAAACGCTCCTTTGGTCGCGTTTGTCGAACAGCGGCTCTTATCCAAACCTACCCCTCCAAAACCAAAAAACCCACCTAAAGGCGGGTTTTTGATTTTGGTAGGACCAGGCGGATTCGAACCGCCGACCTCTACCATGTCAAGGCCGATTGGCCGCACCAAGACACGTGTAGACCCCTTTAGACTAACTACTAAGTTGGAGCTCAGCAATTCCTGACTGCGCTGATTTTTCGCGAGGTCTCGCGCTGACTTTCCTGGGTCACCCCATAGCTTCTCGAGCTTTGTCACACAAATGTCATAAAAAATTCAATAACCCTTAAAAATAGCGCCATAAAAATTTAACCCTCTGGCTCTACCGTATGCGTTGTCTTGCAACCGCGACCAGAGAAACCAATGGTGTGTATATCTAACGCAGTATCGTCCTTATCAAGATTTGCAGTGCTTTTGTGTGCCTTTGCAGTGTTTCCCGCCAAGGCAACTGACGAACTGTTTATTCAGGTATTGTCGGCCGGCGTTCCCGTTTCCGATGCTGGGATCGTGGTCGATGGGGTTCTCGCAGGCAGGACCTCTAAAGACGGGTCGCTACTTGCAAACGTCACTGGTGTGGGTGCACACACCCTCTCGATTGACACAGACCAAGGCTCTGTGGGTGCACGCTTCACTTCGGGAGCGGGCCAGCTTGTCGACGCCATCGTTAATGTTGATTTGGGCGAAGTTTTCGTAGACGTCTATTCTCAAACGGAAGGCGTCGGAGATCGCAAGGCGGCGGCAGAGGGCACCTTAAACATCCGGGTTACTCAGGGTGCTGGCCCTGCAATTCAGCAATCCATTTATATCGCCGGACTGGGAATGTCCTTGCAGACTGATAATGAAGGAGAGGCACACGTAACGCTCCCCCGGGGCCGCTATCGGACACAGGTTGCTGAGCAAACGGCGAATCTCCGAGTTGTGGGAGGTTTGACGCGGTCAGTCAAACTCGAAATCGACGAAACCCGAGAAACAATGCAACTCGCAGCGCCCAACTTAGAAGAGGTATTTGTGGTTGCAAGCTTTGATCCTGCGGGCCTTGAGCTCAGTGAGCGCGATACCAACAGCATAGTCGACACCATTGGAGTCGAACTGCT
>Ga0181573_10004476_pt1 | contig 11884 bp, 12 predicted proteins | sample 101ome_25_FD_148643 | JGI IMG/M metagenome (GOLD analysis project Ga0181573, IMG submission 148643) | Coastal salt marsh microbial communities from the Groves Creek Marsh, Skidaway Island, Georgia - 101409BT metaG (spades assembly) | ecosystem: Environmental > Aquatic > Marine > Intertidal zone...
GGGCTGAATAAGAATAAGAGCTAAGAACCAGCCCCATGCATGGCAGCCATGAAACCTAGACCGGGGAGTAGGCGTGCGCGCAGCAGCAGGCAGCAGGCAGCCCTCGCGTATGGCCCTCGTAACTGCTACTCAGCCCTTACAGCGCCGGCTTCTTGCTGCTTGCCTCATGGGGCTCTGCCTTGGGTCTATGTTTTCTTTTTCTCTTTTTCAATTTCAAGTGCTATGTGTTACTACTGGCTTTGTAAGTTATAAGTGCAAGGGAGCCCCCCATCCCCCACCCCTGCCTAGCTAGGCGCCAATGACCAAAGAGAAGCGCCGATGCAAGTGAAGCCCAATTACCAAACAAAAAGAACAGGAAAGGGCGTGGTCAAGCGAACTAAAAACGTGCACGCGACACCGCCATCCGTCATTTTTCCATGTTCTGTTGCCTTCCGCTTGACCGGATGCAACCTGCATCGCACTTTCAATGCACATCTAAAGCTTGAAGAGCTGCCGTATTTTCAAGGCACGCGCCGTGGGCGCCAGTGCCAAAAGCCAACTTTTTGTGAGTGTCTGCCAATTTCAAAAATGTATCAAGGTTTCAATGTGAATAGGTTTGAACTGCCGATGAACAATGTAAGTGTCTTCAATAGAACGAGGTCGACCGCGGGGAGGCCTTCTCGCGGATCCGCTTCATTTGGGCCGCTTTGAGCATGGCGTCGTACTTGGCCGCCGCGTCCTCCTTGGGAGGGGCGGCGCGGCCCTGCTGGAGCCCGGCGCTGGACGTATCATCCTCCTCCCACAGGGCCCCGCCGTACGGCGCCGCATAGTTCTCCTTGGCGTCGTACGATCGATCGTCAACGGCAAAGGGGGCGCCCCGCTGCGTCGCGCGGGACTGCTGGGGTACGGCGGCGGCCTCCGTGGCGGGCGCCCTATTGCTGGAGAAGATGCCGCCATCGTTGCCCTTCCCACGCGCTTTGTTCGTCAAGTTGGTCCGCACAAACGCAGTGTACTCGTAGTTCTCCTGGGCGGCCCGCGCGAACTCAGCATCCTTCTCGGCCTGCAGGCGGTGGCGTTCCTCGCGCATCTGGAGCAGGAGCGACTTTCCCGGGGAAGACGCCATGGTGCAGGTGTTGGATGGAGATGTTGACGACGGTTGACGGTTTTAATACTTGGACTTCAAACTGGACTTCAATTTGTTAAAAATTCTGACCGAGTCCTGCAGAGTCCGAAGCTGTTTCAAAAGTGCGTTGACCGGACCCGACGATACCATGCGCACCACGGGAAGCATCATTCTACTCGCGGGCCTGCTCGCCGCCTCGGAGGCCAAGGACTGCGAGCGCGCGTGCACCTTGTTTGCGGAGCTGCACCGCAAGTTCCTCGTCCATGACGCCAAGGTCGCGTGCAAAAAGCACAACATTAGCCCCCGCCCGACGACGGAGGACATCTGCCTCTCGACGTACAATGCCCTGACGCACTCGAGCTGTCTCAACTACTGCGACGAGAGCTCGGCCCACGTGGAGGATGTGAGTGCTACTGCGTGAAAAGGTGCACTCGGTTGCGCGTGCACTTGGTGTTTGGGTGTGTTCGCCAACCTTCATCATCACCAGTGCTCAATCGCCGCGTTTGCCATTTGTGGCGCCAGCACGCGTGCGTCGCGTTGACACGTGCTCATCGCATGTGAATCTGGTTCGCTTGCGCATGCGAGTGCTCTTGGTCTGATCTTCTCTCGAATGGGTGTTGTCGGCGCTATGTCAGGCTTGTGGTGCCATCGCCGGGACGACATGGATCCCCAAGCACAATGCGTTCCGCGCCTGCAAAACCGGCTACAAGTCGGCGATTCAGAACGTACCCAACCTGGTTGAAGCTGCGAGTGAGTTACTAGGCGGCGGCACGGGGGTATTTCAGTTTCGTTTTTGATCGGCCATGTGCTTTGGTGGGCGAGCGCGTCTGTGGGTCATCCATTGCGACCCCGCGCCGCGCGTCCCTCCTGTTCAGTTGAGAAGAGCGAGGCGCTGTCGGACTTGTTTGCGGACGGCCCTGCCGCCACACAGCTCAAGACGGTGAAATCAAGCGAGATCAAGTTCGAGAGGCGCGACAAGGCGAGCCCCCAGGAGGTGGCCACGGCGGCGGCGGCGGCGCAGGTGGAGGAGCTCGAGGAGCTGGTCAAGGCCGCCGAGGAGGCCGACGCCGCTGAGGCCGCAGCCGCCGCGGCCGCCGCGGCGGCTGCCCCGGAGGAGGAAGAGGTGGGCTTGCGGGCGGGTCGGATGGAGCGCCGCGCGACGTTATCCTAACACATTGTGTATTTTGCATGCTTTGGTTCAACAGTTTGTGTTCCCGATCACCATCGACGACGGGTCGGTGCAGAACCTGGTCGTGTCGACCAAAGACGACGTGGACGCGAAGGTAGCTGCCTTCTGCAGCGAGCACATGGCGTCGGAGCCGGGCTGCGTCGACCAGCTGCTGCCCATCGTCAAGGACCGCATGCTCTAAGCGCTGGCTGCGGGGGCTGTTGTGTGATGGGGGTCACTGCGGCTGTGTATGAGTGTTGTCTTGCCCTGGATTGGGGTTCAGCCGAGATGCCAGCGGCACGTGCAGTACCAAGCGCGCCGTGCGGCGAGCGCAGTCGAGGGCGGTGGGCTACCGGAGCGAGAGGCAGGCGGCTGAAGCGGCTGGCTGGTTGGATTATGGGGTTTGCTGGGTTGTGTGAGCGGGTCTGGGGTGTCGGATGCCGGAGCTGGGCGAGCAATGCGACGAGGGGCAGCAGTGACGCAAGCCAGCTCTGGGCAGAGCTGGCAGATAGGAGACTGCGAATGAGGGCCCTTTCTCTGGCCTTCGGTTACATCGGGGCTCCCTGAGCCCTGAGTCAGCCCTGGGGACTGGGGACCATAACATATATAAAAGCTGCTAATAACAGAACAGGGCGCCGCCGCGTAACGACGCCGCGCAGAAGCTTAGGTACCTCTCTTGGGATAGGTCCTAGGTGCGCTCTGTTCGTAGAAGCGGTTGGAGCTACCCAGTTTAACAAGAGTACAAGAGGAAGCCATGAAATATGCCTGGTGGCGGTCATCGCTGTGGGTAAAGCAGAGGGTTTCTGAGTCGGCCCAGCCCCCTACCACCCGCCATACCAGGCGCATTGCGCCCTACTTGCTTGGCCACCAACCTCCTCCAGATGAATGATTAAGGTACAGAGTGCGGCTGTTCATGTCTGCGTGCCACAGCCGCATCACTTAACCATTCCCTCACCGAAGAACTTGGCGATGACTGAGAAGCCGTCGCGCGAGCGGTGCAACTCCGCGAAGCGCGCCTCGTTGTCCGCCGCGCCCTTGCTCATTGACCGCTTCATCTCCTCCCACTTGTGCGCCTCGGTGTACACGCCCGCCGCGCCCGCCTCGCTCGCCGCGCCCCCGCGCTGCGCTCCCGCCGCCCCGTCCTCTGGCGCCGGTGACCCCATCCTACAAGCACGTGACATTTCCAGCAAGCAGTGGCATGGAGTTTGCGTTTTGCCGCGTAAAGCAAAGAGCACGTGAGGGGCGGCGCGCGCAGCAGCAGCGCAGCATCCTGATTGGGCGCGCGGCGGCCGATGGACAAGTGACAAGTGGACACTCACGATCCGCTCATGGTGGCTGTCTTGACGCGCAGCTGGTTGATCTGCGCGCGGTGGTCCTCGATGGACTCGACGGCGGCGCTCATGAGGCGGCCTAGGAACTTGCTGGCCACGCTGAGGGGTAGCGAGGGGTTCGCGGCGAGGAGGTCGAGCACCTGGAGCGGCGGCAGGATCTTGTCGCGGTCCACCTCGTCCAGGAACTCGACGAGCAGGTCGAAGGCCTCCTCCAGGGCCTCCTCGTCCTCACAGCCGCCTACGCCGCCGATCCCCTCGCGCCCCACTACGCATCGCCCCACGAGCACCGCCAGCACCTTGGCCCAGAGCGCCGGGTTCGGTCGGCCCGAGCCGTTGGACTCGCGCTTGCAGACGCGGATCATGTCATCGAGGCGGCCCGCGGCGAGGTGCTGCTCCACCAGCAGGTCCGTGACCACGCCGCCCAGGTCGGCCTCGGTGGCGGCGTCTTTGCTGAGCGCCTCGAGCAGCAGCAGCTGGCCCTCCTTGAAGTCGTGTACCTGCACCAGCACCAGCGCGTGGTACTTGTCGTACGGCAGCTTGTCGCCCGCGCGCAGCAGTGCCATCACACCCTTGGCCTCGGCCACTACCAGCGCCTCGGCCTCGGCCCGCTCTGCCGCCGCCGCCGCCGTCGCAGCGGCCGCGCTCGGGCGGGGCGCGGCAGGCGCCGGGGGCGGCGCAGCGACCTTTTTGCCGGTGAGGGGGTCAAAGGGGCTGTCTGGCGGCGGCGAAGCGGTGGCCTCAGGCAACACCGCGGCGCCGCCCTTGGCCAGAGAGGCCTTGGCCTTGGCGCAAGCCCAGGCACGAAGGGTGAGCTCTAGGAGCGTGTCAGCGGCGGCGCGCGAGGTGGGGCCGGCGGCGTGCACGGCCTCGAGCAGCCGGCGCAGCTGCAGCGGGTGGTCCACGAACAGGTGGAACAGCGCCTCGGGCCGCCCCGACAGCGGGCTCCCAGCGCCGCAGCACAGGTCGCTCACCAGAAGCGTCGTCGGGTCCGGCAGCGCCACCATCATGGTCTTGCCGAAGGCCGCCAGCAGCGCCTCCTGCGTTTCGGGCTCCAGCGGCCGCACGTGCGCCAGCGCCAGCGCCGCCGCTTCCTCCGCAGGTCCCAGGCCGCCGTGCGCCGAGTCGAACAGCAGGATCTGCATCACCCATTCGTGCTGCTTGCGGTGGTTGGAGCGTCGCGCGAGGTCGAGCGCGTGACTGGCGTACCCCGACGAGCGCAGCACGCCCACCGCCGTCTCCACGTCGAAGGTGATGCGGTCGTTCGCCACGAAGCGCTGCAGCTTCTTCACGTCCTTGAGCTTGGTGTAGCAGTTGAGCAGCAGCGTTGTGTGGTCGCCCGACGCATGCGCGCCGCCATCCGCCTCGTGCAGCTTCTCCAAGTAGGCCGTCAGGTTGTGGATGCGCTGCGCGTCGAGGAACTTGCGGATCACGTATGACGGCTCCGTGAACCCAATCGTGTTGCAGTACCTGGGAGGGGGTGCAAGGTTGGTTGGCACGTGTGTGCATTTAGTTTTCTCCGTGAGGCGCGGGGAAGATGCGTGCCGGCTGGGCTTGTGGCAATCTCCCCGCACGCTCTCTCTCTCTTTCTCTCATTAGGCGCGCAGGCGTGCAGCTTACTGTTGGATGGCGCCGTCCCAGTCGCACTTGCGGTACTTGTGGTCAGCGAACATGAGGTGCATCTTGTTGATCTCGGCCGGTGGGTACTTGGCGGCATGGGCCAGCAGGATCCCGTGGCTAAACTGCGACATCTTGAAGAGAACCTCCAGCTTGGCCGCAGTGGGTCGCTCCCGCAGTCGCACGAGCGACAGGCCCCGGTCCTTGGCGCCCGCCGTGAGCACGAACGCCGTCCCCCCCCCCGTGAGGAGCGCCGCCACCTGCGCTGTCGGGTCCAGCCGGTGGTTGAACGCCACGAGCTTGTTCGCGAGGTCGTACACGTTCACCTCGCTGCGGCCCGACTTGTCATTGTGGGATGCCACGACTACGTAGCCCGGCTGCAGCGCTGCGCCCCCCTCGCCGGGGAGCCGCGCCAGCGCCTGCTTCCGGCCCTCGAAGCCCGCAGCGCCGGCGCGGTCCTCGGCCGTGAACGAGTACCTGGCGACGTGGGCGCACGAGGCAGCGGAGACGTGTGAGAGGGCGCTGGAGAAGGCCGGTGGGGCTGGCAAGCAATTTGAGAGAGAGAGAGACAGAGACAGACAGACATCGGCCCGCACGCACACGGCGTCGTCACGGCCCACGACGATCTGGTGCTCGGCGGGGTCGTGCGCGCAGCAACCCGCCCGCCCACCCTCGTCGTCGTCCAGCACCACCACCGGCAGCAGCGCACCGCCTTCGAGCCCGCCCTTCTCCACGCTGCCGCTCTCCGTCATGTCGTATGCGCACACTACGCCGCTCCCCCGACCCGTTCCGCCGCTGCGCCCGCCGCCGTGCGTCACAACGAAGAGCCGCGGCGCCGGGCGGCCCTTGGAGAGCAGCCGCTCGCCGAAGACGAGGCACGAGACGGCGGCGACTTTGTCCCCCTCGGCGATTCCGTAGTGCTCGGGGGCGAGCAAAAGCACCGGCGCCTTGAGCTTGGAGCCCGATGCCAGCTGTCCGCGCAGCAGGATCACCGACCCGTTGCTGAACCCAATCGCAGCCTGACGCGCGACACAGGAACGAGAAATAGTGGTGGTTGAGGGTGAGGGGCATTTCCCCTGGGAAGTATGAATTTCGCGTGGCCTGGGTATGCGCCATGTATCGCACCTGGGTGCAGGAGCCGGAGACGGCAAAGGCCGTGAGCTCCGGAGACCCCATGCCGTTGGGCCGCATCGGCGGAGGGGGCAGCGGCACCAGCCGCACCGGCTCCACCTCGAAGTCCACTCCGCTTCCTGCTTTTGGGAGCTGGGCAGTGAGAGCGTCTACCCTGAATATCTTGACGGCCCACACCATCTCGTCGATCGCGCCGAGGACTACCAGCAGAGGCTCCGCCCGAGCGTCCGTCGCAATGCGGACACCCCGCACCGGCCCCGGGAACGCGCGGAAGGCATGCAGCGGCATGCAGTCTTCGTCCGCCACGTGCACGTGACCCTGGTCGTCCCCAAAGAAGAGGAGACCGGGCTTCCCGCGAAAGGTGGCGTTCCCTTTGCGGGCGGGCAGGAAGGCAGCGGCGTCCGGCGCCACCACGGGGTCCGTCTCCGCGCTGCCCCCCGGGAACCGGAGCGCCTCGCCCAGGTTGCGGGACACCTTCAGTCCCGGGGCATCCCACCCCTTGTCAAAGAATTGGAACCGGCGCCACTGCGACTGGGCCATCTTGAGTGCCCCCGCTGATGGCACGGCGCATTTGGCAGTTTCGATCATTATGTTGCTTTGCAAATCAGTATCCAAAATCCAAAATCGCCACAAAAATGGCCAGTGTCTCCTCGGATGCCCCAGCACCGCCGCTTACTCCGGCAGTGACCAAGCTGTTGGTCGTGGCGGACGTGCGCGGCCGCTTCGACGAGCTGTTCGCTGCGGTGGCCAAGGCTCACGCCGGAAAAGCGGGGCCCTTCGCGTGCTGCCTCTGCGTCGGCCGCTTCTTCGGGGCATCTGACAAGTCGCTCCATGACTACACCGAGGGCCGCAAGAGTGTTCCTCTGCCAATTTTCTTCGTCACGGCGGACGAGGGCAAGGACCGCGCCCTCCCCACGGACGATCTGGCTGATGGCGGCGACCTCGGCGGGGGCATCACCTTCCTGGGCCTCAGCGGCCGCAAGACCGTGTGCGGGCTCGAAGTGGCGTACCTCTCGGGGACCTACGACGCCGCCATTTACGCCTCGGGGAAGGCGGCGGCCCTGGCACGGGGCCGGTACTCGGAGGAGGCGGTGGAGGAGCTGCTCATCGAGGCACACGCGTACCGCCGCGACAAGGGCGTTGACGTGTTGCTGACGAGCGAGTGGGGCGAGGGCGTCGACAACCTCGTTGAACCTCAACTTCGCGGCGTCGTCACGGCGCCGCACTCACCCGCCGTGGGCCGCCTGGGCCGCGAGTTGGCGCCGCGCTACCACTTCGCGGGTGGGCAGGCCGCACCACTCACGCTCGAGCCCTACCGCAACCACCTCCACACCTCGCGCTTCTACGGCCTCGCTGCTGGGGAGGGCGCGGTGGGTAGCAGATAGATTGCTCGCTGTGCAACCGTTGCTGGGAGGCTGAAGAGTGCAGCCCTGCGCCTTCCTTGGTGACCAACCACCTTTAAATAAAAACGGTCGTGCGTCAGGTCAAGGTCAAGGCCTTCGGGGTCTCCGTTGGCACGCCCCCGCCCGACGCCGTGGCCGAGGCGCGCGCCGCCGCTACGGCCAACCCGTACGCCTCGGCCCGCCGCGTGCCCCTGGAGAAGTTCCTAACGGTCCCTTCGCGGCCCAAGGACCAGGCCACCGCCGCGCCGACTGCCCTGCTCGCGGTCGGTGCCGCTGCCGACGACCGCCGCGAGGGGAGGGAGCCCGACCCGATGCACTCGGAACTGGGCGCGGGCGGGGACTGGAGATGTGGTTACTGCAACAACGTTAACCGCGCCCGCTACAAACAAACCGAGCGCTGCAATCTGCGGTGCGTAAAGTGGGAGCTCGCAGGAGGATGATTGGTTGGAGCCTATGGGCCCTTACGACGCGATCGACGGCGCGCCTCCTCTCTCGTTGCGCCGCTGACACCAAAGGTTCTGCATGGCCCCGCGGTTCCTCGCCCCGGCGGAGAAGGGGGGCTCGCTGACCGAGTCCGCTGCGCGCATCCTACAACTCCAGCTGGCTGCCCAGGCGGAGGCGGAGGCTGGGGCGCGGGTAGCTGCCCAGAAGGCGCAGGGCGACGACGGCGAGGCGGAGGAGGAGGGCCGCGGCGAGGGCGGAGCGAAGAGGAAGCAGAAGCGGGAGTCGCTCTACAAGGATCAGGTGGGATTTTGCGCGGGGTTTGACCGAAGACTGTCTTGCGATCTGCTGCCGTGGCACTTATTGGTGACATGCGCTCGTGCTTCACAAACGGCAGGGTGGCGGGATCGCGAACCCGCAGCAGAACCGCTACAAGAAGGGCCGCCGTCCCGGAGACCCGGCTGGTCCCTCGCACTCGCGCGTGAAGTGGTAGAAGACGCCGCGCCCCCTTCACCTCTCGCTCCGGCTCCTTCGGTTCCTTCGGTCCCTTCTTGTTTCGTGGCCACCTACAGTGCCCACGTGCAGGGGTCAGATGCCCGGGGATCTCGATGTGCGTGCGGCACGAAAAATTCAACAACTGGGGATTTCAGGTCGTGCAGTGGCAAGCCCATGCATGCACAGAAAATCCACCAGGCGACGGGTTTCTCCCGGCTTCGGGTCGTGATTTCATGCTTGTAATGGAACTCTAATCCCGGCACAAAAGCAATTGGGCGAATGCCCTTGCAAAAGGCGCTAGGCCGCGCCCACAAGAAGGGCAACTCTGCAGTTGCTCGCGATTTCCACATTTTCTTAATAGGTGATAAGCCAGGGGGGGGGTGGGACTTGACTGGGAAGGAAGCGGGGAACCGGCGGAACCAGAAACCCGGGGTTGCCAAGAGCTTTTCTTAATTTGCCTGTGAAATATGAAACACCGCATCATGCAAGATCCAACTAAGCTCTCGGCTTTTTTATTTGGCAACTAGGGAACCAGGGAAGCGACCTAGGCTGAGCCCGAGCCCTAGACGGACATCGAAAATGGCGCCTAGCTAAATAGCAAGACAGCAGCCGCGTTCCGCAGTCGCGTGCCCCCTCCCCTTGAGTGCCGAGTTACCCCCACTTCTCCCTCTCTCTCTGCTGCTTTCTGGTACCCCTCGGTCACCGCCCCAGAGCAGCCTTTCTCCCTCTCGCATCTCATTCACCTGCTCTGATTACCCTCTCTTTGTATCACTCCCCTTCTCCAAAAATCTGGACGAAAAGAATCGTTGCCGCCCGCTGTTCTCGCTGCGCTTGGTCGCGAACCTACACCGCCGTGCAGGACGCCGCGCCCACGCCGCTTGTCTTACCCGACGCACATGACGTGCACACCGACGCGCCAGCTTGCGAGTACTTGCCGGGAGAGCACGGCGAGAACGTCGTCAGGCCGCTCGTGGCGCACATGCTGCCCGCGGGGCAAGAGTCGCACGAGGCCTTCCCCGAATTCCCCTGATACTTCCCAGCGGCGCAGGCCTGGCACCCGGTGGAACCTTCGTAATCCTGGAAGTAGCCCTGCGCGCAGCTCTCGCACGTGCTCTGGCCCGTCTCGTCCTGAAATTTCCCCACGGGGCACAGGTCGCACGACGACTGCTCGATCGAGTCCTGGTACTTGCCCACGGCGCACGCGGCACACTTGCCGAGCTCCTGCGCCGTATCAAGGCAGATCTCGAAGCCAGGGCGCGAGATACTGATGTCGGAAAACCACGAGATCGCGTCCCCCGCAGACACCGCAACGCCCTGCATCTGGGTCTCGTTTACGTTGGTCATGAACTTGCCAGAGTAAACGGAGCCGTCCACAGTGAGGTAATCGCCACCAGCGATAACGTCACCAGAATACGCGACCTCCTCGGTGTGGAAGGATACCACGTCGAGGGTCCCGTCGAACTCCGGCGTGATTGTGCACCGCTTGTTGACGGCGTAGTTAGAAGAGCCGAAGTTGTCCGAGTAAAAGCAGCTCCCAACCGCAGCGCACGGCGCCGTGACCGTGAATAATGCGCCCACGCGATACTCTCCAGGCTCGCACTTAAGCTCGGTGGGGACCTGAGTGGGGACGATCGTCGTCGGGAGCGGCGTGGGCTCGGGCGTAGGCTGGAAAGTGGGCTCGGGCGTGGGCTCGGGCGTGGGCTGGAACGTGGGCTCGGGCGTGGGCTCGAACGTGGGTTCGGGCGTGGGCTCGAATGTGGGCTCGGGCGTGGGCTCGAAAGTGGGTTCGGGCGTGGGCTCAGGCGTCGGCGCGGGGGTGGGGAAGAAAAGGCACTCGTCCGCCGCCATTGCGGTGGCATCGGCGCACATACCCGCAGGGCATGCTGTGCAGCTCCGGGCAAGGATTGAACCCGCAAAAGAGCATTCGGCGCACGCAATGGGCTCCGACATGCCAGTCGTGGGGCAGTAGTAACCGGCCGGGCAAGGGATACAGCCGGTTGAGACGGTGAAGCTCTGGTAGTACCCTTCGGGGCACGCGGCGCAGGACGTTCCGCCGGACGAAATGCGGTACCGTCCCGCCACGCAATCGGTGCACGTGCTGGAACCCGCCGCCGGCGAGTACGTTCCCGGCGGGCAGCTGTTGCACGACGACGCTCCAACAAACTCACTGTAGGTCCCCGCAGCGCAGCTCGAGCAAGCGTCGGAGCCTGGGTTCGTGCCTTGCGACGCCCGCTTGCCAGCAGGGCACACGTCGAAGGAGGTGTAATGGCCGCCAACGAAGCCGGCGCACTTGTAGCCCACCGGGCAGAGCTCGCAAGCAGTGGACCCCGCCGCATCGGTGTAAGACCCCGAGGCGCACTCGGTGCAGCTCGACGAGCCAGTTGAAGCCTCGTACTTGCCGGGGTGGCACGCCTCGCATGCTTCGGCCCCAGCGGCCGAGAACTGGCCGGCGTCGCACTCGATGACCGTGGCCGTGGTGGTGTCAGGGCAGTAGCTCCCCGCAGGGCACTCGATGCAGACCGAAGAGCCGGAGGCATCCGCATACCAGCCAGGGGCGCACGTGATGCACTCGTCCTCGCCTGTCATCTCCTGGTACTCCCCAGCTGCGCAAGTCGTGCAAGTGGTCGCACCGGCAGCGGCCATGCTGCCAGCAGAACACTCGGTGCAGACCGTCGAGGCCGAGGAAGCAGAGTACCAGCCCGAGGCACACGTGATGCACTCGTCCTCGCCGTTGGAGCCTTGGTAGGTCCCCGCGGCGCAATCGGTGCATGCGCTCGCACCGTCAGCGGCAAAGCTGCCCGCAGAGCACTCCGTGCAGACCGTCGAGGCCGAGGAAGCAGAGTACCAGCCCGACGCGCACGTGATGCACTCGTCCTCGCCATCAGCGCTCTGGTATTCCCCAGCGGCGCACTCGGTGCACGCGGTCGCACCAGAAGCGGACACGGTGCCAGCCGAGCACACGGTGCACACAGTAGCGCCAGTGTCTGCCGAGAACCAGCCCGATGCGCATGCGATGCACTCGTCCTGGCGGTTGGCGGTCTGATAGGTCCCCGCGCTGCAAGAGGTGCACGCTGACGAGCCGGCAAGGGCCACGGTGCCGACCGAGCAGTGCGTGCAGTTCAGCGAGCCAGAGACCGCGGAGAACCAGCCCGACGCGCACGTGATGCACGCATCCCGGCCCGCCTCGCCCTGGTATTCC
>Ga0181573_10004478_pt1 | contig 11883 bp, 7 predicted proteins | sample 101ome_25_FD_148643 | JGI IMG/M metagenome (GOLD analysis project Ga0181573, IMG submission 148643) | Coastal salt marsh microbial communities from the Groves Creek Marsh, Skidaway Island, Georgia - 101409BT metaG (spades assembly) | ecosystem: Environmental > Aquatic > Marine > Intertidal zone...
CCGGCGGCGCGATGGCCTTGCTCGCGACGAAAGCTCCGGATACGTACGGATCCTCATCCACGAAAAACCCGTACTGAAGCCGTTCCGCGCCCTTCGCCAGCGGGTGACCGACGCCAAACACGACCATCATGAACGGTATGAGATTCCCGAAGAACCAACCGGACTTGGCGTGCGCGTTGGTGCCCCGCGTGCCTCCCGGGGAGACGGTCAGGATCTTCATCGACGGGTGCCTTCGCGCGAGCGCGCTGAAGTACAGGGCGGCGATGGCCTTGCAGGTGCCGTACCCGGACTGGCCCATGTTCCCCGGGCCGATCCACTTGATCGCGGTGTTGCCGGTGGGATCGTTGTACGTGTTGGAGATGTGCGCGGCGATGTTGTCCGCGTCCCTCAAGTCGGGCTTCGGGAACGGCCCCATGCCGACGGCGGTTTCGCTCCCCACGTACACCACCTTGCACTTTGGGGAGAGCATGTTCGCGCGGGACAGGGCGTCGAACATCTCCGCGTGACCCAGCACGTTCATGGCAAAGATTCGCGTGCTTCCCGAGGGTTGCATGATGTCCGAGGCGTCGCGGCCGCCCATTCCGCCGGCGTTCATGAGGAACAGGTCCACGGGCGCGTTCACGGTCGCGGTCCACTTCGCGCCAAAGTCGCGGCACGAGGTCGTGTCCTCGGTGTCGACGAGCATGACCACGACTTCGAAGGACTTGTCCGCGAACAACCCTTGCAGCTTCTCCCTGGCCTCGTTCGCGCGCTGCTCGTTGCGGCACGCCAACACGACCTTAAACACACGCGGCATATGCGCGATCCGCTTCGCCAATTCGAATCCGAGGCCTTGGTTCGCGCCTGTGATTAGCGCGACGCCCCCGCCGACATCGAACGCGGGGTCGTCCATCCTCGCGTAACGGCTGAGAGGGGGAGGGAAGTCGGGTGTCTGATAGGCAGCAGGTCCGCGCGGCGCGATGATGAGCGAGGAGTCCACCGTCCGGTCGTTGTTGCTTTTCGACAACGCGATATAACGCGATTGCTGACGTGGATGCTGACAGAAAAAAAGAAGGTGCGAAGGTACAAGTATGGAAACCACGACCCTCGCCCTCGCGCCTCGCGTAGCGGCGTGACCGCGACCGCGGGTATCGACGCAGTCGAGGCGGCTGCTGGATTATCGGATCGTATCAAAGTGTCAGTGAGTTCAATTTTGGTATCATATCACAACGACGCCGCTCCACCTCTCCCAATTCTAGTCCTCGCGGTCGATGGGCTCGGATGCGTAATCGTCGTTGAAGTCATCCGCGCCAACCACGTACGTTCGAAGGATGGGCTTGTTGGCATCCTTCACCAGGAGGTACTTGCCGTCCTCCATCTTCATGCACATGTCCACCACGGACTTGAACACCCCCCACATGTTGCCCTCGGTGAGGTTAATCTGCTGCGCGAAATCCTTGGGCTTGTACGTCTGCGTGTTGACAATGGCGTGGTTGTTCGGATCCTTGGGGTGGGTTCGGGAGACGAAGCCGAGCTTGAGCTGATCCGCCCCCGCGAGGAGTGCCTCGCAAGTCCACTTGGCGAGCTTGTTGGCGTTGTTTTTGAGCTCGGTGGCGATCACCGCGCCGCGCTGCGTCTCGATCTGCTTGCGGTAGTCGACGCCGGCGATCTTGGAGTCAAACTCGTTCAGCGTCTTGATGGAGAGGAGAGCCTTGGCGCCCTTGCTGTCCGTCACGCCGTTGAGCTCGTGCCTCGATACGAGCACGACCCCGCCGCCCATGTCCCACCTGCGGTAGCGGTATCCAACCTTGGCGGCGTTGGCGTCTCCGGTGCCGAAAGGATCCCGGCCGTCGCCAAAGTTTTCAGACTCCTCGGTGAGCACCTGCTGCGCGTAGTCAAAGTTGCACCGGGTGGACTCCTCGCTGAGCTTGTGGACGCCGTTGATGTTCTCCTTGTCGTCCGTGATCGGGTCCTGCGCCGTCTCGGACACCGTGAGCAGGTCGAAGGAACCCTCCGGCCTCTTGTCCATGACCAGCACGCCGTCCTTTTTGGTGACGATGAGATCCCACCCGTACACGCTCCTCGCCGCGCACATCACCGCGGAGACCATCGCGTCGGTCGCGTACACCGTGCCCGACTTTTTCTCCATGAGATTCGCCATGACGGGGTCGTCGGACGTGGTCGGGTTGTGCGAGTTCTTCTTGCTCTTCTGCAAGTCGCGGTCCAGCTTGGGAGTGACGCGATCGTACGTCTTGTCAAAGACGCCCAAAGCACCGCACTGCGCGAGCTCCTCGTGCGGCGGGAGGGACGCAGCCTGGAGCTTGGTGAGCTGCACGAGGTTGACCTGCTCGGCGACGTCCCAGTCGGGTCGGATGTCGACGGATCCGGAGTAGGTGACCGTCTCGCGGTTGCGGTTGTGCGCCCAGGTGTTCCACTGCTGCTGCTTCTTGGACTGCATGCGCTGCTGGCGCGCGCGCTCGCGCTCGGCGCCCTTGCCCATGTCGCCGCCCTCCACAGTGGCCTGGTTCCAGTTCCTGCGCTGGAAGTTGCGGTTCTGGAACTTGCCGCGCGCGCCGTAGCGCTGGCGCGGCGCGGGGGTGTTGTCGACCAGGGAGAAGGAATCTTCCTCGTCGTTGGCGAAGAAGTTGAAGACGGTGCTCACGCCGCCTTGGCCCGCGTTGTAGCGGTTGCCGGCGTACTTGGCGTAGCCCGTCATGTTCCAGTCGGCGGCTGAAAACGGTCGGGGAGGGAGTACGCGGTCAGTTCGGGGCATCGAAGCGCGGGAAGCGCGCGATCGCGCGCGTGTTTCGCGGTGCTGTCCGCGTCGCAAAAATCAGTCAGACGGGAGGTCGTAGGGTCTCACCTCGGCCGAACTTGTCCGATCGGGTGAACGGAGCGTAGGTGAGGGCCCTGTCCGCGTCGACGGAGTCGACGGGTGGGCCCCACGCGTCGGTTTCGACGCACTCGGGGACCTTGAATCCCATCGCGAAGGTCGGCGGTGGTCCGAGCCCGTGCGAGTGAAAGAGGGTTGGGCACTCGTGAACGGGCCCTGAAAAGGCGGCGCACCACAAAACGAGGTTCGACCTTCTCCACCCGGACTTTGAATGCTCATACGAATATTTTATGACGATTGCTGTATGTCGCCATTTAATCACGATGTTTCTAACTGTTTACACAATGTAAAAATTGGGAAATGTGGCTTTTTCAGGAGAGGAGGATCGCATGCAGCGAATCTCTCCGCGATCTCTCCCAATCATTCCGAAGAGGGCGCGCTCGAAGGAGCGGCCCGCGATGGCGACCCGGCGGACCAAGGCGGTGTGCCGCAACCTTCCCCCTGACCTCCCGGAGTCCGCGTTCGTGCGCGCTCTCGCAGCGGAGGGGTTCGCGGGTCGATACGGGTACTTGGACTACGCGCGTGGGGCTTGGAAGCAGAGGCTGCCGGTGCCGTCCGTGGCTTGGATCCAATTCGCCGACGAGCAGGCGCTGTTCGACTTTAGGGGCGCGTTCGGCGGCCGGATCTTCCGCGCGGGCGAGAGGGACGATGCCGAGGAGCGCGACGGCGGCGAGTCTGCGACGGAAAACGCGGAGGGCGACGGCGAACCCGCGCCGGAGGACGGGGCGCCCCCTGCGACGAAAAACACGGCTGTGCCCGAGGGGATGGAGGAGTGGCGCGCGCGCGTCGAGTACGCGCCCTATCAGAAGACGCCGCGGGGCAAGCAGCATCGCGACAAGCGCGAGGGTACCATCGGAAAGGACGCCGCGTACCTCCAGTTCGTGAAGGACCTGGAGGCGTCGATGGAGGCGCCGCCGGCCGCGACGATGACGGCGGAGCAGGCGCTGGAGCGAAGGGAAGCGGCGGAGCGCGCGGCGATGGGCAAATCGGACTTTAAGGTATCCGCGCTGCTGAGGTACGTCACGGAGCAGAAGAAGAAGGAGATGGACCATCGCAAGGCCGCGAAGGCGGCGGCTAAGGTGGCGAAGGGCGGCAAGAAGGCCGCCGGCGCGGGAGCCAAGGACGCCAAGCCGAGCAGGAAGGACGCCAAGCGGAAAAAGGGTGGCGCCGCCGCCGCGCCGCCGGCGCCCAAGACCCTGCCGACGCCCAAGCCCGCCCCGAGCGGCGCCTCCAACGGCAACAAGTCGAAGCAGGACGGCGGGGGGAAGAAACACCCGCCGGAGCCCGCGCAGCAGCGGAAGCCGGCCGCGCCGGCCCCCGAGTCCAAGCAGGGCAAGGTCAAGGCGCTCAAGCAAAAGGCGCCGAGCAAGCCGAACCAGCCGCCGGCTTCCGACGGAGGGGGCGCGGCTGAGACCGCGGACGCCGGCGGCGCCGGGGGACGCGGCGGCGGCGCGGGGGGCGCGGGGGGGCGCGGGGGGGGACGCGGGGGGCGCGGGGGGCGCGGCGGCGGGGGGAAGCCGAGGGCGAAGTCCAACGTGCAGGTGTTCAGGAGCGACGGCTAATATCCCGTAGTTGGGCGTCGTTTCGAGCCACAGAATGGATGGATAAAGCGTCTACGTGGTCACTTTTATATAGCACGATGGTTGCCGCCCTCGCCGCCTCGTTCGCTCCCGCCGGCGGCGCGCCCAAGGCTGGCCGTCGCGCCGCCGCGCGATGCCGCGCGTCCGCCGATGCTAACACCAAGACGTTCAGGATCACCGCTCCAGAGGGATGGACCCCCCCCGAGCCCAAGAAGTTCACCGTGGCGGAGGGAAATCTGGGCAACGTGATCTCGGCGGCCGTTCCGCTCGTGCTCCGACTCGGCACCGGCGCCCTCGTCAACGGATACGCCCCCTCTCTCGTGGACGACGACGACGCCACCAAGTACTCCATCGTGAGGTTCGCCGGCAAGAGGCTCGCCGAGGCCAGCGCCCTGGGCCCGAGGCCGGCGCTGCCCATCGAGGTGTTCGAGTACGAGGGATCGCCCTACTGCAGGAAGGTGAGGGAGGCGTGCGCGTGCCTCGACCTCGACGTCGTCTACCGCCCGTGCCCCTCCGGCGAGAGCTACTGGCGCCCGATGGCCAAGGCGGAGGGCGCCGCCACGTTCCCGTACATGAAGGACCCGAACACCGGCGCGTCGATGTGCGAGAGCGACGACATCGTCGAGCACCTGTTTCGCAACTACGGCCCGACCGCCGGCTCGGGCCTACCCGCCGACGCCGACGCGAAGGCCCTCGGCGTCCCCTTCATGCTCCGCCGCGGCGGGATCACCAACATCACCTGCTACGCCGCCGCGGTGGCCAGGCTCAAGGGCCTGAGGGCGAGGCCGTCGAGGGCGTCGGAGGCTGCGAGCGCGGGCGAGCCCGTCGAGCCGCTCGTGCTGTGGACGTACGAGTCGAGTCCGTTCACGAAGGCGGTGCGCGAGGCGCTGACGGAGATGGCGATACCCCACGTTGTGCGGTACTGCCCGCGGGGGTCGGTGAGCAAGCGGGACGAGCTGCTGGCGAAGACGGGGACGTTTCAGGTGCCGTATCTGGAGGATCCCAACACCGGCGTCGCGATGTTCGAGTCCGCGGCGATGGTCGACTACCTCGAGAAGACGTATTCGCTTTGAGTGAAGGGTTAGCCTTTACGAGTAGTTAGAAAGAGAGGTACCGTCGAAGATATGCCTTCGTATACTTGTATCACAGCGCCACAAGCAAGTAAGTGTTTCCTTCGAAGGTACCTTCCTTCGAAACTTCGTATTAGTGAGGTGCCTGCTTCGACGGCGTCTACTTTTTTGGCGCCCCGGCCTCGACCAATCAGATGCGAGCAGCGGATCGAGATCTCTCGGGAGATAGCAGCGAAAAGCGAGCAGGCCCGGACTCGGCTCTCCACTAACGAGGGTCGACGCAGTCTTCGCACCTTTAAAACCCGACGAGATGTTCGCAGTTACCTCCGCGGTGCGTTCCCCGCGCGCGTCAGCCGCCGGGAGTCCCTCGAGCGTCGCGTGTCGCTCCGTCGCCGAGCCTCCTATCCACAACGGAAGATTCCGATTTCCCATCGCGACCCCAATCGATCCTCTGACCGCCCTCTGACCCACCACCCTCCCGTTCCATCATCCCTCGCAGGTCTCCTGCCGCGCGCCCCTCCGCGTCTCCACGTTCAAGGGCAAGGCTGTCAAGGCTTCCAAGGCGGTCAAGGCTGCCCGCGTCGCCGTGACCACCTCCGCGTCCTGGAACCCGTTCGCGCAAAACTCCAACAAGGCGGGCATCGTGGGTTCCCAGGGCCGCGAGGACTACGAGGCGGAGGACGTCGAGTACTACTTCAACTACATGGGCATCCTCGCCGACGAGGGCAGCAACGACCGCATGGACGCGCTCCTCAACGCGGGCAAGCATCCCATCGACGTCATCCTCCTCTTCGCCGCGGCGGAGGGCGACGTGCCGAAGATCGAGGAGATCCTCGAGGCGGGCGCGGACCCGAAGGTGACGGACATGGACGGAAAGACCCCGATGGACCTGGCGGGCGCCAACAACCCGGGGAAGAAGGACATCGTCGTCGAGATGCTCCAGAAGGCGATGTGAGGGGCGAGAAGTCACGAGAGGGCGACGAGAGGGCGACGAGGACTATCATCCGCGCGCGCGGGGAGACGGATTCGATTCGATCGATTCGCGCGCGCGGGGCGTCGCGAGAGGAGGGTTCCCGCCGGCCGATGTTCTACTAACCTTAATATCATACCGACGCGAGAAACCTCGCCGAAACCTTAATATAGTCTACTGACGCTCGCTCACTCCCCGTTGGGCGAGTCCCCCTTCACGAGCGGCGCGTGTCTCCGGTGGTACTCGACGCTCTTAGCGTACGCGTCTCGATCGATCGGCACCCCACTCCCGCCCTCCTCTTTCCCCAGCGCGTTCCTCATGATCGTGATGGGCGTCATCGGGCACTCGTAGTCCACGGTCTGGCCCTTGACCGAGATGATCCCCCACGGCGCGTCGGGCAGCGGCGGCCGAGCTTGTTTCGACGGCACCGCCGCTCGCTCCAGTTCCAACTGCTCTCGAGAGTACAGGATGACGTCGAGCCAGGTGGCGTCCGGGACGTGCATCTTCTCCTGCGGGAACCACCGCGTCAACACCGGGAGTTCCGCGTCGGACCTGGCGCTGTAGCCGCTGCGGAGGAGGTGCTCGTTGTCGGGCGTGATCTCGACGGCGCCAACCTTGGTCCCCGGGACGAAGTTGCGCACGAAGACGTGCTTGCAGAAGGGGGCGTATCCGTCCACGAGGGGGGCTTCGCCCGACTTGTGCGCGTCGTGCACCCGCGCGACGAACGCCGCCTTGTCGAAGTCGATCTTGGTGCCGCCGTAGTTCGGGTCGTCCCACTGGCGCATGGCGAAGTCGTCGAGGAAGAAGGTGTCGGTGACGAGCCCCGAGGCTTGTTGGGACGCCATCGGGGCGGTGGTGGCGGGGCGGCGGGTTGGGCGGGCGGGCGGAACGAGAGTTCCGGCGGCGACGACGCGACGGGGGCTCGCGAGGCGTCGGAGGGACGCGGTGAAGGCGAAGGCGGCGCTAGATACGGCGCGCGCTTGCATCGGCGCGGGCGATAGTGCGGCACGGGGATCGATCGGCCTTGCTTGCTTGCTTGTCCGGCCAGCGCAGCGGTCGGCTTCCACCGTCTCGCACTTTTCGCACCCCGCTCCAGCCCCGCGTTGCGTCCATCGCGCGCACACCTCCCCGCGCGCATCCTCGAAGGGAGGAGCACGGACGACGACCGGAACGCGAGAGGCGCCCTCGGCGTGCGATCGCGAGGCGTTGAACCGCGCGCGCGCGTCCAGTTGAGCGAGGACGTGCGCGGAGCGAGAGGGCAAACAAAAGCGGCGGCGGCGGGCCCGGAGATGACCACCACGATGGACGGCCCGCTCGTTCTCCCTGACCCGAAGGTCAAGGGCGCGGGACTCTACGCCGGGATCGGCGACTACGTCAAGGTCCAGCCCAAGCGATACGCGCCCAAGACCTTGCGCGAGACCGCCGAGGGCAGGTACTGGCGCGCGTACAAGGCGCCCGCGCTCATCAACGCCGTCTCGCAGGTCACCAGCCTCCACTTCGCGGAGACGTACCCGTACCAGCTCGCGGTGACGTCCTCCGCCAGGGTCACGGTGTACAACTCGCAATCGAGAAAACAGCACAGGATGTTCGCCAGGTTCAAGGACATCGCGTACTCGGGGGTGCTGCGGAGCGACGCGCGCGCCATGGTCGTCGGCGGCCAGGCTGGCGTCGTCCAGCTCTTCGACATGAACTCGCGATCCATCCTGCGCAAGTTCGAGATGCACACGCGCGCGGTGCGGAGCGTCAAGTTCTCCCCGCAGTCGTACGCCACGATCGCGTCCGCGTCCGACGACACCACCGTGCGCATATGGGACGTCGCCGCGGGCGAGTGCGTGCGCCGGCACGACGGCCACACCGATTACGCCAGGTCCGTCGCGGGCCATCCCACGGCGCAAACCACCTGGGCGTCGGGATCTTACGATCACACCGTGCGCCTGTGGGACAACAGGGACGGTTCGACGTCGGCGACGATGACGCTGGACCACGGCGCGCCCGTCGAGGACGTCGCGTGGCTGCCCTCCGGGTCGCTTCTGGTGTCCGTGGGGGGTCAGGACGCGTGCGTGTGGGACGTGTTGGGCGGGGGGAGGCTGCTTCGGCGGCTTCGGTGCCACCAGAAGACGATCATGAGCTGCCACGTGGCGGCGGACGGCGGGCCGCCGCCGGTGCTGGAGCACGGCTCGTTCGCGGCGCGCGCGGGGGCGGGCGGGCGGGCGACCGCGCCGAGGCTCCTGACGGGTTCGCTGGACGGCCACGTCAAGGTGCACGAGCTCGACGATTTCTCGGTGACGCACAGCGCCAAGTACCCCGGGCCGGTTCTCGCCGTGGCGCTGTCGCCGGACGCCAACGCGCTCGCGGTGGGCACCGCGAACAAGCTGCTGAGCATCAGGCGGCGGACCAAGCCGCGCTCGCACGCGCTGGGCGGAGGCGGCGGCGATCCGGGATTTCACAAGGTGGGGCCCTCGGGGCGGAGGAAAGCCCCGCGGCGTCTCGACGCGGGCAGCTGGCAGTACTTCATCCGCGGGATGAACGCCAAGGCTGCGGAGGGGGATTTCAAGGTGCAGAGGCTGCGGAGCGTCCGGTTGCAGGCGCACGACCGCGCGTTGAAACGTTTTCGGTTCACCGAGGCGCTGGACGCGAGCCTGGCGGGCGGGCGACCCGAGGTGATCGCCGCCGTCATCGACGAGATCGCCGCGCACGGCGCGCTGAGCAAGGCGCTCGCGGGACGGGACGCCGCCGCGCTTCAGCCGGTGCTCAGGTACGTCATGAAGCACATCGGCAACCCGAGGCACACCCGGCAGCTGGTGCACGTGGCGGGGATGGTGCTTGACATCTACGGGGGATCCGTCGGCGCTTCGAGGGAGGTTGACGCCGCGCTCAGGCTCATCAGGGAGAGGGTCGCGGTGACGCTCAGGCTGCACGATTCGCTCGCGGCGCTCGCGGGGGTGGCGTCGCCGCTGCTGACGGTGGGGCAGCTCGCGGCGTACAGGGCGCAGTGAGCGAGCGAGCGCGAGACTTGTAATCCACGGTACACTGCGATACGAGTAACTTTTACACGTCGACCTCGACTGCGACGCATCACTTACTCGCGACTCATCGTTTACATCAGGAAACTGTACGAGGACAGAGAAGGCGAATATCGCCGGGGTGTTGGCGTGGGTCAACGCGCCGCTGTCGTCGTCGACCGTGGCGTTCGCGTTCGGGTTGAGGTACCCGGGCCCCGGGGGTCCGGCTGGTCCCGGCGGCCCCGAGACATAGATGTACGTCACGTTCCCCGAACTCGACGACGACGTCACGTTCCCCGATGACGACGGCGATGGCGTGGATGGCGATGACGATCCGGGAGGGCCGGGAGGGCCGGGAGGGCCGCTCGCGCCGGATCCGCCGGAGCTCGAGCCGCCGGAGCTCGAGCCGCCGGAGCTGGATGAGAAGGCAACCTCGGCGGGCGTCGTGACGCCGAAGGAGGAAGGCGACCCGGTTCCAACTTCCCCGTCTGAGTTTTGCCCCCAGCATTTTATGGTGCCGTCGTCCAATGCGGCGCACGCGTGATACGATCCCAAGGAAACGCTCGTTGCCGTGCGCCCCGTGCCGAGGTCCACCGTAGCCGGAAGATTTCCGGGAGATGGCAAATACGACCCAATTCCGAGCTTCCCTTGAGAATTTTTGCCGAAACACTTCAAGCTCCCGTCGTTGAGCACGGCGCAAGTGAAACCTACACCACCCATGTCATCATCCCCAGCCGAAACGATCGTCGCCGTTTTACCGGAACCCAGATCTATCGCGTTCGCGTCGGGGATCGATCTTGCTGTCGTGTCGCCGTACCCGAGCTCATAAGCCCCATTATCTCCGTAGCACTTGAGGGTGTCGTCGCTCAGGATGACACACGTGTGTTGACTTGAAGCTGAAACACTCTTTGCCGTCAGTCCCGTGCCGAGGTTGACGTTCTCTGCGGGTGGCGCGTTTCTATTTGAGTAATCACCGTAGCCCAGAGGTACACCCATGGCGTGTCCCCAACACTTCAAACTCCCGTCGTTCAGCACGGCGCAGATGTGCAAATCACCGGTACCGACGCTCTTCACACCCGCGCCGAGGTTCGTGGCAACCACCGCCGTAGGACTAGTTTTGTGTGTGAAATCACCGACTCCGAGCTGACCATTATTATTTGCACCCCAGCACTTGAGGCTATCGTCGTCGAGAATAGCGCAGGTGAAGTACGTTCCGCATGACACCGCCTTTGCCGTTCGCCCGGCGCCGAGATCCACCGGTGTCGCGGGTGGAGCGTATCTGCTCGTGGTGTCGCCGTATCCGAGCTGACCGTTGCCGTTGTTGCCCCAGCACTTGACGGTGTCGTCGTCGAGGATCGCGCAGTTGTGATACGCTCCAGCGCAGATGGACTTCGCCGTCCGCCCCGAGCCGAGGTCGAGCGGACCAACCGGAGCAGCGGAGCTACCACTGGCGGATCCCATCCCGAGCATCCCGAAGTTGTTGCTGCCCCAGCACCGTACCGTGCCGTCGTTCAGAAGGCCGCAGGTGTGATGCGTTCCACAGGCTACGCTCGCCGCGTTCGCCCCGCTCGCCGCCGAAACCAGAACCGCGAGAACCGCGCGCCGACGCCGAACGCGACGATACTTGTATGTGCCACCCGAAATGGGCGAATCCCGGGAATTGGGAAGACCGACGGCGAGGACACTTCCCTGGCCACGCGAGGTCCGGGGGACGCCGCGGGTGACGTCGTCGCGAGCGTCACGCGACATCGAAGAGCAGGCAGTGCGGCGAATCGGAAGTCAGACGGGTCGCGCGGGCAGGTTCTGGATGAGGTCTGGCTGGGGCGGGGCTGAAGATATTTTAAGAGATCTTCCAGTCTGCGCGGGTCCGCTTCGCGCGTGGATTCTTGGATACGGCAGTTCGGCAGCTCGGCTCCGGCTCGGCAGGTCCGAAGAGTTTGAACCAGCTGGCGAAAGACGGCCGCACACGACCGAACCCCTCCCCGAACCCCCCGGGCGATCCCCCATGGCGCAGCGGACCATCGCTTCGTTCTTCAAGGTTCCCGCGGCTAAACCCACCGAGCGCGCCGGTTCGGCCCTGCGCGAGCTGAACCCGTCCGACGTCAACAGCAGGAAACGCGATGCGCCCGACGGGGAACGCGGAGACTCGGACGTGCGGCCGCCGAAGGGCGAGCGCCCGAGCGCGCCTCGATCGTTCGACAAGGGCGCCGACGTCGTATCCATCCCCGGCACGTCCGGCGGCGCCGCGCGGGGCGGGCCCGGGAGAGGACCCGCGCGGTCGCTCGAGCTCGTCTCCGTGCACGGTCGCGACTACCTCGTCGGCGGCCGAGGCTGCTTCGAGTGCGCGGACCTCACTCGTCCCGCGGGGGACTGGCGAGCCGATGACAGA
>Ga0181573_10004479_pt1 | contig 11881 bp, 6 predicted proteins | sample 101ome_25_FD_148643 | JGI IMG/M metagenome (GOLD analysis project Ga0181573, IMG submission 148643) | Coastal salt marsh microbial communities from the Groves Creek Marsh, Skidaway Island, Georgia - 101409BT metaG (spades assembly) | ecosystem: Environmental > Aquatic > Marine > Intertidal zone...
CGTTCGGTGCGTACGACGTCGACTACGTCGAATACGACGACGACGATGTACTTTTTGAGTCATGAATGGTCGATTGGAAATACTAAACCCAAATTTTTACAAAGTACCGTCCCTTATGATAACGAAGCCACCATGTTAAAGTAGCCACTTAAGTCACATCGTCGACTACGACGACTACATCATGTATTACAAGAAGAAGAAATGTCATTTAGTGTTAGTATTATGTTTCTGTCTCTACTGGTACTTGCTACCCCTACCACTGAATTTTCAACGCGTGGTGACCCTCGTAGTAGCCAAGATCGACGGCGAGCGCGCCCGTGCGCTCGTCATGGCTAAACACAACCTGCGTCGTCGTTACGTCACCACTGCCCTCACCAGATCGAATGATTCGTTTCGGCCTCGTCGAGGCGTAGCATACGAGCTCGCCGAGACCGTACACTGAAACCTCGGCAGCGAGCGTCGTCGTCGTGGAAAACTTGAGCACGCCGCCGCCGCCGTTATACATGCCACTCAAACCGATCGGGGCGAAATTGATGCCATCACCGCCGACGCGACGAATCTCCGCAATCGTAAAGATGTCCCACTCTTTGTGCGCCAACATGACGGAGACGCTCTCTTTAAGTCCCAAGATGCGAACGTCGCCTCGTCGGTGCGATCGAACGGCGTACGTCGACTCCGCGGCGTTGACGCCCTCGACGTCCCAGGGGCACACCTCCGCGGTGACTGGAGACACTTGCGTCGAGTGCGTCGCAAACTGATTTGTTGCCCGAGACCAAGACGCGCCCTGAATGTTGAATACGCCGACGACGGAGTTGACGACGTTTCTATTCCAAACCTTGAGTGCGGTGCGGCAATCGCGCGTGACATCCTTAAACAGGCAGTCACGCGTCGGACGGCCGTGGGACAAACAACGAAGAGTTCGTCCGGATGGGAACACGAGTTGACGCAAAATCTCAAAATCGTGCTTTCCCGGGTGGTCGCTCACGTACACTGGGCACCCGCCGATGGCGCGCGTCGCCGCATGTAACGCTCCGGCGACGTGTTGGCTCTGAAACATGTCCCAATCCGGTACGACGATTTCACCCAAAAAGATTGAGTTGTACACGACGTTGGCGATGTGCACAGTATGACTCGCCTCGTTCGCCGGGTAAAAGTCGTCGCTCGCGCGCGCCAGGGCGCTCGACTTGAAGTTGTAAATGTTCTCAGTCGAGTGGCACATACAATTGATGAGGCCGTTATCTGGAAAGTGCGCGCGCACAGACTCTTCGAGAGCGGCGTGCACGCGCCGCGCAAAGGCTGGTCCTCCGCCATTCTTGTATCCGAGTGCGCCGATCACCGCCTGGGCGTCAACCTTGACCCCGTCGACGTTCGACGCCGAGAGGTAGTCGTGCATGACGACGTAAAAGTGTGCGATTGTTTGCGGACTCGGAACGCCGACGCCGCCGACGGTGAGCGGATCCCATGCCTGTGACGGTTCCACCGTGAGCACGCCCGGGGTGTGACGTGGGAACTTCATCACCGCACCGTACTTGGCCACATTCTCTTCATCCGGGTGAATGCCACCCCAGTAACCGAGAAGGGCGTGCCAGCAGTAGACGTATTCGACGCCAAACTCCGTCTTGATTTTTCGCACCACCTTGGCCAAACCGTCCACGGACTCCGCCTCGGGAAGCAAGTCGAGCTGTGATTGTCGAGGACTGAGCGCGCCGAGTCGGTTGCGGAAAAACTTGGGCAACACGCGCTCGGAGAGCGACCTGGATAGGCCTCTTTTGTGCGCCACGTGCAACTTTTGAAACTTGTGATTCGCCTTGACTGCAAAGACGCGATGGTTAAAGTGACTCATACTCGACACCACCACTTTTACGGTGTGGAAAAAGACATAATTCATCAACCACCTGAATATGTGCCAGGTTAAGGAACGGAACCTACTGGCGTGGAGCCTGTTCCAGTAGAACGACATGGCTATGGCTGCAAAGAAACCCGGCGGTGGTGACGCCGACGTTGTCGGCGGTGGTTTCACCACGGCGTTGGAATCCGGAATCGTGCTCTCCTTTGTGCTCACTTTTCTGTACGACTTATCCGGCAAAACGCTCTGCCAACCGTCATCAATGATGACGAACCTCGCCGGGGTTCCACCTTCTCTCAGTCGCTCCACCCCGTGCTCGATGCCATCCGGCGTCACGTCTGTGTAAAACGCGTCCCACGTGCACCACCCAAAGACGTCGCACACCTCTGGCTTGTGCTTATCCTCCACGAGATCAAACGTCCCAAGCACGTCCCGCATCTCCAACATTGCTCGATGAATCGCATCGTACGGCGCATCCGACACCGCCATGATCAACACGTCATCCACGTCGATGGCGCTTTCCTCGTTACAGTTGCTCTCCACCACGAGCGTCACCTCCCCCTTGGCGTTTCCTTCGAGCGTCGACCGAAATATAGACCCGCTCGTCGGAAGTAAACAAGCGTACCCCCGACCATCGGCGAGTTCCAACAGCACAAATTGCGTCTCCGCGGGTAAATCCTCACCACCGTGGCCCCACGTCGGTGTCATCCACCAGAGTTTACACCTCGCCGAAGCGGCCAACGCCGTCGCTCTCAACTCGGCGCACAACGACACGCAGTGTCGGCTCCTCGCCCGTTCCGCTCGCAAGTGAAACCGAACGCACCGCCCGTCATCTTCAGCGCCCGTCGTCGTCCCCGTCCCCGCCGTCCCCTTACCGTCTTCCGACTTGCGTCTCCCGCTCGGAGGCAAACCGTCTCTCGACGTCCTCCTCGTCGCCCCGCCGCTCCCCGGCGACGCCGACACCACCCGCTCCACCGGTCCACGCGCGACGACGATCGACGGTCCGAGTCCTCGCAACACGTCCCCGATTCCATCGTCCACCGTGATCGACGTCGTCGACTCGACGATCCGCATATCTGTCAGTCAGTCAGGTTGTTGATCCGTTCGATGTTCGATCGTCACACGTTTACACGTTCGAGACGAATCGTTGCGTTGCGTCCGCGACAAAGCGTCGTTGCGTCCGCGTCGTTTACCCGCCGATTCGTCCGTCCGTCCGTCCGTCCGTCCGTCCGTTCGCGCGGTGTTTCGTTTAAACGTGTCAATCACTGAAGATCCAAAGTCCACTTCACTCCACAAGCGACAGACTCTGAGACTAACTGTCATCCAGTCCATCGTTGATCGCCATCCGCCTGGCTGTCTGTCGATCGATCACGCAAGAGGACGGGACAGTTAGAAACGAAATCGGAAGCGATCCGTCTTTGAGAAGGAGACGGACGAGGACGAGGACGATTGATTGATTGATTGATTGGTTCTCGTGATTAAGAGAACGATGTCGTCAACCGACGCCAACGCAACGGTTGAAGCCATGGAACGCGCGTTACGGGAAAGAGAACGCACGGAGACGCGGGAAAAGGCGAAACTGGAAGAGACGTACGCGAAAATTGAAGAGACGGAGCGAGCGGTTCGGGACAAGGAGCGAGAGCTGCGGAACGCAAGGACAAAACAGAGACGCTTGTTGGAAGAGTTGGCGCGGGCGAAAGAAAACCTGGCGAGAGCGACAGCGGATAAAGACGCGTCGGTCGATGCGGAACGACGTTGGATGGCGATGATAACGGAGATATCAGAGATGGAACGAGAGACGCGGCAAAAGGCGTTGGAGGAGATGCGAGCGGAGATTGAGGATGAAGAGACGACGTTCGAACACGTTCGATTGTGCGCGGAATCTGACGAATTGACAGCGGAAATCGAACGATTGTCAGCGGGGTTTGAAAACGGGCCATGGACCGCGGCAGATCTCTCGGATGTACCGAATGAATTGATGCGAGTGGTTCGTGCGATCGTCGCGCGCGAGATGGGAGACGACGAGAGTGCCGATGCCTTCGCCGACGCCGACGATGCCCGTGGAGGTGCAAAGCGAGAATCTGCGAAATAAAATGAAGAATAGAATTAGAATGATTTGTTTACACCTTTCTACTTTACGTTGTTCATACAGAATACGGATACTTGTCAGTGAAAATGTACGGTTGAATCAATGGTGAAAGAAACCTTCCCTTTCGATGGAGCGACTATCTTGGATGTACAAGGTGGTGAATGAATGTCTCGCTTCAAGGGAAAGTTGGAACAAAATTGTGACCTAGAACGAACGTCTCGGTCTTCTCGTCTCGTCTCGTCTCGTCTCGGTCGGGTGGGTATGGTGGATGATGATGGTCTAGACTAAGTCTCTATTTTTTCGTCCATGCTCCGCGCAGATCCGTCGGATCCGTCAGAGCCATCAGACCTGTCATCCTTCTTCGCTGTGTCTCGTCGCGGCTGCCTGGACGGCTTGGCGTCGGCGCCACTGGCGTTGGTCGCGTTGTTTGCGTTTACAAAACCATTCATCCCGGGCATGGGTACGCTGTTTGGTGCGCTGCCCATGTATCCCATGGCAGAGGCTTGCATGATGGACACAAAGTACGCTTGCATCGCGTTGAACTGATCAGGAGTGAACGCCATCGGGTACGGCGGCGGCTGCGCCACGTCTGGCACGACGTGCTGACCCATATTGTTCACAAAGGCGGGAGGTCCGTTGCCTTGAACGACGTCGTTTATTTTACTATCCGTCGCGGGTGCGTTCGGGTGGTCGCTCTGAGCCATGCCCACGGGTCCTTGTCTCCACATGTTGGCCAGCATGCTTATGTAATTGACGAATTGCTGTGGGTTGCTCATCTGGGGCGGATTTTGTACGCCTGCCGCTGGATTTGCCATGCCAATGTACGGATTCATCATCTGTTGCATCGGAAACATTCGCGGGTTCGGTTGGTAGAGATTACCAGCTTGAGGAATACCGAAATATCCAGAGCGCATCTCTCTCTGCAAGTTTGCCTGCATGGCGTCGGAAGCGACAGATAGGACGGCGGCGACTGCCGCGGACGAAGCTGTATTCGTAACTTGTTCTGCATCCATCTTTTGCGCCGTCCCGGTGCTCTTCCCGGTGCCTCCCGAGCCCGTTCCGCCGGATCCCGTTCCGCCGGAACCACCACTCGGTTGCTGACTCGAACTCGCCTTTTTCGGGTACGGATGCGCCGGTTTCTTTTTCGGTCGAGCGGGAGGAATGTGAATGTCCAAATCCGGTACGTAGTGACCAGAGCCACCCTTGCTCCCAGACTCGGACGGTCGTTTCTCCTGCTCCTTTTGAAGCTTTGAAAAGAACTTTTGCGCGTGACTTCGTATCTGAACCGCCGTCTTTGTTCCGATGTGTTGTTCAATCTTTCTCCACGCTCGCCCGTAGAGCTTGAGCGCCTCTAAGAACTTCTTATGCTCTTCATCCGTCCAGCGCTCGCGCGTCTTCGTGATTGTGTACGGTTTCCTCACCTTAATCACCGGATCCGTCCCCGTCGTCGTCTGCGTCGTTCCCGACGGCGTCGTCTTATTCCCGCTCGGCGCCTTGGCGCCCGTTTTTCGCTGGCCCGAACCGTCCGAACCATCCGAACCGCCCGAACCACCGCTCGCATCCGACCCATCGCGGTGTCTAGACGTCGTCGCGTGTTCACGCTCGTCGTTCCGATCCCCCGTCGTCTTTGACCCGCTCATCGCGGGCGCGTTCTTTGCCATTCTACCTCCTCTTCACAACTCACTCTTCTCCCGTTCTCGAGGGGTGTGCTCGCGTCGCGCCGCCTCGTTCGCTTTTTCGCCCAATTTCACGAGAGAGATTCGCGACCGAAAACCGGGCGACACGCGACGCGACGAACCGAACCGAACCGCGAACCGGAAAAAACAGATGTGATTGAATAATCACCGCGTCGTCCGTCCGTTCGCTCGCGTCGCCGTCGCTCGCGTCGTCGCCGCCGAACGAGAATCAAAGCCGCGCCGACCCTCGTCCGACGCGCGCGAGTGCGTCAAGAAAACGCGGATAACGCCGTGAAAGAGACGACGGGGTGTGTCTTTTTCCCTCACTTATGGGTTAAAAAGGCGCTTTTTACGACTTTTCCTGCTCGCACGCGTCGCCGCAAAAGAGATTTTTTGCGCGCAAAAGCGAACCCGTCCCGAAAAAAGGGTCCTGGTCCTTCGTCCTTCGTCCTTCGTCCTCGACGGAACGGATGCGACGAGACGCGACGAGACGCGACGACCCTACGAACGCGACGCCCGCGACACACGGTGACGCGCGCGACGGAGATGGGCGTATTTCTGTCCTTCTTTTCCCCCAGACCGCGCGCGGGCGGTTCTGCCTCGTCCGTCGACTTCGCGCGTCGACCACTCCCGCCCGTCGTCGACGCGAAAAGCGACGCGGCGCCGCTCGATTTTCGGTTCGCTTTTTGCGTCCCACAAAGGAGATTTTCCAAACCACTTTTACACGTCTGATCGGCTTTGGTGGATTACAATACATCGAACACACCGCCGATCTCGACGAATGCCCATCGAGATCTCGAGATCTTCGTCTCGAAGATTGTGTGACGGTGAGTAGATTTTTTTACAAACGCGCGCACGCTGGTCCTATTCCGAATAGGCTATTCGGGTTCGTTTTAAGCCTTCGCGCGTAGTGAGCGGGTGGGTGGAGGAGTCTTCCCTCGGGGTGACGAATCGTCGGACATGTGGACTCACTGGACTGACCCTCTGACCCACCGCGAGACGCGAATTGAATTGATTTGATTGATTTGATTGACTGGCGCTTCACCGGATGTCGACGACGGTTTCGACGACGACGGCGGTTTCGGCGACGCCGGGGACGTGGACGTGTCTCGGTGCGACGTGGTCGACGACGGGGGTGGGTGAAGACGACGAAGGACGTTTGGGGTCGGAATCGACGAGCGGAGTCGTGAGTGCCGACGGGCGAAAAATCTTTGCGGCGGGTCCGGGGGAAATCGGACGGTTCGGCTCAGTCGTGGAGAACGGCGGTGATGGATCGTCAAACGATGACAGAGCGAATCCCGTCGTGGGCGACGATGTGACGATGAAGATGCGGTCGGCGACGAGGCGGGTGTTGCGGGAATTCGGCGACGCGAACGGGGACGACGCGGGCTCGCGGTTGGACGCAACGTTGGATGAGCTCGTGGTGGCGCTGCGGGAGTGCTCGGAAAAGGCGGTCTTGCCGAGGAAATCGGACGCGGTGATACGGTCGCTCGAAGCGGCGGCGACTTGTGGGACGGCTTTTGAGAATGCGATGCGACGCGACGCGCCGAGGACGTTGGCGCGAGACGCGAGCGAGACGTTGGCCACGGCGACGAAGAACTCGGACGTCGCGCGGGCGTATTACGAAGCGATCGCGTGCGTGCACGGGACGAAGGACGCGCGTACACTCGAGGTGTTTCGCGCGTTGTCGAGCGTGCGCGTGTTCGACGGTGGGAGCAAACCCACGGCGTTGGCGGTGATGGACGTGTTCTCCGGTTTGTTTGCGGTGACGTCGGACGAACGCGTCGAGCGGGTCGTCTCGTGTCTCGAAGCGAGCGGCGCGCTTCGAAATTTTATTTCCCAGGGATTCGTGGCAATGGCGGCGAGTCATCAGGGCGACGGTGCCATTGACATCGCCGACGCCGCGGGGTCGTCCATCGACGGCGCGATGGCGAAGAGATTTTTCTCTTTTGTTCTCAACGCGCTTCGGTCCGATCGAAGAGGTTACGCCCGAGAGGCGTTCGCCGGTGTCGAAGACGCCGCGGTTCCGGTCGTTCAGCAGCTCTGTCTTGCCCGTGCGGCGTCCGATCCGGGGGCGTCCGAATTGTACCAAGAGATTAGCAAACGATTGTAGAAAATGGTGTTGTTGTTCTTGATGTTGATGACAAATTACAAGTAGTACGTGCCCGTGCTTCGCGCCGCGTTGCGTTAAACTTCGTTAAACTCATTCGGTGCGAGGGACACGTTGGTATCCCGGCCGAAAATAGCCAACGTCGCCTCGACCGATCCGTCGTCATTCTTCGTGACGATGCGTCCTTTAAAACCTTTAAATGGCCCAGTGTGCACCTCGACGCGACCGAGCCCGCCGGCGGTAGAGTCTTCGACGACGCGAGACGCGAGCGGTCGTAAATCTTCGCCGTCGGCTTCGTCGTCGGCGGCGTCGCGCGCGATCTCTCTCGCTTCGGCGCGCGCCTTTTCAACTTCGATATCCTCGTCGCTCAGCACCCTCGGCAAACACTTGGCAATCATCTGCGGGATTTGATCATCCATAGTCAACGGTTGGTTGATTTGCTGGTACTTTTTCGCCCCGAATCGAGAGCTTCCGCCCGTGGCGAACCCACGCACTGTACGAAGCTCGTCGAACGCGTCCAGCAACATTTGTGTCAGCGTGCAACGCACCAACACGTACCCCGGTTGAAGCATTTCTGACATTTCCTCCTCGGTAACCATTTGACACAACTCTAAATCGCTCTTACCCTCTGCATCCGCTGCGCGGACGAAAAATCCATCACGAGGAACTCGAGGAACCCAGGCGACGATGTCCGCCTGCCCGCGCGTGAGCTTTGTTCCATTCAACTCGAGAATGGAATTCACTGCCCGATCCTCTCTCGACTCCGCCGTTTCAAGCATAAACCACCCGCTCGATGCCTCGACGGAGTCAGACATGAACCTCTGCACAACGAACTCGCGCTGAATCTCCGTCACGCCCGCGTCTTTCATCGCTGCGACTTCCCGCGTGGTGTCCGCGATGCTTCGAGCCGACGAAGAGGCGTCGTCCACACCGCCTGCCGCCGCCGTCTTGCCTCCACGTCTCGCGCGTCTCGCCGCCCGTCGAGACTCCATCGCCGCGCTCGCCTCTGCACTCACTCTAGCCGTTTCCTCGGCCTCTCTCGCGAACTCCTCCGCGGGTGATTGTCCCCGGTCTACCATGGCCCACGCGTCTCGCGCTCGTTGGACGAGCTCCGCCTTTTTCCCAGCCGTCGGCGCGCCGAGCGCCTTGAGCACATCCCTCAGTTCACTCGCCTTGAGCGTCGACGGGTCCGGTCGCGATGACGACAGTGAATCGGGCGCGCCCTCTTCACCCGCACGTCCGACGACATCGCGTCGGCTACGCGTCGGCGTTAACATCATCGTCCTCTTCTGTCGAACGGCGGCGGCTGGTCGTCCTCCTCTTTTTCCTCGAGACGCGCGCATCATCGCCGTCGCGCCCGCGACGACGGACGATCCCGACGACGATAACATGACGTTTCTTCCGTCTATTCCTCCGATTCGGTGTGCGTGCGCGTGCGTCGTCTTCGGCGACGACTTTTGACGTCTGAACCGTGCGGCTCAACCCTCAACCTTTCCAACCCCCCTTTTTGATCGATGATTTCACGCGAAGCGAGGTTTTCAACTTTCGATTCATGGTTTTCACGCGTGAAAACTACCGATAAGGATCGACGCATCGATCGAGTCATCACAGTTCGTTGCGCTTGCGAACGAGTCCGCGCATGTTCGGTAACGACGACGACGACGACGACGATAAGTACGCCAAGGCATCGCGGGTGGGCGGTCCGCGTCGAGCGTCAGTTGAAGGGTTCACGTCGCCGCCGCCGTCGACGCAGAGACGAAGCAGACGACGACCGGAACGCGATGGTATCGAAGAAGATGATGATGATCTTTACGATGGAAACGCCGCGGCTCGACGCGCGAGCGTTTCAGCGCACGCGACGCCGACGTCGTACACCCGATCACGATTTAACGAAGGGTACAAAGAGGATGACGACGACGATCGCGTGCGAGGGGCGTTGGATCGATTGGCGTTTTCGAACGCGTTGAACCAAGTCACCGACGCGTTTGGCGCCGTGCTCGACGACGCCGCAGACGAGGCGACGCAGTACGCGAACAAGGCGTCCGAAGCCTTGACGAGGTTTCAAGCGTCGCAATACGCGTCGCAATACCTCCCGATTGAGAGCGCGGTGAGCATGCGGCCGACGTACGTCAAGGTTCCGGCGCAGACGGTGGAGCAATTGAAGTTTTGGGAATCAGACGACGTTCGCGCGATGAAGATGGAGCACTTGAGAGAGAAGCAAGTTATTTTGCAAGAAAACGCCGGCTTGCGGGCGATGGTGGGCGAGGACGCGGCGAGCGAGAGCGTGCAAGAAGTTCGGGAAACTGAGGATGGGGTGAATCGGGCGCTGTTGCTCGCGGCGGTGGAGGAGATTACCAATCTGAAGACGCGCGTCGCCGTGCTTGAAACCGAACGCGCGAAGGCGAGGGTGAGCTCGAGCGGGTTCGGGATCGGTGGGATGTTTGGCGGCGGTGAAGGTGCGAGCGGCGGCGGAGTGGATCAAGCGCAAATACAAAAGATGACGCGAGAAATGGCACGTTTAGAGGAGAATAACTCTCGAATGACGTGGATGTTGGGCGAAAAGGAAAAGCAAATCAAAGAGACGCGCGCCAAGTTTACCGAATCTGCGGCGTACGCGCTCGAGGAAAAACTTCAAGAGTGCATGGAAGCGCTCGAGGTGGCGTCGCATTTACAAGGTGAACAGTTGCAATATTTAGAAACGCACGCGTTGGCAAAGCTCGAAGCTTTGGATGACCGATTGGTGGACGTGCAAGTGTCGGCGGAGAGCAAGACAGAGCATCTCAAACAGTTGCGCACCATCATGGAACGCTTCTTCGTCGACGGGGATGAATCGTCAGTGAGCGTGTTGACGTCGCTCACCGGGTTCAAGCCGAACGAAGGCAAACGTTTGGTTGAGGCGCGGAACAGCCGAGGGATCACGGGAATGCTCAACTTTATCGGAAAGCGCCTGACGCCCGCGGTGAGCGCGGCGGGCTCGATGATTATCGCGTGCGCTCCCCCCGCGTCGAGTGTCCCGGGCGCCGCCGCGGCGCTCAAGACGCTCGGCGTCGAGCTGGACGATGACGATGCTCAAAGTGGCGATAAAGAAAAGGTGACGGACGATGCGAATGCAGAAGAAACGACGTCGTCGTCGTCGACGTCGACGACGACGACCGCGCCTGAAGAAACGAAGAGAGATGAGGAGGACGAAGAGCTGTCCAAGCCCACGATGAAGACTACGGCGGAGCAACCTTCCGCGGGGACGTCAAAGCCCGCACCGCCGAAACCAACGACGACGACAACGACGAGGTCGAAAACGTCATCCAAAGCGTTCGCCGGTTTCGAAGACCCGGCGCTCGAGGAGAAGAAAAAAGCCGAACGCGCCAAATCCCGACAACCGCTCCCGCAACCGAAACTCGTTGGTCGCGCGGCGGCGAGAGAGCGCGCGAAACGCGACGCAACGACGCGATCGAGTGACTCCCCAGCCGGATTTGCCGGGTTCGGCGACGACCCAGACGCGTCGTCGGACGACGACAACTGATCGCGAAAGACGCGCGCGTAAGTAGTAGAGAACCAACGTTCGCCATCGACTGTGTGCGTAGTTATTAAATAATGTAGACTTCACCGAGCAAACGCCATCACGCCTCCTCCTCCTTCTCACCATCGCCATCCTCCCCGCTTCCTTCGTTTTCACCCACCATCGGTCCGTAATACTCTGGATCCTTCAACATGCAATCCCTCAACGCCGACGTCGTCTCAAAGCACCGCTCGACGAAATCTTCCTCCTTTTCCTTTGCCTCATCCACGCACGCCTCCCACGCCACGAACGCGTCTTTACACGATCCCCCCTTCATGTATTTACAAAACCCACACTCCTCCTCCTCCTCGTCCTCCTTTTCCTCGTCACCACTCGTCCTCGTCGTCGTCGGTTCCTCAGTGGAGTCCTCTCTCTTCTGTTGCTCCTCTCGCGCGTCGACATCGTCGTCACCCTTTCCTTCCTCACCCGTCGTCGTCGTCGTCGCGCTCGTCATCGCCGCCCCCATCGATCGTCCAACCCGTCGAACCCACGTCGTCGTCGGTCGCGAACTGGCGACGAAACCCGCGTCGTCGTCGTCGTCGTCGTCGTCGTCGTCGTCGTCGTCGTCGTCATCGATGTCGGTGTTGGTGGTATATCCATACTG
>Ga0181573_10004480_pt1 | contig 11878 bp, 5 predicted proteins | sample 101ome_25_FD_148643 | JGI IMG/M metagenome (GOLD analysis project Ga0181573, IMG submission 148643) | Coastal salt marsh microbial communities from the Groves Creek Marsh, Skidaway Island, Georgia - 101409BT metaG (spades assembly) | ecosystem: Environmental > Aquatic > Marine > Intertidal zone...
GGAGCCCGACGCCTTCGACGACGACTTTTTTGACGTTTCCAATTCCCTCGCGGCGCGAACCCTTCGCTTGGCGTCCTCGTACTCCAGAAAGGGCGTCGCGCGTATGCGAGCCTCGGGATCGCCGGGCTTGACGCGAACCCCGAGAAAGTGCGCCCAATCCACCCACTCGCCGGTCTCTCCGTAGTACTTGGCGGGATCCGCCGGCACGAGCCTCGGCCTCGATCCGCTCTCGCGCCACCGGCGAAAAGCGGTGGAGTTTCTCACCCGCGGCTTCACCTCGACGCGCATGAAACGTCGGCATTCCTCGTACGTGTACCGCCTGGTTCGAAGCTCGAGCCCCGCGGCGTCGGCGAGCCTGGTCCTGCCGTGGAGGTAGTACGCCCTACCGAGGTCGTGGCGACCCCGGGAGACGATGAACTCGTGCGAGGGCATCAAGGGGCCGGCGTCCCCCGCCTCCAACCCCTGCTCCTCGAGCGCAAACTCCCGGATCGCGCGCGCCGCGTCGGGGAGCCTCGAGAGGGCCGACGCCGCGTACGGCTGCATTCGCATGCGCCTGGCGATCTCCCACATCCCGCCGTGCCACCTCGCGGCGTTGACCAGATCCTCGCGGTCCTCGTCCAGCATCATGCGCAGCGTGGGTAACCTCCCGCGCGGTATCGCGTCCTCGCCCATCTCCTCGATGAAGTCGCGCATCTCCTCCGCGTACCGCGCGAACGAGAGCAGGTGACGGTTCTCGCCGTATCGCTTCTGCATCCACCCGAGCTGCTCGGCAACCTCGATGAAACCGCCGTGGAAGATGATCGCGTGCTGCAGGTCGTACCTCTTGGCCTCCTGTATATCCGAGATGGACGGCATCACAGGCGTGTCCAGCCCGCCGCCCGACGCCACGTCGGGTTCCTCGTACGTCAGCGCCCCGCTTATGTCGTTGTACCACATGCGCTCGCCGGTGTCCTCGTCCTCCTCCTGGAACCAAAACGCGTATATGAGCTGCAGGAGCTCGTCGCGGAGAAAGTCCAGGTTCTCCCAGTAGCCGTTCGGCTTTCGGTTGGACCTCAGGCCGAGCTGCGCGGCGGCCTCGTACCATCCGCCGAGCTCGTCGATGCGCTCGATGAGATCCTCGCGTCCCGCGCGCGCCAGCGCCGTCTTCTTCGGCATGCCCTGCTCGCCCTTCGCCACCCGCGAGCAGTACGGCTGGAGGTCCCGCCGTAACCCGCGAATCTTGGACTGCCTCGCGCCGAGGTCCAACAGACCGAAAGGCGGATCCGCTGCCAGCGTCCTCGTGTCCGGGTTCCACCGCGGGAAGATGGCGCGCGCCAGGGGGATCAAGTGGGTTATTGGCTCCTTGTTCGTCACGCCGCCGGCGCCGGCGACGTCTCGATGCCCGCGCACCCTCAGGACGAGGGACATCGGCGGGGGTCCGGCGGGCGCCGAGGGTTCCCCCGCGTACTGTTCGTCGTCCTCGTCGCCGTCGTACTCGTCGTCCTCGTCGCCGTCCTCGTCGCCGTCGTACTCGTCGCCGTCGTACTCGTCGCCGTCGTACTCGTAGGACGCGGAGGCGGACGCGTCTTCGTAGATGACCTCGAAGCCGTCTTCCTCGTCTTCGTCGAGATGACCGTCGTCGTCATAGTAATCGTCGTGTCCGTCGGAGAAGGGGTCGACCTCCACGGTCCACCCGTCGTCGTCCTCGTCGTCCTCGTCGTCCGAGTGCCCGAGCTGCGCGACGACCTCGCCGGACGCCATGCCCAGCGCCTCGCGGACCTCGCCGATGTCCTCGCCCGTGCGAACGTGCACGACGCGCCAGCCGACGAAGAAGGCGGCATCCTCGAGGGTCGCGTCCCCGCGCTCGTTCGCGTTCGGGAGCGCGCCAGGTGCGTCGACGTCGCGGCGGTCCGCCCAGGGTATCGGCTCGGTGACCTCCGACGCGTCATCGCGCGGGACGGCGGCGGCGGCCGTCGCGGGACGACGCCGGGGGACGCGCGCGACGGGGACGTCGCGTCTCGGCCGCCGACCGACGCGAGAGGTGGCTGACGCGCGCGATGTCGCCGGAATCCTTCCCCCGTGGCCGGTGCCGGGGGCGCTCACGGCGGCGGCCCGCGCGGGAGCCGCCGCGGGGCGCATGGCGGCGATGTCGCTCGCGTGCGCGCGGCTTCCTCCGCTGGGCCGCGCCGCCGCTACCGCGCCTCGCGCTTTGCGCCGGAGGCCTGTACGCGTCGCGAAAATGTCGTTTGTCGCGTTCGCTAACTTTTTAGGTTTCGACATTTCGGCGAGCGCGCGTGAACGATGTCGACGCGCGGCCAGCGCGAGGCCGCCCGCTCGCAGGCGCAGATCCTGGATGGGCGCGTCAGGCACTGGGAGAAGAAGTGAGTCGTTCAATCCCAACCGCGCGTTGAAACCCCGGGGCACACCGCCCGCCCGCCCGCCCGCCCGTTCGCGAATCCGAACCGCCCGGGTGCCCGAAATCTCGGCTCACCGCCACCATCCTCCTCCTCCTTCCGCGCGCCTCGCAGGTGGACCCCCGCGGACGGGAAGAACAAGAGCAGCGTGTACAAATGGGTCCCCGCGACCGGGGAGCTGCCCGGCGAGGACGTGGAGTCCGCACCGAGCGAACGGGCGAAGCAGTTCGAGGCTGTCCCCATCGGCGAGGTCACCGTCGGGATGCCTCAGCCTCCGAAGCCCTGAGAGGAGCGCGATTGTCGGCGAACTGTGATGAGACTCGGTGGATCTCGTTCGGAAGGCGGTCGTCGCCGCAGTTGAGCCTTGTAAAACCAGCTAGTAGCTAGCAGTCCCACGTTGAGGGTCGATCCTACGGCCGCTTCGACGCCGAGTTCCCTCCAGCCTTCTTCTTCGTCGACGCCGAGGAGACGGTGCTGCGCTTCTGCTTCCTGTACTCGTTGGTGGCCCTTCTGTCCTCCTGCAGGGGCCTCGGCAACGCCGCGGCGATGGCCGCCCCGATCATGAAGAGCCCGACGTAGACCGCGGGGTTCATCTCGCGCGCATCTGCGACCGCGCGAAGGCCGAGGGACCGAAGACTCCCGCCTCCCGTCCACTCTTCCGAGGAACCAACCTGGAGTCTTTCACAAGGGGATCTCACAGATGCGAGTTGGGCAGTTTGCATAAGGTTGCCAAGAGATTCTGATGACCGTGACGAGACGGCGACGAGGGATACTAACGTTCTCGCTCTCTGGCGAGGGGACCGCGTGGACATCGTCCGGCGACCCGACACGCGTCGCGTTCGCGTTACCGGCCGTCCCGTCACAGCGGGGGCAGCGCCCCGCGGCACGTCGGACACTCCATCTTCACCTCCATCCACCGCTCCAGGCACTCCCGGTGGAAGAAGTGGTTGCACGGCGTCACCATCCGCTCCCTCGGGGCCGTCGCGTCGACCGCGTTCATGCAGATGACGCAATCCACCCCGCCAGCCTCGCCGCACTCCTCGTCGCCCGCCCCGGCGCTCGCGAGAACCTCCGGCTCCACCCTCCTGTGGTAGTCGTAAACCTCGGGGAGGTACTTATCCGGGATGAAACACCTCGGGCCAAAGACGTGCTGCGCCGCCAGCGCCGTGACCTGCGCCGCGACCCAGACGACGAGAAGCCAGCAAACCCAGAACTGCGGCTTGACGCGCACGAAGTTCTCGGGGCACCCGAACACGTACAGGGGCACCAACAGGCGTATGGCGCTCGTGCCGAGGACGTACGCGGGCATCAGCGGCTTCTTCGCGTTGTGCCAAGCGCTCCACGCAATCTGCGGGAGCCAATAAGAGTTGCACAGCAGCGCGATGAACCACGGGCTGTCCGCGCACCAGTACATGATCACGAACCCCAGGAGGAACCCGCCGTAGAACCTGCTGTACAGTGCGCTCAGGTCCCGGCGAATCTCGAGCCAGTTCTGCTCCGAGTTTGGCCTTCGGCTCTTCCAGATTTGCAACAGCACTCGCATCTCGAAAACGGAGAAGAGCGTGAACTGGAAAAACGCCGCCGTGGAGAAGGAGTGGAAGAGAGTCTCCACAATTATCCCCGCGGTCAGGTGCATGAGGCACTGGTACGAGTCCAGCACCGCCTGCCACCCCACGCACGCGAGCGATATCTTCGCCATCCCAGCCTGCGTCCCGGAGTACTCCGTCTGCTTCACCAGCAGATAAATCTGCGCGGGCACCGTGAATATGATCATCAGCGAGTAGTTCATGGCCTTCCGGTAGTAATCCTCCAGCCTGAACCACGACGCCCTCACCTGCAGCTCGTACCCGCAGTCCTCGCTCCGCAGCGTCCCAACCATCGAGGGCTCCCCCTTGCCGCCCTCCCCCGGAGCGCTGAACCCCTCGCCGGATCTTCGGGAAGAACCCGATCGCTCCCTCCGCCACCCGCTCCCAGCCCCGAGCTTCCGGTGCCGCGCGCCCCCCTCGCCTCTCGCGAGCTCCCCGAAAGCGTCCCAATCGCCTTCTTCTTCGCCGTCGGACCCGCGCGTCTCCACGCCGGGTTCCCCGCGATCGATCGGCTTGAAACTCCCGGGCGTCACTCGCGCCTTGAGCGAAAACTTGCAGTGCGCCGGGTACTCGCCCGCGTCGGAGCCGTCGATCCGCCGAAGCCGCTCGCCGCGTTGCAGCGCGGACAAGCCCGCGCTGCCCGGCACGTTCTCCGGCCTAGACGTGTCCTCCGTCAGCGTCGACGTGAACGGCGTACCCACGACGTCGCGGCTTGCTATTCGCAGAGCCTCGCGATACGAAGCCCCCAAGCCGCCCCTCTCGCCCCTCTCGTCGCCCCCCTCGTCCGCCCCTCTGAACGCGTGATCGAGCGTGGACTCGCTGACGAGGTGCACGAACCCCGTGGGTTCCACGTACACTCCACGCATGCGCAGGTGGACGTCCTGGCTCGTCACGTAGGTCCCGTCGCGAACGGCCATCTCGGCTCGGACCCACTGGACGTTTGTCGCCGGATCCCACGCGCTCGTGAGCTGCAAGATGACGACGCCCGCGCCCCCCTCCTCCTTCGTGTCGAACCTCGACATGCCCGGCAGCGCGCCGGCGACGGTTCCGTTGGGTTCGCCGTCCGAACCCAGCGCCGGGACGAGCCTCCACGCGCCCTTGAACGTGCCGGAGACGTCGGAGGGAAACTTGCGCGTGCCGTCGTCGTTCGAGGGCGTCGGGTTGGCGACGAGCGAGGACGCGTTCGAGAGGAGCGCCGGGAGCGGGTTGGGATGTCGCGCGTCGACGCCGGTCGATGCGGACGCCGGGTCGTCCGAACCCGGCGTCGCGCCCCCCCACGCGGCGTTACCCACCGCGCCCGCCAGCCGCGCGCGTTCCGCCTCGATCGCCCCACTCGCGGGCGAACGAAGCGCGCGCGCCCTCGCCTGTCGCGCCGCGTCCCCCGCGGCGACGCGCTCGACCGCCTGCGCGCTGGTCCGCAGCAGGATGACCATGAGCGCCACCGCCATGCACGTCGACGGGTCGAACCGGACCCGCCGTCTCTCCGACGGCGAGCCCGGGGGCGACCCCCTGGCGTGCAACACCCGCGCCATCCCGCTCTGACTTGAGCCGAGGGCGCTCGAGAGGCGCTGTCAGCGAGACGGCCAAACAGCCATCGGTGATTTTCCCCAACGCGAGCCTCGCCGCCTTCACTTCGACACGCGCGCATCGACACCCGCTCGCGATCCATGGGCAAGGGATACAAGGGCAAGAACCCCAAGGGCGCCGGCGGCAAGGGCGGCAAGGGCGGATTCAACGAGCAGCCCGCGCAGAAGTGGCGCAAGAACCAGGAGGAGTCCTCCAGCGACGAGGAGTCGGGGTCCGAGGAGGAGGGATCGGAAACCGAGGGCGAGACGCAGCCCGTCGTCGAGGAGGTGAAAACGCGCGGCCGGCCCGGCGAGCTACCCCCCAACTCCAGCGACGAGGAGGACGAGGAGGAGGAGTCCGAGTCGGAGGACGACTCCGACGACGAGCTGCTCAACCCTCACAGGCGCGCCCCGAGGCCGAAGGCGGTCGAGCCCGTCGTCGAGAAATCGAAGAAGGAGCTCGAGGCGGACATGGAGAAGCTGAGGCTCGTGCGCGAGAGGCGCGCGCAGCAGGCGGCCGAGCGGATCGCGAAGGAGGGGTTCGACAGGTTCGCGCCGCCCGGATCCGCGAACGGGCCTCCCCTCCCAAAGTCCTAGACTCACCCTGGGAGCAAACCCGTGGCCCGATCGCTTCGACGCAACCCTAGCTAAAAGTTTTAGGGGCGAAGGGAAGAACGCGGGCGACGGTGACACGCGTCGCGGAGTGAACTACGACGGCGAATGAACTAATCTTACGATGGCTCATGGCTCTCTTTTATCCTGATGTTATTACATCGACGAATCGGCCCCGTCGCGCGCCGAGTTCGCCGTCCCGTCCCTCTCTCCGGTCAGTCGCGCCCCATCACGCCGCCGCTAAACCATCCGCCTCGGCCTTGCGCTCGTCTCGAAGCATCGTCTCGATGAAGAACTCGCCAGCCTTGTACGAGCTCCTCACCAGCGGCCCGCTGGCGACGTACCTGAACCCCACCACCTCCTCGCCGTACCGCTTCCAGTGGTCGAACTTCTCCGGGGTGACGTACTCCATGACGTCGAGGTGGTTGGGCGTGGGGCGAAGGTACTGGCCCAGCGTGAAGATGTCCACCCCCGCGTCCTTGCAGTCCCTCATCGTCTGGGCGATCTCCTCGTCCGTCTCGCCGAGTCCGAGCATGATGCTCGTTTTGGTGACCAGCCCCGCGGGCCCCGTCGCCTTGGCGTGCCTCAGGACGCCGAGGGATTGATCGTACCCGGCTCTCGGGTCCCTCACGCGCTTCTGCAGCCTCTCCACCGTCTCGATGTTGTGAGCGAAAACGTCCAGACCCGAGTTGGCGAGGTGAGTCACCGCGCCCTCGTCGCCCTGGAAGTCCGGGGTGAGGCACTCGGCGAGGATCTCGGGCTTGAGCGCCTTGAGGGTGCGGACGGTTCTCGCGAAGTGCTCCGCTCCGCCGTCGGCGATGTCGTCCCTGTCCACCGAGGTCAAAACGATGTAACCGACGCCCCACTCCGCGATGGCCTTGGCGGTGTTCTCGGGCTCCATCTCGTCGGGGGGCGGGGGCGTGGACGCGGTGTTGACCGCGCAGAAGCGGCATCCGCGCGTGCACGTGTCGCCGAGGATCATGATCGTCGCGGTTCCCGTGTCGCCGTTCCAGCACTCGCCCAGGTTGGGGCACATGGCCTCCTCGCACACGGTGGCGAGCTTGAGATCCTTGAGCCCGGAGGTGAGGTACTCGTAGCGATCGCCGCCCGGCGCGCGCTGGCGCAGCCACGGGGGTTTGGTCAAACCCGCGGGTTTGCCCGGAATGTCGCGTTCCGTGGTGTTCGCGCCGGAGACGGTGGGCACGACCATGGGTCCGCACATGGATGCCGCCGCGTTCACCGGCGGGGGTATGTCCACGCCGCCCTCCTTCGCAAGCTGGACGAGCCGCTCGAACGCGTCGCCGGACTCCTCGAGCGCGCGGAGCTCCTCGCGCTCGGCCTCCGTGAGCGAGACGCCGTCCTCGCCCGCGGCGGCGGCACGATGCCGGCGCGGGGCGACGACCGGAACCCTCGCGACGCTTTTCGCATCCGTGGATAAGAATCTTGGAAGTCGGGTTTGCCGCTTCACGGAGTCCGAGAGGGGACGCGCGGACGGGGTCGACGCGCGAGCCGCGACGTTGTGGATCATCGCCGGCATCTGCGTGATTCCCGCGGTGGGTTCGGTCGACCGCGCGCGTGTCCGAGTGGTCACCCGCCGCGGACGGGAGGCAAAAAGGTCGGGCGAGAGTCCGGGATCGATCAGCTGCCTGCTGTGCGCTGACTGGTCCTCGGCGCGAATTTTTGCCGCCGCCGCTCTTTCGGGTTCTCACTTCTTGTGAGCCCACGCAAGCGGTCGGAGCGCGTTTGCGCGCTTCCACGCTCGGGAACTCTCCATTGGGACGTTCTCGAGCGTGTGGGATCCCGAAAGGGCGGGCGCGGTCGGACCCGAATCGAGGTGAGCGCCGCGAAGGTTAGAGATTCATCCCTCGCGCTTTTTCTCGGTACCTCCGTTGCTCGATCGCACGACGCGACTCGAGGCTGCGCGTAGTGAAGATACCAAACTCCGAACACGCCAGTTCTGCTTCTGATTGCCGAAAGGTACCGGTGACGTTACCCTGGAAGTATTCCGAACGTGACCAGCCTCGGAGTCCGCGCCGTCGTTCGCCCGAACCCGACCTCGACTCTCGCGCCCTTCGCGGGCGGCGATCGGTTTCCAAGTGACGATGAAAACTACATTAGATGACGAGGCTGATCCTCCTATGGTCGTGGTATTCACGCCGCTGGAGGGCGTCGCCTCGGCGTCGCACAGGATTGACAAATCGAGGCATTTGTCCGATGGAAACTCGCTCCAACCCGCGTCGGAGCCCCCGCCGACGACTCGTTCGTCGGCGCGCGCGCGTGTCGGCGTATGAAACGTTTTTAGGTTATTTTTCGCACCCGCGCGCCCGGCAACATCCTCTCACTAGTGTCAGAGTGGCATGATTACAACACGATATCGTGACACCTTGGGTGATCGTAGGTAGATCAGCCATCGCTTGGGCAGCTGGAGACCTGCGACTTTCCTGGGCAGCGTTTTCCTTACCACCCGAGTTTCAATCTATTTCGCGTTGCGTGTTTGGTTCCAAGTGACGATGAAAACTACATTAGATGACGAGGCTGATCCTCCTATGGTCGTGGTATTCACGCCGCTGGAGGGCGTCGCCTCGGCGTCGCACAGGATTGACAAATCGAGGCATTTGTCCGATGGAACCGCACGCACGCTTTCGTTTGCCCGCAAACAACGTGCTTTCTCCCCCAAAATGCTCACGCTCTCACATTTTATCTGCAGGGCAAGGAGGCCGAGTTTGCCTCGAGCTTGCCTCGATGCAGGGCAAGGGGGCCGAGGTTGTCGCCGCCGCGGAGGCTGCGATCGCCGCCGCGGAGACGCGCGTCGCCCCGCTCAGGGATCCCACGCTGTACATCACTCACAGCATGGACATTGCTGATAAAGTCGGTGAACTTGAGGAACGGGCCCGGAGACTGGCTCGCGAGGAGGTTGAAGAAATCAGGCGGGGCCGCGAGCTGAACATCATCACCGGGACCACGCCCGTGAACCCGACGAAGTGACTCGACGGGACGTGTGCTTGTACAGACTACTTGTATGATTACATGCATCATTCGTAGAACACGGCGGCAGATTTGTTTGTAACGCGGCGTAAATCAGTAGAAGAACTCGGAGTCGTCGCGACCGTTAACCGCCGAGAGAAACGCGAAAGAAAACGCCGGCACAAACGGCAGAACGAAAGCCTTGACCAGAATCGTCGCCGCGAGCGCCACGGGGAACAGCAGACCGGCGGGGAAGCCGTCGGACGACGGCTCGGTCGCGCCGAAAAAGTCAGTCTCAACCGCGAACACCGCGAGGAGCGCGAGCGCCTGCAGCGTGGTGTACAGGTGTAGCGTCTTGAGGGGCGCCCTGCGAATGTACGAGGAAGTAGGGTGGCATTCTCTCGACGTCACGGCCAACAAAGCCCGCTTGAACATGCCGTTGGACTCGAGCGAGGTCCAACCGGTGTAGCACAAGTAACCCGACATCACAGCCGTGGGCACCGCGGAGATCACGTCGCGCGCGAGCAGGACGGTGAGGACGATGAGCGCGTGCGAGACGAAGTTGCTGACGCGGGTCTCGATGGCGGAAACCACCTTGGACTTGACCTCGCCTCGCTGCTCGTATTCCACCAGAGTGGCGAGGACGCGCGCGTGCTGAGGGGAGTGCGGGATGGTCCCCATGGGCATGGGACAGCTCCAAATCGACGCGGCCGCGATGACGCACCCGACCCCGAGCATGTCCAGGTGCAAGCCCCGGCCGCCGCCCTTGCGCAGCGCGTTTGCGGGCGCCGCGGTCAAGATGGACGCGGCGTTGGACTCGACGAACACCTGCGCGGCAAACGCGAGGCCCGGGACCGCCGCGAGCGCCGCGAGGCTCGGCGAGAGGTTTCCCAGCGATGAGGTTCCCAGCTGCGCGCGGGGCATCGGCGTGTCGTCCGTGATGTTCGCGCGTTTGACCCCGACGTCGGGAGAGACGGCGTAGGAGAGCAGGGTGAGGGAGACGAGGGAAATCGCCGGGGCCATATCCGCGATGACGGTCCTGGTGTTCTTGCCCAGGAACCGGGACCTCTGGAAACCCAGCACGGCGCGGGCGACGTAGAAGGTTCCGAGGAAGAGCATCAGGTGCTTGAGGAAGAACGCGGGGTGCTCGTCAACCTCCGCGTCGTCCATCTCGTCGGCGACGGCGGAGGCGGCGACCACCTCGGCGACGCCGCTCCGGATGAAGATACCCGAGACGAGCGCCGCGAGGATTTCGTGCGTGAAGCTCCCGGCGTGCCGCATCAGCCCCGCGCCGCCGACGGACGCGATGAAGACGACGAAACCGGCGCACCATAGGCCGACGGCGGCGTGAAACGCGAGGAAATCCTCACCCGCGAAGACGCCGCCGCCGCCGTGGAACAAACCCGAGAGAATCTTCGTAAACGCCACCGAAGTTCCCGTGACCCTTAATACGAGCAGCGGGGACCCCGCGACGAGCGAGAACGCCATGTTACCGACGCCCTCCGCGAGTAAAACCTCGGTGGGCCCGATCGCGCCTCTCGTCTCTTCCCGGAGCACCACGCCCAGGGCCAGCGCGGGAGCGAGGGTGGAGAAGTAGAGCCACACCGTCGCGTTGATCGTCTTTGAAAACGCGTACCCGTCCCTGAACGCGTCGGTCCAATCGCTGACGTAGTGGGGCAGCCGGTACCTCGCGTCCCTCGCGACGGATGCGAACGGCCATTCGAACGACCGAGGCGTTAAAAATCGGGACTTGGCGCGCGTCGGGTGGAGGGGCGGGGGCGTCCTGTGGATGGAGTCCACCTCGCCGCCCCCGTCGTTTGCCCCGCCGGAGCCGGACTTTCGCTCCACGAAGGTGAGGACCGCGGCTCGCACGTCGCGCGCGTCTTTCGCGCGCAGAGCGGCGGAGAAGAAGGCGTCGTCGTTGAGTAAGGTGGCGACGGTGTGTGCGGTGGCCGCGCCCGTCTTGGCGGGGGGCTCGGAACCCGAATCCGCCCCGGAGAGTGCGAGCGCCACGACCCAGACCCTCGCGCAGCTGTCGATGCCGAGCAGGCTCGGGGTCTTGAGTCGACCGACGATGACGACGCGGCGGGTGAGCGCGGGGACCTTGGCGACCGCGACGATGAAGCCGCGCCCGTTGATGGCGCGGTTCCAAGGCGAGGCGGTTCCCATGTCGCCGCGCGGGGCGAGCCGCGCGGACGTGGACGCGGAGGAGACGAAGCTGTGGTCGAGAGCCGCGGAGGAGTTCCAGGAGTTTGTGCCGGTCTTCTCCAGCTCCTCGTCGTCGGCGTCTTCGCGGAGCATCGCGTCGACGCACTGCTCGCGGAAGCGGTGAGACGATGGGACGAGCCCGTGCCTGGCGGCGCGCGAGATCAGCTCTCTGACGATTCCCCCCGGGCTCGTCGCGCGAACACCGAGGACGAAGAAACTCGCGAGCGCCTTGTCGCTGCGCTTGACCACCGCCGCGAACGAGGCGGGCGAGTCGGGGTTTGCGTCATCATCGTCGAGGGAGAGCGCGACGAGGTCCTTGCGTGCCTGGATCTCGAGCGCGATGCACTTCTCGGGGAGCACGCGCGTCTCCGCCCACACGAGAGCCCGCGGGTGTCGAGGGGCGGTCAGCGAGATACGGGCCGATAGGGCGGAGAGACGTCGGAAGAGGGAGCCGACCGTCGCGCCGCTAGATGTGCGTCGGTGGATCGGGGTCGCTTGGGAGGCGGATGCGGGTGTCACGGGGGTGTGGTTCTCGGGGTTGTCATCGGAG
>Ga0181573_10004485_pt1 | contig 11869 bp, 10 predicted proteins | sample 101ome_25_FD_148643 | JGI IMG/M metagenome (GOLD analysis project Ga0181573, IMG submission 148643) | Coastal salt marsh microbial communities from the Groves Creek Marsh, Skidaway Island, Georgia - 101409BT metaG (spades assembly) | ecosystem: Environmental > Aquatic > Marine > Intertidal zone...
CAGCCATTGCACGTCGGTAATGCGAGCGACTGGGGCGGCAATAAGATCAGGGTCAGCTGGCTTGGTGAAGACACCAATATCCATTCAGTCTGGGACTACAAGATGATGGACACCATGCAGATCGCCTACCCTGACAGTGTTGAGTGGCTGGCATCCCAGTCACCTGCGAATAAAGACGGCAGGGTCATTGACTGGATGAACCAGTCTCTGGCGCTGGGGCGGTCTCACGGCTACGTCCATGTTGACGGCAGCCTGATCAAATCAGGTGACCGCCTCGGGATGGACTACCTCAATCGCAACAAGCCCGTATTGATACAGCGTCTGCTGGAATCGAGTGCACGCCTCGCCAGTCTGTTGAATGCGATCGCCTCCGGCGAGCGGCCCGTGGCTTTCAGGCTGCAGGCGGGGGCTAACTAGAGACTTGCGACAAGCATCACGATTTATCGAGCCAGCGCCCCAGCCACGATTGGTGCAGAATCTTACCGGTCAGCACGTAGTGCAACGACGCTTCATTATGCAGGGTCCAGTTCATCTTCCAGTGGGCAGGTGATGGCCCGATGAACAGCAAGCGGTCACCGGGCGCCAGCAGTGTGTGTATCGGCGGCTGGCAAAAAGCGCCCAACTCATTGCTGTGAAACAGGGCAATAACGGGTAGCGTATGCTCTCGGTCAGTATAGTCCTGGATGAGATGACCGATTCGTATCTCCTGTCCGGCATCGAGGGCGGCAGTGAGCGCCGGTGTCTTGTCACCGATTGTGACTTCCCAGGTCTCTGGCAGGCGCCCCTCACCCAGCGCCCTGATGCGCTCACACAGGGACTTTGCCCACTTGTCATCCCTTGCCCTCGCCAGGCTGAGGAATTCATCAATCGCATGATTCGTCAAAATCGTCTTGATCTTTCGAGCGATGACAGCGCTTGGCTCCATTGCAACGTTGGCCGGCGCCTGTTTAAACAGCTTGCGGTTGGCATGTTCGTTCTGGCGGACGATAACGAACAGTTCAGGGTTCATCTGCTTCGCGGTCACGATCGTTGACAGGTTGTTCGAGTCATCATTGGTACCAGCAATGATGCCCGCAGCCTCGTGCACACCCGCCTGATGGAGTATTTCTTCACCGGTACAGTCACCGATGATGGTGTTGTCTGGCAGGTTCGGAATCTCTGGGTTGGCTTCAATGACCTGCACTTCGAGACCATGATTAACCATCTCTTGGTAAATCGCCTGGCCGAACCGACCAAATCCATTGATAATCCAATATCCTTCCGGCACAACTTCAACCTCCGGCAGCGGCTCTCCGGACTCGCCACGGAGCCAGAGACTCAGCATAAACTGGTGCGGCGCATAGGTCGCCAGACCCAGGTCGCGCGAGAAAGCCTCGAACGGATCAATAATGTGTTCCGTTCCGAACGAGGCCATGTTGGCCTCAATTTCAATGGCATTGGACCGACAGATGACCTTGAGATCAGGGTTCATAACTTTGGCGGTAATCGCGATACGCAGGTTGGCCGTGTTGTCATTAGTCAGGGCAACGATGTTCTTGCACAAAGGATGTTTAATCCCCGCCAGCACGAGGTTGTCGGGTATCGATGCATCACCCTGAAGAGCTGGGACATGGCCTTCGTTGTCATCCAGCATCAGGGCATCAATCCGATCCCGGCGGATTTCTATAACGGTCGCCGGCAGCATGCGCTTGCGTAGCGCCTTGACGAGTTTGCTGCCCGTGTCGCCATGGCCGCACACCAGTGAAAACGGCTCACGCATGTTCCTCACCTGGCGCTCAAAGGAGTAAACCGTGATGGCGTTGCGCAGCACGTCACTGGTAAGGAGTGTAATCAGGGAACCGATGGTATAAACCCAGGTCGCTACGGTAATGTAGATAAATATGAGTGACCACATGCGCTGGCCATCAGAGAAGGCATAGGGTATTTCTCCAAACCCGGTCGTTGTACCCATAAAAGAGACAAAGTAAAAAGCATGGAACAGGTCCATGTGCCAGAGATTGCCTTTGTCATCGACGCCGGGTATCAGCGTCAGCCCCAGGGTTGCAATTGCATAGACGCCCGTTAGCAACAAGAGCGGCACCCGCATCTGGCGGAGGACGATAAACAGGACCGTATCCATTCTTCGTGACTTCCTGCTTTATCAGCGTCTCAGCAGCACGAGTTCAATGATCACCAACGTAACCGAAATGACATTCGCGATAACTGCGCCGCCAGAGAGTGAGACGATGGTGGCCACAGTTGATGCTGTCAGTCCGCTATCGACAACGTGCACGGTGTATCCCCAAACCGCAGCAGCGGCAACGAGGTGGAGAATAGCCACCAGGCTGGCAGCAAGCAGCATCGCGCCAATATGCGATCTGTCGCCGAACTTGAGGATGGTCGCTACCGAATTGACAAAGATCGCCGCGTACAAACCGAGGACGTTGTGATGTGCTGGATTATCGATGTCGCCGATAAAAAAACCGAAATTCACCGTCAGTGCGAGGATGATGAAGAAAGCAAAAATGACTTTTTCGAGGTTCATAGGGGTAGCGCGTCTCCCACGCGGTGTTGCTTAGTGACTTCTTAACTCTCGTCGGACGTCCGGGTCAAGGGAAATACCAGGGCCAGCCAGACAAGAGCCATGACGAACCCAATCGCGAGGTAATAGTTTGCCATGACAACCCCTAGCCGCTGCAGTACGGCAATCACGACGCTGGAACCACCCTTCCCCGTCCTGTAACCAAAGACATCAATCACTTCTTTTGCCCGATAGCGCTCATCAAATCCTAACGGAACATACAATACTTCCTTCGCGGCCCGGAAAATGGAGTAGTCGAATGCCTTAAAAAGGAAGAAGGCGACGCCCACCGTCAGCAAGGTCGGCTCGATAATAGCAACGGTGATGGCAGCCAGATGTATCAAAGGCATCATGAGGTGAACCAGGCGCAGCGAGACAAACGCCAGCAACAGTGGCGCAAAAACAAATTGCAGCAGCAGTACTGAAGTATTCAGCGTACCCCAGAACCAGCCCTGAAACGCCGTTTCCTTGTCTGGTTCGCCAGCATATTCCTCTGACAAGATGCCCTGGAACTTGAAATCAAGCACGGCTGCAATGACCTGAGAGGCGAGGACAACCGCCAGCAGACTAAGCAGCATCTTGTTCTCGCGGAACAGGTTGAGCGCGAGGTGGCCTTGAGATTTGTCCGCCGGTGGCATATCCGGCTCGCCATGGAATACGTAGGTGTGGTTGGCTACCAGGGCCGCCGGCAGGAGCGCGATAGCCGCACAGAGCACCATGGCTTCCGTGCCAAAACTTTCCGCTGACAGACCCACCATCCAGCCACCGATAGCACCTCCGATACCCGCTATGCCGGTAACGGGGCCATTGACCTTCTTTGCCGTGGTCGGGGTGACGGACGAGTTGATATAGCTCCAGTACTGCTCAATCAGCAGGACGATGTAGAACTCCTTGAACAGGAACAGAGCCGGCGTCACCATTTCGTTGCCGCCGAGCACCAGCAAGTAGCAGCCAAGAATGATCATTGAAGAGCCCAGCGAGGTCACCAGCAGCGTTCTGCGGGGGCCGAGCTGGCTCAGTATCCAGCCGTAGAGTGCGACACCCAAAAAAACCACGACTGGCATGGCTGCCATCACCAGCGGCAGCTTGTCCGCGCCATAGGCCGATTTGAAGAGCACGGTTGATGATGAGCGGATAAATTCATAACCAATCAGGGTGAACAACGCTGCGGTTGCCATGGAAAAGGCAACTTTCACTTCCTCGTTGAACTTCATGGGGAATATCCGCGTAATAACTCCGATGAACTTGACATACACAGCCTAAATCCGCAAATTTCGGCCTTTTCGGAAAACCATAACTCATGGCAATACCCCGACCTGATAAGAAACCCTTGAATCCCCGGTTCTCCTCCGGCCCCACCGCGAAACGACCAGGCTGGTCAGTCGACTGCCTCAGCACAGAATCCCTTGGGCGCTCTCACCGGGCCGGTTATCCGAAGAGCCGACTGAAGTCGGTCATCGACATCAGTAAAGCAATGCTGGGGATGCCGGATGACTACCTCCTGGCCATCGTTCCCGCGTCAGATACCGGTGCTTTTGAAATGGCCATGTGGACGATGCTCGGCGCTCGCGGTGTTGACGTGTTGTCATGGGAGAGTTTTGGCGCAGGCTGGGTCACCGACATCAAGTCCCAGCTGAAACTTGAAGACCTGCGCGAATTCAGCGCGCCCTACGGCGAACTGCCCGACCTGAATGCGGTTGACAGCGAAGCCAGGGACGTCGTTTTCACCTGGAACGGCACAACCTCAGGTGTGCGCATACCTGATGCTGACTGGATTTCAGCGGATCGTGACGGCCTGACATTCTGTGATGCAACGTCGGCCGCATTCGCCATGCCTCTGGACTGGCCAAAGCTGGATGTTGTGACCTGGAGCTGGCAGAAGGTACTGGGCGGCGAAGCAGCCCACGGCATGCTGGCATTATCCCCCCGCGCTGTCGAGCGACTAGAGACCTACACGCCGAACTGGCCGTTACCCAAGGTGTTCCGGTTGACGAAAAAGGGCAAGCTTGGCCTTGACCTTTTCGCCGGATCAACCATCAACACACCTTCGATGCTCGCTGTCGAAGACCAGCTGGATGCGCTCGACTGGGCTGAATCCATTGGTGGTTTAAGTGGGCTTGTCGGTCGTTCTGAGGCCAACCTGGCCGTGATCAGCAAGTGGGTTGACTGTACTGACTGGGTCAGCTTTCTCGCTGCGAACCCAGCCACTCGGTCATCGACCTCGATCTGCCTTACGGTTGTTGATCCGTGGTTTGCAGGTAAAGACGAAGACGAGCAACGCGCGCTGTTGAAATCGCTGACCAGCATCCTGGAGCAGGAAGATATTGCTCTGGACATAGGCGGTTACCGGGATGCCCCGCCGGGGCTGCGAATCTGGGGCGGAGGTACGGTTGAGAGTGCCGATATCGAGGCTTTGTTACCCTGGCTTGACTGGGCTTACGCTAACTTGAAAAACTAGCCGCCTGGATTCAAGGAGGCTGCCATGCCAGAAGTAAGAGAAATCGCTACCGGGCTGCGTTTCCCGGAAGGTCCGATTGCCATGCCTGATGGCAGCGTGATCGTCGTCGAGATAGCTCGCGGAACACTCAGTCGGGTGCATCCGGATGGCACGTTTGAGGTCGTCGCAGAGCCTGGCGGCGGCCCCAATGGTGCTGCCATTGGGCCCGATGGGGCCTGCTACGTCTGTAACAACGGCGGCTTCATCTGGCACGAGGCCAGTGATGGCAGGCTGTTCCCGGGTCAGCAGCCCCCTGACTACAGCGGTGGTAGAATTGAGCGCATCGACCTCGATACAGGTGAGGTCCAGACTATTTACACGGCCTGTGATGGCAATCCACTGTGCGGTCCCAATGACATTGTGTTCGATGCTGAGGGCGGCTTCTGGTTTACCGATCACGGCAAAACCCGTGAAAGAGACCGGGACCGCACCGGAGTCTATTACGCGAAAATCGACGGCTCGCACATCAGCGAGGCGATTTTCCCGATGGAAGCACCCAATGGGATCAGTCTGTCTCCCGATGAGAAGACCCTTTACGTCGCTGAAACGCCGACAGGGAGGACCTGGGCTTATCCCATCGCGAGTCCTGGCATCATTGATGCCAGCCAGCGCCCGAGGATGCTTGCTCAGATTCCTGATCACCATATGTTCGACAGCATGGCTGTTGATGCCGAGGGCAATGTCTGTGTTGCCACCCTCATCACCGGTGGCATTACGGTGCACTCCCCGGATGGCGCCACAGCTCGGCTCATCGAAATGCCGGATGTGCTGACCACCAATATCTGTTTCGGGGGTGTAGACCTGAAGACCGCCTTCATCACGCTTTCTACCACAGGTCGGCTTGTGGCCTGTGATTGGGAGACGCCAGGCCTGCCATTGAATTTCCTGAACAAATGACACACACCAATTGATCAGACCAGCACTCAAGTTCTGTCTTTGGTTGTGCCTGTTGGCAGGTCAGCTGGCGATTGCTGAAACACGCCTGATGTCAGAGGTCCACTTTCTGATTCCGGCTGGCCCTGGCGGGGGCTGGGATGGCACCGCCAGAGGCATCGGCGAGGCCCTGCAGAAGTCAGGCCTGGTCACCGACCTCAGTTATGAAAACCTGTCCGGGGGTGGAGGTGGCCGAGCCATTGCAAAACTGATAGAGACAGCACCGCGCCAGGACCACACTCTGCTTATCAGCTCCACCCCCATGGTAGTGCGTTCACTCCAGGGCATTTATCCCCAGTCGTTCCGGGATCTGACCGTGATTGGTTCAGTCATCGCGGATTATACGGCCATTGCTGTTCGACCCGATTCTGAGATTGTTTCACTCGCCAATCTTACCGAACGTTTTATGGCAGACCCTCGCAGTGTGAAAATCGCCGGCGGCTCAGTACGCGGTTCGACAGACCACTTTATTGCCGCCCGTCTGTTCCAGTTGGCCGGCGGTGATCCGCGAAAAGTGGTATATATCCCCTATGATGGCGGCGGTAAGGCGCTCGCAGGGCTGCTGACAGGAGAAACCGAGGTCCTTTCCTCTGGTTTGTCTGAGATGATTGAGATGTATCGGGCTGGTGACATCCGGATCCTCGGCGTGACAGCGGGTGACCGGCTGGCAGACGAGGCAGGCATACCGACTGCACGGGAGCAGGGTTTTGACCTGGTTTTTGCCAACTGGCGGGGTTTCTTCGCCGCGCCAGGCCTGCCAGACTCACGCTATGCCGAGATGGTCCTGACCATTGAGTCGGTGGTCCAGACAGACGCTTTTGAACGGGTTCGCGCTCGGAATGGCTGGCAGACACTGTTACAGACTGGCTCGGTGTTCTATCGGTACCTTGAACAGCAAGAACAGGACATCGGCATTCTGATGCGAGAAATGGGATACCTCAGGCGAGGCTACATTGATTCGAGATAAACCAAATAAACTATTGAATTTATTATTAAATATTTCAACCCAAACCGATTGAGCGGCCTCGCGCTGCTGATCTTCTTTGCCGCTTATGGGATAGCCGCCCAGGATATTCAGTTGGATTTCTGGGCCGCTGAAGAGACATTCAACGCTCGTACCTTCCCTACCTTCATTGCCGTGGGGGGGGCCGGCTTTTCCTTACTCCTGCTGCTGACCGGTGACAGTCGATCGCTGCCTGGACTTGGCGAACTTGACCTCGGGCCGCTGCTTGCTTTGGTTCTACTGTTGGTCAGTTTCACCTTCCTGATTGAATACCTGGGCTTTGTGCTTGCCGGCATTGGTCTATTGGCTATCGCCCCTGTGCTGCTGGGAGAAAAGCACTGGCAGCTGATCATAACGGTCAGCATCGGCGTAGTGGCAGGGCTTTATCTGCTCCTCTCGGCGCTGGATGTCTATCTCGATCCTGGCCTGTTAGGTTGGCTGTTGTGATCGAGGGTATTACCCTGGGACTGACAACTGTCCTGACATTGCAGAATCTCATGCTGGTCCTGGCAGGCTGTGCGGTGGGCACGCTCATCGGCATGCTGCCGGGTCTGGGACCCATTTCCGCCATTGCCCTAATGATTCCTGTGACTTACGGTTTTGAGCCAAGCAGCGGCATGATCCTGCTCGCGGGGGTCTACTACGGCGCTATTTTCGGCGGGTCGACGTCTTCCATCCTGATTAATGCGCCTGGCGTTGCCGGTACTGTTGCAACGGCCTTCGATGGCTACCCGATGGCGAAACAGGGCGAGCCCGGCAAAGCGCTGGCGACGGCGGCCTACGCGTCATTCGCCGGCGGCACGCTGGCCGCCGTGCTGCTGGCTCTGTCTGCGCCCTGGCTTGCTGACCTGGCATTGAGTTTCCAGTCAGTGGACTATTTTCTGATGTTAGTCCTGGGGCTGAGTCTGGTGTCGGCGTTTTCAGCCGCGGGCGAACACATCAAGGCATTGATCATGACTTTTCTGGGCCTGGCACTGGCAATGGTCGGTACAGACCTTACCGCCGGCGTCCAGCGTTACACTTTCGGCCGCATGGATCTTGTCGATGGCATCAGTTTCCTGTTGCTGGCAATGGGCACCTTTGCCCTGTCAGAGGCACTGATGATGGTACTTTTCAGGAACAGACAGGAGGAGCAACCGCCAATACCAAACAGTGGTCTGAACCTCTCCAGGCGCGAGTTCGGGCGAATCATGCCCGTTGTTTCACGTTCTTCGGTGATGGGATTCATTGTTGGTGTTCTGCCAGGCGCCGGGGCAACGATAGCCTCGTTTCTCGCCTATGGCACTGAGCGCCGGCTGAATCGCGACCAACCTGATTTCGGCAACGGTAATATCCGGGGTCTTGCAGCGCCTGAGGCGGCAAACAATGCGGCCTGCACCGGCTCGTTTGTTCCTTTGCTGACGCTTGGAATCCCGGGTTCCGGCACAACCGCGGTACTGCTGGGTGCACTAATTGCATACGGTATTCAACCAGGCCCGCGACTGTATGTAGATCAACCCGAAATCTTCTGGTCCGTCATTGTCTCAATGTATGTTGGCAACCTGTTTTTACTTGCCCTGAACCTGCCGCTGATTCCCTATCTGGCACGCCTGCTGGCGGTACCCAGGCAGTTTCTGATTCCCCTGATTGTCTTTTTCTCTATGATGGGTGTCTATCTGGTCTCGTTTAACCCTTTTGACCTCCAGCTGATGGTCCTGGTCGCGGTAATGGCGCTCCTGCTGCGCTTGTTGTCCTTCCCGATGGCGCCGCTGTTGTTGGGGTTTATCCTGGGTGGCATGCTTGAAGACAACCTGCGGCGGACCCTAACAATCAGTGACGGTGACCTCAGTTATTTCTTCGATCGTCCCCTGACACTGCTGCTGGCGACCCTGGTTGTTCTCGTCCTGATCAGCCCGCTGTTACAATGGTGGCAATCCCGTGGGGTACAACGCAATGCATAGTCTCCAGGAACTGGGCTGGAACCACTTCTTTGCCCAGCAGATTGAGCCGGACACAACCGAATGGTTTCCTGCACGGGTCAGCCGCCAGGATATTAACCAGTTTCATCTGCTCTCTGCCGAGGGTTCATTGATCGGAATTCTACCCGGGAGATTGCGACGGGAAGCCATGTCGAAGGCTGATCTCCCCACGGTGGGCGACTGGGTGCTGGTGTCTCCGATCAGTGGCGGCGAGTCGAATACCGTACAAATTGAACGACGCCTAAAGCGGAAAAGCAAATTCTCGCGTCAGGAGGCGGGTGAAATCGTCGATGAACAGGTGGTAGCCGCTAACATCGACGTTGTTTTTATCGTTTGTGGGCTGGATGACGATTTTAATCCCGCACGCATTGAACGTTATTTGTTGTTGTGCGCAGACAGGGCTGCCCTCGCGGTCATTCTTTTGAACAAGGCCGACGTCTGCCAAAATCTCGATGAGTGTCTCAACATCCTGGCACCGGTTACCAAGGACACACCCGTACACGTGGTCAGTGCGGTTCAGGAGCAGGGCATCGAGCCCGTTCGCGATTACATCATAAAGGGAACGACTTGCGCGCTGCTGGGTTCTTCTGGCGTTGGCAAATCAACCTTAATTAATGCGCTGCTTGGCGAGGACCGTTTCGCCACTGGCGCCGTCAGGGCCGGTGACAGCAAAGGGCGTCACACGACAACATTTCGAGAAATGGTGATGATTCCGTCTGGGGGCTTGATTATCGACACGCCGGGCATGCGTGAACTTCAGGTTTGGGGCGATGCGTCGACGCTCTCACAGAACTTCGAGGATATCGAATCACTGACCCTGCAGTGTCGGTTTAATGACTGCCGACATCAGTCAGAACCCGGTTGTGCCATTCAAGCGGCAATGCTTAGCGGTTCGCTGGATAGAGAAAGGCTGGAGCGTTACCGCCGTCTTGAACAGGAGCTGGCGCACCTGAATGCCCAGGAAGATGTCTCAGTTCGTGCAGAGAGGAAGCAGGCCCGCAGGAAAAGATCAAAGATCCTGAGGCAACATTCAGACAAGCGTAATTGACGGTCACAAAAAAGGGGCCGGCAGGCCCCTTTTAAGTTACCGCTTTCACAAAGAGATTATTCGCCGACGGTTTCTTCAAGCATCTTGCGCAGCTCTTCCTGTCGTCGTTTTTCGCCCGCGATGTAGCGAATGTATTGTCGAGCCTGCTTCTCTCGTTTCTTGTCGAGTCGAGCTGCATCTCGGAAAGACTTCGTCGCAGCGTCCCAGCGTTCGACCTGCATTTGCGAGATGCCCTTCCAGAACGCCACATCTGAGGCATCTTTCAGCTTGCCCTTCTTCTGGGCATTGGCGTATGCATCAATGGCTTCTTTGTGACGATCTTCTGCTGCCAGCGCCTGGGCCAGACGGTAATGCAGCTCCCCATCTTCAGCATATTTTGTCGCATCTCGCCAGGCATCAATCGCCTGGTTGGTTTCCTGCGCGAGCGTGTAAGCTGTCGCCAGAAGCGTTATGTTCTTCTCGTTTTCCTCGATTTCACCCGCCTTGATGCCTTTCTCGATGATCTGGGATGATTCATAGGGCACGCCAGCTCCGAGCAGACGCTGGGCAAGCATAATGACTTCGGTTTCCCGCTGCAAAAAGCCCTGAATGTACGCCGCATAGTAAGCCGATAGTGACTTGTCGTCCCAGTTCTTTTCACTGTACATACCTGCAAGGTGCATCCAGTACTGTTTCTTTGGGAAATGCAGAATGAGGGTTTCCAGGACCCGAATAACATTATCGGTATCTTTATTCTCGTTGTAGAGAACAACCTGGAGGTACCACCACTGTTCCTTAATTTCTTTCTGCTGGGCATTAGCCAGGTCTTCTACTTCAATCGCGTGCCGCAGTGCAGCTCGGTAATCCTCCAGCTGGTAGTAAGCTGTAGCCTTGATGAAGGTTACCTGGGGATCGGGGTTCGCCTGGAGTGCCTGGAATCTGTCGATAAACTCGATCGACTTTCGGTAATTACCCTCCGCGTAATGCAGCTGGAACAGCGCGCGAAGTGAAGACTGTTCCAGTGCTTCTGTGATCGTGCCTTGCTTGAGAATATTCTCATAGGACTTAATCGTGTTCGGAATATCCTCCAGCGTGTAATAGGCAAACGCCATGGTGTTCCAGATCTGAGCCATCTCATAGCTGTTAAGGCCTTTTGACTCACGCAGCTTCATTAGCATACGAATCGCGTCCTGTGGCGTTCCGGTGGGTTCGGGTGGTGGTTCACCCTCTTCCCGCGGCGCAGACTCAGGATCAATCATAATCTGGGCTTCGGCCAGTTTTTTGTATGTTTTCTCCCGCATGGCCGGTACCTTGCGGGTCTTTTTCTTTTCCGGGGCTTGTGCCGCCTGCGCGGTTGCTCCTACGTTGATATCGCTATCAACTTGGCTCACGAGCAAAGGTAAAGCCCAGATCACAGCCACAATGGTGAGTTTCTGCATCATGTTCCAGCCTCCTAGTCGTCTACCAAGGTAAAGCTAATCTTGTTCTGCACGCCAGCTGTCTCTACCGGGTTGCCATCGATCACCTTTGGCTTGTACTTGAATTTCAATGCTGCCTTCATAGCTGCACTGTCGAACACACCATTCGGGCTGTCGAAACATTCACCCGGATTTCTCGCACTTTTGATCCAGCCGCAGTTGGAGACGACAAACGGATCTGATACGGTGCCTAGCTCGGTAACGGTAAATTCAACGATCACCCAACCGGTCATACCGCGACTGAGCGCGCGACGAGGATACTGGGGCTGAACCTTGACAATCGGCAGGTACTCGCCGTCACTGATACCAAAACCACCACTGCCGACATTGATATCAATCGCCGTATCGACGTTAGACATAGAGAAACCAGTCTTGTCGACGTTGACATCGAAATTTTGCGGCGGGGTTTCGGG
>Ga0181573_10004486_pt1 | contig 11867 bp, 6 predicted proteins | sample 101ome_25_FD_148643 | JGI IMG/M metagenome (GOLD analysis project Ga0181573, IMG submission 148643) | Coastal salt marsh microbial communities from the Groves Creek Marsh, Skidaway Island, Georgia - 101409BT metaG (spades assembly) | ecosystem: Environmental > Aquatic > Marine > Intertidal zone...
GGCCGGTGCCATCCAGGTCGGCGGAGCGATTTCCGACGCAGATCTGCGAGCCGTGCGCCATCTGCGAGTCACCGCGACGGGGCCGAAAGGTGAAGTCGAGATCGCCCGAATGCGGCTGGTCGGCTCTCGCTGGATCCGGCGTGGCGCGGACGGTGTGCTGGACGGTATCGCGGGTGACACACTGTCCGGAGTCGGAAGAGTCGAGGTCACGTCCGTATCCCAGGTCACGGAGGGCGGCGACTACGTGTCCCCGCCGGGCGTGCTCGAGGAGCTGACGGACCCTACTCAGGCGTTCTCGGGTCAGGGCATCGAGTTCAACGAGAAGTCGCTCGGTATCACCTTCGAGGACGTTCCGGACGGCGGCCGGGCCGAGGTGTACTATCGCTTCCCCCAGAGACCCCGGGACTTCCTGTCGTATCAGGAGGCACGGCTCTGGGCGATTGCCCGCGACGGAGACTTCGGACCGACTCGCCCTCTTCGATTCTTCGTGAAAGTGGGGAGCGACGCCGAAAATTTCTATCTCTATCGGACGCCGATGAGTCCGCCGGTCCGCGAGGGTCTGACGGCTGCGGACTGGTTGCCGGAGGTTCGGATCGACTTCGGGGAGTGGCTGGACCTGCGCCGGCGGGCTGAAGAGCGGCTCTCCGCTGCTCCTCCGGCGCCCGGCGATCCTCCCGTGCAGGTCTGGTCTGCGGATTCGACCTACGCAGTCGTCCTCGGAGATCGCGGACGTGCGCCCAATCTGGCTGCAGTTCGAGAAATCTCTGTTGGCGTATGGAACGAGACGGGCCAGCCGGTCTCAGGAGAGATCTGGGTGGATGAGCTACGCCTCGGAGACGCGCTGAAAGAAGCCGGGGTTGCCAGCTCGCTCAACGTGTCGCTGGAGGGCGCGGGTGTGCTCGAGACACGGCTCAACATGACCAATCGTGGGGCGTTCTTCCGACAATTGCGCGATGTGCCGACGTATCAGGATGATCGGACGGTCAACCTCTTCAGTTCGCTTGCCGTCGATCGATGGCTTCCGAGCAGCTGGGGGATCGACATGCCCGTCACACTGGAGCTTTCGCAGGCGACTCAGGCCCCGGTCTTGCTGACCAATTCCGATGTGCGGGCGAACGACATCGCCAACCTGCGCGATACGGGTGCCGGGCAAACACGGGTGGGTGTCTCGCTCCGCAAGCGTACGCAGAGTGCGAATCCCCTTGTTGGCTTCCTGATCGACGGACTCGACGCCCGTGCCTCGTATGCGTCGGCGGGTGGTTCCACGATCACGACCGAGAACGAGTCCAGTACCGTCGATGCCGGAGTCGGCTGGACCCGCACGCCGGAGTCGCGAACGGTGAGCCTCTTGCCGCGGCCGGTGCGGGGCGTTGTGCGCACGCTCCTGCCCGGCTTTCTGGAGGAAAAAATCAGTGACGCGAGACTGCGTCTGACCCCGGAGCGCGTGTCTCTGGGTACATCCTACTTCCAGCAGGATAGTCGGGTCGTGCGTTACGAGAGCATCGTCCGGGCCCGTTCCGATGACGATGCAATCGCCACGCTGCGACCACGCGAGCTGGTCCAGGTTGCGGCCGACGTCCGGCTTCGTCCTCTCTCGCCACTCACGGCAGATGTCCGGCTCCTTCAGGTCAGGGATCTCCTGCCCCCGGAAGAGGCGGCTGCTGATCTCGAGGTGCAGCGGCTGATACGCGGCGAGCGCGCCCGGCTCCGGGGCTTCGACGTGGGATGGGAGACCGCCCGCACCGTCCGGACCGATGTGGCGTACCGACCGACACTCGTCTCGTGGCTGCGAACCGATTTCGACTGGACGACCGTGTACCAGTCGGATCGGAACACCAACTTCGTCGACAAATCGGTCGTGGGACCGGATACGACCCTGGCCCTCAGCCGCAACGCTCGGGGACAGCGAGACTGGGGGGCGACCGTCTCGCTCAGCCCGTCGGCACTCGCAACAACGTGGCTCGGCTCACCCTCGGACGGAGAGGACGAGGGGGTCACCCAGTTGCGTGCCATAATCAGTTCGGTTCGACCGCTGACGGCCGTGTATCGGGATGGTATCACGTCTCGCTTCAACCGGGACCCCGTCGATCCGCGGCTCGATTTTCAGTTTGGTTTCGGTGGCCGCGACCGTTATCGCTTCGTGGATGCGGATACTGCAGCGTCGCTGACGGATCGGTCGAGTTGGCGCCTCGCCTCCGGTGTTGCCATGCCGGGTGGGGCGGGAATTCAACTCGGCTATCTCTGGAGTGACCTCGAGACCCTCGACATTCGCAGCGATCGCACGACGCGCCAGCGGACGTGGCCGGATGTCCAGGCGACTTTGCCGACACTCGAAATGCCGACCTTCACGGGTATCAGGCGGATCAACATGTCGTCTGGAATCGTACGCACGGAGCGCGAGATCACCTTTGGAGGTCGGGCCCTGCAGCGTCGTTTCGATTCCGACCTCCAGATCCCCCTCGACGTATCGATCCAGTGGCTGCGAACCCTGGTCACGTCCTATCGAGGAGCGTGGCGGGATGGGTCGGGGGTCGACCCGACGGGGGATACCAGGCGGGAAGAGCGTAATCATCGAATCTCGCTGAACACGCAGCTCCTGCTGGCGGGTGGCTTGTCCGAGCGGCTGGATCGCCCGATCTCCCTCTCTGTGATCGGTGCTTACCGGAGTGAGAGAAACTGCCGAATCACCGTTGCAGGCGAGGACTGCGTGCCGTTCGTGGATCAGGTCCTTCGAACCGCCAGTGTTCAGGCAGACACAAGCCTTCGCGGCTTTTCGTTCGGCCTCCAGATCAGCTATGACGATCGGCAGTCGTTCATCGGGCAGCAGACAGGCTCGACACAGTTTCAAGTCGGCCTCTTCGGTCAACTGGATTTCGGAACGGCGGCGTTCCCGATTCGCTAGAGCCGCGTCCCGTCGCCACATCTCGAGGAATCTGTGCCCGAGTCTCAGAGCGGCTCAGGACCCGATGCGCCATGGTCTTGCCCGGCCTCGGTGGTGAACGTGCCCCATGTCACCCTATCACGGCGAGGCACGATCCCTGACCCGAGGAGCACTTCTGCTCCTCGTCCTCAGCATCGTGCGCTACGCCAACGACGTGATCCCCCGAAGTGCGATCGTCCCCGAACGCGGGATGGAATCCTCGGTGGCCCTGGACTCACTGACCGCGCATACGCTTGCGGCGTTGGAGGACGAGGAGCGCCGCAGTCGCCCGATCCGGGGCGGAGAGGTCATGGATCCGAACCGTGCTGACTTGATCGATCTGGACCGCCTGCCCGGGATCGGCCCATCGACGGCAGAGGCGATCGTGGAAGCTCGGGAGGGGGGGGCGATCTTTACGGGGCCGTCGGACCTCCTCGCGGTGCGGGGGATTGGCCCGGTGACCGTGGAGCGCATCGCACCCTATCTGGAATTCAAACATGGCTTCGGCCGACGCTCCATACCGATGAGGTCGGCAAACTCCGGTGCGGGACGAATGACAAAGCCGGGCCGCTCGGCCCTGTTGGACGTCAATTCGGCAGATGTTGAACGCCTCGTGACACTGCCGGGAATTGGTCCGGCGCTCGCAGCGCGCATCGTAGCCGAGCGTGATCGGAGACCCTTCGCCTCGCTGGACGATCTCACGCGAGTCAGGGGGATCGGGGGGACCACCGTCGACCGAATTCGGGGCCTGGCCACGGCCCGGCGACGTAGATGAGGTGCACCGCACGAGGGGGCGTGGGCCGGCGTGGCGAGGAAGCTTGTACGTCGGCACGTCATGCCCGTATTCTTCGTCCAAGACGCGGCGGTCCGCCGCGCCTTCTCTCCCCCAGGCGGGATCGCGGCTCATGGCGGTAAAGGTGGCGCAGGAGATCCGACTCGGTGACCTCTTCGTCAAGGAAGGTCTGATCACCGAAGAACAACTCCAGGAAGGACTTGCCGAGGCGAAGACTGCAGGTGGCCGCCTGGGATATGCCCTCGTGCAGTTGGGGTTTGTCGCCGAAGAAGAATTGACCCGGATGCTGGCGAGGCAATACCGGGTCCCTGCCGTCGATCTCGCGAAGGTCTCGGTCGACGCAAAGATCCTGAAGCTGATCCCGTCGAACGTCGCCCGAAAGCACCTCGTCCTGCCACTTCGACGCGTCGGACGGATGCTCACCGTCGCGATGACGAATCCGACCGATTTTTCAGCGATCGATGATCTGAAGTTCATATCGAAGCTCGAAATCGAACCGGTGATCGTCGGCGAGTACACGCTCCGCAAACATCTCGACGCCTACTACGGCGCCTCGGAAGAGGAAGAGATGAGCAGCATGCTGGAGGGCTGGGAGGACTTCGACGACGTCGAGGTCATCGAAGAGGAGGAGGATGACGATTATTCCGCGCTTGCCGCGGAGGTGGACTCCGCCCCGGTCGTGAAGTTCATCAACGGCCTGTTGACGGACGCGGTGCAGAAGGGCGTATCCGACATACACATCGAGCCGTACGAAAAAGAGATCCGGGTTCGGTACAGGATCGACGGCGCGCTTCAGGAGGTCATGAAGCCGCCCCTGAAGATGAAGGCTGCTCTCACATCGAGGATCAAGATCCTCGCCGATCTCAACATCGCCGAACGTCGCGTGCCGCAGGATGGTCGAATCAAACTGAAGATGAAGAACAAGGTCGTCGACTTCCGTGTGTCGACGCTCCCGGTCATCTTCGGTGAGAAGATCGTGCTGCGTATCCTCGACAAGGGGAACCTGACGTTCGATCTCACCAAGTTCGGGTTCGAGCCCAAGGCCGAGAAGGACTTCATGTGGTCCATTTCCCGACCCTATGGCATGGTGCTCGTGACTGGCCCGACGGGATCCGGAAAGACGACGACTCTGTACTCGGCGTTGTCGCAGATCAACACGATCGATACGAACATCATGACCGCCGAGGACCCGGTCGAGTACAACATCCACGGCATCAATCAGGTTCTGGTCCGCCCCGAGATCGGCATGGACTTCCCTGCCGCGCTCAAGGCCTTCCTGCGGCAGGACCCCAACATCATCATGGTTGGTGAGATTCGTGATATCTCGACCGGCGGCATCGCCATCAAGGCGGCACTCACCGGTCACCTCGTCCTGTCGACGCTCCACACCAACGACTGTCCGGGGACCATCACGCGTATGCTCGACATGGGTCTCGAACCCTTCAACGTCGCGTCCGCGCTGAACCTGATCTCCGCGCAGCGCCTCGCTCGGAGAGTGTGTCCGAATTGCAAGGTCGAGGCCGCCTATCAGGAAGATTATCTGAAGTCGGCGAAGATCGATCTCGACTGGGCAGCACGCACGACCTTCTACAAGGGGGAGGGCTGCGACCAGTGCGGGAACGTGGGATACCGTGGCCGCTGCGGGTTCTACGAGGTGATGATCATGTCACCCTCGCTCCGAAAGGCCATCATGAACGAGATGGGCACGGACGAACTCCGGGAGCTTGCTCGGTCGGAGGGCATGCTCACGCTGCGTGAAGATGGCCTGAAGAAAGTGGAACGGGGGATCACCTCCCTCGAAGAAGTGATCAAGGAGACCACCGTCGCCGAGTAGGCGACGGGCCAAGTGCGCGAGGGACGTTTATGACGCAGCCGGCTGCCCCGGCAGGACAGGCACCGCCCACCGAGCTGAGCCTCAGAGTTCTGCTTCAGGAGATGATTCAGCGGGGCGCCTCGGACCTCCACATCACAGTCGGTAATCCGGCCAAGATTCGGATCGACGGTGCTCTGGCCGACTCTCAGACCAAACAGGTCCTCGCTCCCAAGGACACTCTGTCGCTGGCGTATTCGATCCTGACCGACAATCAGAAGAAAAGATTCGAGACGGAGGACGAGCTGGACTTCTCGTTCGGCGTTCAGAATCTGTCCCGCTTCCGCGGCAACGTGTACAAGCAGCGCGGATGCGTCGCGATGGCCATTCGGCAGATCCCCTACGAGATCGTATCGATCGAGAAGCTGGGACTTCCGCCGGTGGCCAATCACCTCGCGGACAAGCCACGAGGACTGGTTCTGGTGACAGGCCCCACCGGCTCGGGTAAGTCCACGACCCTTGCAGCCATGATCGACAAGGTGAACCGCGAGCGGCGGGGCCACATCATCACGATCGAGGACCCCATCGAATTCATTCACCGGCATCAGGGGTGCATGATCAATCAGCGCGAGGTCGGGGCGGACACGCAGAGTTTTCGACATGCCCTCAAGTATGCTCTGCGGCAGGACCCTGACGTGATTCTCGTGGGGGAGATGCGGGACCTGGAGACGATTTCGGCGGCCCTGACCATCGCGGAGACGGGGCACCTCGTCTTCGCGACACTCCACACGAATTCGGCGGCGGAATCCATCAACCGGATCATTGATGCCTTTCCCGCTCACCAGCAGGGGCAGGTCCGAACGCAGTTGGCATTCGTGCTCGAGGGAGTGATCACGCAGACTCTTCTGCCAAAGGCGAAGGGCAGAGGTCGGGTCGCCGCCGCCGAGGTGATGATCTGTACTCCTGCGATCCGGGCGGTCATCCGGGACGAGAAGATCCACCAGATTTACTCTCTCATGCAGGCCGGCAAGAAGCACGGAATGCAGACGATGAACGACGCGCTTCAGATGCTCTACATGAAGGGCGAAGTGACGCTTGAAGAAGCCCTCAAGCGCTCCGGTGACCCCAACGAGCTGCTTCGAGCTGTTGGGGAAGCGGGTCCCGGCGAATAATTAGAACGACACCACAAGAGGTAAGGACGCTCCATGCCAGTCTTTTCGTACAGCGCTCGGCCCGCCACAGGCGGGGACATGCAGTCGGGTGAACTGGACCTTCCGACCAAGAATGACGTCCTCGCCCATCTGCACCGTCAAAAGCTCATTCCCGTCTCCGTTCGGGAGAAGCCCAAGGAGCTGTCGTTTTCGTTCGGTAGCGGCGTTTCGACGCGCGACGTTGTCATCTTCACTCGTCAGTTCGCGACGATGATCAACTCCGGGCTGCCGCTCGTGCAGAGTCTGGACATTCTCGCCGAGCAGACCGAGAACGTGGCCCTGCGAAAGACGATCGCCGGCGTGCTGTACGACGTGGAGTCGGGACATACACTCGCCGACGCGATGGGTAAGCATGATGATGTCTTCACGGAGCTGTACGTGAACATGGTCGCCGCAGGTGAGGCCGGAGGTATTCTCGATACGATCCTGCTGAGGCTCGCGACGTTTCTCGAAAAGAACGATGCCCTGGTTCGCAAGATCAAAGGCGCGATGATTTATCCGGGTGTCATCTTCTCCGTCGCTGGCGGGGCCGTCGTCATTCTTCTGCTGTTCGTCATCCCGACGTTCCAGCAGATGTTCGCGTCGGCGGGGATCCCGTTGCCGTTGCCGACGCAGATTGTCATCACGATGTCGGAATTCCTCCAGAATTACTGGTGGGCCTGCGGCGCCGGCGTCATCGCGTTCATCGTCGGCATTCGGCAATACTACCAGACGAGCACCGGGCAGCTCGTGCTCGACCGCCTTCTGCTGGGTTTGCCCATTCTCGGAGATCTGCAGCGAAAGTCCGCGGTGGCGCGCTTTACGCGCACGCTCGGCACGCTGGTTTCCTCCGGGGTCTCGATCCTCGAAGGTCTCGAGATCACGGCCAAGACGGCGGGGAACCGAGTGATCCACGATGCGGTCATGGGGTCGCGCGCGTCCATCGCGGGGGGTGAGACGATCGCGGGCCCGCTCAAGGAGTCAGGTGTGTTTCCACCCATGGTCGTCCAGATGATCAACGTCGGAGAGCAGACGGGTGGTCTGGACGAAATGCTGACAAAGATCGCGGATTTCTACGACGAGGAAGTCGACGCCGCGGTGGAAGCTCTGCTGTCGGCGATGGAACCGATCATGATCGTCGTGCTCGGGGTTGTCGTCGGCGGAATGATCGTCGCGATGTATCTGCCGATCTTCGACATGATCAACGCGGTTCAATAAACCCAGTCGCAGGAAGGTGTACGCGGGGGCAGCCGGGTGTGGCTGCCCCCGCGTTCGTCTGTTGGCTTGCGACCCCTCGCAGTCATCGTCCCCCTTTTGCAGACGCAGCCCGCCCGTGACCATTCGAATGAAGGGAAATGATGTCCGAGTCATCTCGCGCCGCCTGTACCTCGGGCTCGTCCTCGCGGTGGCTTCGATGTCGGGTCTCCCCGTGTGTGTCGCCGCGCAGGATCCCCCGAACGCGGTCGCGAGGCGTGTTTCAGGCGGGCCGGTGATCGACGGTCGCCTGGATGACCCCGTGTGGGCCGCGGCCAGCGTCCTGGCGGGCTTCGTTCAACGCGAGCCCCGGGAGGGGTCCGCGGTATCGCAGAGGACGGAGGTCCGTGTTCTCTCGGACGGAGACGCACTGTATGTAGGAGCGTGGCTCTTCGACGACGAACCTGCAGCGATCGTCTTCGGTCAGACGCGTCGCGACGCTGCCCTCGGAGAGTCCGATGCGTTCTCCTTCGTGCTCGATACGTACAGAGATCGCCAGAATGGCTTCGTGTTCGGAACGACCCCGGCTGGTATCGAATACGACGGTCAGGTGGCAAATGAAGGACAGGGTGGCGGCGGCGGTGGGGGACGGCTCCAGCGAGGATCCGCCGGCGGTTTCAACCTCAATTGGGACGCAAGCTGGGAGGTAGCCACGACGACAGATGAGCGTGGCTGGTTCGCCGAGTTCCGTATCCCGTTCTCCACGCTTCGGTACGGTGCCGGGGGAACCCAGACGTGGGGCGTGAACTTCGAACGCAGAATCCGGCGTACCAATGAGCAGGCGGTTTGGGCGCCCTTGCCCCGTCAGTTTACGATCAACCGCGTTTCTCTCGCCGGGGCACTTGAGGTCGATGCTCCGGACAAGCGGATCGTCAACGTAACCCCTTACCTCCTGGGTGACGCGTTTCGGGATTTCGGTCAGGCTGGAGGCTCCTGGAGCGAGGAGATCTCGATTGGGGGTGACGCAAAGATCGGGCTGACCCAGAGCCTGACCCTCGATCTGACCGCGAACACCGACTTCGCATTGGCGGAAGTCGATGACCAGCAGGTCAATCTGACCCGGTTCCCACTTTTTTTCCCCGAGAAGCGAGCGTTCTTTCTCGAGAACGCCGGGACCTTTACGGTGGGGAGCGGGCGGTCCGCGGACCTCTTCTTCAGCCGACGTATTGGACTGGTAGGGGGACGGGAGGTTCCGATTCTGGCGGGCGGACGCGTTACGGGGAAGATCGGCGGGCTCCAGGTCGGGTTCCTGAACATCCAGACCGGAGACGCGTTCCGTTTCGACGCGGAGAATGACGTCATGGTTCAGATCGCTCCGAACAACAATTTCGGGGTGCTGCGGGTATTCAGGGAGTTCTCGAATCGATCGAGGATCGGTGGGGTCGTTGTCTCGAGAGTGAATACGGACGATGCCGGCGACTACAATCTGACCTATGCCGTCGACGGGCGTCTGGGTGTGGGCCAGGACCTCACCTTCGATGCTTGGCTCGGGCTGACCGAGACCCCATGGGCGGCGGCTGTACCCGACGACCGAGATGGGTTCAATAGCGGAGAGTACGCCTTCAATGGCGAAGCGTCGTATGTGACGCGAGACTGGCAGATCTCGGCGGGCTACCGGCAGGTGGGTGAGGAATTCAACCCTGAAGTCGGCTTTCTCAGCCGCGACGCGTATCGTCACGTCAACGCGCGCGTCCTGAGGCACGTTCGTGTGCCGAGTGTGAGTTGGTTCCGGGAGTTTCGTCCGCATGTCTCGTGGAACCAGTACTGGGACCTGAGCGGTTTCAGCGAGACGTACATGGTCCACATCGACAACCATTTCGCATTCGAGAACGGTGCCTTCTTCCAGTTGCCGGGGCTCAACCTCACCGGGGAAGGGCTGAGGGACGACTTTGAAATCCGGGATGGGCTGGTGATCCCGGCCGGGAACTACGACAACTACGACTGGGAATTCCGGGCGAATACCGATCGGAGTGCGCCGGTGTCCCTGTCCGGCGGCTGGAGCCTTGGAGGCTTCTTCGATGGCCAACGCTTTGGACCGAATGGGACTGTTTCCTATCGGTACCGCGATCGTTTCACCGCATCACTGCAACTGAACTACTTCGATGTAGAGCTCGATCAGGGCAGCTTCACCACATCGGTCGTCCGTTTCAACGGATCCTATTCGTTCACGCCGCGGATCTATCTTCAGGCAAACGTCCAGTACAACGACGACACAAGCGACTTGAGCACGAATCTGAGGTTCGGGTGGCTCGACACCGCCGGCACCGGGTTCTTCGTGGTGCTGAATGACTCCCGGCATCGCGGACGGTTTGCGGAGACCGGCATTCCGGCGGGACCGAGACAGCGGCAGCTGGTCGTGAAGTACACCAAGCTGTTCGATTTCACCCGCTAGGCCTCAAACCCTTGTGAAGCGGCAGGGACTGGACGATCGGAGGCGTGACGGCAAGGATGATGCGTCGTTTCGATGGGTTGTGGAGAACTTGTGTCCTTTGACTTTCTGACGTCTGTCATGCTGGTGGGTGCCGGCTTCGTAGCCGGGACCATCAACTCGATCGCGGGCGGAGGCTCTCTCCTGACGCTCCCCCTCCTGATCTTCATGGGCCTTCCGGCGACCGTCGCCAATGGCACGAATCGGATCGCGATCTTCGTGGGGGGCATCGGGGCTACGACGAGCTTTCATCGCAGAGGGCTGATTCCCGCCGCGTGGGTGAAATTCGGCCTTCCACCCGCCCTCCTGGGCGTCGCGCTGGGAACGTGGGCTGCAACGGAGGTTGGTGACGTCGCATTCGAGCGAGTCCTCGCAGCGATTCTGGTGCTTGCCGCAGCGTGGATGATCTGGCGTCCCGTGACACCGCCCGAGGAATCGGGCGCGCTCGCTCCGGACCCCGCGAAGCGCTGGCCTCTTTCGGGCGCCTTTTTCCTGCTGGGTTGCTACAGTGGCTTCATTCAGGCGGGGGTCGGCTTTCTGTTCCTGGCTCTCCTGTCCGCGAACGGGCTCGATCTCGTCCGGGGGAATGCCGTCAAGGTCCCCTTGAACCTGGCCTTCGCGTCGCTGGCCATTCCCCTGTTCGCTCTGGGCGGCAATCTGGACTGGTCTGCGGGGTTGTCACTCGCCGCCGGACAGTTCTTCGGCGCCAAACTCGGAGTGCATCTGCAGGTACTGAAAGGACAGGCATGGGTCCGCAACGTGCTCACGGTGGCGATCGTGATCTTCGCGGTCCGGCTGGTCCTCAGGTAAGCCGGTCGGCCAACCAGCACGTTCGCTCGGTCACGAGGTTGGCAGCAAAAAGGGGCCGGCCCGTCTGAACGACGGACCGGCCCATTGCCGACTGTCCCCGCAGTCGTCTGGATCGCTACGGCGCCTAGTACCGGTAGTGGTCCGGCTTGTACGGCCCATCTTTCGCCACGCTGATGTACTTCGCCTGATCGTCAGACAGTTCCGTCAGCTTCGCGCCGAGCTTGTCGAGATGGAGACGCGCCACCTTCTCATCCAGGTGCTTGGGCAATACGTAGACCTTCTTGTCGTAGTTGGCCGTATTTTGGGCCAGCTCGATCTGAGCGATCACCTGGTTGGTGAACGAGGCGGACATGACGAAACTCGGATGACCGGTGGCACAGCCCAGATTCATGAGGCGTCCCTCGGCCAGGATGAGGACCGAATGTCCGTCCTCGAATGTCCACTCGTGGTACTGAGGCTTGATCTCCGTCTTCACGATCCCACGCACTCGGTCGAGGCCGGCCATGTCGATTTCGTTATCGAAGTGGCCGATATTGGCGACGATCGCCTTGTCCTTCATCCGAGCCATGTGATCGGCCGTGATGATATCCTTGTTGCCCGTTGCGGTGATGAAGACGTCCGCGGACTCCAGCATGTCCTCCAGGCGAACGACGGCAAACCCT
>Ga0181573_10004489_pt1 | contig 11861 bp, 10 predicted proteins | sample 101ome_25_FD_148643 | JGI IMG/M metagenome (GOLD analysis project Ga0181573, IMG submission 148643) | Coastal salt marsh microbial communities from the Groves Creek Marsh, Skidaway Island, Georgia - 101409BT metaG (spades assembly) | ecosystem: Environmental > Aquatic > Marine > Intertidal zone...
GTCCCAAATCGCGGAGACGAACATCAGCTCATCGGCGCCCGTGCGCTGAAGGATCGATTCGATCGACTGCTTTGCGGTTTCCGGGCTTCCCACCGCAGACACTTGCCCGATGTCCTGCATCATTTGTCGTTCGCCCGGATTCAGCTGTTGTTCGAAATCCTGGACGGGTGGCGGCAAAGGTCCAGGCTGGCCACGTCGTAAATTGACGAAGGATTGTAGTGCTGAGCTTCTCAGAAACTGCGCCTCGTCGTCTGTCTCGGCAATGCATAAGTTTGCGCCGATCATGACGTGCGGCTCGCGCAGCGTGTCTGACGGTTTGAAGTTTTCGCGATACATTCGAATGGCGGTGTCCAAATACGTGGGTGCAAAATGGGAGGCAAACGCAAAAGGCATCCCAAGGAGTGCGGCCAGCTGGGCCCCGAAGAGGCTCGAGCCCAAAATCCAGATGGGGACTTCGGTGCCTGCACCTGGGGTTGCGACAACTCGCTGACCCGATTGAATGGGCTTTAAGTAGTGCTGCAGCTCAACCACATCACGAGGGAAGTCCTCGACATTCGAACCTAAGCTTCTTCGTAGCGCTTGCATGGTGAGGCCATCGGTACCCGGCGCGCGGCCGAGTCCCAAATCAATCCGACCGGGGAATAACGACGCCAGCGTGCCGAATTGCTCGGCCACCACCAGGGGCGCGTGATTCGGCAGCATAATGCCGCCTGAACCCACTCTGATGGAGGTGGTTGCGCCCGCAAGATGCGAGATCACCACGGCGGTTGCAGAACTCGCGATGCCCGGCATGTTGTGATGCTCTGCAACCCAGTACCGCGTATAGCCTAGCCTCTCGGCCAGGATGATCAGTTCTCGGCTGCGCGCAAGCGCAGTGTTCGCATTGCTGCCTTCGGTGATTGGAACCAGGTCCAGGATGGAGAACTTTGTCATGGGTGCGTCCAACAGGGGCTGTTTTATGCGAGTATGCCAGAGACGTGAAAAGTTGGTCCATGCTGGGTTTTGAGTCAACCCTCGGTGACAGGCGAGACTGATCGATGCTTGACCAATCTCTCAAGGGGAAGCGGTCGTAAGATTTGATATGCCAAGGTGATTGAGATGAACCAAGCGTCCTCGACAAAACTAACCCTTGTTGCCGATGCCGTCGATCAAGACGTTGAAATCGCACTCTTTCCTATTCCGGAATTGGTCGCTTTTCCGGGCACCGTGATTCCCCTGCATGTCTTTGAGCCTCGCTATCGAAAGATGGTGCATGATTGCAGCTCGTCCGGCCGCATGATCGGTATCTGTCATACCGTGAAAGAAATCCACGCGGCAAAACCCAAGCAAACGCAAGAAGAAGCCCTGGCCTCTAACCAAGCCACTTATGTTCCGCAGGCTATCTTTTCTGCTGGCCCCTGTGAGATTCGAGACGTGCTTGACGATGGACGCATTCACGCCACCGTGGACATGGTGGGTCGCTATCGCATGGTGGAGGAAGTGCAAACACTCCCCTACCGCGTTGTGCGCGCCGAGCGACTGGTCGACCGAGATGCGACAGAGGATTACTCCGAGCGCACACAGCACATCACGGCTTTGCTCATTGAATTGCTCGGTCGCCAAGGCAAGGAGTTGGCCAAGATTCTGACCAGCGATGACTGGATCGATCAGACCTCCAGCGAGTTTTCTAATCGATTGTTTCAATACATCAGGTTTGATGCCTCAAGGATGCAGAAGATCCTGGAGCTCACCTCGGTGATTGAACGCCTCGAGGCCATTGAGCGGCTCTTGAGCGGCGAAGACCTCGAAGATTTAGTGGACTAAGTGGTTTGATAGCGCGCTTGTTTGCGCTCCACCAGGTTTTGCAGTCGTTGATGCACACTGGCCGTCAGTGGCCAAGTGGCGCATAAGTAAAACGCAATGCCAAAGAAAATCGTCGGCACAATCGCGTAGAGAATACCCAGCCAAAGGAGCTCTGTCGGCCCATTGGTGGCCCCCCTGGCAACTTGATAACCCACCAAACCTAAAATGGGCAGTGATAAGCCGCCGAAGGACGCTGCACATTTCGTCATAAACCCGAGGATCGCGAAATAACTCGCAGGGCGAGCAGTGCCGGTTCTAACCGTATCGAGGTCCACGACGTCAGCCAGCATGGCGCGGGGCAAGTAAGCAAAGGCGCCAAAACAAAACCCTTTCAAGGCAAAAAGCGCATAAAAGGGTAGAACCTGGCCGTACTCCAACATGAAACAGGCGATGGTGATGATGCTGACAAAGACCATGGCGGAAGCCAAAGATTGGTGTTTGCCATATTTCTTCGCGAGCCAATCCCAGAAGGGAATTGCGATAAGCCCAACACTGAAATAAATCACATAAAGGCGACCTACCCGATCAGCGCCAATATAGTCCTGAACGAAAAAGAGCGAGAGCGTGTTACGAAAGTTCTCGGCGCCCGCAATCAGGAGCTCAATAGCCAGCAGTCGAATAAAGATCCCGTTCTTGCGCATGTTCACGAGCGAGCGAAAGACTGAGACTGGCGGTGCTGCACGTACGGGGACTTCAGGTACTTTCCATAAAATCAAAAACGCGGTCAGCGGTAGCAAGGTCACAATGACCCAAGAAAAATTACTTAGAACAAAACTCGCAGACCGGTTTTCGAACACCTCTTCGGAAACAAGGACAATGGCTGAGGCTACGATCAGACCAGAGAGAACGTATTTCTCGCGGGCAGACTGAATCATAGTCCGAGTGTGATACTCACCCGAAAGCTCAACGCCCCAGGCCGCGTAAGGTAGGCCAAGGACTGTGGTGGCGAGACGCAACAAAATAAAGAAGAACGCGAGATAGACCACGGTGGTACCCACCGAAGGGTTAAGTAGCATCCACACCGCAAAAGCGTAGAGGGGGACGCCAAATAGAATCCAAGGTTTTCTTCGACCCCAGCGCGTCTTGAGTCGGTCAGACAGAAAGCCCATGGCAGGGTCAGATACGGCGTCAAAAATCGCGGCGGCAAAGATCACCATGCCAATCACGGTGAGGCTCAGTCCAATTTCGGTGGAGTAGAGCCTTGGAACCCAGACTGCCAGGGGATACCCGATGATGGCGAGGGGAAGGCTCATGGACCCGTAAATCCATGCGGTGCGTCGAGTAATCGGGGTCATAACCTTCTGTCTGGGAGAAAACGGTAAACCACTAAGAGACCATAGCCGCAGGCCCAAGTAAAGGCGTGTTTGGTGAGCTGACGATCAGATTCAGGTGATCAATCGGCTGTCATAACATGGACTGAGACGCTGTTATCGGTGTCGGCTTATGCCTAAGATGATGAGAATCCCGGTGAAGTCATCAGGCGATCCTGCCGGGTATTCGAACTGGGCGTAAAAGCGCCATTAACTGAAGAGAAACGAATGACATCGCAAAAGATATTGGACGAATTTCGCACCGAAGTGCGCGCCTGGCTCGCAGACAACACTCCTCCTGATCCTGGCTTTTTGCTACCAGAAACCTTCATGGAGGTGGGAACAGATCAGCAGTTTGAGTTCCTCCGCAATTGGCAACGCACGGTCTACGAAGCGGGTTACCTTGGCATGGCGTGGCCAAGTGAATACGGCGGTGGCGGTCAGCCACAGGCATTTCAAGATATCGTAAATCACGAGATGGCGGCCGCACGGGTCCCCTTCGTTCCCAATACCATTGGTCTCAACTGGGCAGGGCCTCTGATTCTGGATATGGGGACTGAAGAAGATAAGCAGCGTTACATCAAGAATATCTTGAGCGCTGAGGATATCTGGTGCCAAGGCTTCTCTGAGCCTGACAATGGCTCAGACCTGGGTAATGCCCAAGTGCGTGCCGTTCGCGACGGCGATGAGTACGTGGTCAACGGCTCGAAGATTTGGACCAGTCTCGGGGCTTACGCGAAATACATGATTTTATTGGCTCGAACCTCGTCCGACGGGCCGAATAAGTATGCCGGGCTGACCTTTTTCCTTGCGCCGATGCAGGTCGCTGGCGTAGATCCTGTTCCCATTAAAAAGCTGACCGGAGAGTACGGCTTTTGCCAAACGTATTTCAGCGATGCGCGAATCCCAGCCAGTTGTCGTTTGGGCGCTGAAGGTGAGGGTTGGTCGGTGGCCATGAAGACGTTGATGTTTGAGCGGGGGGCGATCGGTGGTCAGGCAGGCGGCTTGTCGGCGATGGACCTCAACATCAATGACATTATTGAACTCGCGAGGCGAAGCAGGCGCAACGGTCGCCCTGCACTTGAAGACCCGCTCACGCGGGATGAGTTGATGAAGCTGATACTTGAAGCCAAGGGCAATCAGCTGATGGGCGCCAAATCAAGAATCCCAGCGCTCTGTCAGGACTGGCCCACGGCCGTGCCCATGTCGGGCAAGTTAAGAGGCTCAGAATTGAAGCGCAAGATGACTCGATTTGCCTTGTCGCTCCAAGGCGCAAACGGCGCGCGGTACATCAGTGACGACGCGATTGACGGAGGCAAATGGCAGCGCTCTTATCTGAACGCTTTCTCAGGAACCATTGGCGGCGGTACCACTCAGATCCAGAAAAATATTTTGGGTGAGCGTGTGCTTGGTTTGCCTAAGAGTTAGGGAGATGCCCGTGATTGCGTTTAGTGAAGAACAAAGCATGTTGCTGGACACGGCGATGGACTTCTGTGCGAAAGAAGCGCCGGTCGCGGGTCTGCGTGCGTCGATACAGGACGGTCTTGAATTTAATGGCGCACGATGGCAAGCGATGACCGATCTCGGTTGGCTTGGCATTGGCATCCCGGAACAGTATGGCGGACTCGGTATGACCCTTGCGGATGCCGTGCCTGTGGCTGAAGCACTCGGTCGCTACCTTGTTCCCTCGCCCTTTGTCGCCACCACCATTGCTGCACAGGCGTTGATGGCGTGCGGCAGTCCAGAGCAGCAGAGTCAGTGGTTGCCCCGAGTGGCTAGCGGGTCGATCGCCTCGCTGGCGTTGTGGGAGCCATCAGGCAGTTGGTCGTTAGCGGATACTGAAGCCGCCCTGACTAAAACGGGTGATCAGCTCACGCTTTCAGGTCAAAAAGTGTTTGTGGAGGCCGCGGAAGAAGCGACTTTGCTGATGGTGGCTGCTCGGTTCGAGGGCAATGTTCGGCTGTGTCTTGTGGAACGCGCACAGATCGCTGAATCCGCCATTCAGCGAGAATCAGTCATCGACGAAACGAGGCGAAGCTTTAGCGTGACGTTCGACCACTTGGTACTGGATCAGGCTGCACTGTGTCCCGGGCTTGCCTTCGATGTGATTGAAAACGCAAGCCTTCTGCTCTCTTCCGCCGAATCTTCGGGCGGAATTGCCGGCGTCCTCGGTGTCGTGGTGGATTACCTAAAAACCCGCAAACAGTTTGACCGTTACATCGGCGCTTACCAGGCGTTGAAACACCCCACGGTGGATATTTTGATGGGTTCCGAAATGGCTCGAGCGTATGTTTACCATGCAGCCACCGAATGGGCCGCTGGCGCAGAGCTGGAAACGATCGAAAATGCAGTGCGGATGGCCAAAGCTTGCGCCACCGAACAGTTTGCTGAAGCGGGCGACCGAGCGGTGCAGTTTCATGGCGGTTTTGGCTTCACTTATGACTGCGATGCACAGCTCTATCTCCGCAGAGCTCTTTGGAATCAGTATCAGTTCGGGGATGAGCGGTATCAGCGGTCAAGGCTCGCAGATGTGATGCTGGCCGCATCTTAGAGAAAAGGCGCAGACGAAAAGCCTTAATGTCTAGCGCTGTTGGTCACCCCGCATCGAGCAAGTTTGAGGCTAAAAGCACGTTCGCGGCTAGGCGGCGCTAGCCCGCGCAACGTCTCAATAAGAGCTGCAGAAAATACAGATCCTGCTGGACTATGGGCTTGAGGGGACAAGAGGGTAAGGAAGTGTCTCTAAAGATGAGACCGGATAGATGGGCCTAAAAAACAAATTGAAAGACATAAGCCAAGAGAGATCAACCAACAGAAAGGCTGTTATGCCATGCTCGTTGACCCGCTCAATTCCGAGATGTTTCCTCACCGCCAGGGTGTTCGCGGTCTGCGCGGCTTTGAATGGCCAAACAAAGGCCTTGAGCGCAAACATGCATGAATGACGCCCGTTCCGTACAAGCCTCGCCCGCAAACAAAGAAGGCTTAACGCCAGCGCAGATTGAAGCCTGGCGCAAGCAAGGTGTGGTCTTGGTCTCCGAGCTATTACCCGCCTCGCTGATTGAAAGCTTGCGATGCCTTGCAGAACGTGAGTTCCCAGCACCGGGGTCCGAAGCGGCGCTCGCAGTGCGCGATTTTGGCAGCGGCGGTCGGTTCGTCTTTCCTTCAAAGCACGCAGAATTCAACCAATTGACGCTGCATAAGGCATTGATCAAAGCCGTTGCAGCCCTGCTTGATATCGAGCCCATGGCGCTTCGCTTAACCCAGTCTGATCTTTGGCCGAAATATGGCCATACGACGCAAGACGCGAGGGACAACCAAGACCAACGCATTCATATGGATTACCCGAACCACATGTTGGTGCATCCACCATCGTGGCATTCGCCAGCAGCCGTTGAGCTCATCATTTACTTTTCAGACGCTCGAGATTGTGCGGGAGAGACGGGCTTTATCTCGAGGCATGGCGATGAGGATCCCGCTTATCAGCCACCCTACAGGCACTCGCCAGGCATGGGTGAACATCCTTTTATCAATGACCGATTAGCCGCTGAGCATTACTTTAGGGAACAAGCACCCGAGGTCGCGGCGTTCAGAGCAGGGCTCTACGAACGTGAGCAGATTGCCGATTTCAGACCCGGTGATGTGCTGTTCTATCGGCACGACGTTTGGCATCGCGGTCGCCCGCTTACCTCAGGATCTATGCGACTTGCGCAGAACCTCTCGTTCAGACGAGCAGATGCTGACTGGATTTCTCTTCTGCACCCCGGCTGGTCTTGGTCAATGTACCACCCCGAGCAGCGGTTTGAGCGCTGGTTGGCCAGCGCCTCGGTGCTTGAGCGAACGGTACTAGGGTTCCCCGCGCCCGGACACCCCTACTGGACGCGCGAAACCCTCGCCGGGGTCACCGCGCGGTATGCGCCGTTTGGATTCGATCCGGCGCCATATGAGCAAGCCATTTAGCCTTTTGCCTGTGGAGATGTTATTCCCTTAGGCATCGGGTAAGCTGAAAAGAAAAAAAAGGGCATCCCGAAGGATGCCCTCACGTCGAACCCAAAGGGGGATGGGTTCAAAGGGGGAAGCGTCAGCTGGGCTGAAACTTCATAAAGGGATTCAGGACGCGACCAAGCCCTTTCAGCTTGATAGGCGCCTCTAGAACCGAGAGGCAGATACAGTCTTCATGCTGAGTAGCGAACGGGCGGTGTACATCGCCCGGCTCGCGAACCACAAAGTCGCCTTCGTGATACATCCCGTCTTCGTCTGAAAAGCTGCCTTTGAGCACCACGGTGTATTCAACACCGTGATGATCGTGTACTGGCGTTTTACCGCCTGCGCAAATTTTATGGAGTGCAAGCTCATACTGAGTCTCGCCAACGCTAATTGGGGCCACAGTGACTGAAGATGACAATTTGCGCCAACTGAGCCCATTCCTCGGCAGGAATTTATTGAGATAGTTGGGGATTCCCTTCAGTTCATCATCACACTTTGTACTCTGAGCGTCGGCTAAAGCATCGACAGCGCTACTCTGAGTGACCGACTCAACGTCTAATTTCGCTAACGTTTGGCTGAGCAGGTCGCCCGATACGGTTTCTGGCTCAGCATCGCTAAGAAGCGCGCCGCCGAGTTGCTTCAGTGAATGCACACTGTCCCTGCATTGATCGCAAAATTTCAGGTGCGTCGTGACAGAGATGGTGGGGGCCAGCGATAGGCTGCCCACGGTGTAATCTGTGAGTAAATCTGTGTTTGGATGATGTCTGATCATTGAGCGTAAGCCTCCGTGCCTTCACCGTTGGGGGATAGCTTCAGTTTGAGTTTCTGAAGCGCCAGCCGTACCCGACTTTTCACTGTGCCGAGTGGGATGCTCAATTCATCCGCAACTTCCTGTCCGGATTTCCCTTGAAAATACATCAGGGTGAGCACTTGCAGCTGCTCTTGGGGGAGCTCCCCAAGGTGGTCTTTAATGTTTTTGCTGTTTCTTGTTTGTATCAGCGACGTGAACGGGGATGATTCCTCGTTCTCATCGAATAATTCCTCTGCGACCAGCTCGTCGGTCTGCTGGCTGATCTTCGCATGCTTACGTAACCAGTCGATCCGCGTGTTTCGAGCGATGGTGTACATCCAGGTGCTGGCTGCTGCCTGCGCTGGCGAGTAGCTGGGTGCCTTTCGCCATACCTTGATCATGGTTTCTTGGACGAGCTCCTCGGCCTGTTCCGGCTCGAGGTTGCTGCCTTTCATTAAAAATCCTTTCAGGAGTGGCGCAAAGTGCGCGAATAAGGCAGAAAAGGCGTCCTTGTCTTGATGACTGCCCACCCGTTGCAACAAGGCATTCCAATCCTGGCCTTCGATTAAAGCCATGGTGGTTCTCTGTTGGGGTCGTTTTGCCATCTTAACCATATTCTCGATCCAATTCGGGTTCTACGTGCCAAATCTTGGTGTGGATTGCTCGAGGACTTCTGACTCGCTTGCGCGCAAATCGGGGCCAGCGCCAGTGATGACGCCTCCATCTTTCGACAGCGTGAAGTCCTCCAACCCATGGTGGAAGCGCAACTTGGTGAGGTCATAGCCCATTCCCTCAACCTTGCGAAGGATGTCGATGACGAGCGCATCCTCAAGATCCTGGTCTCTCGCCATAATCCATACAAAGTCTCGTTTATTTCGAGCAACTACGGTGTATCGGTAATCTGGGTCGAGGTACGCGACACGGTAGTCTGCTTCGAAAGGCCAGAGAATTCGCATGCCCCAAATGGCTGGGGTTTCAGCGTGAGGGCGAGCGGACATCGTCTTGGACTTGATTTCACCCTGTGGGCCACCTTTCCGGTACTGGTAGGTGGTTTCAACTCTGCCATTATCCGCCAGCGCATAATGCTCGGTCGGCGCGTAAGCGTCTTTATCGAATGGCGTCGCGATATCGGCAAGGACGTACCACGTGCCCATAAAGCGATTGAGATCCAAATTGGTCACTGTCGTAATAGGTTGCATGGCCCCCGATCCTTGACAACCGTTAAAGAACATCAGGAGCACAAGTAGTGCGCTCCCCCCTTGAATGCTCGGCCTCATACGTGCCCTCTCTGTAACCAGATCAACGGACGGCTGAGAGAAATTCCGACCGCGTGGTGGAACTGGCCTTGAACACGCCACCCAATGCCGTGGTTTCAGTGTAGGAGCTGGTATCCATCACACCACGAGATTTAACGCAGTAATGCGTGGCGCGAACCTTCACCGCCACGTTGTTGGTCTCAAGTAGGGTTTGCAGAGCGACCAACGTCTGTTGCGTCATCCTCTCTTGGACCTGAGGCCTCTGAGCAAAGAAGCGAACGATCCGATTGATTTTGGACAGTCCGATAATTTTTTTGTGCGGTAGGTAAGCCACATCTGCGGTGCCATCGATGGTCACAAAGTGGTGCTCGCAGGTGCTGGTCAGGGAGATATCCGTGATCTTCACCATTTCGTCGACGGACATTTTGTTCTCGATGACGGAGATCTTTGGAAAGTTGGCGTAGTCGAGGCCAGAGAAGATCTCATCCACATACATTTTTGCGATGCGATGGGGCGTTTCTTGCAAGCTGTCGTCACTTAAATCCAAACCGAGCGTCGTGACCACGTCTCTCATGGAGGCTTTGATGGCCTGATACTTCTGGTCTCGGGTGAGGCCAGTCTCGATCATCGGTGTCTCGAGCCCCCGAGCGACGAGCGCATCTCTGACGAGTTTGGCTTCGCTGCTGAGCGTGGAATGGAATTGCAGTTTGGACGTTGTGGCGAGTGATGACATGTGAACCCCCTTATTTGCTCGTGAGAGAAATTACGAGGATCGATTCTGATTGGATCAAAGCCTGCATGGCAGCGTTCCCGCTCTGGGCAGACTGTTTTGATTGTTCCAAACGGCGCAGGCGAAGCCCTTCGCGCGCAAATGCTGCTATACCAGTGTTTTAGCGGGGTGGTTGCGCGTGGTCTTCGTGTCAAAGCGGCCGGTTTGAGATGAACTGCGCTGGACCTCAGATCAGCGCGGTCGCGTCATGGTTGAGGATCAATTCATTGCCTGTTCTTTTGGCTCGCGTCGCTTGATGCGCGGTTTGGAACAGAACGCCGGATAACCGCGGTGACGACTGGGAGCACGCTGATCTATTTGAACGGGTGCAACGTTGAAGGGTGACAGAGGTAAATGACGAGTGTCTGAGGGGTTCGTTTGGCACATTGGACATTGAAGGATCTTGAGTCCCGAACGGCGCCGGTTGAGGCGTTAGTGATCTTAAGTTGTGATCCCATGGTGTACCTTGCCGAGGTCCACGATGAAGGCCAGGTTGGATCCGTACTGACTAATGCGGGGGAGCGGTGCAGGACGCGAAGCCTGGAAGCCATGCGATCTACACTGCGCAAGATTCCTCATCGCGCGGCATGGCTTGAGCATCAGAGTGCGTTTGATGAAATGATTGGGTTGCATTCGGCGGATTCAACCCGGCTGAGGGCGCCGATCTCGATTGGCGACCCTGATCCATAGGGCTCCCGGTTCAGATCCGCTTCAGAGACGCTGCCCATCAACAAGTATCCAGAACGATCGCAGCGATTAAGGGCAAACGAAGTGCAATGCCGGCGAGAACGCACATTGAAAAGGCTGAAGTTCGCAGGCGCTGAGATTAAGAATGATGCTTGCGAAGGCGCGCGGTAACCGGCCAGATAATTCGTTGACCGGGGTCCATCATGGCCTCGCTCGTCACGAATCCAAAAAAATGTCAGCGGTTGAAGTCAGCGGTTGAAAGAGGGGGAGCAATGACAACCATTTGTTGGTTTAGGCAGGATTTGCGAGTCACAGACAACCCTGCCCTCGCTTGGGCAGCATCGCGCGGGCAAGTCATCCCTTTGTATATCTTGGAGCCTGGTGAGGCCTCTGTGACCCTTGGCGGGGCATCCCTCGCCTGGCTTGAGGCGTCTCTCGCAAAGCTCAATGATTCGCTTGATGGCGCCTTGTGCGTGGTCGAGGGGCACCCAGAGTCGGTCCTCGCGCAGGTGATTCGAGACACCGGCGCAACCGCGGTCACCTGGAATCGCCGTTATGAACCGCTCGCTATCGAAACAGACAAAGAAACGATGGCGACGCTCAAGGCCTCCGGAGTTGAGGTTCAGAGTTTTAAGGCGGGCCTTCTTTGGGAGCCCTGGGTCTCGGTCAAAAAAGACGGCACGCCCTACCGTGTCTTTACGCCTTTTTATAAGAATGCGCTCGCGCAGCTGCCCACGCCCGAAGCACCGATCCCGCGCCCTTCAGCGTTGAATCTCGCGCGGACTGAGAGCACCGTCGTGGAGGCATCATCGCTAGGACTGGCAGACCGGCGACCTTGGGTTCAGCGCATGCTCAAATATTGGGTGCCCGGCGAAGCGGGTGCCATGACGCGACTCAATGCGTTTATCGACCAAGGCCTTGAAGACTATAAGCGAGGGCGAGATTTTCCCGCCCTGGAAGCGGTTTCCCGCCTCTCGCCTCATATTCATTTTGGTGAGATCTCGCCTAGGCAAATTTGGCATGCGATGCAAACGCGGGTTGAAGGTGATGCGAATAAGGAGCACTTCATCAGGGAGCTCATTTGGCGGGAGTTTTCCTACCACCTGTTGTATCACTTCCCCACGCTACCCACTGAAAACTTGCAGACGCACTTTGATGGCTTTCCTTGGATGACATCAAGCGAATCGCTGGCGGCTTGGCAGCGAGGCATGACGGGGTATCCGATT
>Ga0181573_10004491_pt1 | contig 11855 bp, 10 predicted proteins | sample 101ome_25_FD_148643 | JGI IMG/M metagenome (GOLD analysis project Ga0181573, IMG submission 148643) | Coastal salt marsh microbial communities from the Groves Creek Marsh, Skidaway Island, Georgia - 101409BT metaG (spades assembly) | ecosystem: Environmental > Aquatic > Marine > Intertidal zone...
TCATTCCTTCCGCCTTCGCCCGGCTTCGGCGTGACAAGTGGGTAATTGGGTCCTTGGGTGTTTCGTCATTGGCGCACATTCCAAACATGGCCGTCTCCAATCACCACCCTTCCTTAATCACGCGCGATCTTCCGGTGTGGCGTTCGTGGCAATACTCTGGTAGACGCAGGGGCGATGAAACGACGTCTTTGGAACTGCGTGCGCCTGCTGTCGACGATTGTTCTCGTCGCCTTCCCGGCGGCGGCCGATTCCGGGCCCAATGTCCTCATGCTCGTGGTCGATGACATGAACACCTGGGCGGGGTGTCTGGGGCATCCGGTCGCCCAGACACCGAACATTGACCGATTGGCCTCGCGCGGACGGTTGTTCAGCCGCGCCTACTGCCAGCAGGCGGTCTGCAATCCCTCGCGGGCTTCGGTGATGACTGGGCGTCGACCGGATACGCTCAAGGTCTGGGATCTTCGCCGGCATTTTCGGCGGACGTTTCCGGACATCGTCACGCTGCCGCAACATTTCAAGAACCACGGCTGGTTCACGCAGGGGATCGGGAAGATCTACCACAACGGAACGACGAAGCCGCAGGGCGATCCGGCGTCGTGGAGCGTCCCGCAAACCTGGCATTGGGCGCCGCATTGGAAGGACTGGGTGGTGGTCGGAGGTGAGAAGGGGGCTGAGCCGAAGAAGAAGGGCGGCGCCGTGCAGCGATTGGATGTGCCAGACGATGCGTATTGGGACGCACAGATTGCCTCGGATGCGATCGCGGCCTTGCGGGCTTGTTCGGATCGGGATCAGCCGTTCTTCCTGGCGGTGGGATTCTGGAAGCCGCATCTGCCATTCAATGCGCCGAAGAAGTATTGGGATCTCTACGACCGCGATGAAGTCCTGCCGCCTGCAAATCCGAATGCGCCGCGCAATGGTCCGGAAATCGCGCTGCACGATTGGCGTGAGTTGCGCAACTATGCCGGGATGCCGAAGGAGGGGCGCTTGACGCGCGAACAGACATTGGAGCTTCGCCATGGCTATCTCGCCGCGATATCCTATGTCGATTCCCAGATCGGCAGGGTTCTGGATGCCTTGGATAAATCGGGCGAGGCGGACAATACCGTCATCGCGCTCTGGTCCGACCATGGGTTTCACCTGGGGGAGCATTCGCTCTGGTGCAAGACCTCGACCTATGAAATGGACGCGCGCGTCCCGCTGATCATCGCGGCCCCGAAGATGGCGCGGCCCGGAGAGCCGACCCAGGCGGTAGTGGAGTTGATCGACCTCTATCCGACGCTTGTCGATTTGTGCGGGCTTCCGAAGCTGGAAGGGCTCGAAGGCGTGAGTCTGGCGCCGGTCCTGGCGGATCCAAGCGCGGCGGTGAAGGCGGCGGCCCTGACGCAGCACCCGCGTCCGGCCTATTATAGAGGTCGTCCAGAGATCATGGGATACTCGGTCTGGAGCGGAGGGTTCCGCTACACGGAATGGCGCGATTGGAAGACGGGGCGGCCGGTCGAGGTCGAGCTCTACGACCACGCACGGGATCCGCTGGAGAATGTGAATGCGGCGCGCGAGGAGGCGTATCGCGTCGATAGGGGAAGGCTGGCGCGCCTGTTGGGGAATTTGGCGGGGGCTCAGAGCCGGGACTGAACGACGACGTCGTGCGTCGCCGGCTTGAATCCCTCGCGCCGATCTGGTAATCCATCCGTCCTCTCGATGAACGGTTGCGTCCATTACTTCCAAATCCCGCATGTCTGACCCCGTTGCTTCCAGAAACCGCATTCGCGTTGATGGAAAGTTCTTCCGGGCGGGGGCGGAGAAATTCCATGTCAGGGGCGTCACCTATGGACCATTTGCCGCGAATCTCGACGGACAGCCTTTTGCCTCGCCGGAGCAGACAAGGAAAGACTTTGAGCAGATCCGCAGCCTGGGAGCGAACCTGTTGCGCATCTACCATGTGCCGCAGAAGTGGTTTCTCGATTTGGCGACGTCCTTTGAGCTGCGGGTGATTGTCGACGTGCCCTGGGACAAGCACGTCTGTTTTCTGGAGGAGGAGGAAAAGCGGGGGGCGGCTTTCCAGGCGGTTCAGGCGGCGGCCAAGGCCTGCGTGGGGCATCCGGCGGTGATGGCGTTGAGCGTGGTGAATGAGATACCGCCGGACATTGTGCGCTGGAGCGGGGCGGCGGACGTTTCAGAATTCATTGACGAGTTGATCGACTGCGTGAAGGAGGTCGATCCGGAGTTGTTGTGCACCTACGCGAACTATCCGCCGACGGAGTTCCTGAATCCGCAGAACATCGACTTCCTCTGCTTCAATGTCTATCTGCACAATCAGAAGCCGTTTGAAAACTATCTGGGCCGCCTGCAGACCATGGCAGGCTCCAAGCCGCTGATCCTCGGCGAGTGCGGGATCGATTCGATTCGCGAGGGCGAGGCCGCGAAATGCGAAATCCTGGGTTGGCAGATTGAAGGCGCGTTCCGCAACGGGTTGGCCGGCGTCGTGGTGTTCAGCTATACGGACGACTGGGTGCGCAACGGCCGACAGATTGACGACTGGGCCTTTGGCCTTACCACGAAGGAACGTCGCCCCAAGGCTTCCTTCAGCGCGGTGAAGAAGGCCTTCGAATCGGGAGCGGATTTTGAGCTGGCGTATTATCCGAAGGTTTCTGTTGTGGTCGCCAGTTACAACGGAGCCGCGACGCTTGAAGCCTGCCTCAAGTCGCTGCAGGAGCTGAACTACCCGAACTACGAGACCATCCTGGTGGACGATGGGTCGACGGACGACACGGCCAGGATTGCGGCGAAGTTCGAGGGCGTCCGATCGATCCGTTACGCGGAGAATCAGGGGTTGTCCGCCGCGAGAAACATCGGGATCGCGGCGGCGGTTGGAGAGATCGTGGCGTTCACGGACTCGGACTGTCGGGCGGATGAGGATTGGCTGAAGTATCTGGTGCACGATCTGATCAACAGCAAGTTCGCAGCGATCGGCGGGCACAACTTCCTGCCTTTGGACGATTCGTGGGTGGCGTCGGCGGTGATGGTCTCTCCGGGCGGGCCGGCGCACGTGATGTTGACCGATCGGATTGCAGAGCACATTCCCGGCTGCAACATGGCCTTTTACAAGTGGGCGCTTGATGAGATCGGCGGGTTCGATCCCGTTTTCTGGAAGGCGGGAGACGACGTGGACGTCTGTTGGCGTCTGCAGGAGCGCGGCTACAAGATCGGGTTCAGTCACGCGGGTTTCGTCTGGCATTACCGACGTTCGACCGTGCGCGCCTATCTGAAACAGCAGGCCGGCTACGGCGAGGCGGAGGCGCTGTTGGTCCGCAAGCACCCGGAATACTTCAACAACATCGGGGGCAGCGTCTGGCGGGGGCGGATCTATACGCCGGCGAAGACCGGCATCGAAACCGGGCCGCCTATCATCTATCATGGGGCCTTCGGCGGCGCGATGTTCCAGTCGGTTTACCGGCCGCAGAGTTCGGCGGCGCTGATGTTCCTCACGAGTCTTGAGTACTACATTGTCGTGGCGTTTCCGCTCATAGTGATCGGCTTGTTGTCCTTCAGTCAGGGGCATCCCTATTTCCTCACGCTGACGGTGTTGGGGTTGCTGGCTCCGCCGGCGATGTGCGTGACGGCGGCGCTGCAGGCCGAGATTCCCCGGCGTAAGCACAACTCCCTGTCCCGGCCGCTGGTGGCCCTTTTGTTTTTGTTTCAGCCGATTGTGCGCGGATGGGCGAGATATCGCGGAAGACTGGAATTTGACCAGAAACCCTTGTCGGCACACGAGACGCTTGACGCGATGGATCTGAATCTGAAACGGAGCGATCTGAATGAAATGATGTACTGGGGGGAGGCTGGCTGCGATCGGATGAACTTCATTGGCCGCGTGGTGAATGGATTGGAGGAGCAACAGTGGCGGTTTCGGACGGACGCCGGTTGGAGCGGCTACGACGTCGAGATCCACGGGAGTCGTTGGTGCCAACTGCGTTTGACCACGGCATCTGAGATTCACAAGAACAGCAAGCAACTTCTGCGTTGTCGGTTGCAGGCCGGTTGGAGCCTCTACGCGATGCTGGTTTTTTGGTTGGTTGCGGCGACCGAAGCGGTGGCGTTTGCGTTCATGACGCCTTCGTTGGGGCTGTTCGTCGGCATGTTGGCGTCCCTGTTCCTACTGGCCTGGACATTGACCGAACAGTGCCGTCGATTGCAGCGGATCATTGCCCTGTTTCTTGGCTCCGTCGCCAAGGAACTTGGTTTCACCAAGCTGGATCCGAAACAGATGGCCATGGCGAAGGAGAAGAAACGTGGGGAAAAGGACGGTGATCGATAATCTGCGCCCAGGCAGGGGATGCTGTGGCATTTGAAATCTGAGATTTGAGATCTGGAATTGCAGATGGCAAATGGCACAGCGCTGAGAACCGAGAATCCGCCTTCGTTCCGCAAAGCCGGAACTACGGCGCGACAAGCCGAGAACCGAGAACTGAGAACCGAAGGCGGACATAAGCCTTGGCGATGGGCTTGGGATTGCCCAGAATTCGGGGGTCGTTTCCGTTGACCCGTGATTTTGATCTCGATTCGCTTATGCGCCAGTATCTCGATATGCTTCGCCTCGTCCGCAGCGAGGGTGTCTTGAAACCCAATCGCACCGGCACGGGGGCCTATTCCGTGTTCGGCGCGCAGACCCGATTCAAGCTGAGCGAGGGCTTTCCCTGCGTGACGACCAAGAAACTGCATCTTCGGTCGATCATCCACGAACTGCTCTGGTTTCTGGCCGGCGACACCAACGTCAAGTATCTCAACGACAACCGCGTCACGATCTGGGATGAGTGGGCGGACGAGAAGGGCGACCTCGGTCCGGTCTACGGCAAACAATGGACGTCTTGGGAGACGCCGGATGGCAGTCGGATCAACCAGATCAATGAGGTGATCGAGCAGATCAAGGCGAAGCCGGACAGTCGGCGACTCATCGTCTCGGCCTGGAATCCAGCCGATCTGCCGGATGAAGCGGTCGCGCCCGACGAGAATGCGCGCAATGGACGCATGGCGTTGGCTCCGTGCCACACGATGTTTCAATTCTACGTGGCCAATGGGGAATTGAGCTGCCAACTCTACCAGCGCAGCGCCGATCTGTTCCTCGGCGTGCCGTTCAACATCGCATCCTATTCGCTGCTGACCATGATGGCGGCGCAGGTGGTCGGCCTGAAACCCGGGACGTTCGTTCACACTTTCGGCGACCTGCATCTGTATGAGAATCATATTGAGCAGACGGACCTGCAGCTTTCCCGGGAACCTCACGCGCTGCCGACGATGAAGATCAATCCGGACGTGAAGGACATCAACGCCTTCCGCTACGAGGACTTCGAGCTCGAAGGCTACGATCCGCATCCGGCGATCAAGGCCCCGATCGCAGTTTGAGGAGTGATGGAGTGAGTGAGAACCGATGACGGAACAGGATCCATTCCCATTCAAGGCGATCGCCGCGATGTCGGAGAACCGGGTGATCGGCAATGGGGCGGACATTCCCTGGCATTTGCCGGAGGATTTCAAATGGTTCAAGCAGACCACTGTCGGAAACACGATCGTCATGGGACGCAAGACATACGATTCCATCGGGCGGCCGTTGCCGAACCGGAAGACGATCGTGCTGTCCCGCGGCGGGCGGGAGATTGATGGTGTGGAGGTTGTAACGACGTTGGATGCCGCCCTGACCTCGGCGGACGATGGCGAGGTGTTTATCTGCGGCGGCGCGCAGATCTATGAACTTGCCCTGCCGCGTTGTTCGGATCTCTATCTCACGCATGTGAAACGGACGGTCGAGGGGGATGTCATCTTTCCCGCTTTCGAAGACCGATTTCGCGAAGCGGAGGAGATTCGGGATTGCGAGGATTTTCGGATCGTCCGCTATCGCAACAGGGAACTGGATTGAAGGGGCATTCGGATGGGCGAATACTCAGTGAAATGTCTGGGCGTGGGGGATGGATTGGCCTGCGTCGGGCGCGGGCATTCGGCGTTTCTCTACCGGTTGGGCGACACGACGTTGCTGCTCGACGCTGGCGAGCCGGTCAGCGCCAGCTACAAGGCGGGCGGACATCCGCCGGACCTGGTGGATGCCATCGTCTTGTCTCACCGGCACTTTGACCACATCGGTGGGCTGTTCATGTTGATCCAGGGCTGGTGGATCGAGCGACGGACGCGCGGGCTCGATGTTCACATGCCGACATACGGCATGGAGCCGATGAAGGAGCTGCTGCAGAACTCGTTGTTCATCGAGGAACAACTGAGATTCCGCATGGACTTCAAGACGATGGTCGGAGGGAATCCAACCTTGATCAAGGGCGCCAAGATCACGCCGTTTCACACGACCCACATGAACCGGCTGCAGGCCGCGATGCCGGATATGGCCCCGGCGGCGTTTGAGTGCTTCTGCTTCCTGATCGAGGCGGAGGGGCTGCGCATAGGCCACAGCGCGGACCTGGGCGCGCCGGAGGATCTGGAACCATTGTTGCGCGAACCGCTGGATCTGCTCGTCTGCGAATTGGCGCACTTCGAGCCCGAGGCCTTGTTCGGGTATTTGAAAGGGCGCAAGATCAAGCGGCTGGCCTTGGTGCATTTGGGAGGCGACTTCTGGGAAATGCGTGACACGATCCTGGCGCAGGCGCAGGCGGAACTGCCGGGCGTCGATGTCTGTATTCCGAACGACGGCGATGTAATTGGAGTCTAAAGGAAGAATATGGCAAATGGCCAATGGCAAATGGCCAACACGAACCACGCAACACGCAGCATGTAACACGCCACGCAACACGAATCCCGCATCCCGCATCCCGCATCCCGAAACCATGTCCCAAATGCTCAAATCCAGCGGCGCGATGGGGATTGCGACCCTGTGCAGTCGGGTGTTGGGGATGGTGCGGGAGATGTGCTACGCGCGGTTCATGGGGGACACGCTGGTCGCCGGTGTGTTCCTGTTCGCCTTCATGATTCCAAATCTCTTTCGGCGGTTGCTGGGGGAGGGCGCGTTGTCGGCGGCGTTCATCCCGCTTTTCAAGGAGAAGGAGAAGACCGCGGGCGAAAAGGAGATGTGGGAGTCGGCCAATGCCGTGATTTCCTGGCTGGTGATCGTGGCCTGCGCGGTGGTCGGCGTCGTTTTGCTGGTCATCTCATTGACGCTGGATTTCATGGATCTGACGTCGGAACGGCGGCTGATGTTGGAACTGCTGCGGATCATGTTTCCCTACATGCTGCTGGTCTGCGTGGCGGCGGTCTTCATCGGCATGCTGAATGCGCGGGGGCATTTCTTCATTCCTGCGATGGGCGCGACGATGTTGAACGTGGTGATGATTGTCGCGGTGTTGTTTGTCGCGCCACGTTGGGGGGAGACCTTGGAGACGCAGATCTTTGCGCTGGCGTTCGCGGTGTTGGTCGCCGGCGTCGCCCAGGCGGCCTTTCAACTGCCGACGCTCAGGAAGGAAGGCTTCCGGTTTCGCTGGGTGTCGCCTTGGAAACACGAGACGGTGCGCGTAATGGTGAAGCGGATGATCCCGGGCACGATCGGCGTCGCGGCGATCCAGATCAACCTGCTGTTGACCAACAGCATTGCCTTGGCGGTGGATGGCTCCATCGTCGCGTCATTCAACTACGCCGTGCGCTTGATGGAACTGCCGCAGGGCGTGTTCGGCGTGTCCCTGGCGACCTTCCTGTTGCCGGCGTTGGCGGGGCTGGCGGCGGAGAAGAAGATGACGGAATTCTCACGTTCGCTGGGACACGCCATCGATTACCTGTTCTTCCTGAATCTGTTTGTCGGCGCGTTGTTGCTGGTCCTTGCGGAGCCGATTGTGCGCCTGTTGTTCGAACGCGGGGAGTTCGGTCCGGAAGCCACCGGTCGCGCGGCGTTGGCGCTGATGTGCCTGGCTCCCGGCCTGGTGGCGTTTTCGGCGGTGAACATCTTTGCCCGCGCCTTCTTTGCCTTGGGCGACACGCGCACGCCCATGCGCATCAGCGTCGGTTGCCTGATCCTGAATCTGATGCTGGTGTTGGCGTTGATCCGGCCGTTTCAACAGGCGGGCATGGCTCTGGCCAATTCCATCACCTCGACGCTGAACGCCTTCCTCCTGTTTGCCGCCCTGAAGAACAAGTGTCCGGAAGTCCGTGTCTGCGGCGATCAGCGGGGGCGTATCCTGGTGGGAATCTGCACGTTGATCGGCGCGGCGGTCGCCTGGAAGGTCTGGGCGCTGTGCGAAGCGTGGCTCGGAAATGCGTCCCTGATCGAACGCATTGCGACGGTCTTCGTCCCGTTGTTCTCAGGCGGCGCGGTTTACCTGGCGGCGACCCTGCTGCTGAAGGTCACGGCCGCGAAGGAGTTGGTCGGGTTGGCGACGGGACGGTTTCGGAAGGGGCGACCGAAGGGCGACTAAGCGGAGTCGTCTGACCGGCTTTGAGGCGTGGATTGATTGCCGCGCAAGGTCACCACGAATACTTCAGGAAGATCAAACCGCGGAACCCCGGGCGTTTGCGGTCGATCGGCGTTTCCGGGGTGTTTTCTTCAGTCTCGCCCTCCTGCTCCTCGGCGAGGGGATTGAAGAGTTCGAAGAGGGTGTCGGCGTTGGAGAGCTTGACGAAGGCTCCGGTGGTGTTGGGTCTCGCCTTCATGTCCGCCCGTGTCGGAGGCCCGGCTGTCGGCGCGCGACGGGCTTCGAGGCGCGTCGATGACTTTGCGCGTTGGTAGCTCCCTCGCTGGGCATGGGCGGATTCGACCGCGATGAACGACAGCAGGGCGAAGATTGTCGCGAATTGAAGGACCTGTTTCACGTTGCTCAAAAACTGGGCCAACGGAAGCGCGGTGTCAAAACCGCATTTTCGTCGTGCTTCGGGAATCTCTGGATGCTATTCGCAGTTCCTTCATTCCCATGGCTGAAAATGAGAAACCATCCGAGGTCGGCATCAAGCCCGAGGATGCGCGTGTTCGCGCTTCCTTCAATCTGATCGTGACCGGTTCGTCGGCGTTCGCCATGGCGGTCCTGGGGGGCTTCCTCGGTTCGGTGAAACAGGTGAATCCCAACCTGGAAATCCGGGTGGATCTTGTGTCCATCGTCGGATTTCTCCTGTCCGGCGCGGTGACCTGGTTTTTCTGCCGGATCATGCTTCCCTCGGCCGAGGAGGCGGAGCGCCTGGATCCGGCCAAGCAGCAGGCGCGGCGGCGTTGGTTGATCGGCTTCAGTGTCGTGTCGGTGGTCGGCATGCTGGCCTCCGTGGCTGTTTCCCTGCGGAATATCGAAAGCGGCGAACTCAGGCAGATCGTGGTGGGCGCCTTTTTCGCCGTGGTCGTCTTGTGCGGGGTCGGCTGCTTTTCCTGGGTTCTGTTCAGATTCATGGAGAAGGACAGCGTCTCGCTCAGGGACGGCGAGTGCGAACCGGGGGACTTGGAACGATAGGGAGATCTACCTCCGGCGGAACAGTCGGCGCCGTTCTTCCGCCGGGATGGAGGCGATTGCCGAACGTCTTTCTTCGGGGCTGAGCTTTCCGTCGCCATCCTTGTCGAAGCGTTCCATCAGTCTCTGGAGCAGGGAGCCGCTGCGGCCGTTCTTGCCGCGGTCCGCGAAGCGGTTGCGGATGGCCTGTTCGCCGGCTTCCCGACGATGCTTGTTGATGGAGCTGTTCAGGCTGCGCAAAGAAGCGGAATCCTTCGCAATCACCTGCAGGGTGACGCTGCCCATCTCATCGGTGGATTCCTTGCCCCATCGCACTCGTTGCGGCGGATCGAAGGGGTTGAAGACATTGTCCGCGGAATTGTCCCAGACGACCTTGGCGTCGATGCGCGTCCCGGCCGGAAGATCGACCCAGTCGGTGTAGTTGTATTGTTCCTGCCAGGCGAAGTCCCACTTGCGGATCCAGAGCAGTTCCCGGGTTTCGCCATCGGGCAGGGTGGCCGTCATTTTGATCTCCTTGCCGAGGTAGTGCGCGTGGGCGCTGACGGCGAAGGCGCGGACGTCCACGGGCAGCGTGAAGGAATCCGTCTTCGTGTAGTTCGCCTCGCCGGCCGGGATGTCGATGCCGGCCAGGGCGCCAAACACCGGCGGGAGTTGGATTGCGGTGAAGCCGTGGGCCGGCGGTTTGTCGGCGAAGTAGATGCCCAGCGTGGAAACCTCCGTTTCTTCCTTGCCGGAAGGGTGGAAGTGCGTGGAGAGAATGAGGTCGGAGCCCTTGGGCAGTTTGTAGGCAAGGCCTTCGGGCAGCTTGTTCGGCGTTCCGCCCACCGCCCAACCGCCCAGTGTGCCGCCGCGCTGCAGCGCCAGCCCCATGCGCTTGAAGCCGGGAACCGGATCGTCGGCGTCGAGTTGGCGCGCCTCGCCAGTGACGTCGAGGAAGAACAGTGAATGATGGACCACGGATCGCGCGCCGGGGCGGAACTCCACCGCCTGCACCCACTTGTCCTCCTTGATGTCCAACGGAACAACGAAGTTGCGATAGATGTCCGCCCCGTCCGCCGGGACGGTATAGCCTTCGGTCATTTTCACCACCAGGTCGGGCGTTCCCAATTGCCAGCTGTCGGTGAATTCGGGAAGCGCGGGCAACTTGGCCGACTCGCCCTCAGGCGAGCCGCTTTTTACCCAGGCCTGGATGGTCTCAACCTGCGCGTCGGTCAGACGTCGTTCGTCGGCGAAGCTGTAGTCGGTGGATTCCGCGTGCCAGGGCGGCATGTAGCGCTTCTCCGTGACGCGGGCGATGAGACGGCCGCGCTTCTTCACGTCGTTGTAGTTCAGGAAGCTGAAGGGAGCCGCCTCGCCCGGGCGATGGCAGGATGCGCAGTGATTGAAAATGATCGGAGCCACGTGCTCGGTGAAGGTGGGATTGGCGGGGGCAGGGGAGCCAATGGCGTTGGACACGAATGTCGCAAACAGGAGGGAATTGAAGATGGAGAAACGATTCTTCATGAGAACAATAAGCTACGGCTGGTGCAACTTCGGAATGAAACACCCCAAGGCCTCGGTGCGCGGGGTCTTTAAGGCCTTGCCGACAAGGATGGCGTCGATGGCGTCCCGCAGGTCGTGCCGGGTCGCCTTGCGGCGGCGTTTGCCGTAGTCGGCGTAGAGGTTGCTGATACGGCCGCGGTAAGCGATGCGCCCCGAGGCGTCTATCACGGCCGCCTCCGGCGTCACGTCGGCGCCCGTTGCCCTCACGAGCTTGTGCTTCCTGTCGAAAAACGCGGTGTAGCCCTCGTGGCCGTATTCCTTCCGATGTCGGTTGATCTCCTTGATCGTCAGATCCGGGTCCACGTAGACCAAGGCCAGGCGGACGGGCTGGGCTTGGTAATCCTTCGCAATGCGGGCGATCTCGGGCGCATAGGCGTTGGCAATGGGGCAGTCGTGCAGGACGAAGATCAGGACGGAGGCCTTGTCGGCGTCGAGTTGGAAAGGTTTGCGCGCCTTGCCGGCGATGTCCTTGATCGTCAGGGAGGTGTCGCTGACGTGGGCGCTCTTGCGGGGACCGTCGTCAGCGGACGCGGAGAGCATGGACGCGAGGAAAAGAACTGCCGCAGCGATCATGGACGTGCGACGCGAATGTGACGGCTTGATGTCGTTGCGATTCATGGCGGGCGCTGAATTCAACTGACGTTCCGCTGCGAGCCAAGGTTACGCAAGCCTTGAGGAACCCTGGGTTTTCCTGGGTTTGATCGACAAAGGAATGGGCGCACGGTATTCTTTTGACTGTATTTCCTTAACCGTCGCTCTACGCCCTCTCGCGCTGCGTTCCGGAACCGTCCGGGGCTTGGGCGCACGTCAGTTTTGTGACACATCGGTCCTGGAGCATGGGGGGAACAGGGTTCCCCAGCGTTCGTTTCGCCAGAAGGTGTCCAGGCAAAGATAGGCTTCGTC
>Ga0181573_10004493_pt1 | contig 11850 bp, 7 predicted proteins | sample 101ome_25_FD_148643 | JGI IMG/M metagenome (GOLD analysis project Ga0181573, IMG submission 148643) | Coastal salt marsh microbial communities from the Groves Creek Marsh, Skidaway Island, Georgia - 101409BT metaG (spades assembly) | ecosystem: Environmental > Aquatic > Marine > Intertidal zone...
TGTCTGGATCAGCCTCACAATTCGGGTAGCTATCAAAGCACTCATCAAAGAGACGTTCTTTTTTAAAATACTCCCTTGCTAGCCGGTTATTACTCTCTCTGAAGAGCTCATAAAAATTCAGGGCGCTTGCGCGAGTGGGCTTGTAGCCCGGCCCAGCAGCCACCCTCTCCAGATATGCGGCTAGCTCTCGCCTTTGTGCAACAACCTTGAGCCTAGATTCCGGCCCCATGACCTCGTTAAACATCATCAATGCTAATTGGGCGTTCGCATTCAGGGAAACATTTGGCGCTCCTTCCTCATCGAAATCGAGAGGCACACCAAGTTGAGTCTCTGAGAAGTCCTTCACAATGTCGCCACCCACAAGCTCTGATCGATCAAAGATTCTCAAGTGCATGGAAGCACTGCCAAAAGCTGACGACCACCGCTTGAACATCCCGTAGTAGTCGTACAGGGGTGGAAGTCGCCCACCACCCTTGGTTGTTGGGAACTGTCGCCGCGGGAACCCGGCGCGCAATCCCTCATTGATCCTACTTAGTGCCATCTCATCTTGGCGCCTGAGATAACAAACCACGCGAACTTCAGAAAATCGGGTGCTCAAGAATTGAGCTAATTCAATAACTGCTTCATCTGTCAGCACCCTTGAAGAGAAATGCTCAGAGGACAGCACATATGTGTCGTGCCGTTCGCCTGCAGCCTCTATTTCATCGCAGAACTCGGAGAGCGTGCGGTCTCTCCATGCTAAAAACTTTTCAGGTTCCGCCAAATCATGCCTGACAAGAAAGTCGTCGGAGACCCTGAAGGGAGTAAAAACCGCAGCCAATCGTCGACTATTAAGGTCCCCCGGAGCGCCCGCATAAAACATTCCCTGCTCTGACAAAGAATCTCTCAGGCCACTTAGGGCCGATTGCAGGGCAGTGGTGCCCGTCTTCTCAGTACCTATATGAAGAACACAACGCATGAAACAGTAAACAAAACCTCCGCTGGTGAGATCATGACGAGCATTTATCGCTTCGCGGCAACGACTGATGATTCATCATGCGGCGTGGATTGGCCTCTTCAGGAGCGGGGCCTGCCTTCGTCTCCACACGGGGCTCATGACATGCTCTTGCGGCCGTGAATGGAGTATGGCGGAGAAGGAGGGATTCGAACCCTCGATACGCTATTAACGTATACTCCCTTAGCAGGGGAGCGCCTTCAGCCACTCGGCCACTTCTCCGTATTTTAAAATCAAGGGCGCGGGTTCCCTGTGCTAACCCTTGAGCCTACCTGGCCACAAAAGTGGCTACTAACTACCGCCAGGAAGCATGACTGCTGTACTTGCGGAGGCGGGAGGCTAACACACCTTCAACCATCCGTGATATTACCTTAGCCTAACCGTTCATTGTAGTCGCCATTCACGCCTTACCCCACCCCCGCGCTCACCACCAGCGGTGGGGCATACCTCGGCAACAAATGCGAGATACGGTTGTGCCGTAACGAATGAGGCTCATGCTTTTTGTCAGCTAGCCCCATTCCAATGGCAAATAAAAAATTTGACGTTCTGTGAGGGTGAGATAGCTTACTTGTTAGTCATGTAGGTAAGCCGCACTGCTCATGACACTGTGCACGATCATGGTCCAAGCTCGAATCACGCCCCTGGGGTCGTTAACCCCGCTAGAGTAGCGTGCATAAATTGTCTTCGTGAGAGACGATCTCTGGTATTGAATCTTTTCATCAGTGCCTCGAGTGATCACAACAAACAAAAATGTATTCGTTCATTGTCGTTACTACTGGAGGCTCCTCTATGGCCAACTCCGCCATTGCCTTGACTCGATACGCCAGTGGAGCAAAGTCAGTATTGAGAGCGGCTCATTCAATGGCGTCTGGGGTCAAGAACACCAAGAGGTTCGGGAACGTATTTGAGCCATAGCGGCAGTTTCTCTCTTTTATGCCAGGCCTTAGGGATTTTTTGCGAAGCGGGCTCAGAGGGGCACTCCCCCTCTTCCAACCAGCCCAGTGCGGTCCGAAATGAGTCTTCTTGAGGGTCCGCGAAAGGCCGGGACAGGTCGTCTTCTGCTGCACACAAGGTGAAGCGACCCGTGTCAGCCAAGCCGGTGTAATAGCCCCCGTCGCCCTCTCCATTCAGCACCTCAAAAGATACCAGTCGTATGCGCGCGTCACAGCCGGGCTGATCAAACGCATACTGGCCGACCGCCTTCCCGCGGGTATTGGTTCCCACCATGACCACCTCGACATGAGGCGCCAGACTATTGATCACCAATTCGCTGGCCGAGGCCGTACCGCGAGTCGTAATAAATACAAAGCGGATTGGATCGAGACTCTCGGAAAAACGGTCAAAATACGCATAGTCGTTGTAATCAGCGCGCCAATCATTATGAGACAAAAAAAAGGAACGCTGTCGGTTGGCAAGCCGCCCACCAAGGAGATCCAGCATCAGATCGGCGATACTGAGAAGGCCTCCCCCGTTATATCGGAGGTCAATAATAAAATCGGTGACCCCTTCATTCAAAAAAAACCGACTGGCACTGATCAACGGTAGCCGAGCAGAAAGCGTGAATTGGCGAAAGTTTAGATATCCGACAGGGCTTAATCCGGACCTATCAATCAACCTGGGTGCTTCTGCCAGAGCAGGGGGGTCCAGTTCATCCTTTTCGACATAGATCTCTAAAATCGCATCTCCACCATCCCTCAGGCGGAAGCCTCTACCCACACCGCGCTCAGAGGGTCCAAACACCTCTTCCATAGACGCATTACGCTGCATCAATGATTCCCAAGTTTCGAACCCTAAACCGGTATCGACGGCCAATACCTCCATACCTCGCCGGAAACCGGCGTCGTGCGCCGGTCCGCCTTCGAATACATCAGCCAGAAACAGTTCGTCATTGGGCCCTACGCCCGAGCGAAAGCCGAACCCAATGTAAGCGCCCGATGTAAAGTTCGATTCATCCTGTTGACGCGTCGTTAAGTAACTAAAACCCGGATCTCGACCATCCGCCGCTAACGGCTCCGTCAAGGCACTCAGGTATTGCTCTGCTGTAGCAAAGTCCGTCGGGTACACGTCAGCAAGCTCGTCGTTCCACAAGTACCACTCTCTGACGACTTCCCCAACCCAATCCTTCCTAGATGCTTGCCCACAGGGAGAAGGATCCGTGCTTCGAAATTCATTTAAAGTCGTGAGGAGCCGGCTGAACTGAAGCTCCGGGGCAGCGAGAAGCTCCGCAGGGAAAAAAGCCGCGAGGCACCCCAGGAGCCATAACGTGGCGCCTGCGCAACGATGATGAATTGGAACCCTCAAATGTAAATCTGCCACTGGATTTCTCCCTTATAGAGGCCATAAGCGCCACAGTAGATGCGCTTGTCTCGCTAAACCGGGGCCTGCTCTGTGGCGCTGACATTTACCAGCACAAGCACCACCATTCCCTGTGAAGCAGACGCGCTCATTTTTTACATTTCTGCCAATAACTTAGAACAGTGTAGACAAATCGGCCGACTCGGCCGAACATAGAATCGCATGATCTTGCCAAAACTCTCAAACATAGTGTGCGTTACGGGGCTATGCGGCCTTGGAGCTCTCTGCGGTTGCGCGACAGTGGAAGAAGTAGCCCCCTGGGACAGAGGCTATCTCGCTGAAGCTGGCATGCAATGGGACATGTTAGCGAGAGAAGCTAAGCTCGAGGGACATGTCTACACCAGCAAAGAGGCCTCGAGCGGTGGCACGGGCTCTGCGGGCGGCGGCTGCGGCTGCAACTGATCGGCACATTTATGCGTCCCCTACCCGCCAGATCCCCACTCGTCAGGCGACTCAGCCAAACGGTTGCCGCTCTGCCGGTTTATCACGGCTCCGTGCTTGCTGACGCGCCGCCCGCGTACACCGAGGTAGGCGTTCGTTACACACAGTACGCGGAAGATTCACTAAGCGACGACAAAGTACTTTTCGGTTCACCCGACCGATACGACATAGACATTACCCAGCTGTGGATTGAAGCCCCTTTGGGCGCCAGCTGGGCCGTCGCTCTCGACCTGCAGAATGACTACCAGACAGGTGCCTCTCCTTGGTTTGTAGGCGCCACTGCAGACGGTAGTCCCGGGGTAATCATGTCCGGGGCGAGCATTCAGGACAACCGCGTCGAGGTAGGGATTACCACCCGTTATTTTTGGGCAGACGGTAACGCCGGGTTCAATGTCGTTCACTCCAAAGAAGACGACTACGAAGCCTTGGCCTGGTCTATGGATGCAGCTTGGAACACCAATCGCAACGCCACGACTTGGTCTGTGTCCGCCAGTAGCTCACACGATACTGTTGAACCCACGCAAGAAAAAATTCCGGTTTTCATTGACAGCGAGACACTAGATACCCACTCACTCTATTTCGGTGTCAGCCAGATCCTCAGCCGCACAGCCGTAGTCAAAGTCGGATTGAGCTACACCTACAGCGAGGGCTTTCTGAGCGACCCCTATAAGCTCCGCGACCAAAGACCCGAAGAGCATCATCGCTATACCCTGGCAACGGGGTTACGACAGCATTTCATCTCTCTTGGGGGATCTCTCCACGCGGATTACCGCTATTACAGCGACGACTGGGGCTCAAAATCGCATACTGTCTCATTGGGGTGGGTGCAACCGTTCGATCGCCACACCATAAACCCCTATGTTCGATATTACAGTCAGGGGCAGGCTGATTTCTTCAGCCCTATCGCTGACTTGACTTCTAATCATTACTCGGACGACTACCGCCTCTCCTCATTCGGAGCGCTGACGGCAGGCCTGCGATGGACCATCGAGCTGGGTGACTGGATAGCGGAAGCTCAGGTTGAACGCTACGTCAGCAATCACGGCTGGAGCACTTATAGCGGCGACGAAGCACCGGCGCTGGTCGACTTTTGGCGAGGTACTGTCGGGATTATCTGGCGCTTTGATTGAGGACGCGCAAGGCATCACCCAATCGTTCAAGATCATGGGTGGCCCTGCCCGAGTCACCATCAATTCGGTTCACCATAGCGCGCACGCGATAAAGATCACCATCGATGGGGTTATGTCGCGTTTACTTGCCCTCGAGGCGCGGTACAGTCGTTTCAAACCCGACAGCCTTATTTCTCAGATTAACGCTAGAGCCGGCACAGGCGTCTTCACTCCAATTGATTTGGAGACGCAATCTCTAATCGATCTATCAGACCAATTATGGCGAGAGACCAACGGATTATTTGATCCGACCGTCGGCGTAATGAATCAGCTGTGGGACTTCAGAACAGGAAGAGCAAACACCCACGTGCAGTTGGTTGATCTTTTAGAGAAGGTAGGCTGGGATCGAGTGGAGATTGACGAGAGCGGCATTCGCCTTCCGGAGGCAGGTATGGAAATCGATTTTGGCGGCTTAGTGAAAGAATTCGCCGCAGACGCTGCGGCCGCCATACTCCGAGAGGCGGGATTCCAGTCTGCGTTAATTGAACTCGCGGGTGACATTGTGGCGATAGGAATGAACTCCCATGACGGACCGTGGAAAGTTGGCATTAGAGACCCTCAAGGGCCCGCGAATAGTATTGTGTCCGTGAAGCTCACCAATGCAGCAGTGTGTAGCAGTGGAAATTACGCGCGCCGCTTTTACCACAAGGGAAAATTCGTCAGCCATTTGCTTCATCCTCGAACTGGACAACCCATTGATGGACCTTGCTCAGTGACGGTGGTCGGAGAGTCCGCGCTGATAGCTGGCGCACTAGCCACCGTAGGCTGCCTTCAAGATGAAGTACATGCTGAAAGCTGGCTCCGCCAGTCAGGGCTTCCTTGGCTAATGATCGATAAAAAGAATCAGTGTTATGGCCCCCTTGGCTACCGCCCTTCCAAACCTTCGTGACGGGCGGTGCTTAGCGCGTCGGCAAGTAGGCAAAAGCGGTTAGCTAAGGCTAGCCAACGTGCACCGTCGCCGTTAAAGTGGTGGAAAAACCAGAAGGAGTTACTCATGCTCAGCTTTGCATTACGACCGATTCTCGCCCTCATATTTTTGACTGGCGCCTCATTTATCCAAGCTCAAGATCTCGGATGTTCAAGCGCGGTCTCGTTGAATGGCGGCACGATTGAGGTCGAGGCCGACGCATCGGGTGATGATACTGAAAATATCCAATGCGCCCTCGACGCGGCCTCGGCCGGTGGCTACCGTAATGTTTCCCTGACCTCCACGGATTACAGCATTGGTGCCATCGCCGTCACGGGGTTTGTGGGTGATCTCACGGGTCGCAGTAAAACCAATACTACCGTGACGATTCAGGATTCCTCACTCACTTGCGATGGAGCAATGGGAGTTGCGCTAGAGTTTCGCCTCGGTACAGCGTCGGTACGGAATATGACCCTCTCCGTGGATTCCCCTTGCGGAGACGGCGGTTCGGCCAGTGTTATTGCGTACTACTCAAATCCTGACCAATGTAGCAAGCGTGCTACCTTCGGCAACGTGGACAGAGTTGTGATCACCGGCGCGGGCACATCAGGCTTGGACGCCGTGACGGGTGTGTTAATGGAGGCTGCTCCCGGATGCGACGCGGATAACGAGCGGATTACGGGCACCCTCAAGGTTAACCGTTCCGACATGGTCAATCTGGATTTTGGCGTAATCAGCTCAGTTGCGGCCGGCGGTCAGGTCGACATCAACTACAACACTTTTGAGGAGGTGGGGTTGCCGCTTACGATACTTGATGCATCGCAGAGCACAACTATCCTCAGTAATACCTTTAGCTTTAACGACGTGCCCGGATACCCCGCTGGCTCAGGGCTCGGTACCACCGCTGTGTTTATCGCGAGCACGCAGGATTCACCTAACAGCAACAGCACAACCCTGAAAAACAATCAATTCAACGATGGTGGCGCTTCAACGTCGGGGTACGGAATCTTGGTGGGGCAATATGAGAAGAGTATCAACCACACAATGTTGGTCAGCGGCAACACGTTCACTGGCAACTCAGCCAGCACTGAGGGCTCGGGATTAGCGGCCATCGATACTAAAGATGGTCTGGTGTCAGGTAATCGCTTCTCGGGCAAAGCTGGCACGTGGGTAGACCTTCGCAGCGGATCTTCTACAGACGGCTTCGCAGGTGGCGGCGTGACGGGCTGGGCGATAGTGGCCAACAATTTCTCTGCCTCACAAGCCACGACTGATGTGCTTTTGGGTACACGAACCTCTGGCATCGTCGTGGGAAAAAATCAGAACCTGCCCATCGTCGATGATCAAACCGGCAACAACGACGTGCTTGAAAGTAGCTCTGGTAGCTGGACATCGACTTGGGGGAGCGCTCGAAGCTCAGTCGATACCAGTGCCCGGACTCGCTTCGACCAGCAGCTACAGACACTAACGGCGATGCGAAAGCGCCGATAGCAGGTGCTTGGACTGCGCGCACATCGCGCCAAAATGTTTAGCAAGAGGGCCCTCCGGGCCCTCCGCGCAAAATCACACTCTTACGCTCGCCGATGTCGACCTTCACCTAGCCGGGAGAAGCTTTGGTTGACTTCTCCCTGCCCTTATCAGTTAACGGCGCTACATCGCACGAAATCAGCTTTGCTTGGGACTTGCTTTCCCCCAGCGTCGGCCCACTAATCCCATTAGCAGCATCAGCATCGCCAGACCCCACGCGTTCAAAGTGGGGATAGCATTCGGGCGTGAGTCTGCAGCATCGGCCGCCACTACTTTTTCTGCGCCGGATTGACTGCCTCTCGCAATAGCAACATCACCGCTTGACGCAGATCCACCCAACGTGAGAACCGTCTCCAGCAAACTGAGGAAAGTAGACTCAGCTTGACTATTGAAAGGTAATGTCCCCACCGTAATCTTCCCGGCTGCGCGCGACTCACTTTGCCGAGGTGGCGTTACGTCTGAATACACTCCCGCAATACTGCAATTGTAAGACTGATCAGTGGGTAATCCCCTTACCTCAACCGGCGAACTCGTTCCTCTTCCGGAAAACAAATATTGCGTCTGAGCAATGCCCCAACTATTCAGGGTCCCATCATCTCCAGCAAATCGATCTTCAATATGTAGAGACCAAGTGCCAGAAAGTGTCTCGCCAGCTAATTCCGAAAACGGCGTTTCTGCGCGAAGGCTGGTTGGGAATACGCCTATAACGTCATCAGCACTGTCATCGGTATCAGGATCCCTCAGGGTAATCCTCTTTCCACTGGGCGTCTCAAGTTCTATCAGTAAGTCGCTCCGCCAAGTGTGTGTAATATCCACTTCAACTTCGAATTCATCAGGTGACACTTCACCTTCTGCCGATAAGCTGATCTGTGAGGTTACTGCTTTTGAATCATCAATTGTGAAGGCGGGCGCTGTCGATCCTGCAACGGTTCTGGGGGCAGTTACCGCTTCACCTGTAAGGCTCCAGCTGTTCAGAACTCCATCATCACCCTCATATCCATCGCTGACCTCCAATCGCCATTCTCCAGAGGGTAATTCTCCTGCCATAGCGGAAACCAAGTATGTCTCCTTGACATCCTGAGACTGGTCTAAGCCATCAAAATCTTTGAGCGTAGCAACGGTACCCGACGGGGAAATCAATTTGATAATCACATCACCGCGGTAGGTGTGAGATATATCTACCGACACGCTCACGCCTGTGGGCGAGATGAGGCCGTCTCCACTCAGCGAAACCGATGAGGTGATTGATTGCGTATGATCAAAACCCTGCGCACTAGTTGCAGAACCTGATACTGGCGAAATTGCAGGTTCACCAACACAAACTGCATCGTAATAGTTGACGCCGTTGGCTGCGCCAGGAGAGAAATCCAAGCTGATGACCGTATCGCTCTTAACAGAGCCCGTTACATTCTCAGGTGCGGGGACCTCTGGAGTTGCTGCGGCGCTGCTGTTGAGCGCAAAGTCGGCAGCTGATATGTCAAAGAAAATGTTATCACGCCCTCTGACCATCAGCCGAGCCTCATCGGTATTGATGCCAGCGGGGAATTCGACTCGCGCATAGCCATCGTTGGCCACCGTGGCAAAGGGTGTTGATTGAAATGTCGCCCCGCCGTCAATGGATAAATAAAGTTCAACCTCTTTGGCCAAAATGGGCGAAACGTCTGTCTCGCCGACATTCCATCGGACAGTGCCCACTTTTCCCAGAGAGCCCCCTAAATCAGGCTCTGCCAATGAAAATGATTTGCCAACTAGCGGTGCCGCAGCCACTGTAATCGCCGTATCGTCTGAGTTTCTTCCACCCAGGCCATCGCGAGCCGTCAGGGTAAAATTCATATCGCGTGACTTGCTTGGCGATTTTTCAGCGTCTGTAAAGTCTCCGGAGACCAAGGTTGATAACCTCGGTAAATACCGTTGGCCACTTTCAACAGGTGCATAGACCCGAAAAAGTGGAATGGAGCCATTATCCGGTGCAGATAAGGCAGCAGCGGGACCCAAATCCCGCTGCTCCCATGAATAGCTCAGAACATTCCCGTCAGAATCCGCCCCTGATCCCGCCAAAACCAGCGCCGTATTAGCAGGCACTATGTACTCGGCACCCGCTTCGACTTCAGGGTGGCTATTGCCGGTATCACTTGTCACACCGCATGTCGCGCCAAAACCCTCGACATAATCGGCCGCTTGCTCATAGCTGATCGAATGAAACATCGGGTCTGCATTGTTATTCTGCAAATGAGCTTGAGGCACATTGTCCCCTGGGCAGATTCCTGAATAACTCATGATGGTGGTGCCAGAGCCCGGCTCAAAAGCCGTGCTACTGGCACGTTGCTCCACGCAATCAACATGACTTGAGTTGAAAGTGTGAGACATACTGAATTGATGCCCAATCTCATGGGCAACGTAGTCAACCGCAAAAGCGTCGCCGCTGACCCCACCAGATACTCCTCTGGCCTTGTAATCGTCATCGCAAGGGCCCGTGCTGGCCAAGCCTCCGGGGGACGTACTAAAGGTGTGGCCAATGTCGTAGTTTTCTGAACCAATTATTTCATCGATAACCTTCTGAGATTCGTCAATCAGCACCTCGGTATCGCCATTACCTTCAAAATCATCGGTATCAGGATCTGTAAAAATGATCAGATCGTTGTTACCGATCAGCGTAAATCCCACCGACAGTTCGGCGTTAAAAATCCCGTTGACGCGATTAATCACCTTGACCACGGCGGAAAGGGCTCCGTCGACTGAGCCACCGTGATTCTCGCTGTACTCTCCGGTTGTCGCCACCGCGATGCGGTAGGTGCGAAGCTCTGCGCCTCTGGACCGCGACTCTTTCAGGGGCTGGCTGGATTGCGCGAGCTTCGCTTGCTTTGGCTTTTGGTTGAGAAGGTCCCTTGAATGCGGGTTATCCGTTACACCACATTGAAAGGGGCTACCCCCCCGTTTGGCATCACGGGCAAAGTAACTTTTAACCCGAGTAACATCAGATTGATCCGAAGGATCAATCATCCATCTTCCGCCCGATGCCAGTATCTGTGCGCTCAAACCGGCAGGAGTCAGCTCCATTTGCGCAGTGGCCACGCCATTATCCAGCGAACGGCCGGAAAATGCTCTGATATTGGGAAACTTTGCCGCCAACACCGGACTCATTGTACCCGCCAGACGGAATTCGAACTCACGAAACCCACCATTAGGCAGAGGCAGATCGAAAGTAAATGCGCCTCGCGGGGATTCAAGCCCTTGATCAATTAGCGCGTCTAAAGCGTCCCGATTAATCCTAAGATGTCGGGTCATTGCCGAACGCTCGGTACGGTTTTGCGCTCCCACATCCGACCCACTCGACGCTGAGGGAAGTTCACTCCATAGAGATCCGTCCGCCAGCGCTGTCATGGAGAGCGTCAGGCTTAACACTGCTGCGGTGACAAGCGCTTTCGACCAAAAACTGTCCATGTCTTGCTCCACCAGTAAGTAAAAGGAACAAGGTTTAACCGTAACACCGAAGTTTTAGCTTGACCAATTCAGCGCAACTCTGAATCTCAGTGAACTGCCCATATTTTTCCTCTACGTGCTATGGGCGATACGACTCGAGCAAGGACTCCTAGTCGCCAACATCCGTTGATTCCGCTCGCAGCGAAATCAGGACTCAATTGCCCAAATCCTGAAGTGAATTCGAGCTGAGAGCTGCGCCATACCCCTCCTGTCAAACGGTTCGCTAGCAAGAGGCTGCATTCAGTGAGCTAGCGGGAAAAGCCGGAGCTTGCTTCTTCTCGGCCATGGGTAGAGAAAAAAGCCTTCGCATGTGATTCCACTAGCCCATGCCCTTGACTCCACACTGTCTGTATTGCTCCCCGTAACGGCTGGGTGGCTGCATTCTTGGACACTACACCGTCTACGAGGAATATCACTACATTTAGTCATCCCCTCACAGAATTCGTTACTGAGTTAAAGATGGGACTTTGATCGCAACAAGAAGGGACTTTCAATCGACGACAGCGTCGAGCGCAAGTTGCGATTATCAACGCAAGACAGGCAAGGAGACGCCTGCGGATCTGCAAATGAATGACGGGCTCAGGAGGATAGGACTGAATTATCTGAACACTACCAAGGCGAGGGCCCTCAGCGAATTCTGCGAAATTTCTAGCTCAGTCGTCAGCCACTTCTTGGGCTGCCGCATCCTCGATACGGGTGAGAATTTCCTCGCGATGCACCGCCACGTCTTTCGGTGCCTTGACGCCGACCCGCACTTGGTTCCCTTTAACGCCTAGCACCGTGATGGTGACATCGTCACCGACCATGAGTGATTCGCCTACGCGCCGCGTCAAAATCAGCATGACTCACTTCCTTGTAATGCTGGTCCGGCGTTCTCTTATCGGCCGGATCCTAGTTTTTCACCCCAAATGAGGTTTAGGCCTGAGCTTCGACTGTATCAAGTCCGAAAGCAGAATGCAGGCTCCGCACCGCCAGTT
>Ga0181573_10004494_pt1 | contig 11848 bp, 6 predicted proteins | sample 101ome_25_FD_148643 | JGI IMG/M metagenome (GOLD analysis project Ga0181573, IMG submission 148643) | Coastal salt marsh microbial communities from the Groves Creek Marsh, Skidaway Island, Georgia - 101409BT metaG (spades assembly) | ecosystem: Environmental > Aquatic > Marine > Intertidal zone...
CGCTTCCACTAGCCATTGCTGCGCATTGTTGGGCATGATCGTTGCTTAAATTCCTAACATTGAGTATTCTTCTTCTTGGGGGAGTGACAGTGATTTTTACCGGGGGGAGACTTGGGCTGACAATTCATGGGGGCACTCTAAATCGCGTTCAGAACGTTGTCCGTCCCCGCTCACCCCACACACGAGGTCGGGTGGACGCAAGACTGTCGGGATGGTTCGCCCCGGTCGGGAAGAGGCTCCTGGGTTCGCCCCCCTGTTGTGGGGGGGCAAGTATGTGTCGTCGGGAGGGTGGGGGGAGCAGTGGGGTGCAGGGGGTAGTGTGCGCGTTGTTGAGGACGAGGTGCTGCAGGGCCCGTGCGTGGACGTCATGGGGGACAAAATCGAGCCCAACAGCATCACGTGCCCCGCGCGTGCGGGAAGTTCATTGCGGTGCGCCCTTCCGTACCTGGTGATGGTCATCAAGAACCAGGACGCATACTTTGCATTTGAGGTGCAGGTGCTTGACTCTGCTGGTGTCGTACGGAGGTTCAGGGTGAGTAATGCGCAGAGCTTGCTCCGGAAAAAGGAGCTCGTGTGCTCAATGCCCATTCGGCTGGCGCCCGGGTGGAACTACCTGGCGTACAACCTGGCGGACTGGGTGCGCGCTGCGTACGGCACGTCCTTCGTTGAGGTCCAGCGTGTCACACTCTACGCCAACTGCCGTATCCGTCGCATCCACCTGGGTGCCTCGGTCATGGACGAGGAAGACCTGCCCCACGGCTACCGCATATACGACGGACTCACCCACGCAGAGGACGCTCGCCCCACCGTAGAGGACGAGCACGATGCGACGAGGGCCCGCGGCGAGGTCCTTGTGTAAATAATTCTTGTCGTCAATTTTGTGATCAATTTTGTTCTGTACCCCATCCCGTCCTCCGATACACTGCACCCTCCAAGCGGAGCACGATGAGCGCGGCGTCATCATGGGCCGTTTCCCCGCGTGATGGGATCGCGGGCGTCCCGCTAAGAATGACCTTTCGCACAACCACTCCTCTGCCCGGGATATTTGCAGGGCACGGGCGCGGGTCGTGTGTCGCCCACACCGGCACGACTCGAACTCCCCCGATGGCCCGACGGGTGGAGGACGCGCGCGAGGTGAGGGCGCGCAGCCAGACGGCCGTCGAGCGTGCAGTGGCGATGACCAACAAGTTGGTGCAGATGTATGTGGCGCTGGGTGGAATGTTCGAGGCGGCCTCACCTCCGCAAAAGACGGGAGGCCAGACGCCGTTGGGGAGGGGCAAGGAGACAAGAGCGCAGGGATCCACGAGCCTCAAGCCCGTGAAGCGAAAGATGGTCGGAGTGAGAGGAAAGTGGCGGAGCAGTGGGGAAGTGGACGCCCGGCTGCCTCACGACAGGCTGGATGCCTACATGCGCCTTCCGCTGGAGGAGTACAGCTTGTTGGACGAGTCGATGATGGAGCGCCTGCCTTGCAACGAGGATGGTGGGCAGCAATTGCTCAGGCTGACGGTCCCCATGGAGGACGCTCTAGGCCTACACTTGAGCCCCGCGTTGGATGTTGCGGTCCAGGGGGCGACGGAGGAGGACAGGAGGGTGGTGGTTTCGTCCAAGGGGTTCACGTTCGGGAACGATATGCTGGACAGGGAGGGCACCCTCGAGTTTAGCGCGACGCTCACGTGGGGGAGGCTGTCGGATCCATTGCCGCGCGGCGGTTGGACCAGCAAGTCGAGCAAGGGGGGATCTCGTAGTGCGCCCATCGGAGGCAACGTGAAATGGACTAGGGCGGCTGTGGGGGTAGACGAGAGCAACGGGGAGAAAACAAAGGAAGACACTGGAGATGGTGAGGGGCAGGGGGCGGAGCTCGACGCGGACGGTGGCGGGTGGATTGACTGCGAAGTAAAGGTGAAGTGCACCATAAACATTCCGAGAGAGCTACGCATTGTTCCGGGACCCGTCATCTCTGCCACGGGAGGGCTCATCGCGGATGCCACGCTGAGCATGCTGCTGCCAAAGTTTGTAGACCTCCTTGTTCAGGATGCAGGGCGCTGGGCCCGGGGTGAGGTGCGCGAGGCGCTCATCTCCAATCGAAAACTAGAGCTGACAAAGGAAAATTATGGGGTGCGGTCCTCCTCCGCGCCCGCCCATCCAAAGAGCGGTGTAATTGACCTGCGCCGCCGCTCCGCTTCTATAACATTCCGTGGGCGTGCTTCCAAACCTGGGGCATGAGCGGGGCTGCATCCCAAACATTTACACAGTTGTATTTTTATTTCAAACATTATCGTGCGGTAGAGTCTTCCACAAGCCTCAGACGCCCGCCGCATCAATCTCCTTGGCAAACGCCACGTAGTTAACAAACCCATCCCCGTCAGCATCAAACTTCTGGAGAAGGATGGCCAGCTCGGATTCCCTGAGCGACAGGCCCATCATGTATGAAAGCACCTGCGAGAATTGCTGGCAAGTGACGTGGTTGACGCGCATGGGCGAGTTTTGGTTGCGGCTGAAATCGTCGAAGAAGCCCTTCACCGGGATGGAGCGGTTGCTGACGAAGGTCCTGAGGCGGGTAAGAACCTTTTGCACCTTGGCCTCCTCGGTACCACCAAGGGTGACACTGGCCTGGGTGAATCGGGTCTTGTTCAGCAGGGATTCCGGCTCGGCGGGGACCGACTGCAGGGGCACCTTCTCCAGGCCGCGCAGGGTAAAGAGCTGGTCCATGTCCTCGCAAAAGCTCTTGTAGTGGACGCGGGAAGTGGCCTCATCCTTGTAGTAGTCACAGAGACCCTTATAGTTGCGCTCTGTCAGCGTCATTCCGGCCATGCTCATTCCGGTCTGGAACTGCCCCTGCGTAATGTAGCCGGAGCGCAGCTTATCGAAGTCGACAAAGAACTCCTTCGGGCGCACGCGGTTCTTGTACGTGTGCTGCATGATCTTGTTCATCACCTCGCCCAGGTTGAAGGTGTCGGGGGAGATATCATACGCCTTGAACATCATGAGCTCGAAATATGCGTCGTCGTCCACGCTTGCACTCACGCCAGCGTAGTACTCCTGGAACTCTGCCCACGTCACCTTGCCATCACCGTCCTCGCCATCAAAGTTGGCGAGGTAGGCCCCGAGGGCCTCCCCCTCCGTCATCTTGCCCTCCATCACCTTAGGGTGCTTCTTTGCGTTGTACACCCCCGCGATGTCGTTCATCTCAATCACGCCGTTCCCGTTCCTGTCCAGCTTGTCGAACGCCGCCCGCACCAGCTTTGTGCGGAACTCATTCATCTTGCCGCGGATGCCAATAAGGAACTCCTCAAAGTCGATGGACCCGCCCCCATCACGATCGAGGGCGGAGAAAAGCACGTTGAATTCCTCCTCTGGGATGTCCATTCCGATGTCGGCCATGGCCTCCATGAACTCCTCCCGGTCCAGACTCCTGTTCCCGTTGTCATCCATGATCCGGAACACACGTCCGAGGCCCTTGATCCCCCGCCCGCCGCGCGCATACAGCTGGTCCTGCAGATCCTCGAGGATCGAAAAGACGGACCGCACCATCTCGCAGCGCAAGTTTTTTTCTGAAGCCCACGACTTACCCCGACCCCGCTGCCCCCCCCACGCCGTTGCAGACTCTTGTGTGTGCCCTCTTCACGGCGTGTTTCGTGGGGGGCTTCGCCCGGGCTGGCTGCCCCGACGGGCCAGCCCGGGGATCCTCCGCTCAATCAATTCCCAATTGTTTTGTTATATCGCCTTCCAAACCCTAATGGACGAGGGGTCCCAAAAAAAATCATGAAGCCCTAACCGGGGGCAGAACGATTCACGTTTTGGCAAACCAATCAACGGCGTTGGTCGTCATGTTCATCCATGACGAAGGTTCGTCGTGTCCATCGGCCGGTCGGAGAGATTGCACCGTGTCTCCCCTTTGGTTGGATTGCTCTCGCTTGCATGGGCTGTCCGTGAAAGTGAAGGGGCTTGACCATAGGAAACTTTGTAATGGCAACCCATTAGCCGTGGCCGGCTGGGACGCACAGCCTGCTGCACGAAACTTTGGGGTATGGGGTGGTGGAGGCGATCCCCGGTGCTGCCGCCCGGCGAGCGCCCCGTGCTGGAGTGGGACCCGAGCACCCCGTTCCCCGAGGTGGATCCCCTCGTGGACCAGGGTAACCCGTTGTTTGGCATGTTGAAAGACAACCCGAAGGAGGACCAGCTGAAGCGCTACATGAACCGTGGGGCTGCAGCGGCGGCGGGCGCATTCGCGTCGACCGTGCTTTGCACCCCGTTCGACGTTATCAAGGTGAGGCTTCAGACAGGCCAGGCGGGCAAGATGCCCTCGAAGGCATTCGGACGTGGGAATTTAGAGCCGCCCCCTCCGGGGGGCGCATTTGGCCGCCGGAAATTCAGTCAACCAAGTACGTACACAGTGGTGTCGAGACGGTTTGCAAAGGACCTGCAGGCGACACTGGCAACGTTTAGGACTGTGGCGGGTCAGGAGGGCGCGGGGGGGTTGTGGAGAGGGCTGGGTGTGAGCGTTGGATACGTGATTCCGACATCTATCCTCCACTTTGTGCTCTACGAGGCGCTCATGGGGACGGTGAAGGATAGGGAGGGGGTAGGTGCAGCGGCGCCAGCGCTGAGCGGGGGCCTGGCGCGCGCGGTGGCAGTTTCTTCATTTGCCCCCTTGGAGATGGTGAGAATGAACGTGATGGCGGGGGGGCGGGGCGTGCAGGGAGCGGGGGGCAGGAATGTACCGCACGGGTATCCCAAGCCGCCCCACGTCGGGGCCCGTAATTGGCTTGAAGCTGCGCGCATGGTGTGGGCCAACCACGGGGTGGGCGGATTCTGGACGGGCCTCCGGGCGACCCTCGCCCGGGACGTGCCATACAGCGCCGCTTACTGGCTGACGTACGAGAACGTGCGGGGCGTGATCGCCGACGCCAAGAAGAGCCGCCAGGGGGCGTGGGGCGAGGAAGGGTCCGCAGGGCCAGAGGGTGGCACCGTCCGGTCAGAGTCTGGCGTTGCGCTCTTTGAGAATTTTGCTGCCGGGGGATTCTCCGCCACCGTGGCCTGCATCTTGACGAACCCCGTGGATGTGGTCAAGACACGCCACCAGGTGCAGGTCGCGGACAAGGGAATGTGCCAGGCGGGGCAGGGGGACCCGCTCCGCACATGGAAGGTGAGGTGCCAGAAGTGTCACTGCATGGCAGACTCCAGGCAGGGTGTTTGGGACACGCTGACCGGCATAGCCAAAAAAGAGGGCCCCAAGGTTCTGTGGACGGGCCTGGGCGTCCGCATAGCCAAGGCCTTTCCGGCCAACGCCATCATGATGATGACGTTCGAGGCGACCAAGGAGCACCTCGACTCTCGCGTGTAATATTCATACTGACTCGGTTTTGCACACTCATCATGAGTGGAGGTGCCAATTGACCACACGGGGAAACATTTTCTGCAACCGTGCCCTGTCGCGATACCCCTCGAGGTTGGCGCAGCAGCTTACGTCCAGCTCCTCCAGGCTCTTGCACCCTGCCGCCAGGCCTTGCACGCTGGAGATCCCAAGCAGGCCAAACAGGGAGATGCTTCGTAGGCGTGGACAATTGGCGGCCACCCTCGCCAGGGCCGTGTCGGTCACGTTCACACACCAGGTGAGATTCAACACTTCCATGTGCGGGCACGCGTTCGCGATGGCACCCATTTCTCCGTCGGAAAGTCTCGCGTTCCCACACACGTCCAGACGCCGTAGACAACCCAAATGGCCCGCGATGGCCGCATAGGTCTCGGGGCCGAGTTGAGCCAGAGCATAGAGCACAAGCGTCTCTAACCCAGGGCAACGACGCACGAGGGCGCCCATCCCCCCGTCGGTCAAGAGAACGCACCGCGTCACGTCCAAAAACCGGAGCTTGGTGGCGCATGGGGCACGGCCAAGGGATTCCAGTCCCACGTCGGTGATCCGCTTGCACCCACTGAGATTCAAGTGCTGCAGCCTGTGGCAATGCTGTGCGACGGCGCCCAGGACGGCGTCATTAACGTTTAGAATCCAGTACAGTGAGAGCGATTCCAGGCCCGCATTCTCCTGGGCGACAGCCCTGAGGCCGGCTCCCGTCACCCGTTGACACCCGTCGAGCACCAGTCGACGGAGGCCAGAGAGCTGGGCAACGTCCGAGTCGTCGAGGTCGGGAGCAAACGTGAGGTCGACGTCCTCCAAGCGCGAAAATCTGGACTGCGATAGTGCCTGGCGAAGTCTGCCGCCAGCGTCTTGCCGTCCGGCGAGGCTGAGGCGAGTCCAAAGCCTGGGGCTTTGGGAGTGAACCCGCCACTCTTTACTCACAGCAGAGCACGCGACCAGATCCCCTGGGCCCAGGAGCGAAAACACCCGAGTGAGGACGTGCACATCATCCACGGGTGAACACGGGCTATCCGGGTCCGCGTCCAGTCCAGATGCTGGGCTGCCGCGTCGCGTGCGCACGTGGGGAGCCACCGCCTCCATCGTACTTGTGGCGAGATATGCGAGAGAACCGAGTATATAATATCATCTTTGTACACAGGCCTCACAGACTCAAGTTTTGGTGATGGCCCTTGATGTGATGGTCCTTGCGAGGTTGTGGGACATCACATGGGATCCCCTAGAAATGCGTAGTGGGGCACTCCGAGGAGCTCGACCGGGACGACGGCAAAGCCAGCCAGGTTGAGAGTGCCAATGCATGCAGTGAGGGCATCTGGTTCGGCGCCAAGGCTGTAAACGGGCCTCTCTTCGAGAAGGAATCCCCCGGCGGGAGACTTACCCGCGTCGCCGGCACCGGCAAGGGCCCTGCGTAGGTGCTCCGCGACATCGGGGCTCACGCTCTCCGTCTCGTATTGATCGTCCCAGTACATATTTGCAATGCGGTCCAACTGTGAGACGGTGAGGGCCGGGCACAAATCGTACCTGATCTCCGCGTAGCTCTTGCGGGATTTTTGGTGAATCACGAGGAATCCGACCACCTGCCTAGTGTGGCGAAGTTCTTCCCAAACACTTTGCAGCCAACCCATTCCCTGGGCGTCAACCCACGCCTCGACAACTCCAAGCCCATGCTTGAGGCTGAAGGCGTGGCTCAAGGAGCAGCACTCGCGGCGCAGTAAAAGGGTGTTAAAGATGTGCACGTTGACGAAAGCAAACACATTGGAAAAGAGGGCACTCGCCAGTGCCTCTGGCAGGCATGCTTCTTGAATATGTCCGACCAGTCGCTTGAACACGTGAGTCATTTGATTCCACGGGTTGGCCTCGATTGCGTCCATCATCAATGCACTCCCACCAGATGTCGTGCGCACCAGCCCAAGGTCCCTCTGGTTCCGCGAGGGCTGGAAGCACAGAGCGAGCAGGGGTAGAAGCTCGAACTTCACTGTCTCGTAAATCACGCCATCTATGCGTTCCACAAGGCTGGCCAGCTGCTGTTTGAATAACATGCTGGTGTACTTGGCATGAGCAGAGGGGCGAGGCTCATTTGTGTTTGACGGTTCGGGAACACTTGAAGAGAATCTCTTTTTTTCGGGTGTTATGAGGCCGGATATCACCCGCGCAATGGACCACGCACTGGTGCTACCTCTAATATTTGATCCAACCCCCGTCGGTTTTTCATGATACTCTGGTACTTCTGCAGGCGTGTTGTTGGCCTTAGGAGGGCCGCCACCGACAAGGCAAACGTGGACGAGTCCATGAAGAGTGGCGCACAAGCCGAGGGCGCGCACGAGCCCGCCGTTTTCGCCCGAATCTACCCCTTCTATAACGTCTTCGATCGTAGCTACGATTTTGGAAAAGAGCGGCACGCGGTCACTTTCAAAGCAACGCCATTCAAGGAGGGATCTGTAAATCACAATGGCAGCCACGGGAAGCCCATCCCACACCTCTGTGTCGTCCTTAAGTACTTTGAGAAGCCTCTCTTGCTCCAGCTCGAGCTGAAGGGCCTGAATCTCCTGGGTCTGCACATCAATATCCTCTTTCTGCCTGCGCAGTTCTTGAAGGGCAGCAGAGGTCGCCTCTGGTGTAGTTGGCGCATTACTGTAACCCCTGCGCGGAGTATGGAAGGGAGATTCTGCATCGCAGAATGGAGGAATTGCGCTCGCCCTTAGAGATGCCACCATGGCCTTCAGTCTAGCAATTTCGCCATTTGCTGCATTCAACTGCCCCTGCAACGCACACATGGCCTCCTGCGTCCCCAACGCCTCCGCTGCACTCCATTCCAGCCATGATTTCATGATTACCGACTCTCTAGCCTCGATGTGGGCCAATCTCACCTTGAGCATACTAATCTCTGAATCTTTCATCGCGAGCTCCTCGTCTGAGGATTTCTTGCGCTCAATGGCCTCTCTTCGTAAACGCCCCAAGTCTCGTCGCTCCATAATAGTCCGAACCAGGTTTTGCGCATGCACCACCGCCTTGACCCTCCCACGTGCCTCCTTCCGAGCGGTGTGGCCCCGCCACCTTGCTTGGATCGCAGTTGCCGCCCTATCGACTGCTTCCGCCTTCTCCAGAACGCGGGTTCGGTGGCCCCGAAAACTTTCCTGAATGCAAAGCACAGCCTTGCGCGTCATGACGAAGCGAATCACTGCCGCATGCCCCCGCCAGTGCCTCTGGATAATCAGTGCCGACCTTTCCCTGAGTGCAATGCGATACTTTTTCCTCGCCAGGCAGCCGCGTGTTCTTTTCTGAGTACATATCACGGCCCTTCGAAGTCTGTTGAATCGGCGCCTTTGGAGCCAGGCACGGAATGTAGACTGTATGCACAGAACGCAGGCAGTGATCCTCCTCAAACGCATGACCTCTAGCAGCGCGAGCTGGCCGGCCTTCAGGAACGCCCTGGTGTGGCCGAGTTGCCAGCCCTGCATAGACTTGCGCGTACGCTCGCCAGGTAACGAGCTCAAAGCCGACAGGAGGGCGGCCACTGCCTCGCGCTCATCTGGCCATCTTGTCAAACTTCCTTTCCCATTGGTCTGCACGCTGCTACCCAGGGAGGGCCCAAAGCGGCGCAGCAGGTCGGAGAATGGGATTCTGCTCGGAAAACCGGCGCAGGCAATGCGAATGACTTCAAGGATCCCTCCGCAACGCAGTTGGTGCAAAACACTTCCATGCTGGAAAGCACGAGGCACACTCTGCGAATTGGGTTTGATGCACCGGATAAAATGAGGCTGTGTTTCCTCAAGAGAGTCCATGAGCAGCTCGAGCTGCAGCTTGAATTTAGACGCCACGCTGCTCAACCTGCGCGTGCTAGGCTTGGCCGGGGCTACGGCGACCGCGTCGGTGTCCTTGAGCGCCTCGTTCACCAATTGCATGAAAGGAAATGCAGCCCCGCCTTTCAGCACTACTGCATGCTCTGCGAGATGGGTGTCATTATTCTTCACCAGAAAGCCTTCTGGGTTGTACGTGACCACGCCGGCGTAATGACGCAGCGAAAATGCCTCGCGACGCGTTGGTGGTCGCGTCAGACGCTGGTTTTCAACAGAGCCGAGGACCTTGTGAATTGCATCATTGAATGTGAAGTCAGTGGCCCCAGGAAGAATGCAATGCTCATCAAGAAGGGCGAGAAAGCCCGGGTTTGGCCTCCTCTGCTCGATGAGATCGAGCAAGTCTTGGTTGTCTACAAAGTCGATGTACCGCCAATCAATCCCATCTCGCTCATACGCCTCCTGCTCTCCTCTGAGTACATATTCGTTGAAATGCTGCTGCAGTTTCTCATTCGCATAATTTATACATAGCTGCTCAAAACTATTCTCCTCGAAGCACTCAAACCCATATATGTCCAGAATGCTAATTGTACCCGCAATTTCAGAATGAGGGAGACGGCCAGATGCGGAGGATGAAGGCCCATCCTCGCCCATCTTCGAAGGCAAATCATCCGCAACTGCGGGCGATGACTGTGTGCTCCTACAATTGATGCTGGCGTTGATGCGCTGGACGATAAAGTCAAAGATGCGCGCGTACATTGTCCGTGCTAGAGTGTCCCTGCTTCTCTCTGCCGCCCGCACGTCAAGCCCTTTTTCCACAGCGTCCCTCCGCGTCCCGCCCAATCTCTTTGTAGCTATGGCACTGAATGCTTCATCCTCGTCGACCCCAACCAACGCAGCGAACGCGTTGAGGGCTTCAGCAGCTCCGCTTGTCGGTGACAATGCGCATCGATCGTCGTCCGCATCCTCGTCCGGCACGAAGGACACGTTCCCAAGGTGAAGAATCGCTGCCAATACCCTAAATATTCCTGTGATCTCGTCCCCACCAAACCCGACGTCGGCCATGGACTCCTTGAGCTGCGCAAATCGCGTAGCGTCCTCCACCCACGATACGTGCGCGTCGCTCGGATCCACCGCTTGATGAACGCCGCCCCCCAGGTACGCATACGACCATGCGCACTCCTTGGCGCCACCTGCAAGCCTGAAAGCGGCACGCTCCTCTTCAGATGACCCTGCACATAAGTAAAAGAACACGTGAAAGTTACGCTCCCCTGGGCTGGTAGATGCGACCCGCGAACGCTCCAACAGGTACGTGCGTACTGCCGCTCCCGCAATTCTTGCATGCCGGTCAAATTGGATTTCTACAAACTTCCCAAACCGCGACGAATTTGCGTTCCTCACCGTTTTGGCATTTCCAAAAGCTTCCAGCACCGGATTAGCTCCCAATACTTGCGCCTCAACTCGCCCGGAGGTCTCGCCGATCTTGCACCCCAGATCTTCGCGATGATCCCGACCGTTTTTCACCGACTCACCGCCTTTGTCTCCAGATAATACAGCACCGGCATGGCGCCTCCCACCCACATAAGCCAAGTAGGACATAATATGCTTGGCGGTCTCAGTTTTTCCGGCACCACTCTCTCCGCTCACCAGGATCGCTTGGTCCGTGCATACCCCGCCCGAAACACTCGTCGCCTCACCAGACAACGACCTCTCGATCCCGGCACACATGGCATGGAATGCATCTTGGGCGATTCCATAAATGTGTGGTGGAAGCCCCCCGCTCAACGCCTCTGCCCCTGCCCCCGCATACTGATCCGTGATGGCCCTGTCGTACAGGCCGGGCACGGCCTCGAAAGGGTTTACGGCCAACAGAACCCGCCCAGTATACGTGTAAATGAACCCAGAATCGTACCTCTGCGCAATGTTGTGCAGCACCCCAGGTTCATGCAAGTGGTTCAGTCGTGTCATGTCATCTACGTGGGCCGACGGATTCTGGGGCCGCAAGCATGATCCAGGGTCAGGGACATGGACAGTAGAGTCTCCGCGTGCCTCGACCGGTGTCGCCGTCCCGTCCCCGTCCGCTACTTCGGGTGCGCGCAGACCTGAACCCGCGCCTGCATCCAGGATGACCTTGCATGGAGTCTCTTCAACCACTGTGCCCGTCACCCACACGCGCTCATCCCCGGAGGGGGACGACCACAACGCACTGTCTCGCCCCCATCGAGAAGGAGACAGTACCCACACCTTGGAGCCCACGGGGAGCGTGCTAGAGTCCGCATCATTCCCGGGAGCGACCTCCATCGTCTCACAGAGGTCCGGAGCTTGGCAGGGCCATCTTCAGTCAAGCTCCATAGGTCGCACAAAGTTCCTGGAACTTTGCAAAAATATTTGCCAGGACAGCCGGGCGGAGGGAAGGACATGTTCTGGGGTACCCGGACAGGCGTGTAGATCATGGTGCACGCTACCATACGGGCGAGTTTCGCGTATGCGCTCGCAGTTTGCATAGCCGCACTCGGTATAGAGGCCAGGACACTGTACGGGGTGGGTGAGGCGTTGGAGCAGCCGGCCAGCGTGTCTCCATCAGCTGGCGGGAATACAACAGCGAACCTGACAATCGGCGCAGCACTGTATGAGGGTCCCCAGTACAAGATATATACCCGGCTGTACAATGGAGACATTCCAG
>Ga0181573_10004498_pt1 | contig 11841 bp, 10 predicted proteins | sample 101ome_25_FD_148643 | JGI IMG/M metagenome (GOLD analysis project Ga0181573, IMG submission 148643) | Coastal salt marsh microbial communities from the Groves Creek Marsh, Skidaway Island, Georgia - 101409BT metaG (spades assembly) | ecosystem: Environmental > Aquatic > Marine > Intertidal zone...
GGCAAACCATTGCTTTGTCTGGTCGATCCGCCGGTCCAATCCTTTCAGATCGAGTTGGCTGCTGCGGTCTTTGGCGCGTGGAAGTGTGTCAATTGTCTTCATTGACCCTTCCAAATATCAACATTTTCCCCTTTTGGCGCCAATCAAGTTTACAAAACTGACGTGCGCCCGCCTTTCCGCAGGCTGACGAAACGTTTCGGAGCGCGACTGTGTCCCGTCTTGGGGACCAGCCGCAGCCATTCAGGATACAGGCCGGCGTGTGGTAGATGCTCGCCGCCGCCGATGCCCGGCGGCGCTGCGGCTGGTCTCCGACACAACCGCGCCTCAGCCGCGCCCTTTCCGCATTGCTATTGCAGGGGATCGGGCAATGATCCCCCGCGATCGTCATGCCCACGGACTCCGACAAACCGCTCGTCCATCTGGACGGGATCAACAAGATTTACAGCGACGGAGCCCTGCGGGTCCATGCCCTGCGCGACGCGAACCTTCGCGTGAACCGGGGCGAGTTTGTCAGCGTCATGGGACCGTCGGGCTCCGGCAAGTCCACCCTGTTGCACATTCTCGGCTGCCTCGATCATCCCACGGAAGGGAGGTATCTCTTCGATGGCGAGGACACGTCGGGCTTTTCCGATGAGCGTCTGGCCCTGACCCGCAACCGGCGCATCGGCTTCGTCTTTCAATCCTTCAACCTGCTGCTCCGAGAATCGGCGCTGGAGAATGTGTCGTTGCCCCTGATGTATGCGGGGGAGGCGGACGCCAAGGCGCGTTCGAAGGCGGCCCTGGAACGGGTGGGTCTGGGCGAGCGCATGGGGCATCGACCGGGGCAGCTATCCGGCGGCGAGCAACAACGCGTCGCGATCGCCCGGGCCATGGTCAAGCAGCCGGACATCATCCTGGCCGACGAACCCACCGGCAATCTCGACACCCAGGTCGGCGCCAACATCATGGATGTCTTCCGGGAACTTCACAGCGATGGCCTGACCATCATCCTGATCACTCACAATCCCGAGATCGGCGCCATGGCTCAGCGGCAGTTGCGATTGCGCGACGGGCAGCTCGGCGAGGACGAGCCCGCGGCGACCTGAACCCGCGAGCAACTCCGGTGGATTGGCGGAGTGATGGAGTGACCGTGCGGCTCCAGTCCTCCGAATTCGTTCAGGAAGATTCGTGGTAAAACCGGGTTCCCAGCAGGTTCACAAGATCCTGCCAGACCATTGTGAGTTCGCCGAAGACGGACAGGGTTTCCTCGTCGGGATCGTATTCCTCCAACATCCCCGCGATCATGCGGAACCGCTCGGCCAGGGGTTCTCCTTTGCCTTCGTCGGTCAGCGTGTCCATCAGTTCCCGCGCTTCGCTGGAAAGCCGACGGGCCCTGCTCACGATGCGTTGCGCGGTGGCGGGACGAAGGGTTCCGTTCGCGACTTCACCGAACAGCAGGCATTCGAACTCCCGGCAATGGGCCGGGCGATCCTCGTAAACCGCGCAGTGGCAGTCGGTTCCCAGGGCGGCGCAGGGTTGGGAGATGCAGGAGGGCCGAGGGGCGGATCCCGTGCGTTTCCGGCGCGATTGCAAACCGGCGGCTTTGAGGCGGGCGGTCTCGGCATCGTCCCGCAGTTCGACGTCCGCAAAGATGGTCCCGTCGCAGCAAAGCCCGCATTTCAGGCAGAGCTTTGCGATGATATCCGGGGCATCGGAGGCGGGGAGGGTGTTCATGCGGGCACGGCGGCGCGCTCTCTCCTCCGGTCCTTCATGGTGGAGAAGAACTCGAAGCCTTCGCGGATTCGCCGGACCATCACGCGGCGGTCGCGTAGCATCGATCCAAGCATCCGGAGGATGGGTCGGGGGCGGAAGTAGTAGCGATGGTAGAAGCGCTCGACGGCATCGAAAATCTCCTCCCTGGACAGCTCCGGGTATTCGAGGGCGCAGTCCTGTAGGCCGCTCTCCCTGACGATGCCCGAGGGATTGCCGTCGGCGAACCAACCGTTGCGCAGCGCCTGCGCGTGCAGTTCCGTGCCCGGGTAGGGCGCCGCGAGCGAGACCTGGATGCTGAACACGTCCAGCTCCATCGCGTAACGGATGGTCTCCTCGATGGATTCCCTTGTCTCGTAGGGCAGGCCGAGGATGAAGGTGCCGTGGATGGTCACCCCGAGTTCCCGGCAGTCCTTGGTGAACTGCCGGGCGCGCTCGACGCGGACGCCCTTCTTGATGGCGTCCAGGATCTTCTGGCTGCCGGATTCGTAGCCGACCAGGAAGAGCCGGAGACCGCCGTCCTTCATCTGCTGGATGGTCTCGCGACTGACATTGGCGCGGCTGTTGCAGGACCAGGTGAGGCCAAGGGGCTTAAGCCTTTTCGCAATCTCCCGCGCGCGCGGCGGATTGGCCGTGAAGGTGTCGTCGTCGAAGAAGAACTCTTCCACCTCGGGGAAGAGCTTCTTCGCGTGGGCCATTTCGGCGGCGACGTTCTCGGCGGAGCGCACGCGGTAGCGGTTGCCGCCGATGGTCTGGGGCCAGAGGCAGAAGGTGCATTTGGCCGGGCAGCCGCGTCCGGTGTAAAGCGAGAGGTAGGGCTCCTTCAGGTAGCCGATGGCGTACCTGCGGATGTTGAGATCGCGCTTGTAGACGTCCACGACCCAGGGAAGGGAGTCCATCTCGTGGATGAGTTCGCGCTCGGGATTGTGGACGACGCGGCCGTCCTGCCGGTGGCTGAGTCCGGCGATCTCCGTCAGGGGGCGGCCCTCGGCGACCTCCTTGCAGGTGAAGTCGAATTCCCGGCGGCCGACCCAGTCGATGGCCGGCGAGGCGTTCAGGGTTTCCTCGGTCAGGACGGCGGCGTGGGCGCCGACAAAGCCGACGGAGGTCTTCGGGCTTCGCGCCTTGATCGCCTCGGCCACCCGGCAGTCGTTCAGGAGAGTCGGCGTGGAGGTGTTGAGGATGACGTGGTCGTATCGGACGGCTTCTTGTATGCAGGCGTCGAAGTCAATATCGTGCGGCGGACAGTCCAGCAGTCGGGAGCCCTCCACCAGTGCGGCGGGTTGCGCGAGCCACGTGGGATACCAGAAGGAACGCACCTCACGCTTCGCCTGGTAGCGGGCTCCGGCGGCGCCATCGAATCCGTTGAACGACGGCGGGTTGAGAAACAACGTCTTCATGCCGGTTCCGTGTCCGGGTCGGACGCTGACAGATTCGAATTCCGCATGTCGCGGTTGAATAACAGTTCAGAATTGCAGAGGCGAGCGATTATCGTCGCCGATGATTTTGGCCGCTCCTCTTCGATCAATCGCGCGGTGATCGAGACGCACCGGAAAGGGGTGTTGTCATGCGCAAGCCTAATGGTCGGGGGCGCGGCCTGGGAGGAGGCGGCTGAACTCGCTCGGGAGAATCCGGAATTGGGCGTGGGGCTGCACGTCACGTTGGCTGGTGGCTTCAGCGCCCTGCCGCCGGGCGTGATTTCCAATCTGGCGGACCGGGACGGGAAACTGGACTCATCCCCGGTGCGTGCTGGGTTGCGTGCGTTCTTCGACCGGGAAGTTCGGGCGGATCTGGAGCGGGAGATCGAGGCGCAATTCGCGCGCTTTCGTGGAACGGGGTTGTCCCTGGATCATGTGAACGGCCATTTGAACATGCACCTGCATCCATCCGTGTTGACGGCCGTATTGACGCGCGCCGCCGCCCTAGGTTGCCGATATGTTCGACTGACGCGCGATCCGTTGTTCGAGAACCTGCGGTTGGCTTCGGGACGACTGCCCTACCGTCTGAGTCACGCGGCGGTGTTCGGCTGTCTTTCGTGCCTTGCGAGGGGCGATCTGGAGGCCGGGGGATTCCGCCATGCCGACCGCGTTTTCGGCCTGCTTCAGTCCGGCGACATGAATACCGGATTCGTCGGGCGTTTGTTGCGGGAGCTGCCCACGGGCATTTCGGAGATATACTTTCACCCGGACCTGAAAGACGGCCGGGGCAATGCGGATTATCAGGCCTTGGTCAGCGATGAAGTGAGGCAGGCGTTGGCGGCGGGGAGCATCCGCCGGATTCGTTGCGGGGAAATGCAGGTCTAAGATATGAGCAATCTCAAGTCGGGTCAGGCCGCATGGTTCCGTCTGGTTTCAACCGGTAGGTCCGGTTTCCCCAGACAACGCGGTTGCCGGTGAAGGCGGAGAGCCAGATGAGCGCGTGGAGCAGGTCCCGGAGGGGCGCGAGCCATTCGATGCCGCCGGTCCGGTCCGTTCCGAGAAAACGCGCGGCCAGACGTCGCGCCAGGACCACGCGCAGAAGGACGCAGCCCGCAAAGACCGCGGCGTGGACCGGATCGGTCGGCGCGGTCAGAAACCAGCCGAGCGGCCAGATCGTGGGGTTGCTGAGAATGCTGAAGAAGTAGGGCGCGGGTTTGCAGACGCGCATGGTCCGAGCCCAGCGGATCTGGCGTCGCAGGATGTCGCGGGCGCTGGCGGCGCTGTGGCGGCAGTCCACCGGCATGGAGGCGACATGGATGACGCCGCCCTGTCGATGGATGCGGTTGCCCAACTGGAAGTCGTCGGCGATGTGGCCAGCGATTCCCTCGAACCCGCCGATGCGCCGGAGGGAATCGCGGGAAACGGCCATGACCGCGCCCAAAGCGAAATCGATCGGCCCCATGGACACCGCCTGCGCCACCTGGCTCCAGAAGTCGATGTTGTTGGAGGCTTGTTCCAGTTTCTGCGCGAGGCTTCGGCCGCCGCGGATGCGGTAGAGGCAGCAGGCGGCGGCGGCGCCGGAGTGGGCAAACTCGGCGAGGAAGCGACGCAGGAAGTCCGGTTCAACTACGACGTCGGCGTCGCTGACGATGAGGCAATCGTGTGTCGCGTGCTTTTCGAGTTCGATGAGTTTGGCGACCTTGGGGTTGGCGGCGGCGGACGGGGCGGGACAGGGTATGACCCGAGCGGGAATCCCGGAGTTCGCGGGGATCAGGTTCTCGAGCCGTTCGTGGAGGGAAGTGTCTGAAGCCTCGACGCCGAACAAGATTTCCGCTCTTGCCGGGGATTTCAGTTTCAACCAGCTCGCGACGGCGGCTTCGGTCGCCTCGTCGAGGGCGCCGATGGGCTTGAGGATCGTGACGGTCGGGGCTCCGGCGACAGCGGGCGCGTCCCGGCGCAGGGGAAACCGCCTGCCCGCCAGCCATTGCCACGCGTGGAGCGCGAGACTCAGCAGGGCGAGGGCGGTTGTGACGGTTGCAGGGATCACGGGGGCGTAGTTCGTGTTGCGTGTTGCGCTGACTAACGCTTGTCGGGGGGATGGAACAACGCGGCGGCCCGCTTGTCGATCCCGCGACAGACAACCGCCAACCGCCGACCGAGAGCACTTGTTGGCTTGCGGGGGGAAGTTCCGGGATCTTAAATGCGGCGGTGCAGGACGACAGATATGACGCCATTGTGATCGGCGGCGGGCCGGCGGGGAGCGCCGCCGCGACACGCCTGGCGATGGCCGGCCGCAAGGCCCTCGTGCTGGAGAAGGAGGTGTTCCCGCGGTTTCACATCGGCGAATCGCTGCTGCCGTACAATCAGAAGCTGTTCCGCGAACTGGACCTTCTGGGGGAATTGGAGAATCTGGGGTTCCCGCGGAAGCGCGGCGCGCAGTTCCATCTGGGCAACGGTTCAAAGTCGATCAAGATCCTGTTCCGCGAGGGCCGCTTCAATTCGGAGCACGAGACTTTCCAGGTCGAGCGGGCGGTTTTCGACGAGGTCCTGTTGCGCCACGCGGAGAAGAAGGGCGCGGAGGTTCGCGAGGGCATGTCGGTGACCGGTGTGGAAAACGACGCGTCCGGCGTCCGGGTGACGGCGCGCGACGGCGCCGGAGAAACGCGGACCTTCGAGGGCGTCTATCTGGTCGACGCGACCGGGCGGTCCAATTTCACGGCAAAGCGCGACGGACTTTGCGAGGTGGACCCGCGCCTGAAGAACCTGGCGGTGTTTGCCCATTTCTCCGGTGTGAAACTCGATGAGGGCGAGCGGGCCGGGGACACCGTCATCGTGCGGGTAAAGGACGGCTGGTTTTGGTTGATCCCGATCGGAAACGACAAGACCAGCGTCGGAGCCGTGCTGCCGACCGCGGCCTACAAGGAAATGGGAGCCTCCCCCGACGAGGCGCTGCAACGGCGGATCGACAGTTGCCTTGAAATGCGGGAGCGGATGGCCAAGGCGGAGCGCCTGATTGCCGCGCGGACAACGGTCGACTACACCTACAGCAACCGCGAGTTGACCGGGCCGCGACTGATCCGGGCGGGCGACGCGGTGGGCTTCATCGATCCGATCTTTTCCGCCGGCGTCTACCTGGCCATGCGATCGGGCAAGGAATCGGCGGACTCGATCGTGGACGCGCTGACCGGGCGCCGTTCCGAGCGGCGGGCCTTCGCGGCCTACGAGAAGCGGGTGCGCCGCTCGATGGCCTTCAACCGGGAGATGATCGACCGGTATTACACCACCGAGTTCATGGAGGTGTTTCTGGAGCCGCGGACCGGACTCTTCGGGATCGTGGACGCGGTGAACGGCGCGTTGGCCGGGCAGTTCGGGGATTCGTGGCGGTTGCGCTGGCGGCTGCGGCTGTTCTTCCGGCTGGTGCGATTGCAGGGGCGCAAGCCCTTCCTGCCCCGGATCACGTTCGACTGAGAAGGTCCGGCGGTTGTGGTGAAAAACATCGGCAACAGGAAGGGGGGCGGTGATGGCCGCGTGACGTTCGGAGCGTGCGTTGCGCTGGCGGCCTTGATCCTAATCGGGTGCCGGACGCCGCCGCCCTTGGAGACCTTCGACACGAGCGGCCCCGGATGGAAGGAGCTTCACGCGCAGGGAATCTGGCGCAGCGAAACCGGCGGGACCGAATTGGTGATCGAGGTTGCCTTCGCAAAACACACGGATGGAAGGACCCATTTCCAGGCGATCAAGGAGGCGTTCCCCTTGACGACCGTTCAGATCGTTGGCGAGCGCTGGGTGGTGCATGAACCCCTGCGGAAACGGCGTCGAACCGGCGGTCTTGAAGGGGCTGGAAAGTCCCGGTCGTTGTGGCTTTCGGTCGCGCTGCGGTTGAGGGACCCGCCTGGAAATGCGGCAGTCGAAGGCCGCGCGATTGTCCTGGAGGACGCCGGGACGGGCGAGCGGCTGGAGCTTCACTTTGAACCATGAAGCCGTCGTTGCGATGGGTTTTCGTGGCGGGACTGACGGCTGTGCTCGCCCTAGGCGTCGCGCGGTTGCGGTTTGACGCGGATGTCCTGAACCTCCTGCCGGCGAAGCTGGATGTCGTGCGCGGACTCAAACTGCGGCAGGCCCATTTCAGTTCGGCCGACGACACCCTCGTGACCGTGGAGGCGGGGGACGAGGCGACGGCGGCCGCGGCGGCGGAGTCGTTGGCTTTGCGGTTGCGCTTGTCCGATCGCGTTGCCGCCGCGGAATGGCAGTCGCCCTTTCTGGAGGAGCCCGACGCCTTGTCCGAACTGCTGGCCTGGATCTGGATCAACCGGCCGCCGGAGGAGTTCGCGCGATTGGCGCGGGGCTTGGAGCCGGACCGGGCGGCGGTGGCCCTGGCCGAGGCGAAGGAGACGCTCGCCACCACCTTTTCGCCGGAGGAGATCGCGCGCTTGGGACGCGATCCGTTTGGACTGACCCGCGTTCCCGGAAGTGTCGGCGGCCTGGACATCGACCCGCTGGCCGACGCGGAACATCGTTCGCCGGACGGGAAGTTTCGGGTGATCCAAGTTCGCGCCAAGGAGTCCCTGCGCGATTACCGCGACTGCGCGCGGTGGATCGATTTCCTGCGGGACGAACTGACGGCGTGGCGGGATGAGGACGCCGCGCGGCGTTTGGTGAAGCTCGGGATCACCGGCGGGCCGGCCTTTGTCGCGGAGACGGCGACCGGAATGGAGGGCGACCTGCGGAAGACCACGCCCCTGGCGGCGATTGCGATCGCGCTGGTGTTCCTGGCGGCGCATCGACGTTTGAAGCCGCTGGCCTGGCTGCTGGTTTTGCTGACGGTCATCCTGTGCGTGACCGTGGCGGCGGGCGGTTTTCTGGTCGGTTCCGTGAACGCGGTCAGCCTGGGCTTTGCGGTGATTTTGCTGGGGGTATCGGTGGACCACGCGCTGGTCCTGTATCAGGAATTCAAGGCGGACCCGGGAGCGGGCGCCTCGGGGGCGCGTCGCGCGGCGGGTTGGGGGATCGCGTGGTCCGCGGCGACCACGGCGGCGGCGTTCGGTTCGCTGGCGCTGGGCAGCCTGCCGGGGATGGCGCAACTGGGGATGCTGGTGGCCGTCGGGACGCTTTCGGGCGCGGCGATCATGTTGTTGTTTTTTCTGCCGCCGTTGGAGCGTGGGAACGAGGCTGGAGACGACGGAGCGGCTTCGGATGTGGCCGAGCGCGTGGACGTGTCGAAGCGGGCGGCCGGCCCGCCGGTCGGTTTGAAGCTCGCGGCGTTGGGTTTGGCCGTCTTGACTTTGGCGGCCCTGGGATGGCGCGGCGCGCCGAGGATGGCGATCTCCGACGACCCCCTGCGGCCGACCCGCAGCGAAGCGATTGAGGCCTCGGACCGCATGAACGCCCGGATGTCTCAGGCGGGCGACCCCATGATGTTGCTCGCAACGGGATCGGGCGAAGCCCCGGTGGCCGACCGCTTGAAGGCTTTGCGGAGGAAACTCGACGACCTGCGGAAAGAGGGACGGGTTACGGACTTTCTCCTGCCCGACGGCATCTTCCCGCATGCCCTCAACCGACAAACGAACGCGGCGCGGGCGGAGCGCGTCGCCGCAAACCTGTCCCGCCTGCGGGAACTGGCGGACGAGGCCGGCTTCTCGGCGGATTCGCTCGCGTTGACGGAGCAAATCGTCCGTTCCTGGCAACGCGCGGGCTTGGGCGCGGAGCGCGGAATTCGATCCGCTTCAACCTCCGGATCGCCGGGGCGCAAAGCAGGTTCAAAGCCCGGGAGTATCCAAGGCGGAAGCGGAATAAATTCCGCGCCCCGTTCTGGTTTCGACGGACGTCCCGCCTACCCGGCCTCACCGGTCGTGCGCCGGTTGTTGGAGAAGGCGGTCGCGTTCGACGATTCGGGCGCCTACGCGCTGGGGTTGGTTTATCCGACGCCCGAAGCCTCCCTGACGGAACGACGGGCGCTCGCGGCGGAAGTGAGCGGGGCCGACACCGACAGCCGGTCGATCCTGGCGGGCTGGGACCTGCTGGGCGCGGAGATCGCCGAGGCGGTCCGACAGGACGCGGCGCGCATCGGCCTTCCCGCGGCGGCGGTTGTCCTTGCGCTCCTGTTCGTCGCGTTTCGTTCGTGGCGGGAGGCGGCATTCTGCCTGTTGTCGCTCGCGTTCGCGGGGGCGGTTCTTTTGGCGACCATGTCGTTGACCGGCTGGTCGTGGACCCTGATCAACCTCCCGGCGATCCCCCTGCTGCTCGGATTGGGCGTCGATTACAGCATCCACATGCAGTTGGCGTTGCGGCGTCATCGCGGCGACTGGGCGGAGGCCTGGCGGACGACCGGCGGCGCGCTGGCGCTCTGCGCGACGACGACCTCCATCGGCTTCGCGGCCCTGGCCCTGTCGCACAACCAGGGGCTCGGCGATTTGGGGCGGGTGTGCGCGGCGGGCGTGCTTTCGGCCTGGGCCAGCGCGGTGATCGCGTTGCCGGCGTTGCGTTCCCTGTTGCCGGCGAAATGCCGGGCTGGCGCTGGAGACACGGAGAATGTCGGGGGACCGGCGCGGATCTACGGGGCGGCCGCCTGGCGGATGGGGCTGGCTGTGGCGCGCGTGGCGCCGGCGGGTTTGTTGGCGGCTCTCGGCCGGGCGGGCGGATCGTTGTATCGCCTGGCGGCCCCGGCCCGGGAACGGGTCGTCGTCGCCAATCTCCTGCCGCTGGTGGACAACGACGGGAAGCGCGCGGCCGCCGCGGCGCGCGGGTTGTTCCGCGAGTTCGGGGAGAAGCTGGTTTCGCTCTGGCGCTTCGAGGCCGGGGAGCCCGTGACCGCGCGACCGGAAGACGAAAAGGACTGGCGGCATTTCGACGAGGCGAAGCGCGCGGGCGCCGGTGTCCTGCTGGTGACACCCCACCTCGGCAACTGGGAATTGGGCGGCCCCACGCTCACGGAACGCGGGGAAAAGCTGCTCGTGCTCTCGCAGGCGGAGCCGGGACAGGGCTTCACGGACATCCGACGGGCGGGCCGCGCGCGTTGGGGCGTGGAGACGCTGATCGTCGGCGACGACATGTTCGCGTTCGTCGGCGTCATCAAGCGGCTGCAGGAGGGCGGCGCGGTGGCGCTGATGATCGACCGGCCGGAACGGGGCAAGGGCGTCGAGGTGGAACTCTGCGGCCGGCCGTTCATGGCGTCGGTCGCCGCCGCCGAGTTGGCGCGCGCGACGGGCTGCGCGATCGTGCCCGTCACGATCGTGCGGGAAGGGAAGGGGCACACGTTGAAGACCCTGCCGGCCGCGGCCTACGACCGCGCCGCGTTGCGCTCGCCCGAGGGCCGGCAGGCCTTGACGCAGCAGATCGTGCGTGCGTTTGAACCCTCCCTTCGCCAACATCCCTCCCAATGGTTTCAGTTCATACCCATCTGGCCGGAAGGGGAGTCGTGAAGACAGTTCTCCTGTTCGCCTTCGCTTTGGTTGGTTTCGTTTCCGGCTCCGCTCGCGCCGCCGATGCTTCGGAGGAGGCGCTGTTGGACCGCTGGCTGAACGCGCAGACGAACCTGGTTTCGTGGTCGGCGGAATTCACGCAGATCCGCCGGTTCCCGACACTGACCCAGCCTCTGGAAACGCCGGGCCGGGTCTCCTTCAAGGCGCCGTCCTCGTTCCGTTGGCAGTTGGGTGAACCGGCGCGGACGATCGCCGTGCGCGGCCCCGGGGAGGCGCTGATTTATTACCCGAAGCTCAAGCGCGCCGAGCGTTACGCCCTGGGCGCGGAGGCCAGGGGGCCGTGGAAGGACGCCATGGCGCTGCTCGACGCCGGGTTCCCCCGCAGCCGCGCGCAGTTGGTGGAGCGGTTTGAAGTCGAGGAGATCGCGGCGTCGAAGGGGACCTGCCGGCTGCGACTTCGCCCGCGCGGTCTGCGCGCGCGCCGACTGTTGCCGAAGATGTCGCTGGAGTTCGATGTCCGGACGCTCGGGCTCACCGCGTCGGAGTTTGAGTTCGCCGACGGTTCCAGCATGCGGAACGAATACCGGAACCTGAAGGCCGACCCGGCGATGGCGGACGAGGTCTTCCGCCTGGAACTGCCCGCGGAGGTGACAGTGAAGGAGCCGGGAACGCGATGAAGGACGAGGCTCTGTTCAAAGAGGCCCTGGCGCGGCTGCCGCACGGTCCGGAGTTCCGCTACGTGGACCGGTTGACCGAGTTGGAGCCCGGGGTGTCCGGCCTCGGGGAATTCACCCTGCGCGGCGATGCGGCGTTCCTGAAGGGGCATTTCCCGGGGCAGCCCCTGATGCCCGGAGTGTTGTTGATCGAGGCCGCGGCCCAGGTGGCCGGCGTGGTCGCCCAGAGCGATCCCGAGATTCCGCCGCTGCGCAATCTGAAGCTCACGGCCGTCCGGAGCGCCAAGATCCTCGGCACGGCCGAACCGGGGGAGACCATCCGCGTCGAGGCCTCGGTCGATGGCCGGATGGGACATCTGATCCAGGTTTCGGCGGTCGTCACCGTGGGCGGAAGGGCGATCCTGCGGACCATGCTGACCTTGGCGGGGGAGTGAGGAGGATCCGCGTATGCCCCTCCCGTTGCCTCATGGGAAAATGACACCGAAGGAATCTGAGGGGGACCGTGTTGCGGACTCCTGATCGGTTGGTTTGTTGGGAGGGTATATTCCATGTCAATCCCCGGCGCCTGCCGGACGCCCTTCG
>Ga0181573_10004500_pt1 | contig 11839 bp, 9 predicted proteins | sample 101ome_25_FD_148643 | JGI IMG/M metagenome (GOLD analysis project Ga0181573, IMG submission 148643) | Coastal salt marsh microbial communities from the Groves Creek Marsh, Skidaway Island, Georgia - 101409BT metaG (spades assembly) | ecosystem: Environmental > Aquatic > Marine > Intertidal zone...
TGCATAGACGGCGCCTCTTCCCGTGCGGACAAGCGCTGCACACCTTGCATTTCGACCGAGGCTTTACCCCGTGCTCGCATGGCCCCTTCGGGGGAGGGCCTCTCTTCCGCTTCGTCCCCTGGTTCGCCCCATCCCCATCATCCGCCTCGACCTCAGCCTTCACGTCATCCGCGCCCTCCATCTCGGCGACGCTCGCGAGCAGCCGCTCGATGTCGGGCTCCCAAACCGACGTCATCTCCCACCCACCGGTCTCGCGCCCCGCGAAGTGCTGACGAGCACGGCCGAAACTTGCCTCCTCATCATCATCATCACTTCGGCGCTGCTGCAGCGATCGTCATCAGTGCGTCACGCGCCCGCGGCGATGGAGGGGCTTCCCAAGGTCCACTCGGACCACCACCTCGGCGAGGGCGTGTCCGCGACCCCTTCCGTGGTCCCGTCGAGGACCGAGGATGACAAGTTCGCCGCCGAGTCCGACCCCGCGCTGGGCGCTCTGGCCGGCAAGCTCCACAGGTTCGCGGTGCGCAACCATCGATTTTTCGCCTCGTTCGCCGCGGCCAAGTACACCAAGCACGGCCCCGGCGCCCTCTTCGTCTTCGGCAACAGCGGCTTGGAGCACACGCTCGCGGAGGAGGGCGACGGTAAGTGCTACGAGGAGGCGACGTCGTGCGAGCGACAGGCGGTGTTGGTGTGGGGGGGGATCACCGACAGAGCCGCGCCCGATTGCGCTCTGGAGGACTTCACGAAGAGGTGCGTCTCGGAGACGGCGTCGCTGCGACGGTCGGTGGAGGTGGGCTGCGACAGGACCACGTTCCCGCTCGTGCTGTGCGCGGGGCTTCAGTACGCCACGGACGACGTGCGGGAGGGGCTGAGGCCGCCGCGGTGGAAGAAGAAGGACGGGGAGGGCAAGTTGGGGGGCAAGGGCAAGTACCCCGGCGCCGGCGGGTGCGCGGTGCTCACCGTGCAGTACGGGGACTTCAGAGCCGCGCTGACGATGGGGCTGAAGATGGGGCTGGAGGATGCGCTCGTGGTGGAGCTCGACAGGGAGGAGGACTGACGGACAGATCGCTTTTCACATCGAACCCGTTAAACATCACCGTGGCGTCCGGCGTTTCCTCGCGCTTGACCCGAGGAGGTTCGTTTGGATTTCGCGCGTTACCAGCGTCTCAGCACCGCTGCCAGGGCGCGACTGGGCGGGAACATCTGATAATGCCGCCACAGCCCAACGCACGGGACCCGGTCGCGATGGGTGCCAAGGAGGAGGAAGACGTCGACGCGGGTACTCCCGTCGAGGGCAAGAAGCTCACGTTCGCCGAGCGCCGCGAGCTCGAGCGCAAGAAGAAGGAGGCGCGCGCCCGAGACGCCGATCCGACGGCTGGGCGCGGGGTTAACGGCGGATCGGGCGCATCCGCGCGCGACCCCGCCCGCGCCCCCGCCGACGTCGACGACGGCGACGACGGCGGTCGGGGCAGATCCAGGTCCAGGTCCAGGTCCAGGTCCAGGTCCAGGTCCGCGAGCCGCGAGCGCAGGAAGCATCGCAAGCACCGGCGCCGTCGCTCGTCCTCGTCGTCGTCGTCGTCCTCGCGATCGCGATCTCGGCGCCGAAAGAAAGATCGGCGGAGCGACAAGAAGCGCAGACGCGACCGGAGCAGGAGCCGCGACGGCGACAGGCGCGCCAGCGGCGGCGGCGGCGGCGCCAGCGGCGGCGGCGGGATCGCGTCCGCGCCCATCTCGGACGCGCAGCTCGCGCAGAACCCCGCGCTCGCGTCCATGGCGGCCATGATCGCCAGAGATCAGGTCAAGGCGGCGTGGGGCGACGGCGCGACCATCCCCGGATCGTCCGACGGCATGAACCAGCGACGTCGTCCGAGCGCCTTCAGCGACGTCCCGCCGCCACCGCCCCAGGGGAGTAACGCTCCAAGTAACGCTCGCGCGGACCTTCAGTCGAACATCGACGCCATGCGACGCATCGCCGCCATGGCCGCGTCCGTATCGGCCAAGGCGGCGACGGCGGCGGGTGTAACTCCGGTCGCTCCAGGCCTCGGGTCCGGGAACGGGCTGGACGCGCCGCCGCCGCCGCACGTTGGGTCGGGGTCAGGGCTAGGGCTAGGGTTAGGTCCATCCAGCGGACTCCTAGGGGATCTCGGGTCCGGCGGCGTCGAGGCGGCGCACTCGTTCGACGTCAGGTTCGAGGGTAAGATCATCGGCCGCGCGGGTTCCAAGATTAACGAACTGCAGCAGACGCACGGCGTGAGGCTGCAGGTGGAGAAGGGCGCGGGACGTCTGATGATGCTGGGCGCGCCGGACGCGATCGCGCGGTGCGTCGCGGACGTGGAGGCGCTGTGTCGCGACGACCAGAGCGACGGATGGATCGTGGAGACTGTTCGAATCGGCGAGCGCAACGAGGGCCGCGTCATCGGCACGGGCGGGTGCGTCATTCGCGACCTGGAGCTCAGGACCGGGTGCTCCGTCAAGGTCCAGAAGGGCGAAGGGACGTGCACGATCGGCGGGACGGACCGCGAGAAGGTGCGGGTGGCCATGGCTGAGGTGTACCGCGTGTGCGAGGCGGCGGGGACGCCGGTGGACGGATTCGTCGGCGCGGACGTCGTCACCGAACGAGTCTCCGTGTATCGCCGCGGCGGGCTCGTCGTCGGACCCCAGGGGGTGAACATCCGGCGCGTAAAAGACGAGTCCGGCGCGCACGTGCAGGTGGAGAGGGAGACGGAGGAGGCTATCGTGTCCGGATCGAGGGAGAAGGTGGCGGCGGCGACGGCGATGATCGGGGAGATACTGGCCACTATGCCGTACAAGCCGCACGAGATGCACGGCGCGCCCCCCGAGGCGCAGGCGCGGTACGCCGCGCAGGCGCCCAACGGAGGAGCAGGAGGAGCAGGAGGCGCGGGGGGTGCGAACGGGCACCCGGCGGCGAACGGGGCGTCGTATGGTACCGAAGCGACGGAGACGGTGCCTTGTCCGTTTAACGCGGGGGCGATTATCGGCGCTCGCGGCGCCACCATCCGCGAGATTTCCGACAGGACGGGCGCCAGGTTGGTGGTCCGCGGCAACGAGGCGGTGACCGGCGGCGAGCGCGTCAAGGGCACCGAGTTCGTGGAGATCAGGGGCGACCCGAACGCGGTCGCCGCGGCGGTGGCCGAGGTGAACAGAATCCTCGACGAGAAGCGGTCGACGTCGTACCGGGCTCCGCCGTCTGGCGCGCACCCGGGACCCACCGGCGGGTACCACGACGCGTCCGCGGCGTACGGTGGAGCGTACGGCGGCCATTACGGCGCGATGCCACCCGTGTACGGCATGGTCCCGCCGCCGCCGTTCGGGATGGTTCCGCCGCAAGGTGGCGCGTGGGGACACGATCCCTTCGCCGGAGCTCGCGCCGCCGCCGCCGCCGCCGCCGCGGACGTCGGCGCGCCCCCGCCGCCGCCGGTCCCGCCGCCGGCACCGCCGCCGCCGGTCGCGGGAGGAGACGCGGGGTACGTGCCCAGCGCGGATGAGGTTGGGGCGCCGCCGCCGCCGCCCCCGGCGAGTTGAAGAGAAAACACGAACTCGACGTTGCACGAAAAGAAAAGGCTAAGACTTGTACAAGCATGTACCGACGAACGAACCCCGCCCGGGATTTCGGAAAGAATCGTTCCCCCGTCCCACCCCGCCCGTTTACTTGCCCCCAGCCTTGATCGCGGCGGCGCACATGTCGGTGAGCGCCGCGGTGAACGAGAGGTCCGCCTCCACCCCCCTGTTGAAGATGCTCTGGATCACCCCGATGCTCGCGCTCTCCAAGTCGCGCTTGATCCAGTCGCCGCCCTCCTCGATGGAGTTCCCCCCGAGCTCCACCTGCGTGTACAGGTACACGTCCTCCGTGCGCCCCGCGAGCAAACGCTCGCGAGCAATCTCCCAGGACACCGCGTAAGGGTTCGCCTGGGGCCTCGACTCGCGAACGATGGCCAGCGCCTGGTCGTAGGTCATGCCCTCGACGAAGGTGAGGTACCCGAGGACGGTGAGGGACGCGCGGTTGATGCCCGCGGTGCAGTGCACGTACGTGCGCTTACCCATGGCGCGAAACAACGCGAGCTTGCGGACCATCTGATGTAGAGTGGGAGCGGGATTTGATCAGTGGGGAGGGGGATTTGCGTCAGGAAGTGGAACGGGCGGAGAAGCGGCGCGGCGTCTGGATTTGGTTTTTGGTTTTTGGTTTTTGGTTTTTGGTTTGGTTTTGGCGCGCGCACCTCTGGGAGCATCTTGGCCTGGTCGAGGCGGTCGAAGTCCCTCACGGAGACGCGGACGATGGGGACGCCGCGCTCCAGCGCCCTCGCCCTGATGGGTTCCCAGTCGATCATGAGCGCGCCGTGGCAGAGCTCGCACTGGAGGCAGATGATCGCCTCCACGCCGCCCTCGTCGATGAGCCTGTCGACGTCGGAGGGCGTCCTGGGGCACGACCCGATCACGCATCCCGCGGCGTTGAGCTCGGCGTCCGTCGGCGCGGTGAGGGGCGCGGCGTTAATCTTGTCGTACACGACGGGATCCCAGTTGAGGGTCCACTCCCACTTGCCCGGCGGTGGCGCCTCGCCGCCGCGCGGGGGCCTGCGCTCCTGGATGCCCGCCGCCTTGGACTCCTCGTCGCGCTTCTTCGCCCCCGCGGATTCGGACTCGAGCGCCTTGTCGTCCTTCTCGGTGGCGGACGCGGCGGCGATCGTGAGCGAGCGCGCGGGTCGCGGCGCGGCGGGGGCACGGGATCGACGCGCGAGACGCGCGACGGGCGCGGCCGCGAGGGTGGATGCGAAGCACTGGCTCGCCATTGTCGTGGCTGAGCGCGTCCGGGGTTGTGTTTTCTCGCTCAAACGTCGTCTCACAAACGTCTGTGACCGGGGCGCATTGAGACTCTGCCGGCATAATCGGAGGAGGCGAGCGCCACCATGGCCAACGGAAAGGCGCCGCCATCGCCGCGGGCGTCGCACGGAAGCCGCGACGAGAACTTCGACGATCCTCCCAGCCCGTGGACCGCCGCCGCGCGCGCATCCGACCCGGCGTTCGACCGACCCGCGCCCCCTCGCTCCCCGCGGAATCGTCGACACGGGTACGAGGAGACAAAGGCGAGGTGGAGCGCGCCACCGCCGGACACCGCCGAGGGGGGACTCGCGCCGTCGGTGGTGCGGGGCGTGGAGGCGGAATGGAGAGAGCGGTACGACGAGCTGCGGGGGATGCTCGAGCGGAAAACCGACGAGCTCGAGCTCGCCACCAGGCACCTCATGGTGCGCACCCTCGGAACCCACCCCGACGATTGATTGATTCCCCGACGATTCCGGGACAATTCAACAATCGCGTCCTCCTCGCTCGCCGCGCGACCGAACCGACGGAACTCACCCTGACCCTGAACCCCCCCCCGCCGCCGACTCATCAGACGACGAAGGAGGAGAGCGCGCTGATGCTCGAGAAGCTCGCCGCCGCCGACGGCCTCTCGCACGCCTCCGCTCGCGCGCCTCCCCCCGCGGCGAGGATCCAGGAGCTCGTCGACCGCGTCAGAGCCGCGGAGGCGGCGTCGGCGGCGCAGCAGGCGCGCGCGGTGCGCGCCGAGCGCGAGCGCGACGACGCGCAAAGACGCCTGGAGGACGCGAGCGTCAGTGCGTGGGATTCGGACGCGGGCCGGCTCGCGACCGACCTCGCCGCGGCAAACGCCGAACACTCGCACCGGATCGACGAGTTACAGACGCGATGGAAGGCGAGGCTCGACGAGGAGGTGGCCAAGGCGAGGCGCGACGCCGAGGCGGAGCGCGACGTCGCGCTGGCGAAGGCGGGGGATGCGGAGACGAAAACGCGGCTGCTGGACGAGTACGAGGAAAAGTGCGCGAGGCTGGAGGATGAGAAGGCGTCGCTCGAGCGAGCCGTTTGCGAGTTGGCGAATCTCAACGCCAAGCTCGCGGCTCGAGTGGCCCACAACGCCGTGGGCGCGTTGGACGCTCGGGCCGTCGGGCTCGACTTCAGCGCGCTCGTGCCCAAGCTCCCGGAAAAGGCAAAGGGCCCCGGGAAGGGGAAGAAGGGTGGGAAGGGGCGGGGCGTCGGCGGCGGTCGGGGTCGCGAGGGGTCGAGGGGTGGATCGAGGTCGTCTTCCCGGGATCACTCCCCGGCGCCGCCGCCGGCGGTCGAGGCGGAGGAGCGTCCCGCGTCCGCCCCGACGAGGACGCCGCCGGGGTCGAACCTTCCCCTCGGGGGCGGGGGCGGTCGACGAGGATGGAACCCGGGCGGGATACCCCCGAGGCCGATACCGGACCCGCCGCCCCCGCCGCCCCCAGGCTTGCCCCCGCCGCCGTCGTCCACGGACCGCCGCCAAAGGAACGCCGTCGCTAACCCCGAGGGGACGCGCGCCGCCCCCGTCGCCGTTCGAAGGGAGCTGTTCCGGCCGAGGGCTAAGATACCGAGCGGGGCGACGAGGGGATCGGTGGGCACCAGCGTGAGCCGCGCGGCGGGCGGCTACGAGTACGCGCCGGCGCGGACGTTCGGTAAGAAAGTCGGTGAGGAGACGCCGAGGCACGTGCGCGCGGCGAGGGACGCGGCGAGGCGCGCGGCGGCGTCGCTTACACTCGGCGCGATGGAGGGGTCCGGAGGAGTGGTCGACGGTCGCGGTCGCGTGCTCGGAGGAGGTGGTCCGAGGGAGTCGCGGGGATCCGAGGGACGCTTCGAAGATGACCGGGACTTCCATCCGAGGGCTTCGTTCCATCCGCCGGCCGATCGTCCGATGTCCGCGGTGGACTCGCCGTCCGGCAGGGTCGGGATGCAACTCAGGGACGAGTTCGAGGCCCTGAGGTGCGAGTACGGCGAGCTCCTGGACGCGGCGGCGAAGGGTAAGAACGTGGCCGACTTGAGCGCGAAGATCGAGTCGGTGATTCTCAAGTTGGAGCGGAAATCGGCCATCATCGCCAGGCTCCATCGGTCGGACCACTGAGTTGAGTCGCGAGAGAGTGCTCACGCGCGCGTGAGAGAGTATTAACGCGTCTATTCTATGTACAACACCGCGCCCGCGCGCGATCAACGCGCGGCGACGACGTCCGACGCGCCCCGCGGGTGCGACGTGCATTCGAAAACACCCGCCGGCAACGATTTAGCGGCTTTCGCGCTGAAGCACGCGCTGGGCACCGCCGCGCTCTTGCACCACCGGCACGGGAGCGCGCACGACGCCTCGTCCGTGTGCGCCGCGCACCCTCTGATCGGCGCGGGCGCGCCGTCGATCGTCGCGGTGTACTCCGCCAGGCGCCGGCGTCTCGTCCCCCCGCCGATGTCACCCGCGTCCAGGCCGGTGATTCGCCCAACCCCGGACCTCGCGTGTCGAGCCCTGGCGTCGGCCTCGTCGATGGGATACGGCCCACGGTTCGCCCTGACGCGGTCCGCGTACGTCGGGTGGTCCGCGCGCGCGAACCCCGCCAGCGCGAGGAGCGCCAGCGCGAGGAGGAGCGCCAGCGTCGAGCAGGGGCGCATCTCGAAGTGAAACGAGAGCTAATCATCAAAACGAGAGAGAGACTCGACTCGCCCGGGGAACGTCACACCTTCGCGGCGTCGACATGCGCGCGGCGCAGCTCCTCCGCGCCGCCCGTCCCCGCGCGATCGGTCCCCGTCGAGCTCGCGTCCCGGCGGCATCCTCGAGCGCCGACGCGACGTCCGCTTCCGCGGCCATGAGGACCTCCTCGTCGTCCGCCCCGGCGAACGCGCACAAGTTCGGGCCCATCGACATCCCGGACTCGCAGGTCTTCTGCGAGACGCCGCTCTCGCTCGGGCTCGTGAACCTCAAGCCGGTGGTCCCCGGGCACGTGCTGATAATCTCGCGGAGGGTCGTCGCGCGGTTCGCGGACCTGACCCCGGAGGAGACGACGGACCTGTGGTCCCTCGCCAAGAGGGTCGGGACGTGCATCGAGCCTCATTTCGGCGCGACGTCGCTCACGTACGCCATACAGGACGGGCCCGCGGCGGGGCAGACGGTGCCGCACGTCCACGTCCACGTGCTCCCTCGGAAACCCGGAGACTTCGAGAACAACGACGAGGTGTACGAGCGCATAGAGGAGAGCGGAGAGGCGGTGGGGGAGCGGGAGAGGGCGTTCATGGGGAAGGAGGTGATCCGAGAGCAGCCGGCAAAGGGCGAGAGGCTCGATCTGGACGCGGAACGGGTGGTGCGCACGGCGAACGAGATGGCGCAAGAGGCGCGGGAGCTTCGCGCGCTGCTCGACGCGTCGAGATGAACGTGAAGAGCGTCGCGGTCGTACGTACACTCGCATCGATAACCAAACGCAATCGATAACCAAACGCGTCAATAACCAAAACCAAACTCTCATCAGTTGAGCATGGACTCGAGGTCGATGTCCCCGGGGTTGAGCTTCCTCGCGCCCAGCTTCATCGGCGCCGGCTTGTTCCCGCGCTGCACCCCGCGCGTCGCGCCACCGAGGCTGACGTGCCCGCCGACCGTCCTCGTCGCGAGCGTCGGCCTCGTCGGCCTCGCCGCCGCCGCCGCCGCCGCCGCGCCGAAACCGGACCCGCTCGTAGCCGCCGCCACGCCGCTGAACAAAGCGTCGTCGTCGTCGTCCATGTCCCCCCACCCGTCGCCGCTCGACGCCGCCCCGTTACCCATGCCCCCGTTGGTCGCGACGACGGCGCTCGACGGCGGCGGACGCGCCGAGAGCTTGGCCAGCCTCTGACGCGCGTCCTTCTCCGCCTCGAGGTCGAGGTCGTCGTCCATGTCGCCCCACCCGTCGCCGTCGTCGTCAACCTCAACCTCGCGTTCTTCCGACACGTGGCTGCTCGACCCAACCTCGCGCCCGTACGACGCGCCGCCTGCCTGGACGCCTTGAACCCCTCCTCGTCCTCCTCCCGGAGGACCTCCCTTCGCGGGCGTCGTCCCGGGCGTCGACGTGGGCGTGTACGCCTCGCCGTAGAGCCTCGGCGGCGGCGCGTCCGAACCAAACGATTTGGCCGACATGTCGATCCCGCGCGCCGCCGCCTCCTCCTCCGGCCGCCTCGCGCGGCCCGCGAGGGCGTCCTCGTCCACGGGCGCGCTCCCGCCCACGCGCTTCGCCGCGGCGTTGACCGCCCACGCCAGCGCGCCGCCGAGGTTCGCGCCGCCGCCTCTGTTCGCCTTGGACGCCGCCTTCTCGGCGTCGTTTTTGTGCGCCTCGCTCGCCTTCTCCGCGCCTTGCTCCTCGACCCTGACGCTGAACCGCTTCAGCAGGTCGGTGAACATGTCCAGGCACCGGAACGCGCACTCGCGAACCTCCTTCTCCGGGTCGACGGTGAGCGGCGCCGCCGCGGGTAACACCCTCTGCGCCGCCTCGCCGGGTTCGTAAAAGTCAACGGTGGAGCACAACGCCATCAGCCCAGCCTTTCGCGCGGGTGGGAACTGGTCCCGCAGCGCCCTGGTGAACGCGTTGAGCAAGACGCGCTTCGCGGTGGCCTCGGCGAGGTACCGCGCGATGTTGCCGAGGAGGATGGTGGTGTTTGCGCGGATCGGGGGTTCGGGGTCGATCTGCAGCTTGGACAGGTACTTGAGCAGGTTCCCGTGCGTTCGCTGCGTCAGCTTGGGCGCCAGCACCAGCGTCGCCTTGAGCGTGAGCTCCCGCACGAACGGGTCCTCGTCCGTGAACGAGCTGGACATCGCCGGGAAGATCGTCTCGTCGGCGAGTTTATTCGGCAGGTGCTCGGCGAATCGCGAGAGGTTTTCCATGAGCGCCACGCGGACCAACTTGTCGGACGAACTCGTCTCCTTCGACCCACTCGTCTCCTTGGCGAAGAGCTTGACGATCGTGGGCGTCACCTTGGCGGCGAAGTCGTCGTCGGAGAGGCCCTCCGCGGCGTGCAGCATCGGCGACACCGCGAGCGCCGGCGCGCTTCCAAACACGAGCGCCTCGCCAATCTGCGGCAGGATCTTTCGCTGCACGGGAGCCTTTGCGAGGGACTCCATGACCCTCGGCAGGTGCCGGAAGAACTGCTCCTTCTCGATGGAATCCTTGAGCGTGAGGTTGTCCAGGAACGTGATCGTCTCCACGAGCTTGTTGGAGAAGAGGTTGGAGTTCTCGACGAGTTTCTTTGGGTTGTACCTGCGCTCGGGCGCCGTCGCGAGCAGCCTCTGGTAATCCTTCAGGAGCACCTGCGGGATGTGGTCCACCTCGCGGAGCTGATCGGTCCGCGAGATCGCGCCGCCCCGGTACACCTCCTGGATCAAGCACCCCAGCCCCCACGCGTCGATCGCCCACGGGGGTCCGCCGGGGATCCCCGCCCAGTCCCCGCGCCGGTACTCCTCCGGCTTGTACTGATCGGGGACGGAGAAGGCGGCGTGCACGAGGGGCGCGGGTCCGTGCGTGCCCCGCCCGATGGCTGCGTGCTCGGAGAGCAAGTCGAGGCCCGCGAGCTTCCAGTCGAGCCTGTCGGTGACCACGACCGTGGACATGCTCACGCCGCCGTGCACCAAGGCGCAGTCGTTGGCCAGGAAGGACACCGCCGTGGCCACCTGCCGTATGCCGAGCGCGTAGTACTCGTCGCGCTGGGACGTGGAGGTTGGCAGATCCTTGAGGTGCTCCTCGAGGGGCATGACGGACTCGGTGACGACGTAGATGGTCAGCTTGTCGCCCTCCTCCACCTCGAGCGAGTCCTTGAGCATCAGGATGTTCGGGTGCCTCGTGGTCTTGAGCCGCTTGGCGCCGTTCCTCGCCACCTCCACGCGGACCCTCTCCTTGTGGACGTCGTTGCACACAAACTTGAACACGCTCGCGGCAGAGCCGTCCTCCTTGCTGGTGGCCCTGTAGTGCGTCCAGCCGCCCGCGGCGCGCGGGTAGGCCTCGCCGAGGTCGTAGTTGAGCCTCGGGCCAGACGCGCCGAAGAGGTTACCGACGGAACCGAGGTTCACGCCGAAGTTGCCGAACATCGACATGGCTCCTCGTGGGCGCGCTGCGGGGCGCGGCCTCAAATGGTTTTTGGCGATCGGCAACGGAGGCGGTCGTTCGGATTTCGTCCCCCAGCGGGCTGGTGGAATCTGGTAGACTACCTTCGAAGGTAACTGCAAACGGGCGTCGACCGGCGGGGCACTTGGACGGGGCGCGGGGTGGATGCCAGCGATTTGGCGGCCGAACGTGGGTAGGGTGCTCCCGGATGTGGACGTCGAGGTGGGGGTGACGGAGGACGCGTCGAGCAAGGGGACGAAGCGGAAGAGGGCCCCTCGCACAAAGGGGCCATGCGAGCATGGGGTGAAGTATCGGTCGTGGTGCAAGGCGTGCAGCGCTTGTCCGCACGGGAAGAGGCGCTCTAAGTGCAAGGAGTGCGGTGGGTCTCAAATCTGCGAGCACGGTCGTGTACGCTCTCAGTGCAAGGACTGCCGTGGGGGCTCAATATGTGAGCACGGTCGTCAGCGCCGATACTGCAAGGAGTGCGGCGGGTCTGGAATCTGCGAGCACGGTCGTGTACGCTCTAAGTGCAAGGAGTGCGGTGGGTCTCAAATCTGCGAGCACGGTCGTCAGCGCCCTCAGTGCAAGGAGTGCGGTGGATCTGGAATCTGCGAGCACGGTCGTCGGCGCTCTCGGTGCAAGGATTGCGGTGGTGCATCAATCTGCGAGCACGGTCGTCGGCGCTCTGAGTGCAAGGATTGCGGTGGTGCATCAATCTGCAAGCACGGTCGTCAGCGCCCTCAGTGCAAGGAGTACGGTGGATCTGGAATCTGCGAGCACGGTCGTATACGCTCTAAGTGCAAGGAGTGCGGTGGGGGTACAATCTGCGAGCACGGTCGTGAGCGCCCTCGGTGCAAGGAATGCGGTGGGTCTGCAATCTGCGAGCACGGTCGTTTACGCTCAACGTGCAAGGAGTGCGGTGG
>Ga0181573_10004510_pt1 | contig 11824 bp, 13 predicted proteins | sample 101ome_25_FD_148643 | JGI IMG/M metagenome (GOLD analysis project Ga0181573, IMG submission 148643) | Coastal salt marsh microbial communities from the Groves Creek Marsh, Skidaway Island, Georgia - 101409BT metaG (spades assembly) | ecosystem: Environmental > Aquatic > Marine > Intertidal zone...
CGCACAACTGAATGACCCCCACCGACACACTTGAAGCCCCGGCCGCCAAGACCGGCTCGCATTTGAAGGATCTGGACTACTCCATCGTGCAACAGTGCATGCATTGCGGCATGTGCCTGCCGACCTGCCCGACCTACGACGCCACCAAGCTCGAGCGTCACAGCCCCCGCGGTCGCATCGCGCTCATGCGCTCCATCGCGGATGGCGAACTCGACGCCACGCGCGACTTCGCCGAGGAGATGTATTACTGCCTCGGCTGCCTCGCCTGTATGACCGCCTGCCCGGCCGGCGTGAACTACGCCGAACTGTTCGAGCACGCCCGCGCCGAGGTCGAGGAGACCAGGGTCCTGAACAATCCCAAGCGCAGCCTGATCCGCAAGTTCACCATTGAGTGGCTGTTCATGGACCTGAGCCGGCTGCAACTGCTCGGCCTCGCGATGCGACTGTATCAAAAGCTCGGCATCATGAAACTCATCCGCTGGAGCGGTGTTATGAAACTCATGCCCAAGCGGCTCCAGGAACTGGAATCCATGACGCCGGTCATTCAGGACAAGTTCTCCGCCGAGTTGATCGACCCCGTCACCCCGGCGCAGGGCGACAAGAAATACCGCGTCGCCATGCTGACCGGCTGCGCGCAGGACCTGATCTTCAGCGATGTGAACCTCGACACCGTGGAGGTTCTCGCCCGCAACGGCTGCGAGGTCGTCACGCCCCCGGAGCAGGATTGCTGCGGATCCCTGCACGCGCACAACGGCGAGTGGGGCCTGGCGCAGACCCTGGCCAAACGCAACATCGACCAGTTTCCGCCGGAGCAATTCGACGCCATCATCACCAACGCCGCCGGCTGCGGTTCGCATCTGAAACATTACGCCTCGCTGCTGGAGGACGATCCGGAGTACCGCGACCGCGCCCATCTCTGGGACGCCAAGGTGAAGGACATCCATGAGTGGCTGGGCGAGATCGGCGTCGATGCGCCGAAGGTTGCCGGCGAACCGGAGAAGAAGGACGTCACCTATCACGAGGCCTGCCATCTCTGCCATGGGCAGAAGATCACCGCCCAACCGCGCCAGGTGTTGAACTCGATCCCCGGGTTGAATCTGGTCGAGTTGCCGGAGTCCAACTGGTGTTGCGGCAGCGCCGGCATCTACAACATCGTTCAACCCGAAATGGCCAACGAACTGCTCGACCGCAAGGTGGGCCACATCAAGAGCACGGGCACGGACACCATCGCCACCGGCAATCCCGGCTGCCTGCTGCAGGTCATCAACGGCCTCCGTTCCCACGGCGTCGAAATGCGGGCCTGCCATCCGGTGACCCTGCTGGCGGAGGCCTATCGGAAGGAAGAATCATCAAGCGTGGATTAGCCCAGTTCGGATCAGTCGCGCAACACCCCGATCGTAGCGCGGCCGTCCCGGCTGCGGGTTCAAGCGGCGTCCCGCCGCAAGATCCGAAACGTCGGGCGGGGACGTCTGGCGAACCCGCAGGCGAGGAAGCCTGCGCTACGAGACCAAGGCTTCAGCCTTCGGCGCTCACAATATTGCTGGTCACCGCGCTGCTTTCGCTCGCCCCCCAAGCCGGCCGCGCCCAGGACTCCGGCCCGAACGTCATGATCAAGATCGAGCAGATCGAGACCTTGCCCGATGGAAAGGAGAACCGGCTTTCAGCGCCGCGCGTCATCACCCAACCCGGAAGTGAGGCCCGTGTCACCGTTGGCGATTCCGTTCATTACATGGAATTCGGCGTGAAGCCGAAATGGCAGGACGGGAAGATACAACTGGACTGCTCCTATGAAGACGGCAAGACCAACCTTCCGCCTGGGACCAAACCAACCAGGCCCAAGTCCGCGCCGCCGGGCGTCCGCGCCCCCAAACCAACCCGCCCAAAATCCACCCAGGACCGCACCTTTCCGCAGAAGCCGCGAGGGACGCGCCCCTTCCCTGACAACCTGATCCTCACCGGCATCGCCCGCCTTCCCGGCAAGCCGCCCCGCATCTCCCTGCGCGACATCAACGCCGACGTGGAATTCTGGGTCCACCTCGGCTCCTCCCGCCGCGACATCCACTTCGTGTCCATCGACTTCACCAAGAAGGACCCGGTGGCGTTGTTGAAATACGGCGAACTGTTCGCCGAAGTCCGCCGCTCGACGCCGGTTCTGACGCCCGTCAAACCGCCCGCAAAAACCGTGCTGACCAAGTTCCATTTTTCCGACCTCGTGAAGCCGGGCGAGACCATCGTCTTTGACATCGGAACCAGCCGCAATGGGCATCCGCAGCAACTGCGCGTCACGGCGCAAGGCATGGGAGAGGCCGAATTGAACGAGCTCCTGAAAAAGGCCCAACGGCTCCAGCCTAAATAGACGCTGGGGGTCACGACATGACGCTGCCCGACTTCTCCCGTTCGTTCCTGACGTTCCGGATCGACACATTGAAGAAGCCGCCCGCCACGGCGAGCCACAAGCCCCCCTTCAGTCTCAACAACGCGCGGATCCAGATCGACTGCCGGTGTGTCGTGACGGAACTCGAGACCGGCCAGGGACACCGGTTTGTCCTGGGCGCCAACTGCAAAACTGAACGGGTCGGCGTCGGACGCGACATCTGGACCGAGCCCAACGCTGACTTTGTTCCGGTTTTTTCCGAAACGCATTTCCTGCATCTGAAGACCTACGCGAAATGCGGCACGGACGTGGAACTGTTCGGACACGAAGGGCGCCCACAGACCGACCGTCAACACGGCCTCATCTCCGACGCGTTCGACGATGTCCGTATTGCTGTCGTGGAACTCCCGGCCAAGGAACTCACGACGGCGGAGGAGATTGTCCGGGCCACGCTCGACAACCGCTCCCTCGTCGCCCGGACCCTGATCCAATCGGACCGCTACGTCGCGGTCATCGATTACCCGGTCAAGACCATGAACGCAAACGAACGCGACTGGATCTACCAGACCGACACCGGGCCCATCCTGTTCCCCGATCTGACCCGCGAACCGGAACACCTCATGGCCGGGATGGAGCTGGCCTTTGCCGCATTCAACTGTCCGGAATGGACGGAGTTCATTGTCCGCTCCCCGACCCCGGTCGCAGACAACATTGACGTCCAGCATTACTCGAGAAGCATACGCCTCGACTGCCGGAATCAGGTGTTCGAACTCTGAGGGAGGAGCGCGGAATTTATTCCGCTTCAACGCCAGGTGTCCCGGAGCATTCGGAAACGCCGACGCCCCATGGACAGTCGGTGGCTGATGCGGAATGAATTCCGCGCTCGTGCCGCTTTCAATAGTTCGCCCGCTCCCAATCACCTCCATCTTCATGTTTACAACACACCGCGCCCCCCAATACACTCCCAGCCATCATGAAATCCCTTCGACTCCTCAGCCTTCTCCTTGCCGGCATCGCATGCGGGGCCGCCGCCCAGGCCGAACAACTGCTCTTTCTCGCCAATCAATCGGACGGCCGGATCGACGTGTTCAACGTCAACAACGACAACGGGGATCTTTCAACTTTTCAGACCATCAAGACACCCGGCAATCCCGGCGCAATGGTCTTCTCGCACGACAAGAAGCATCTCTACGTCGCGATGCAAACCGGCAGCGGCAAGGAGCGAGGCTGGGGCATCGCCACGTTGAAGCGCAACGCGGACCGGAATTGGAGCGTCGCCGGCATGGCCAAGTCCCCCATGCGGGCGCCTTATCTCACTGTGGATTCAAAGAACCGCTTCGTCCTTGGCGCGCACTACGGCGACGGCAAGGTTTCAGTGCAAAGAATTGTCGACGGCAGCGTGACAGACGAAGTCACCCATATCGTCGAAACCGAGGTCACCGCGCACTGCATTGAACTCTCCGCGGATGACCGCTTCGCCTACGTCCCGCACACGCGGCCAAACAAGGTCTATCAGTTCAAGCTCGACGCGGACACCGGCAGGCTCGCGGCGAACAATCCGGCCTTTGTCCTCGGACCGGCAACCAACCAGAACTTCCACATGCCGCGCCACATCGCCTTTCACCCGACCCTGCAAATGGCGTTCACCTCCAACGAACGGGGCGGCGGGATCAGTTCCTGGGACTTCAACCCGAAGAACGGTCGTCTCAAACGCAGGCAGACGCTCAGCTCCCGCCCGCCCGGTTTTGATGGCTCCAGCTCGGCGGCGGACATCCATGTCTCGCCGAACGGGAAACTGGTGATCGTCTCCAATCGCGTCCCCCTTCCGCGCAACGCGCCCAAAGGGACGCCCAACAAGGACACGCTGGCGGTGTTTTCGATCGCCCCCAAGAACGGCGCGCTCAAATCCACCGGGCATTTCCCGACCGTGAATGTGCCGCGCTCCTTCGACATCGACCAGACGGGGAACTTCGTCTACGCCGTCGGGCAACGTTCCAACACGCTCGCGGCCTATCGCATCGACTACCGGACGGGCAGTCTCAAACGCATCGCCACCCGGGACACCGGCCGCGTGCCGATCTGGGTGGAGTGCGTGACGCTGGATTGATGCGCAGTCGCGTAAAACGGGATTTATCCCGTTTGCCCGGCGCTGGAAGGCTGATCGACCAAGGCATGTCCGGACGCCCCGAGACAGGTTCCGCGTTCGTTTGATATTCCGGCCGCGCGCCAAACGGGATTCATTCCCGTCCACGAACATCACTTTTTTCAATGCGATTGCGGACTGTTCCCGCGACTTGACCGCCCCTACACTCCGGCCCATGGATTTGTTGAAACAACTGACCACCACGCCGGGCATCCCCGGTCGCGAGCAACGCATCCGCGCGTTGATTGAGAAGGAAACCAAGGGCCTGTTTGATGAAACCCGCGTCGATGCTATGGGTTCACTCATCGGCATCCGCAAACCGCGCGTCGCCCGCGGCAGAAAGGCGCCGAAGAATCCCGTCAAGGTCATGCTCGCCGCGCACATGGACCAGATCGGCTTCATGGTGCGCCACATCGACGACAAGGGATTCCTGCGGTTGAACCCCGTCGGGGGATTCGACACCCGGAATCTATTTGCCCGCATTGTCACGGTCTGCGCGGAAGGCGGGGACCTGCCCGGCGTGATGAATCCCGGCGGCCGTCCGGTTCACATCGCGTCGCCGGAGGACCGCAAGAAGATTCCCGAGGTTGGCGAGTTTATCGTCGATCTGGGGCTCCCCGCCAAGGACGTGAAGAAGAAGGTCCAGATCGGCGACATGGTCGTGTTGAAGGCGCCGACCCAGGAGATCGGGAAGATGGTCACCGGCCAATGCCTGGACAACCGCGTCGCCTGCTGGATCGCGATCCGTGCATTGCGGAAGCTGAAGCGGCACGACTGCGAGATTCACTGCGTGTTCACTGTGCAGGAGGAGGTCGGGCTGCGCGGCGCGGGCACGGCGGCCTACGGCGTGCAGCCGGACATCGGAATCGCCATCGACACGACACTTTGCGTCGATACGCCCGGCGTGCCGTCCGAGGAACGGGTCACCGAGTTCGGCGCGGGCGCGGCGTTGACCTGCATGGACAGCTCCTTCATCAGCGACCTTTCCGTCCTGAATGCCATGGAAGCTGCGGCAAAGAAGCACAAGATCCGGCACCAGCGCTCCATCCTGCCGCGCGGTGGGACGGACTCCGGCTCCATGCAGCGCGCCGGCTCCGGCACGAAGGTCTTCACGCTTTCCTGCCCCACGCGTTACATCCACACGGTCACCGAATCCGTTCACCTCGACGACCTGCACGCGTGTCGCGACCTCCTGGCCGCCTATCTGTCAGAGGTCTGATCGGCGGCCGATGAACACCATCCTCCTTTGCGATCCGGAGAACGGGTCGAGGCGCATTGCGGCGTTGACGTTGCTCGATCGCCTCGTCGTCGCCGCGCATCGCGGAGGCGGGGAAAACATTACCATTGTCTGCGAGGGTGAGGCGCCGGCGCTGACCCGATCCAAGGCGCTTGGGATTGAAACAGCGGTTGTCTCCAAGCCGCCGCCCCTTTCCGGGAAGACCTTGTTGATCGAAACCGCGTGCCTCGTCCAGGCGCGGGATGTTGAGCGGTTGATCGAGGCGGGCGAGGGGCGCCTGGCCGCGGCGGATCAACGCGACCTGCCGGTCGGCATCGTGACCGACTACAAGGGGCCGGTCGGCCGGGAACAGAAGCGCATGGCCGCCGAAGGCGTCGCCGGCCCGGTCATTGACGCCGATTCCGCCAGGCAGGCTGAACGCGCGCTCTGGGCTTCGCTTGGCAGTTCGACCGACGGCATGGTCGACACCTGGTTCAACCGCCCTTTGGGCCGGCTCCTTTCCAAGATCCTGATCCACACTCCGGTCTCGCCGAACCAGGTCTCGGTCTTCGCCATTCTGGTCGGGGCGCTCGCCGGCTGGTTCTTCACCCGCGGCTCCTACATGGACATGGTGATCGGCGCGATCCTGCTGCAGATCTCCGCGGCCATCGATTGCGTGGACGGCGACATCGCGCGAGTCGTGTTCAAGGAAAGCGTTCTGGGCAAGTGGCTGGACATCATCGGCGACCAGGTCGTGCACATCGCGGTGTTTGTCGGCATCGGCGTCGGGCTTTGGCGCATGGGCGTGGAGGCGCCGGTCCTCCCCCTCGCCGCGAGCGCGGGCGTGGGCGTGGTGATTTCCTTTCTGGTCGTCCTGCGCGGCATGACCGCGCCGCCGGAAAAACAGAACGCGCGTCTGCAGGCCCTGATCGACAAGATGACCAACCGCGATTTCTCCGTCGTCCTGCTGGCCCTGGCGATTGCCGGTCAGATGAAGCTCTTTCTCTGGATGGTCGGAATCGGCGTGCACGTCTTCTGGGTGGTCGCGCTGGGCGTGCAGATGACCGGACCGGGGAAGAAGGCGAATTAGAATGAAACGAAACCTGAGAATCTTCTTCTTCCTGCTGGGGCTGGGGATCTTTGCCTTCTTCATCCACCGGACCGGCTGGGACAACATCTGGCCGACCGTTTCCAGTCTCGGTTGGAAGGCTCCGCTCTGCCTGCTGCCCTACCTGTCGGTGTTCGCCTTCGACTGCATGGCCTGGAGGATCTCCTTCGGCAAACACGGGACGCCGGGCGTGCGTTGGTGGACGCTGTTCAAGATTCGTTGGGCGGGCGAGGCGGTGAACTACGTCCTGCCGACGGCCTATGTCGGCGGCGAGGCGGTCAAGGTCTACCTGTTGCACAAGCGAGGCATCGATCCCAAGGTCAGCGCCGCGGCGTCCATCGTGTCCAAGTCCTCGCAAACGCTGGCCATGGTGATCTTTATCGCGATCGGGGCCCTGCTTTCTCTGGACTACATCCCGCCGGACACCGGCGCGCGGCAGGGAATGCTCATTGTGACAATCCTCGCGTTCGTCGCCGTGGGTGCGCTGTTCTGGATGCAGAAGCACGGCTTGTTCACCTCGCTGCTGGGCTTCCTGCGCTTCTTCAGGATCCGCGTCAAGAAACTCGAGGCCGAGGAGGAGCATCTCCGCCACATGGACGAGTTGACGCTGCGTTTCTATACCGAAGAGCGTCGCGCCTTTGTCGAAACAACGCTGGTCTTCCTGCTCGGCTGGTTCGCCGATGTGTTGGAAATCTGGTTCGTCTGCTGGCTGTTCGGATTGGAACTGGAGTTCACCCAGGCCTTCGCCATCGAGGCTTTCATCAGCGTGGCCAAGGCCGTGGGCATGTTCTCGCCCGGCTCCATCGGCGTGCAGGAGGGCGGCATTGTGTTTCTCTTCAAGCTGTTCGCCCTGTCCGCCCCGGTCGGCGTCGCCTACGCCCTCATCCGCCGCGTGCGCGAACTGATCTACGGCGTCATCGGTTGGCTGCTGATCTACCAGGAGGAAGGCGCGGTCAAGGGCATCACCAGCAAGGCCCGCGAAGACGCTCAGGCGTTGGATTGAAGGCCGCCCCGGCATGATCAACCGGGTCACAGGTGAAATCGCGTTTCAAAGCGGACTCAACATCGCGCCCCTCCAGCCGATCCGGTCAGGGCGTCAGATGGAATCAATTCCCCTGAAATGCTGGACACGGCACGAACTCGGACTGCAATCGTCCGAACACGGAACCTTCGAGGTTGAGGCGGTTTCAGCCGAAGAGGGATGCGTCGTGGCGGTATTCCTCTCGCACCAACATTCGTTCTACGAACCGGACACCCCCGAGGACGCGGACCGGAAAGCGTTTCACGAGGGCGTGATCGGCAAGGATCTGGGCGGACAACGCGAGTTCAGTTGGGGCGAAGGCGCGTGTCGTCTGGACCCGAAACAAGACCAGGACTGGCTCGTCGTCGCCTATCGCCGAGAAGCAAATGTGCCGTTGCACGAGAAGGACGACCTGCTGCAGTTGATGGCGCGGGAAAAGACGTCAGACCAACTCAAGTGACCGCGCGTGATTAAGGAAGAGTGGTGATTGGAGACGGCCATGTTTGGAATGTGCGCCAATGACGAAACACCCAAGGACCCAATTACCCAAGGAATGACGAAACCCGAATTCCGAAGCGAGCTTCAGTCTCGAGGGTATTGCGTCGGGATTCTGGATTTCGTCACTCGGGCTTCTTTCGGATTTGGGTGGTTGGGTGTTTCGTCATTCCGGCGGAAGAGTCGGCCACCCACTTTCAATCGCACGCCAAGTGACCCCTGCAACAAAACGTCATTTGCATCGATACACCTTTCGTGCAACGATTGCATCATCGATATGAGCATGGTAACCGTTTCTCCAAAATTTCAAGTTGTCATTCCGAAGGATGTGCGTGCAGCCCTTGATCTGGCGCCCGGGGACAAGGTGGAAGTGATCCAACTTGATGGTCGGATTCAACTGGTGCCGGTCCGTCCTATCGCCGCACTCAAGGGCTTTCTGAAAGGTGTGGACAACACGTTTGAACGGGAGGACGACCGGTGCCTGTCGTAATGGATTCCTCGGGTTGGATCGAATTCTTCGTTGGAGGCCCAAACAGCGATCAATTCGAATCAGCGATCAAGGACGTGGAAGAGTTGGTCGTCCCCGCCATCACCATCACAGAAGTCTATCGCTGGGTGATGCGGGAAGTTTCCCCAACAGATGCGCTCACAGTCGCTGCGGCCATGAAACAAGGCAAAGTTGTGCCGCTCGACGGACAACTCGCGATCCAGGCTGCCGAGACAAGCCACCGTTATCAGCTTCGCCTCGCCGATGGAATCATTTACACCACAGCTCAGGCGCACCAGGCGGAGTTGCTGACACAAGACGCCGATCTCAAGGACCTGCCCGGTGTTCGCTACGTGACTCATCCGAAGCGCAGACGAACAACATAGGAGGTGTTCTCTCAACCTCAAACGGGCCGCCCGGGCGATTTGCTATTGCCTAACGTCCATTTCCCGCGTTTTCATGCGCGCTCGATTTTTCAAACCGAATCACATGACGACCCCACGCAATTTTGACATTGGCTCCGCAGAGGCCTGGGATGCGACGCTCGATCCGGAGCGCGTGTTCTTCGACTTCAGCGAGGCCGCGCAAACCGAACTGAAGCGCTTCCTCGACGCGCAGACTGTCTTTGAAGGCATGACCGGCATCCAACCGATCGAGGCCATCCAGGTGGACGCGGGCGCGATTCCGACGGTCGCCGCGGAGATGAACGGACTGCGCGCGGAACGGATCATGGGCGGCGTGAGGATGGCGGTGGTGCGTCCGGTCGAGAGCCTGACCTTCGAGCAACAAATGGCTGTGCCCTGGGTGATCGGGAGCCTGTTCGGCGAACTCCTCGTCCAGAATGAGGCAGGCGACCGCGCCTACATCATCACCGACCGCGGCGGCCGTATGGAGGAAGGCGCGCGCTATTCGCAGACCCGGCAGGGCGGCTCCTTTCATACCGACGGCGTGAATCTCAAGTCCGGCTACGACTGCTTCCTTCTAAGCTGCATTGCACCGGCCAAGGAAGGCGGCGAGAGCATCCTGATCAACGGCTTCACCATCCTGAAGAAACTTCAGGAGAAGGCGCCGGAGGCGCTGGATGTCCTGAACCGGGAACTCGTCTGGGAATACAAGGGCATCAAGGCGGACTTTTATCGTGAACCCATCGTCAAGGTGGAGGACGGCAAGCTCATCTGGCGCTACCTGCGCAATTACATCGAGGAGGCCGCGCACAAGACCGGCGAGGCGTTGAGCGACGAGGCCATCGACGCCATGAACAAGCTCGACGAGGTCATGGAAGACCGCGATATCCAGTTCCGCTATTTCCTGAAGCCCGGCGAGACCGCGGTCATCAACGACCGCCAGATCTTTCACGGCCGCACCGAATTTCTCGACGCCGAGGGCGCCGTTTCGCTGGAGGACTACCTGACCGGCGATCGCTCCCAGCCCCTCAAGCGCACCTGCAGCCGCTTCTGGATCAACGACTAGCCCTCCCATGCCCGCTTCAGATTTCACCGCCATCATCCTGGCCGCCGGATTCGGCAGCCGCATCGCCGAGGTCACTGAGGATCCCAAGATCCTGCTCCCCATCGGGGATGAGCCCATCCTGCATCGGCACCTCAAGATCTTTGAGAAACTCGGAATCCGGAACGTCGTGATCGTGGTCGGCTATCGGAAAGAGCGGATCATCGACGCCGCGGAACCCTTCGCCAAACGCCTTGACATCCGCTTCGTCGCGAACGACGACTACACCCGTCTCGGCAACGGTTACTCCATGCTCTTCGGCATTCAGGCAACGACCGGACCCTCGCTGATCTTCGACGGCGATCTCGTCTACGCGGAGGAGATCCTTGCGCGGTTCATGGAGGACGAGCACGCCAGCGCCGTGCTCGTCGGTCCCGGCAGCCTAGAGGACATCGAATGCGCCAAAACGCTCAAGGACGCGGACGGCTTCGCCCGCATGACCGTGGACAAGCGCGCCGTCACGGAACAGGAACTGGCGACGTATGACTTTGCCGGCGAGGCGATCGGGGTGTTGAAATTCGATGAGGAGCGGCGGAAGTTGCTGGTGTCCGAATGTGAGGATTTCTTTTCTGACGAGGGGAACCTGCTGAAGAACTGGGAGCACATCATGAACCGCTTTCTCCCGGCGCATGATGTCTGGGCGCATCACGAGGCGTCGGACGAGTCGGTGGAGATCGACACCCCGGAGGATTACCAGGAAGCCTGCCGGAAGTTTGGCGGAGCGGATTGAATTTCGCGCCACTCCCTTTTTCGGACAGGTTCTATACGAGGTCCATCTGGCGGGGTGGGCGACCGGCAAGCCCGAGAAACGTTGATGTCCCCCCTGGCAGGCCCATCGTCCGATCACTCCGGCGCCGACTCCGTCGGCGCGGCATTCGTGGACGCTGCAGCCGGCGCGGGCGCGACCGTATCAGCCGCGTCCTTCACTTTCCAGCGCGGCGTGATTTTGCCCCACTGGGCATAGGTCCCAATTCCCAGAATCACCACCACCGCAACCACGGGAAGCGAGAGGATGACATACATGGTCCGCCTCTGCGCGGCGCCGGCCGGTTTGTTCTCGTTTTCGTCGTTCGCGGGCATGAAACGCTCATAGACAATGCCCATTCCCTCGAAAGTCAAGCGGCGTGAAGGCAGGGCTTGCGCAGGGCGTGCGATTGAAAGTGGGTGGCCGACTCTTCCGCCGAAATGACGAAATACCCAACCACCCAAATCCGAAAGAAGCCCGAGTGACGAAATCCAGAATCCCGACGCAATACCCTCGAGACTGAAGCTCGCTTCGGAATTCGGGTTTCGTCATTGGCGCACATTCCAAACATGGCGTCACCAATCACCACCCTTCCTTAATCACGCGCTTGCGCAGGGGCAGCAAGAGCAAGCCCTGCCAGCCGCATCGGAGGCCTTGCCCGCATTGGATTCGCTACCGCTGTTCATACCGGCGCCGGAATTTCACACAAGTTCGGCTTGGCGCCCCCGG
>Ga0181573_10004511_pt1 | contig 11820 bp, 9 predicted proteins | sample 101ome_25_FD_148643 | JGI IMG/M metagenome (GOLD analysis project Ga0181573, IMG submission 148643) | Coastal salt marsh microbial communities from the Groves Creek Marsh, Skidaway Island, Georgia - 101409BT metaG (spades assembly) | ecosystem: Environmental > Aquatic > Marine > Intertidal zone...
AGCCGTCGGGCTGCAGACACACGATCTACTCGACTCGCTGGCGCGCCTGATCCAATGGCCCGCCCCTTATAGCGCGACGCCCGGACTCTTCTGCTTTGGCCTCCTGGCAGAATTCGACATAGAAGATTTCATCGCGCTATCGGCACCCATGCCAATCACTGATGCCAACGGCGGGCGCGGACCCCTGCGCCCCACAGGCTAGATGCTCCACGCGCACAGGTGCGCACGAGCTGCATCCGAGTATATTCACCGGCGTATAGAACACACTGAGAACCTGTACGACTCCTCTCCGAGGGGGTCGTTTTCCCTATGAGCTGAATAGAATGACCACTTTTACGTCTCCCATGGCCGCACCCACCTATGCACGAGGCAGGCTAACTGTAGGCATCACCGGCGTTGGAACCGTCGTCGTGCTCTCAATCCTGACTCTCATTATCGACGTCCCGACACGCCTCTTTGGGGGTCAGGGCGGAACGTTTCTCAAGGATGTACCGCTCTTTGCTCTCTGGCTCGGCGGCGTCAGCCTAGTCTCGTTGCCCTTTGAGTGGCTCGGCGGCTTGGCCGTACCCGCAGCTCACAGGCGCGCTCATCCCAACGCCGACCAATGGGTCAGCTCGTGGCTGCGAGGGACTCTGCTATTGCTCTCTATTGGCAGCCTGTGCGGTGCCGCAATTGCACTGGGCGGCCGCAGCGGCGGGTTCGTAGGCGCCATCGGCGTGGCCGGGCTAACCGCCCTCGCCCTACTGGCCATACAGGGACCACTCGCCCTGCTGATCGGTGGGTTGCAGACAGTACGCCCACCTCAAAACGCACTCACTGACGCCCTCAGCCAGCTGGGATTAGAGCGCCTGCCGCTGCAGTTTGTCGATGCCAAAGACGAGGGGTTTACCGGAAGCATCGTAGGTCTACCCACGGCCGAGACGCACGTGCTGCCAGCCTCTTGGCTTGCCGATTTCACGCCCCAGGCGCTCGCGTCGATCATAGCGCGCAGAGCCGCCGCCGTGGATTTCGGCCTGCGCGCACGCGGCCTGATGCTCGCCTTCGGATGGTTCGCCACAACGTTCGCCATCGCTTCTCAGATGCCGGGCGCTGGCGTCGATTCCGTCGCAGCGCTCTGCAGCACTTCTCTGTGGTTTACCTTGCTCACGTTCATAGGCCTGCTGGTCCTGCCCACACCCAGCCGCCGCGCAACGCTGGCCGCCGATGCTCACCTGATTCAGAAACATCCCGAGGTAGCAGGGACATGGGCAGAGACGCTGCGCGCATTGGACCGCAGACAGGACGATGAGCCCAGACGCACCGAGAGCGTCGAGCGCATCTTCCATCCCGTCCCCAACGTCAAGGCACGCATTGCTGCCGTCGGACGGACCGCAGCAACCGCCGCACCGTGGCACGCAGCGCGCACCGCCCTCTTTTTGGGGATCATAGGGCTCTGTCCGCTGCATCGCGTCGTCCACTGCAACGCGGGTCGACCTGAACTTTGGATCCTCCTACCGGCCGACGGCTAGCCGCACACCCGCACCGCCTTCACCGGCGACGTGCGCTGCCAAAGGCCGCACACTGCAGGCGTGCGCGCGAGCCACATTAGCGTATATTTAGCCCCATGAACAACCTGCGACAGTATATCGATCTCCTGCGCAAAGAGCGGCAAATTGTCGAAATCAATGTGCCCGTATCTTCGGATCAAGAGCTAGCTGAGATTCACCGACGCGTCGTTGCCGCAGGCGGACCCGCGCTGCTCTTCAACAATGTTGAAGGCGCCGATTTCCCCTGCGCGACAAACCTGTTCGGAACGCCCCAACGCGTTGAAATGGCCTTCGGCATACGACCCGAGCGCTTTATAAAGCAGCTGGTCCAAATCGCCCAAGATTTACCAACGCTGTCGCCCGGCAAGCTTTGGGGCCATCGCAGCATCGTTCCAGAAGCGCTGCGCGTCGGAATGAAAACCGTGCGCAGCGGTCCCGTTGCCGAGGTCGTGCAGCGCGAGCCCGACCTAACGCGCATTCCCATGCTCAAGACGTGGCCCGAAGACGGAGGGCACTTTGTCACTCTGCCCTTGGTCTACACCCACCATCCCGACACCGGGCATCACAACCTCGGCATGTATCGCATCCAGCGGCACGATGCGCGCACGGTGGGCGTCCACTGGCAGATACAAAAGGGGGGCGGCTTTCACTATCACGTAGCCGAGCAGCGCGACCAGGCACTGCCCATGACGCTCTTTGTCGGCGGGCCTCCCGCGCTCATGCTATCGGCGATCGCCCCGCTGCCAGAGGACCTACCCGAGCTCGTCCTGGCCTCGCTTCTGCAGGGCGAACGGCTGCGCAGAATTGACCACGCCGAAGCCAAACTGCCGCTGGTTGCCGAAGCCGAATTTGCCATCTGTGGCTTGGTCCCCCCGCACGTGCGAAAGCCCGAGGGACCCTTCGGCGACCACTACGGCTACTACTCGCTCCAACACGACTACCCCATTCTACAGGTCGACCGCGTCTTTCACCGCAAAGACGCTATCTTTCCCGCAACCGTCGTCGGCAAACCGCCTCAAGAAGACCTTTTCTTAGGTACATACATTCAGGAACTGATGGCGCCCTTAACCAAGCTGGTCATGCCGGCTATTCGCGCTATCTGGAGCTATGGCGAAACCGGCTACCACTCGCTTTCGGCCATCGCCGTGGCAGAGCGCTACCCGCGCGAAGCGATGAAGTTTGCGTTTCGCATCTTGGGCGAAGACGGTGGGCAGCTCAACCTGACCAAGTTTCTCGTCGTCGTCGACGCGCAGTTTGACCTGGGCGATTTTCGACGCGTGCTCGAGTACGCGCTGGAACGCACGCAGCTGCAAACCGACCTCTTCGTAATTGCCAATCTAGCGATGGACACGCTCGATTACACCGGACCTGAAATCAATAAAGGCAGTAAGGGCATCCTCATTGGCGTCGGTGATCCGGTCCGCTCTCTGCCGCGAGAATTCACCGGTCCCCTGCCGGGCGGGGCCCGAGATATAGGCGTGTACTGCGGTGGATGTTTGGCCGTTCAGGGCCCGTCCTACACCGAGGATCCCGACTTCGCCCAACGGCTGGCTCAGGATCCGAACCTGGCCGAGTGGCCGCTGGTGTTTCTGGTCGACAGCGCGCGCGTAGTGGAAAAGAATATCACCTTTCTGTGGAGCACGTTTACGCGCTTCGAACCGGCGGCCGACATCTATGCAGCCGGCGTTGAACTGCATCGACATCATCCCTGTTATCAGCCTCCCATCGTATTCGATTGCCGCATGAAGCCGGGCTATCCCGGCGAAGTCATCGCCGATGAAGCAATCGTCAAAAGGGTCACGCAGCGCTGGGACGAGTACTTTCCCGACGGAGGCGTTGAGGGCGAAGAAGACCCCATGGGATATGCAGGCTTCTCTCTAATGGACTAGGGCACTGACACCACGGTCGTGCACCTCTTGGCTAAGGAGTGCGTATGGACGAGTCTCTCGCATTTGCCTCTATAGGCGAATTGGGCAATATGCTGCGCCGACGCGACGTCTCACCCGTTGAACTGACGGAGTTTTTCTTTGAGCGCATAGAGCAGTTTGACCCGACGATAAACGCCTATATATCGCTTGCCCACGAACAGGCGCGAGCCCAAGCACAGGCTGCGGAATCGCTTATGGCGCGCGGACACTTCCTGGGCCCTCTGCACGGGATTCCCTTGGCGTTTAAAGATCTCATTGACGTGGAGGGCATGGGTACGACAGGAGGGTCCATACTGCGTCGCGATCACGTGGCGGAAGCCGATGCCCACGTAGCCGGCCGCCTCTTTCGCGAAGGAGCCGTGCTGCTGGGAAAGACGCATATGGTCGAGTTTGCCTTTGGCGGTGCGGGTATCAACCACCACTACGGCACGCCGTGGAACCCGTGGGACGCCGCCGTATCGCGCCTGCCGGGCGGCTCCTCTTCTGGCTCAGGCGTTGCCGTTGCCGCAGGTTTAGCACCCGCAGCGCTCGGCTCTGACACGGGTGGATCCGTGCGCATTCCCTCGTCATTTTGCGGCCTAGTTGGACTCAAGCCCACTTTTGGCGCGATCTCTAATAGCGGCGTCCTTCCGCTTGACCCGACGCTAGATTGCATCGGCCCGCTCTGTCACACAGTCGAAGACTGCGCCGTGCTTTTTCACGCTCTGTGTGGTCCCGATCCATCTGATCCCAACACGCTCGACGGCCTCATATTCTCTGGGATAGATGCGCTAGAAGGCGACGTCAAAGGGATGCGGCTGTGCTTTCCGCGCGAGTATTTTTGGAGCGAGGTAGACGAAGAGGTCGAGGCCGCCGTGCGCGCCACGGCCCAGGTGTTTGCCGATCTCAACGTGCACGTCGACGAGATTTCACTCGAAGTGCTAGACGATTTGAGCGTCTGGCGTTCCGGCGCAAACGTCACAGCGGTAGAGAGCTACCTTTTCCACCAGCGCGACCTGCGGGAAAATCTCGATCAGTTTGACGAAATCGTCTCGGCGCGCATGCTAGACGGGCGCGATATTTCCGCCGTCGACTTTCTCTCTCAGCTCCGCGCACGCGAGGCAATGCGCTCCAAGGCGCTCCAAACGCTGGAAGCGGTCGATTTTCTCATCACCCCCACTACACCTTTTGCCGCCCCACCCGTTCACGAGGTAGACGTCGACGACGTCTACTTTCGCATAAACGGGCTCTGCCTGCGCAATACGAGCGCGGTAAACACGCTCGGACTCTGCGCGATAAGCTTGCCCTGTGGACTCACCCGAGACGGTTTACCCATCGGCTTGCAGTTAATCGGAAAGCCGGGGGATGAAGCCCGGCTGCTGCGCCTGGCGCGCGCCTACGAACAGGCCGCAGAGTGGAGCGATATGCACCCGGATATGGCGCTCTTTACCTAGCCATAAATTCTACTAATCAAGGCTTGCCAAATGCGGCCGACTATTCTATATTTTTCGCTTTACAAAGCGATGTACGCTCCCATCGTCTAGCGGTTAGGACCCAGGGTTTTCAACCCTGTAACCGGAGTTCGAGTCTCCGTGGGAGCGCCATATTTTGCTTTCGTTCGCGCCGCACGAGAGCAAAATGAAAGGGACACTCAAAGAGGGTGTCCCTTTTTTTATGGCCTCCAAGAGGTTTTGACCATTGATCCCGTGATGCTTTCTATCCATCGCTATTCGGGACGATATAATAGGCGAGGCGCGCAAAAGTATCTCCAACTACACAGGCATGGGCACAGATCAATGCAGCGCACGCTAGAAGAGCATTTCGCAGAGTACAAGCGCGACGGATTCACTCTCTTCCGCAACCACATGCCGCGCTCGCTCTTGGAAGAGGTACGCGCAGCGGTAAACGGTGAGTTTGCACGACGCTTTGCCGAACACCCCGACAGACCGCGCGCGACGATCGCCAACCTGATGGCCCATCCAACGCTCGCCCACCTGCTCAAACCACACCTGCTCAATTCCCACATGCTCGACTTTGCCGAGCGGGTCATGGGCCCCTTTGTACAGCTCGACAGTTTTGAGATAACTGGGTTCCCCAGCCGGCCGGCCGACCAGTTTAATCGAGTAGCAGAGTGGCACCGCGATGCGTTTAGCTACTCCGATATGTGGGCCAACCACCCGTCGAGCGCACACTTCAAGCCGCACCCCTACACCGCGCCCACGGCCTGTAACTGCCTCACCTACTTGCAGGATATGACGGCCGAGAGCGGTGCGCTCCGCGTCGTGCCGGGCTCTCATCTGGACTTCAGCCACATTCCGGCACAGGAGCGCGACCAGCCCCATGCGCGCGAAGTGCTCGTAGAGCTATCCGCGGGCGATATGGTTTTTACCCACAACGAACTGCTCCACGCCGGTTCCATCAACACTTCGGAGCAGACGCGCTATTTTATCAGCGCCTACGTTCAGCGCATCGGCCTGCCTCACCGCGACCGATTTGACGTACCGGCCGTAGAGGCGATTTGCCAAGAGGCCCAGCAGCGCAACGACCGCCGCACGCTGCGCCTGTTTGGATTCGACGCAAACTTCGCCGAGCGCGAGCAAGCAGCTTGGAGAGCGATGATCGCCGAAGACCGCACCGCACTGCACCCACAATAACTCCATCGTCATTCTCACGAGTATGAAATCGCGCCGCCGGTCTGATAGAAGCAATATAGACCGGAGGAACCCAGCCCAATGAACAAAAGACCAAAGTGCGTGATAGTAACGGGCCGTCCAGGGGCTGGGAAAACCACGCTCTCCAAAGAGCTTGCGCAGCGGCTATGGATGCCGGTCGTAAGCCGCGATGAGATCAAAGAAGGCTATGTCAACACCTTTGGAGTCCAACACGACCAGCTCCCCTCAGAGACCAATCGGGTTGTGTCGGACTTTTTCTTTGAGCTCGTAAACCAATACCTCACCAACAAAGTCTCCGTAATTATTGAGGCCGCATTTCAACATAGAGTCTGGGAAGCCACAATGCCTGAGATAGCCAGCGTCAGCAGGCCGTTCTTGATTGTGTGCTCAATCGACGCAGAGTTGGCAGCACGGCGGCACCTACAAAGGGGGCTAGATGACTCGAATCGCACATTCTATCACGGGGACAAACGCGTCGACATCTACAGGCAAACTGGCGTGATCTCACCTCCTGGAGATTACGTATCACCGGCGTTTGATATTCCTACTATACACGTTTCAACAGAAGGAGCATACTGCCCCAGCGTTGACGACATTGCAAGGCAGATACATGCATCAGACGGCCTTTGAGGAGTGGGTCGGTCTCACGCCTTAACCTCAACCCTAATCCAATCGCATGCGCAATACGTTAAAAGAGATCGCTACATCGTTTTATACGTTTAGCAAGACGGGAGCATTTACGCCCGCGATAAAAGATATTGCATCGCTGTCGATGGATGACGCCTATCAATGCCAACGCATTTACCAAACACTCCGCATACAAGATGGAGACAAACCGTTTGGTTATAAAGTGGGGTGCACGAGCGCGGCTATAAGAAAGCAGTTCGGTTTTGACGAGCCGATCTACGGGCGGTTAATGACGCCTGGACTATTTGAGGAGGGAGTCCCTCTTATGGCTGGTGATTATTACAGCCCTGCCATTGAGCCGGAGTTTGTGATTACGCTGGGCCATGATCTGAAAAATGCCGACGCCAGCGATGAGGAGCTGCTTGAGGCGATCGAACATGTGAGACCCGGTATAGAGCTACACAACTATACGTACCACTATCTTCCTCCTACACGGCAGGAACTAATATGCTCGAACGGGATTCATGCCGGTCAGATTGTTGGTCGCAATATCGTTGCGGCGCGCAATGTGCATTGGGAAATGGAAGGCGTAGCTGTTTTTGTCAACGGCGCATTGGTGGCGTCCGGCGTCGCCGCCGATATCATGGAAGGACCGCTCAATTCGCTGCGATTCCTCATCAGTCATTTACAGAAAAATGGTGAAGTGCTAAAGGCGGGAGAAATGGTCATACCAGGCTCGGCTACCGCGCTCATACCCGTAGAAGCCGGGGATAAGGTTACCTGTAGCTTTACCCATCTTGGTAGTGTTACCGCCTCGTTTAATTGAAGGTAAATATCTAACGTGCCGACTCTGACCGCATTTCTCCACTACGGCACAATCTGTGATTGGCTTGTGCGCGTGTCGTCACATAGGATAAAAACAGACGCTAAAAAATACGGGGAGGTTGCTCTACTCAATGCATCGAAGAACGATGCGTAATATTATCGATTAATCTTACAGACTTAAAAAATACCGCCGTGCTAATTAAAACCTCTTGGCCATCTAATTGTGTTATCTCTTCTAACGTTTTAGAACGCGCAATAGATATATAATCCACTGACATATCTGCGTTGGATTGAATTGCTGCAATAAACGCACGTTTTAGCTGATCTATATTTTGATTGCTATCTAATCCACTTTTAACATCTATCAAGCTGTGATAAATAACGGCGGCTACCTGTTGGTCTTTTGCCGATAAGTACTGATTTCGGCTGCTGAGAGCCAGTCCATTTCGATCCCGAATAATTGGGCAAGCAACTAGCTCTATTTGATAATCCATAACATCAATCATTTGTTGGATTACGCGTAATTGCTGCGCATCTTTCTTTCCAAAAAATGTATGTGTTGGCTTAATCACATTGAATAATTTGGCAACAATTGTTGTAACGCCGTAAAAAAAGTGAGGCCTTGATTGCCCCTCTAGTTTTTTAAATAAGTCAGAGGGAGGCACCTGAACATCCGCAACATTACTATACATTTCATCGTTGGTGGGCAGGAATAAAACATCGACCTGTAGTGTCTGTAATTGTTTTATATCGGCATCTAGCGTATTGGGATACGAGTCTAAATCTTCACTGGGAGCAAATTGTGTAGGATTTAGAAAAATCGACACAACCGTAACGTCGCACTGTTTTTTTGATTGTCTGACAAGAGAAAAATGCCCCTCGTGGAGCGCACCGAGAGTGGGCACAAAACCCACATCGTTCTCTTGTTGATCTCGCCAATTGTTAAACTCCTGGGCAGTATTGACAACAATCATTAGTTATTCTCAACCATTCGCATCTTCAACATCCGTTTTGTATTGCCCTATAATGCTCGATATTTTGGCGTACATATTGTCGTACGTTTGGGCGTGCTTGGGTGGCTTTTCCTTCGATAGACCGATGACATCGTGAAAAACCTGAATTTGCCCATCGCATTTTTTACCAGATCCAATACCAATAGTGGGTATCATTAATTGACCCGTAATATCTTCGGCAAGGTCTTGGGGAATGCATTCCAGAACAACAGCAAAAGCGCCGCTGTCTTCTACTGCTTTAGCATCATCAATGATTTTTTGCGCATCTTCGAACGTTTTACCTTGAATTTTATAACCAGATAGTTGATGAAAGGATTGAGGCGTTAACCCCACATGGCCTAGGACTGGGATTCCATAATTCACTAACGTCTGCGTATGCTTTGATACCTGCGTTCCTCCTTCAATTTTTACGGCACCAGCGCCACCGTCTTTGATGAGGATTCCAGCATTTTTAACTGCGTCTTCAACGGACGTTTGGTAGGATAGAAAAGGCATATCTGCAACGACCAACGACCGTTGTGCTCCTCTACTGACGGCCTTCGTGATTAAAAGGATTTCATCCATAGATATGGGAATAGTTGTATCATATCCATATATCATCATTGAAGCACTATCACCAACAAGAATCAATGGAATATTGGCAGCGTCTATTATCTGTGCTGATATGTAATCATAGGCCGTTAATGTGGCAAAAGTATGGGTATTATTTTTAAGATTTTTAATGTGTTCAACAGTGAACTTTTTCAATTTGAAATTGCACCTTATAAAGGGTTAAATGTTTCTATATTTCACTTTATGTGTTACGTAAAGCTCTTCAGGTAAAGACAAAGATTTTTTTAATTTCACACACCGCGACGCCAGCTAAACATCCTCCAACGCTAGTTCAGCCCACACATCTAATGTAAACGTCCGTTTACTTTGCATATTGAATTTAAAAAAATAAATGCGATGTGACTTGAGGCTTCACAGACGGCTGCTGATATTTTCAGACGACGTATCTCAGAGATATAGACTGACTGTTTATTTTTGCACTCGCCGAATGCCGAGCGATGCCGAGCGACCCCGCGGGACAGGCTCATGCTTTAATATCCCAAAAACGTTGTACGACATAGATAACAAAAGAACTTTATGAAACCCACCTGTCTGTAGACAATATTGAACGACCGGTGGATCTCTGTTCTAATTTTTTAGAACTAGGACAGTGTCATAATAGAGATGGAAATGGAAAGGAAGTTGAACAATCGGCGCCATACAACACAGGCTATATGCCTAACATAGGAATATCAGCATGAGCGATCACACGATGATAAAACTCAGCGAAGAACAGATGCGCGACTTTGTCGCCAATGGCTATATCAGCCTCAAGCCGGACCTACCCGAATCGTTCCACCGCGAAATCTACGAGACGACGGAGAAAGCCTTTGAGCGCGTCGGCAATCCCGGCAACAATATCCTGCCCATGGTACCGCAGCTGCAGCAGGTATTCGACCATCCGCAAATCAGCGGCGCGCTGACGGGCATACTAGGCGAAAACTACTACCTACATCCCCATCGCCACTGCCACTTTAACAAGCCCAGCAGCGAGGGGCAGACCCTGCACAAAGACAGCTGGTCGCGCTTTCAGCACCGCACGCGCTGGGCCATGGCTTTTTACTACCCGCAGGATACGCCCGTCGAGCGCGGTCCCACGGGTATCGTGCCCGGTTCCCACTACTACAACGGTCATCCCAGTGCCGAGGTCGGCGAGGAAATTCCTCTGTGGGGCGAAGCGGGCAGTCTAACCATCGTCCACTACGACCTGTGGCATCGCGCCACGCCCAACGTGGTCGAACAGCCGCGCTACATGGTGAAGTTTCTCTTTGTGCGCGTAGAAGAGCCCACCACACCCACCTGGGAAGGCGAAGGCGCCGCGTGGGATACGGATAATCCGATGTGGAACAGCGTGTGGAACTGGCACCGAGGAGCCGCCCCTGCAAACGGCGGCGTTGAGGGCGATTCAGAGGCGCTCTTGAAAGCGCTTGGGTCAGAAGACGAAATGGAGGCTTTACAGGCCGCCTACGGTCTCGCACGAGGAGGCCGAGATATAGCCGAAAACCTAAGTGCGTTACTAGGTGACGAATCGGACTACGTGCGCCGCAACGCCGGCTATGCGCTCTCGGCAATGGACGGGCAGGCCGTTCCAGCCCTCATGGAGGCGTTGAGCGATGCAGACGTGACGAGACGAGCGACGGCCGCCGACGTGCTCGGCGATATTGGTCGCGCCGCAGTGGACAGCGAAACCTTGCTCGTCAACGCCCTGCGCGATGGGGAACAAGCGGTGCGCCTCAACGCCGCGCATGCGCTGGGCACCGTGGGCGGCAGCGGACAGAGCACGGGCGCGCTAGCCGAGACATTGGGCCGCGAAGAGGACGAGTGGGTCCGCCGCTACGCTGCGCTGAGCCTGCTGCGGCTAGGCACGGCAGCGGCCGATGCCGTGCCCCAGCTCAAACAGGCCGCGCTGACCGATCCCAACCGCTACGTGCAGGCCAAATCGCTCGAGGCGCTGCAGCGCATGGGCACCTCCGAAGCGACGTCTGCAGCGTTCGAAATTCTGCAAACGCTGCGCTGGTGTCCGCATACGGGCATCGGCAGTGGGTTTTAAGCAGGCATCTATCTTGTGAAACCTACTCGACACGAACAGAGCAACAACTCTCTTACCGCACTGATAGAACATCGGGTACGCCGTTTGGATATCTACCACGCGTGCGCTGTTCTACTCATTATCGTCGGCATTCTACTGCGCACAACCGGATTCGATCGCGGCACCAGTGACTATATAGCCCAGCCATCTTCGGTAACGGGCGATTACAGGGCATTTTATACTTTCCATCCCGACGAAACAACCATCATACGGGCAAGCCTTCAACCTATCAATCCACTCGATCCACCCTTCACCGCTTACGGCCTGCTTCCAGTCTACATATTGCGCGGCGTCCTGACGCTGACGGGGTTGGAAAGCGTTACTGCGCAAGATACCGAGGGCATGCGCAGCGTCTATCTAATGGCGCGCGCTCTAGCCATCAGCCTAAGCACAGTCTGTTTAGTGCTCACTTGGTTGCTTGGTATACGCTATTTCTCTCGCCCGGGCGCTCTCATCGCACTTTTCGTCTTGTCATTTGCTCCCGGCGCCATCCAGCAAGCGCACTTTTACATAGTCGACGGCCTATTTCTCGCATTAGCACTATCATCTATCGTCGTCGGTGCACGCGCC